>SDBV01003204.1_pt1 | contig 24361 bp, 28 predicted proteins | sample 2277081 | NCBI WGS metagenome assembly SDBV01 (sample SAMN10402039, study PRJNA504765) | marine sediment metagenome | isolation source: marine sediment core GS10_PC15, 223 cmbsf | place: Arctic Ocean: Southern Knipovich Ridge | collected 2010 | reverse complement strand
CAGTATTGTTGAGCCTGCTTCTTTTTGCGGTGTTTTTGGCTTGTGTCCGACATATGGCAGAGTTTCCAGATATGGTTTAATCGATTATGCAAACAGTTTAGACAAAATAGGACCAATGGGAAAAAATTTGCATGATGTTGCATCATTATTAGAAACAATCTCTGGTTTTGATGAAAACGAAAGCACTACAATAAATAAACCAATAGAAAATTATACCAGTTTTGTTGATAGAAACATTAAAAAATTTAAAATTGGCATTATTAAAGAGTCATTCAAAGACATTGATAATAAAATAGAAAAAAATATTAGAAATGGAATAAAAACTTTAGAAGATTCTGGAGCCAAAATACAGGAAATTTCTTTAAAATTACCCATAGAACACGGATTATCAACATATTATCTTTTAGCTACTTCTGAAGCTTCTACAAACCTACAAAAATATTGCGGCATGAGATATGGAATTAGTGATAAACTGGAAGGAAACTTTAATGAATATTTTACAAAAGTAAGGAGCCATAATTTAGGCCAGGAAGCAAAAAGAAGAATTATTTTAGGGACATTTGCAAGAATGTCAGGATATAGGGATGCATATTATATTAAAGCAACAAAAGTCAGGACAAAGATTGTTAATGAATACAAGAAGATGTTTAAGAAATATGATGCCTTGATAAGCCCTACTGCTCCAGTATTGCCTCCAAAGTTCTCTGAAATTGATAAGTTAAGCCCTTTACAACAATATATGATGGATGTTATGACAGTTAGCCCAAATGTTGCTGGATTGCCTCATTTAAACGTTCCAGTTGGTTTCGCTGATAAACTGCCAGTAGGGATGTTAATGACAGCAGATCATCTGCAGGAAAGTAAGTTGATACAGTTGGGAAGTGTTTTTAGTGAAGAATAGTTGATTCTAAGGCCTAGTGATGTAAGCATATGCAGAATGTGCAGCTACTACGCCTTCTGCAACTCCTGTTATAGCCTGCTTAAAGCTAGAATCTACTACATCACCAGCTGCAAAAACCCCTTTGACATTGGTTTTGCTGTCCCTGTCAATAATTATCTCTTTCTTTTTGTTGATTTTGACTCCTAATTTGACTGCCAGCTCAGAAAGAGGTATGTTGCCTATTGCGCCAAAAATACCATTTACTTTTAACTCTTTGCTTCCATTGTATTCCTTATCTAAAATAGCTTTATTTACAAATTTGTCTCCAAGAATTTCAGTAACATTTGTATTTGTTATTACTTCTATCTTTTTGCTTTTTTCAATTAACTTTGCATTAATAGGTTCAGCTCTTATTTTGTCTTTTCTATAGATTATGTAAACTTTTTTTGCGAATTGCGATAATAATAAGGCTTCTTTGGCTGCAGAGTCTGAACCTCCAATTATTGCAATTACTTTATCTTTGTATAATGCGCCATCGCATAATGCACAATAATGAACGCCTTTGTTTTTGAATTCTTCAGCACCTTTCATTGGCAGCTCGCGCCACTTGGCTCCTGTAGCAAAGATTATTGTTTTTGTATTGCAACTTGATTTTTCGGTTTTTACAGTGAAATGGCCTTTGTCCTTGCTTATATCTGCAACTTTCTCTTCCTTGATTTCAATATTATAATCTTTAGCGTGCTCTTCAAGTTTTTTAGCTAGTTCCTGTCCTGTAAGACTTTTAAATCCTGGATAATTTTCAACTGTATCTGTTAATGTTATTACCCCGCCAACAGGGAGTTCTGTACCAGAAGTTGCTCCGAGAACAAGAGTTTTCAGGTTTAACCTTCCTGCATACATTGCAGCAGCTAAACCAGTGACTCCTGCGCCAATTATTAATGCGTCATATATTTTTTCCATTTCAATTCAATAAAACACTATTATATTTTAAACCTTACTATAAATATTTTTCATCAGAATAGCGTCACTTTCGATATTTGGGCTTTCTGAAATTGCAACACCTTTTACTTTAAAGTCTTTTAATGCCTTAAGTAAATCTTTGTACTTAAAATCAGATTCTTTTAGATTTAAATGATGTTTTTCTCCTTTTTCACCATAAGCAATTCCAGTAAAGTGAATATGCATATTTTCAAGGCCTTTTTTTCCTAATTTTTTTTCAACTGTTTCCAGAATACTGCAGAATTCTTTATATATGTTGTATTTTCCACTGCTCCTTGCATGAACATGGGCAAAATCAACACAAGGCATTACGTTATTAAATTCTTGGCTTAGCCTTAATATTTCATCAATATTCCCGAATTGTGAGCCTTTTCCTGTTGTTTCTGGCCTGAGCCATATTTTATTTGCTTCATGATTTAATTTTTGGCTTATTTCTTTTATTGCCTGCCTTATTTTTTTGTAAGTTTCCTCTTTTGTGCTTTTTTGGTAAAATCCAGCATGAAAGGTAACTGACCAGGCACCACATAAATTTGCAATCCTTGCAGAATTTAAAATTCGTTGAATGCTTGCTTTTATTTTTGCCTTTTCCATAGAATTTAAATTTATGAAATAAGGAGCATGACATGTCAAAATAACATTATTTTTCTCAGCAGCTTTCTTCATATCTGGAGCTTTTTCCTTAGTTATATTTACCTTTCTGACAAACTCTAATTCCATTGCACCCAATCCTAAGTTTTTTACTTCTTCAATGCCTTCTTCTGTCCCAGAGCCTTTTGCACTTATTGGAATCCCTGCTGTGCCGAATAGGAGTTTGTTCATAAGTTTTGTTGTGTATCTTGGTAGATTTAAATCTTTCTCTGGTTTCCCAAAACAATAAAAACATTTAAATAAGAACCAATCTGCCTCAAAAATATGGGTGAAGAATAAAATGGCAAAAGTAAAGGTATATTCCACAAAAACATGTCCTTGGTGCGTAAAATTAAAGGAATTTTTGAAAGAAAAAAACATAGAGTTTGAGGACATTGATGTCGGAGCAGACCAGAAGGCTGCAGAAGAGATGGTAAAAAAATCAGGCCAGATGGGTGTACCTGTATCTGATATTAATGGAAAAATTATAGTTGGCTTTAATCAGGAAGAAATAGAGAAGGCTCTTGCTGAATAAGCCCTTTCTATAAATAAGGGATTATAAATGAAAAAAAGTAATGTATGTGTAAACTGCTACAACATGCTTGATAAAGTAGCAGGAACTTTAAAATTAAATGAATCAGAAGTGGATATCCTTACAATACCAAAAAGGACATTTACTTTTAGCTTTCCTGTTATTATGGATGATGGCAGTACAAAAGTATTTACTGGTTATAGAATACAATTTAATAATGCCCGCGGTCCAACAAAAGGTGGAATAAGATTCCACCCCGAAGTTAATTTAGAAGACATAAAAACATTATCTTTTCTTATGGCGCTAAAATGTGCTGTTGTTAATGTTCCTTTTGGCGGTGCTAAAGGCGGCGTTGTGGTTGATCCTAAAAAGCTGTCAAAAGGGGAATTAGAAAGATTGAGTAGGGCATACATGAGAGACTTATATAGATTTATAGGTCCGGAGACAGATATACCTGCTCCTGATGTAAATACTAACCCTCAGATTATGGCATGGATGCTTGATGAATATGAGAAAATAACAGGCAAGCATGCACCGGGTGTTATAACAGGCAAACCCCTCGAGTTAGGTGGTAGTTTTTTAAGAGATATTTCTACATCTTTAGGAGGGAGTTTTGTATTAAAGGAAATCCTTAATGGATTTGATATTAATCCAGAAGATGCAAAAGTAGTCGTACAAGGGTTTGGAAATGTAGGTATGAATATTGCGAAGATACTTCATGAGCAAAAATACAAGGTTATAGCTGTAAATGATTCAAAAATAGGAATATATAATGAAGAAGGTTTAGATATTGAAGAAGTAATTAAACACAAAAATAACAAAAAATCGTTGAAAGGATTTAATGGAAAGGAAATAACAAATAAAGAGCTTTTAGAACTTAAATGCGACGTTTTGGTGCCAGCAGCTTTAGAACATCAAATAACTAAAGAAAATGCAAATAATATAAAAGCAAAAATAATCTTAGAAATGGCCAACCATCCTATTACAGCAGAAGCCGATACAATTCTCTGGAAAAAAGGAATATTTATTGTTCCTGATGTGCTGGCAAACGCCGGCGGGGTTGTAGTAAGCTATTTTGAATGGGTGCAAAATAACATGGATTATTACTGGAAAAAAGAAGAAGTTGTTAAGAAACTTGAAGAATATATGGTGACAGCTGCAAAAGAGCTTGAGAAATCGTGCAAGAACTTCAAATGCAATATGAGAGTTGCATTATATATTTCGGCTGTCAATAAAATATTGCAAGCTGAAAAGTTGAGGGGGGTTGGGTAATTTTTACATTAGCTAGATTTTAAGGCTAAATGGAGACCATCATGGCAAAAATTAGTCTAACATCGGATAAAGAAAAGATTTATGATGAGAATGAAATGCAGCCAGTGAGTGAGGTTAAAACAACCTGCACTTATTGCGGTGTGGGTTGCGGTTTAATTGCCGGGGTTAAGGGAAACACTATAACTAGTATGAAGGGCGATCCTGATGCTCCTGCCAACAAAGGCGATATTTGTGTTAAAGGAAGATTTGGTTATGAGTTTGTAAATGATTCAAAGCGTTTAACAATACCTTTAATAAAACACAATGGAAAATTTGTTGAGGTAACCTGGAAGGAAGCATTAGAGCATATTGCTAAAAAGCTTGCTAAATATAAAGGAGATAAATTCGGCTTTATTGCATCTTCTAAATGCAAAAATGAGGACAATTATATTTTCCAGAAGTTTGACAGGGTAGTAATGGGCACAAATAATGTTTATAATTGTGCACGTCTTTGCCATTCCCCTACTGTAGCGGGTTTAGCTCAAAGTTTTGGCAGCGGCGCAATGACTAATTCTATTAATGAAATTTTAAATGTAAAAACTATTTTTGCTATAGGGACTAATACAACTTCAGCACACCCTGTTATTGCTTTAAGGATGATAAAAGCTGTCAGAGAAGGTGCTAAACTTATTGTTGCCAATCCCAAAAAGATAGATTTAAGCAGATTTGCAACTATATTCTTGCAACACAAACCAGGTACAGATGTTGCATTACTTATGGGTATGATGAAGGTTATTGTAGGTGAAAATCTTGCTGATATGACTTTTATTAAAGAAAGATGTGAAAATTTTGACGTATTTGAAAAATCACTTGAGCCTTTTACTCTGGATTTTGTAGAAGAAACTACAAATGTTCCTAGGGAAAAGTTAGTTGAGGCTGCTAGGGTGTATGCAACTAACAAGCCATCTTCTATTTTTTATGCAATGGGTATAACCCAGCATACTCACGGTACTGATAATGTTTTGGCAACTGCTAATCTTGCTATGCTTACCGGCAATGTTGGAAAGCCATCTGCAGGGGTAAATCCATTGCGCGGTCATAATAATGTCCAGGGTATCTGCGATATAGGTGGATTACCTAATGTTTATCCAGGATACCAAAAAGTTGATGATCCCGAGATGCAGAAAAAGTTTGAGAAAGCTTGGAATTGCAGTTTACCCAGTTCTAAAGGGCTTACACTTATGGAGATGTGGGGTGATATATTAGATGGAAACATGAAAGCAATGTATCTTGTTGGCGAGAATCCTTTGTTGAGTGATGCAAATGCCAATCATGTTGAAAAAGCGATTAAAAAACTTGAGTTTTTTGTGGTTCAGGATATATTTATGACTGAGACTGCGAAACTTGCTGATGTAGTTTTGCCTGCTACGACATTTGCAGAGAAAGACGGAACATTTACAAATACTGAAAGGCGCGTTCAAAGAGTTCGTAAGGCAATAGAGACAGTTGGAAATTCCATTGCTGACTGGGAAATTGTCTGCAGGCTTGCAAAAAAATTAGATGCAAAAGGTTTTGATTTCAAGAACCCTTCTGAGATTATGGATGAAATAGCATCAGTTACACCCAGTTATGGGGGGATTTCATATAAGCGCATTGAGAAAGTTGGATTGCAGTGGCCATGCTTAGATGCCAAGCATCCTGGAACTATGTATTTGCATAAAGATAAGTTTGCAAGAGGCAAAGGAAAGTTTGTACCTTTAAAGTATAAACCCTCTGCAGAACTTCCTGATAAAGAATTTCCTTTGATCTTAACTACTGACAGAAGCCTTTATCATTTCCATACAGGCACTATGACAAGGAAGAGCAGGAGGCTTAACGCATTAATGAAAGAAGAACTACTAAAGATTAATCCAAAAGATGCTAAAGCACTAGGTATTAAGGATGGTGATAAAGTAAAAGTAAGTTCTAGAAGAGGAGAAGTAACTGTTAAGGTGAATATTACAGATACTGTCCCTATAGGTGTTGTTTCAATGACTTTCCACTTTTTTGAAAGCCCGACTAATGTGCTTACAAACGATGCTTTGGACCCTGTTGCAAAGATTCCTGAAACAAAGGTATGCGCAGTAAAAGTTAAGAAGATATAAAATGAATATTGAAAAAATAAGGGGAAAATGGAGAATTATTGATGTTATTGGGTTTTTTGTGTTAGCTTTTTTCTTATGTTTCTTCTTTATTATGATTCTTATCGAATCTGAAAAAATTACATATATTGTTTTATTTATTATATCTGCTGTTCTTTTGATTATTGGTTTTTTTGTTGAATGGACAAAGTCAGTGCATAAAAGATGGACTATTGAGCGTGATGTAGGGGTGATATTTGCTGTTATTCTTGGAGCAGTTGTTACTTATTATATTTCTGTTTACCTTGGAATTGGTGGCTATGGTGTTTTTGGTCCTGTTATTGGTGCTAGCTTGGTTGGATTAGTTTATGCCTACATTGCCGATATTTTAAAAGGTGTATGGGGGCAAATGCCAGCTCCTGTTTATTGTGGTGCTTTTATTGGGATGGTCTCTTCTTCGGTGTTGCCAAGCATATGGATGGTTGCTTTAGCCGGGTTTTTTAGTGGGTTAATCTTCGTGATTACACATGAGGTTTATACAGGTACAGGAGGTAAATTAGGTACAATTGCTTTTGGTGGCGTGACAATAGTTAAGAAGTTTATACTATCTTTATTTGGACTTTAAAATGATATATACCCTTGTAATAATGATTGCAGGTGTGATTGGAGCAGTTATTACACAATATGTTAATGTTAATCTCAAACAAGGGCCTGTTAAAGCATCAGCATCAGTTGCTTTAATATTTGCTTTGCCTTTTTACTTTTTTCCAGGATTATTGGATTTTTTATATATTGGTGTTAGTGCAAAGGTTCCTGTTGTTATAATAGGCGCTTCTTTTGTTGCTATGAGTTCTGTTAAGGTGATACCTAGTTGGAAATGGATGTCATTAGGTGGCTTAATTTTTAGTATAATTTTTTTGAACTGGAGCAAATTCTTTTTAGGTTTTGGAGGGGGTTTAGGAACAACTGCCTGTTTATCAGTGATTATTACAATGGGTATTATGAGAGCTACAAAATTACATATTCATAAGTAAGATGCATTCGGCAATAATTCTTGCAGGAGGAAAAAGCAGCAGGCTTAATACTGACAAAGCTTTTTTAAGACTCAAAAATAAAACAATAGTAGAAAGAACAATAGACGAATTAAATGATTTATTCAATGAGATAATAATAGTTGCCAACAGCAATTTAGAAAATTACAATAGTATAATAAAACAATATAATAATAAAAAAATAATCATTAGAGAAGACATAATAAAGAACAAAGGACCTTTAGGAGGCATCTACACTGGATTAAAAACAGCAAAAGATGACAATAATTTTGTTCTGGCCTGTGATATGCCTTTTATTAATGCTGATTTAATAAAATATATGCTTGATTTCAATGATTTTGATGTTGTTGTACCAAGGCATGAAGATATAGAGCCATTGCATGCAATTTATAATAAAAATATTATTCCAGTAATAGAAAATCAAATAAAAAATAATGAATTGAGCATAAGAGCGACTATAGAAAAAATAGAAAAGATAAAATATATTGAAAAGGAAGAAATTGAGAAATTTGATAAAGAGCATAATTGCTTTTTTAATATTAATAATGAGGGGGATTTAGAAAAGGCCAGGGAATTAGCACAATGAAAAAGTACAATTAAAAAATTTCAATAAATAACTAAACAATAATCAATAAAAAATAAAATAATAAAAATGAAAAAACAATATAATATCATCAAAATAATAAACAACAAAAAAAAGAAAATAAAAGATATTATTGTAAAAGAATTCCCGTTAAAGATTTTTATCAACGGACAGGAAGCATCCACTTTACTCTGTTCTCCGGATAAGCTAGATTATCTAGTAATTGGTCATTTGTTCTCAGAAAATATAATTGAAAGCACCAAAGAAATAGATTTAATAAAAATAAATAAACATGACGGGACTGTTGTAGTAGAATTAAAGAAAAAAATTATACCTAAAGCTAAAACAGTTTATTCCGGATGCGCATCTTTTTATGACTATAAGAATCTAAAAATTAAAAAAATAAAGAATAATGCAAGGGTTAAGAAAGAAAAAATAATAAAATTAATGGTGCAATTTCAGCTGAAGTCTAAATTATTCCAGGAAACAGGTGGTGTTCATGCTTCTGCTCTGGCTGGCAGCAAGATTATCTTTTTTACAGAGGATATTGGAAGGCATAATACAATTGATAAGATTATTGGCTATGCTTTGACAAAAAAAATAAATTTGAAAAATAAAATTGTTTTGACAACTGGAAGATTAAGTTCTGAGATGGTTTTAAAGTCAGTTAAGGCAGGAATCCCTATTGTTATTTCAAAATCCGCGCCAACTGATATGGCTGTTAACTTAGCCAAGAAATTGAATGTAACTTTAATTGGGTTTGCCCGCGGACAGAGGTTTAATGTTTATAATAATGGGAAGAATATTATTTAATTATCTCTATTTCATCACCAGTTTTTATCTCTCCTTCTTGCAGAACTTTTGCAAAAACTCCTTGTTTTGGCATTATGCATGAGCCTACAGTTCTTGCTATTGTGCATTCAGTATGGCATTCCTTGCCGATTTTAGAAATCTCCAGGATAACATTGTTTATCTTTAGTTTTGTTCCTATTTTCAGCTTGTATAGAATAATTCCCTCTGTTGTTAAGTTTTCTGCAAATATTCCTTTTTTGAGGCATACTTTATTTAGATTGAGCTTTTCAAATTCATCATAGCTTTCTTGTGCCAATAAGGAAACTTGGCGTATTCCAGGGCCTGCATGGGCATCTTCAACAAGGCCATGGTTTACTTTGAACATTCCCTTTTTTATGCTTTTTTTAGGGACATGCTTTTCAGTGCTGATATTGACTGATATTATTTTTGCCATTAGAACAACCTTACTTTTACTACACTACCTTTTTCAATTACTTCAGTATTTTCATCAATTTCTATAAAACCATCTGCTTCTGCTAATGTTGTTATTGAGCTGGAGCCTTTCATTACTGGAATTGCTTCATTATTTTCAAGTTTGACTGCCATAAATTCATATCTACCAGTTGTCGAGACAATTTTTCTTGATAATTTTGCTTCTAATGTCTTTGTTTCTGGTTTTATTCCAAGCATTTTGTGGATAATTGGGGCAACAAGAATGTAAAAGTTTGATAGAGCAGATGTTGGATAGCCTGGCAGGCCTAAAATTAGCTTATCTTTGATTTTCCCTACTAAAACAGGCTTTCCGGGTTTGACTGCTATGCCATGGACTAAAACTTCACCTAATTCATTTACGGCTTCAACCATGAAGTCTTTGCTTCCTAAAGAAGATCCTCCTGATAGCAATAAAAAATCTGTTTGTTCTATGCCTTCCAAAATCCTGTTTTTTATTTCTTCTTTATCATCTTTTACAATGCCTAAACTAATTACATCACATCCAGAGTCAATAATTGAATTTTCAATAGTGAATGAATTAATATCATAGATTTTTCCATCCACCAACTTTTCATTTAAATTTAATATTTCATTTCCAGTAGAAAAATAAGCTATTCTGGGTTTTTTCTTTACTTTAAGTTCTTTTATTCCCTGAGAAGCTAAAACACCTATATATCTTGGATTCAGAATAGTGGCTTTCTTAAATAACAAATCTTCTTTCTTAACATCAGAGCCAATATTAATCACATTTTCTCCAGGAGTCACTGCCTTGTAGATTCTTATTTTATCATTAACTTTTTCAGCATATTCAACCATTAAAACAGCATCCATATCTTTTGGCAATAATGCTCCTGTTGCTATTTCAGAATATTCGGTTAATTCCTTGGGGCTTGTATTTGACGCGTTAAATGTATCTTCTGCTCTAACAGCAAAACCATCCATTGCAGATTTCCTGAAATGAGGGACATCAATTTCTGCAGTAATGTCTTCAGCCAGAACACGGTTTAAAGAATCATCTATGTTGATTACTTCACTATCTTTTTCCTTAATCAAGCTAAAGATTGTTTCTTTTGCTTCTTTTAGGCTTGCTAATTTACCAAAACCCTGTTTCATTTTTCGTTTATATGCTTGATAATATGGCCAATTTCCGGAATAATTAGTCTGTTTAAGGCTAATTTACATGCTTTTGGGCTTCCAGGCAGGCAAAAAATGACTTTATTGTTAATAGTTCCTGCTGCTGCCCTTGATAATATACAGGCAGAGCCAATTTCATCATAACTTAATTTTTGGAATAAAACTGCAAATCCAGGAATCTCTTTTTCAAATAACGGCTTAATTGATTCTATTGTCAAATCTTTTTTTGAAATTCCTGTGCCGCCGTTTGTTATTATTACATCAATTTGCTTGTTTGCTAAATTTAGGATGTTGTCTTTTATTGTTTCTTTGTTATCAGGGATTACTATATGCCCTGCTGTTTTATGGTTATTTTCAGTTAAAATATCTTTTATTAATTTGCCAGAATCATCATTTTCAATTGTTCTGCTATTTGAGATTGTAACTATTGCAGCATTAACTGACAAAGGTGCGTGTTTTTTGTGCTCTTTTGTGGAGTTTGCTTCCATGTTATTCCTCTTTAATCTTTTTCAGAACCTTTATATCTGTAATTTTAGTGGAAGGATACTGTCCATTTTCATCTTTTTCAAGATATTTCACCATGTCCCAGATTGTGTTCAATGCAATTGAAACTCCTACTAAGGATTCCATTTCCACGCCTGTTTTTGCTTGTGCCTTTACAGTGCAGAAAGCTTCAATTGAATATTCATTAATCTTGAATTCAAAATTTATGAAGTTAATTGGAATCTGGTGGCAGTGCGGGATTAAAATCTGAGTTTGCTTTACTGCATTAATGCCTGCGAGCTTTGCTGTTTCAAAGACATCCCCTTTTTTTGTTTCTTGTTTTTTAATTTTTTCTATTGTGCCCTTTTTTAAGAATATTTTGCCATAAGCTTTTGCTTCTCTTTTTACAACCTTTTTTCCACTTATGTCTATCATAATGATACCTCTTTAAGCTTGATTGCTTTTACTAATGATTCATTGTTTGTGAAATCAATTAAATCATCATTCCTTAACAGACAAGGCTTAATTTTTCCATCAGATGTTATCCTTAACCTGCTGCAATGCTTGCAGAACTTGTTCTGAAATGGCCTTACTGCCTCTACCTTAACATCTCCAAGATCATATTGCCTGCGGTTATGCATTTTTCTTTGTATTACTGAAACTGCTTTTTTTTCAAGCTCTTTTTCAATATTTTCAAGACTAAAATAGTGTTTTGAGTAAAATTCCTTATTTGTATTGATTAATTCAATCAATTGCAAAATTGCATTATTTTCCCTGGCAAATTCAATCATTTTGTTTATTTCATTATTATTAATATCTTTTAAGACAACCATATTAAGCTTGATGGGATATAATCCAGCTTTTTTTGCGGCTATTAAGCCATTCATAATATTATTTTTATTTTTCGGAAAATCCACATTCAAAGAATCACAGCCAATGTTAATCCTGTCTAAGCCAGCTAGTTTTAGGTCCCGGGCATATTTTTCTAATAGAATTCCGTTTGTTACCATGCTTATGTCCTCAAAATTATTCTTTTTTATTGTTTTTACTATTTCAACAATATCTTTTCTTAATAATGGTTCTCCGCCTGTGATTTTTATTTTTTTTATTCCAGCTTGTTTCGCAGATTTCATTATTTCTTCTATTTTTTTTAGGCCTAACTCTTTTTCAGAATATCTTTGCCCTTCTTTATGACAGTAAGGACAATTTAAATTGCATTTCTGCGTTACAGATATCCTTAAGCTATCAATCATTTTTAACCTTGATTTTTCCGTGTTAGAACAAGAAATGTATAATTGTATGGATTGTCTTTGTCTCTTTCATGCTCTTCATATGCTGTTTCTTTCCATTCCTCAATTTCATATTCAGGAAAATATGCATCTCCATCAAAATCTGCATCTATTAGTGTTAGGTATAGCTTGTCTGCCTTTGGCAAAAATTCCTTGTATATCTGAGAACCTCCTATAATCATTACTTCTTTCTGGTTTTCAGCAGCTTTTAATGCATCATCTAAAGAATGAGCAATAATACAGCCTTCTGCTTTATAATTTGGGTCATGTGTTATTATTATGTTAGTTCTGTTTGGCAATGGTTTTTTTATAGATTCAAATGTTTTTCTTCCCATAATAACAGGTTTTCCTGTAGTGAGCTCTTTAAAGTGCTTCATATCCGCAGGCAGACTCCATGGCAGGGAATTTTTGTTTCCAATTACCCTATTTTTTCCTATTGCTGCAATAAGTGAGATTATCATTTTAAACAGCCATTGGAGCTTTTATTTGCGGATGATGCTCGTAATTTACCAATTCAATATCCTCTATTTTGAAATCATCGATATTTTTTATATCTGGATTTAGCTTTAATTGAGGCAATGGCAACGGTTTTCTTGTTAATTGCTCTTTTACCTGAGTAAGATGATTGTGATATATATGGGCATCTCCAAGCGTATGGACAAACTCATATGGTTTTAGATTAGTAACTTGTGCTACCATGTGCAATAACAATGAGTAAGATGCTATATTAAATGGGACTCCCAGGAACATGTCGCAAGAGCGCTGATACATTTGCAATGATAACTTTTTGTTTACTACAAAGAACTGGAAAAACATATGGCATGGCGGCAGTGCCATTTGCTTAAGTTCACCTGGATTCCATGCATTTACAATGATTCTTCTGCTGTCAGGTTCCTCTTTAATCTGCCTTATTGCTTCTGCTAACTGGTCTATTTCTTTGCCTTCCGGATTTTTCCATTTACGCCACTGAACACCATAAATTCTTCCTAAATCGCCTTCAAAGCGGGCTTTTGGTTTCCAGTAATTAGCTTCTGCATTTGCATCCCATATATGGCATCCTAGTTTCTGCAGTTCTTTAACATCAGAACTGGCTTTGATGAACCACAACAGCTCTGCTTTCATTGTATTGAAAGCAAGTTTTTTTGTAGTAACAGCAGGAAATCCCTCTTCCATATTAAAGCGCATCTGCATTCCAAACACTGCTTTTGTTCCAGTGCCTGTCCTGTCTTCTTTATCTACACCATTCTCCAGAATATACTTTAGTGCATCAAGATATTGCTTCATTATTTCCCCACTATACCTAAAATTTATTCAATTTTATATAGTTTTGGTTTTAAATATAGCAATTATTAAATAATATAAATTTACTATAGCTAAAAATGGCATTAGGATATATTTTAGCATTAATATTGAGTGCAGTTGATTTCTTTACAGAAGGACTTTTCTCAAAAGCAAGCCCAAGTAAGATGAAATTTATCTCTTTTTCTGCAGGGGTTTCAATCTCTTACATATTCCTTGTTTTACTTCCTGAGATATATTCAGGTGCTATTGCTATAAACAGACTATTGTTTTTTTCTGTCTTGTTTGGATTTGGTTTATTCCATATAATTGAGAAGTATATAAGGCAGAATTTTACAGGGCCTGCATTGAGAAAGGAGCATAGGCTTGTACATTCTTCAACTTCATTTGTATACTTCTTTGCTGTTGGTTTTCTTTTAGTGAAATTGGCAGGAAGTAATGGTAATTTGGCTTCAATATTGCTGTTTACTCCAATAATGCTGCATATAATTATAGATTCATTGCCCAGGAGACACACAAAAAATCATTATTTGAGAGCATTATCTGCAAGCTCTCCTTTTTTAGGTGCTATTTTAGCATCTTTTGTGGATATCGGCCAAACAGGAAATATAACCTTGCTTGGAATTGTTGGAGGAGCACTGCTTTATACTGTAGTAAGGGAATCTTTGCCACGAGAACGAGAAGGACGACCGCTTTACTTCATAATAGGATTGCTTTTTTTCACAGTATTAATACTGCTTCTATGGGATATAATAGTGTTTTAGAACAAAAAATAAAAAATAAAAAAAGAAAAAGTTCCAAACAGAAAACTTAGAATCGTAAAATCTAAAATTTTCTATGTTTCTGGTAGCAGTCTCTGCAATAAACAGGTCTGCCTTCTTTTGGTTCAAAAGGAACTTCAGCTTCCTGACCACAATCTGAGCAGGTAACTTTGTGCATTTTCCTTTCGCCAAATCCTCTATCTTCGAATCCCATTTGTTTTTTCACCTATATTTCTTAGTTATACATAAAGATTTACTAGAAGTAGATCTCCTGTATACTACGTCTAACTAAGCATTAGTAGTATTTAAAGGTATGGGTTTTCCTCAATATCCCTTTGCATATCTCTTACTTTTTTGTATTCAGCAGCCATGTTTAAGAAATACTCATGAATCCTGGTATCATTAGTAAGCTCAGGATGAAATGTAGTGATTAGTAGATTATGCTGTTTTACCATAACAGGGCTGTTTTTGTGCTCTGATAGGATTTCTGCACCATTGTAAATGTTCTTGATTGTTGGGGCTCTTATGAAAACTCCTGGAAATGTTCCAATACCTTTTATGCTTAATTCTGCTTCAAAGCTGTCTATTTGCCTTCCATAATCATTCCGTTTTATGCTTATATCTGCAATATTAAGTTTTGGCTGCTTTATTATGCCATCTATAATGTTTTTTGCAAGCACTATGGCGCCTGCGCATGTGCCGTAAATTGGCATTCCATGCCCATGTTTTTCTTTTATTGCCTTGTCAAGGCCATATTTTTTCATAAACATTCCAATGGTTACGCTTTCTCCGCCAGGAATTATTAATGCATCAATATCTGTCAAATCCTCTGAGGATTTCACTTTTACTGGTTCTGCGCCTAATTTTACCAATATTCTTGCATGTTCCCTTACATCACCCTGTAAAGCCAGAATTCCTACTTTCATTCAATGGCCTCTTTCCTGCATCTTTAGCTCTAGTTTTTCAATTTCAAGGCCTTTCATTGCTTCACCTAGACCATGAGAAACTTTTGCAACTATCTCTGGTTTATCATAATTTGTTGTAGCTTCAACAATTGCTTTGGCTGTTTTTTCCGGAGATTGGGATTTAAAGATTCCAGAGCCTACAAAAATTCCATCACATCCTAAAATCATCATCAAAGCAGCATCAGCAGGAGTCGCTACACCGCCGGCAGCAAAATTTACAACAGGCAGTCTTTGCATGTTTTTTGTCTGCTCTACTAAGGAAAAAGGGACTTTCATTTTTGCAGATTCTTTCTTTAATTCTCTTGTGGACATATTTTTTAGCTGTTTGATTTCTTCGTTAATTAGATTTATATGCTTAACAGCCTCAATTATATTTCCAGTCCCTGGTTCTCCTTTTGTCCTTATCATTGCAGCGCCTTCATTTATTCTGCGCAAAGCTTCTCCTAAGTTGCGAGCGCCGCATACAAAAGGAACTTTAAAAGCACGCTTGTCAATATGATTTTCAGAAGCAGGAGTCAGAACTTCGCTTTCATCAACATAGTCAACACCCAAACTTTGAAGAATTTGCGCTTCTGCAAAATGCCCTATTCTGGCTTTAGCCATTACTGGTATGGTAACTGCTCTCATTATTTCTTTTATTTTCTTTGGGTCTGCCATCCTGGCTACACCGCCAGATTTCCTTATGTCAGCTGGAACTCTTTCCAGGGCCATGACTGCTACTGCACCTGCTTTTTCAGCTATTTTAGCCTGCTCTGCATTTATAATATCCATTATAACACCGCCTTTAAGCATCTCTGCAAGGCCTTTTTTCAGTGTAAACGTCCCGGTGGTACTTTCAGTATTCATAACCATCCCCTAATGCTTAGGAATATAGGTAGGAATTTAAAAGTTTTGGAAATTCGTGATTTCCAAAGCCCAGAAAAATAGAATATTTTTCGCTGCTTTCGAACAATTTCGTAAACTATATATATCAGTTATTACGGTAGAGTTGTCATGAAAAACTTAAAGAGGTTTTTGATTCTACAGTTAATGTTATTCATGGTCATTCCAGCAGTTTTAGGGGAAATGACTATAACACTTTCCGGAAAAGACCTCTATAATCTTGGAGATAAACTTAGCCCTACTGTGTCTATTAAAGAAGATTCTGCTTATGATGGTTATATCAGTTTGATGATATTATGTGATAATTATGATTTCCTTTACCATAAAGCATTTTTGAGGGTTGCAGCTGGTGTTAGGGAACAATTAACCATCCCAGACCTTATATTATCTAAGTCTATGGTTACCAAATGCAGTTTAAAGTCCAATTTTGAGGCAGATAATGGAGAAAAAATTGATAGCGCATCATCAGAATATTTTTTTGTATCAGATAAGCTGAACATTATTGTAGATGGAAATTTTGAAGCAAAACCAGGAGAAGATGTTGTTGTTTTCGGGGAAATAAGGAAATCCAACAATGAAATTATGTCAAAGGGAGAGGCAAAGATATCTTTTAAGGGCAAGGAAGAAAAGGTTGATGTTGTTGCCGGAGAATTTGAGCATACAATCCATTTAGAAAATGATGCAGAAGCAGGAAATATTCCTCTGCTTGTTGCTGTAACTGATAAATACGGCAATTATGGAGACCAGCTTTTAGATCTTAGAGTGTTATCTATACCAACAAGGATTGAAAACAGCTTTGATAATAGCATCCTGATGCCAGGGGATACTTTTAAAGCAAAGGTTAGTCTTTATGACCATAGCGGCAAGGTTATAAACGGGAGCAGGGTAAATATCAAGATTTTTGACCCTGATGAAGAGCTCATTGCAGAAAAAGACATACAAAATTCAAATTATTTTGAATTTAAAACAGAAAAAGCACAAATGCCCGGTAACTATTTCTTACTGGGTGCTTTTGAGGATATAAAAGAACAAAGCACCTTTAAAATTGAAACTGTAAGGAAAATTGTAATGAGCCAGGATGGAAGTTTCGTGTATATTGAGAATGTGGGGAATATTGATTATGATGACGAAGTAACTGTTATATTGGAAAGTGATGATAAAAAATACTTAATAAACAAAAAAGTCGAATTAAAAGCAGGGGAAAAGATTACAATTGACCTTTCAAAAGAAGTACCGCAAGGCACTTATGATGTTATATTGCCAAAAGAACTGGTTGAGACAGATGCTCCTGCTGTTGACAGCAATAATGAAAGTGAAGGTGCACAGGAAGTTGTTGAACAGACTAATGTAGCAGAGAATGTTGAAATTGAGGATAATAGGAATGTGATAAAGAAAACTGCTGATGGAATGTCTGCTGTGACAGGAGCAGTTGTCGGCGCAGCAGGATATGTGGCGTCAAGACCGACAATTGCTGCAATAATACTTGTCCTGATAATTCTTGGAACAGTAACACGTTATAGCTGGAGTTTTGTAAAAAATAAGGTAAAAGGAAAAAAAGAGGGAGATACATCCCATATATTTGAGGACTTTAAATACGATGAAAATAATAAGCCTGGAAATTAAAAAAATTGAGATAGGAAAATTTTTTCCAAAAGAAGACAAATTAGAACTGAATATATTTTTTAATGACGGCGCTGATAAGGAAATATTAAAAGTAATTGATATGTCTAATCCGGAAAATGCTGCTGAGAATATTTTAGCTGACTTAAGGAAAATGGAGAAGAATATACATAAGAATAGTGAACACAAAGAATCTATTGTTGAGAATTTTATGAATATAGTGGTAAAAGATGAGGATAATCTGATAAAAGAGATTTCTGGGTTTATTCAAAAAGCAAAAAATAAAATAGATGAAATAAAAAGCAAAAATGTAGCAGAAGGTTACCTTGATATGATAAGAGGGCTGAAAAACCTGAAACTCGATTTCAGATTTTCTCAATAATATTTTCTACGCTTAATATTAGCAGTCCTGCTGGGCCTTAATTTTTCAGCGCCTTTGCCCTTATGCCTCAAGCCCCGGGTTTTTCCTGCAGCTGAAGTCAAGCCTCTGAATACTCTGCCTTTATGCTTGTTTTTGAATATCCAGTTTATTCTTGGGTCTGCAAGAATCTGAGGATGGGATTTATCAATTAAAATAATCTCATACCAAAAAGAAATTCCGTCTTCACCAACATAATAGCTGTTTAGAACCTCGCAATTAGGATATTTTTTTGCCGCTCTTTCCTCTGCAATTGACTGATAGCTTTTATCTACATCTTTTCTTTGCCCAAAGTGCTTGCTTCTTCTACCATGCCTTATTGTTTCCCTTTGTCTGCCGCCTCTGTCCAGCCTTTGCCTTACTATGATGAATCCTTGTTTTGCTTTGTAGCCCAATGACCTTGCCCTGTCAATTCTGGTAGGATGGTCAATTCTTACAGTAGTATCCTGGTTTCTCCACTCTAGAAGTCGTTTTTTCCAAGTATCTCCTAAAATTTCTCTTGGTTTTTTCCAGATTTCTCTGATATACTTATACATTCCCATTTTATAGCCTCCATTATTATCCAAAAATTAGGTTCAGGTAAGCAACTACCCACATCCCATATAGCTTAGAAACAGAGAGCTATTTATAAAATTTGTTATTGGTATGGAATAGCAACAAACCAAAAATAAAATAGCAAACTATTTATATCTAAATAAAAATAAAAAATTAAAATGACACTAGACAGCCAAAATATGCTGCAGGTGATTAAAGACTTTCCTAAACAGTGCAGGGAAGCTTTAGGTTTGCCGAAAGGGATTTCTGCTAAGGGAGAAGTAGGCAATATTATTGTTTTAGGCATGGGCGGAAGTGCAGTTGGCGGCGATCTTCTAAAGATTTACCTGAAGAATACAAACATTCCTGTTTATGTCAATAGGGATTATAAAGTTCCTAACTTTGTTAATGAAAATAGCTTGGTTTTTGCTGTATCCTATTCAGGCAATACTGAAGAGACTTTAAGCGCTTTAAGTGATGCAAAAGAAAAAAATGCGCAAATAATTGCAATTACTTCCGGAGGGAAGCTGGCAGACGAATGCGATAAGGTAATAAAGGTACCTTCTGGATTGCAGCCAAGGGCTGCTTTAGGATACCTGTTTTTTCCAATGCTGGGAATACTGCACAATACAAACATTATCAGGGTAAAAAATGATGACTTGAATGAAATGATGGATATTTTAAATCAGACAGATAAATTTAACAGCGCTGGAGAGATTTTAGCTAAAAAATTGAAAGAAAAAATACCAGTAATTTATGCTTCTCAGGCTTTAGGCGCACTAGCTTTGAGGTGGAAAACCCAGATAAATGAAAATGCAAAGATGCCTGCTTTCTATAATGTTTTTTCAGAGATGAACCATAATGAAATTGTTGGCTATAGGACTATGGACAGAAAGTTTGCTGCTGTAATTATAAGGGACAAATATGATAATGAGCGGATAAAGAAAAGGATGGATGTGTGCAGAGAAATTATGGAAGTAAATGTTGATGTTGAGGAAGTACAGACAGAAGGTAATGGATTGCTGGCAAGAATGTTTTCTGTAATTTACCTTGCGGACTTTGTTTCTTATTACTTGGCTTTATGGAATCGTGTGGATCCCAGTCCTGTTGAGGTTATTGAGGGTATGAAGAAGAAGATTGTTGAATAACCATCTAAAAATTTATAACCTTTTACATATTTCTTGTTTGAGGGGGAAATGTTACTTAAATCAATTAAACTAAACAATATCAGAAGCTATCTTGAGCAAAAGATAGATTTTCCTACAGGGTCATTGCTTCTTTCTGGTGATATTGGCTCAGGTAAGTCAACAATATTGTTAGCTATAGAATTTGCCTTGTTTGGCTCTAAACCTTCTGAACTGCCAGCTAGCTCTTTGCTAAGGCATGGTAAGACAGAGGGTTCTGTTGAACTAAATTTTGAATTGCAGGGAAAAAATATAGTGGTTAAAAGAAATCTGAAACGCAGCAAGAATGGAATAAAACAAGAGGTTGGTTATATAATAACTAATGGAATTAAAAAGGAATTAAGCCCTGTTGAGATGAAAAGCCATGTGTTTGACTTATTAGGGTATCCTAAGGACCTGGTTGCAAAGGGAAAAGACCTGATTTACAGGTATACAGTTTATACCCCGCAGGAAGAGATGAAAAGAATTCTTACAGAGGATAAGGATGCGCGACTTAATACTTTAAGGAAAGTATTCAACATAGACAAGTACAAAAAAATAAGGGAAAATACCTCCATATTCATAAGGGGTGTAAAAGAAAAGAGAAAAGAATTTGAGGGCTTTATATCAGACCTGGAGGAAAAGAGAAAAGAATTAAACGGAATTAATAAAGAAATTTTTGAGCTGGATGAAAAAATAAAGAGTGTTATTCCAAAGGCTGAGAGAGCAAAAACCGAAGTAAGTAAAAAAAGAGAAAAAATCTCTATTTATGAAAATAAAGTAAATGAATTAAACAAACTAAAGAAAAATCTTGAACTTCTTGAATTAGATTTAAGCAACACCCTAAACGAACATAACAACAATAATAAAAAAATATCCAGATTAAACGAACAAATTATTGAGATAGAAAAAGATCTGGGAAAAGAAGAGATTATAGAGGCCGATAACATAAAAGAGAAAATAAACATTCTGGAAAAGAATATTGAGGGTTTGCAGGAAGAAATAGATAAAGTAAAACTGAGACTAGGAGAATTAGCTGTTAATAAAGATAAGGCAGAGGAAACAATCGACAAAGTGTCTAAAATGGAAAAATGCCCATTGTGCCTGCAGAATGTAAAGCATGAGCATAAGAATTCCATTAAGGACTGGGAAATCAGGAATATAATAGAAGCAGAGCAAAATATAGAGTTTTATTCTGAAAAAGAAAAGAAAATCAGAGATAAATTAGATTCTGCAGAGAAGGAAAAAGATGTATTAAGGAAATCAGAAAGCAAAATAGAATTAATTAAATTAAAAATGCAGAATGTTAAGGAAAAAAGAGAAGAAAAAGAAAAACTTGAAAAAATACAAATTGAGCTAAAGAAAAAAATCGGAGAGATAAACACAAAAAAACAAGAAATTAATAGGAATAAAGATACTATGAGGAATGCTGAAGAGGACTACAAAATAGTCAAGACACAATTTGATATTGCTTTAGAAGAGGAAAAAAAGCTTAGCATAGAAAAGACAGGACTAGAAAAAGAAAATGAATCGTTAATGAGAATAATAAAAACTTTAGAAGTTGAGATAGATAAAAAATTGAAAGCAAAAGAAAAATTGAGTTATTTGGCTGAGATGCAGAACTGGCTGGAAAATTATTTCATAGACCTTATGGGCACTATGGAAAGGCATATTATGCTGCAAGTCTATAAGGAGTTTAACGAGCTGTTCAAGACATGGTTCAACATCTTAATAGAAGATGAGACTATATCTGTAAGGCTGGATGATGAGTTTGCCCCTGTTATTGAGCAGAATGGCTACGAAACATACGTTGAAAATTTAAGTGGGGGCGAAAAAACAGCAGTTGCTTTATCATATAGGCTGGCATTGAATAAAGTAATAAATGATGTGGTTGTGGATATAAAAACAAAAGATATTTTAATGCTGGATGAGCCGACAGATGGTTTTAGTTCTGAGCAGCTTGACAAGGTAAGGGATGTTTTAGACCAATTGAATATGCAGCAGGTAGTTATTGTAAGCCACGAATCAAAAATAGAAAGCTTTGTTGACAGTGTGATAAGGATAGGAAAGGAAGAGCATGTGAGCAAAGCTTACTGAATTTCTATAATAAAACCGTAATATTTAAAAACCCCTTATCCTTTTTTAGACGTATGAGCGTTGGGGATAAGAGTCTGGAAAGCTTGAAGCATGAAGAGAAAATTACAGTATGTCCTGATTGCGGAAGCACTGAATTAGATTTTGATAAAGGTGAAACTTTCTGCAAGAAATGCGGACTGGTTCTTGATTAAATACAATTTAAAATAGTAAATTTTAATTACTTATTAATCAATGAGTAAAATATTATAAAAATAAAAGAAAACTTTAAAAAGGATTAGCATCTTAATATCATTATTGGTATTTTTACCAAAAAATTTATGGAGGTAACGAAAAATGATAAATGTACAAGAAGAAGAACCAAAACCTGATGATCAGCCACAACCGGAAGAACCAAAACCGGAAGAACCAAAACCTGATGATCAGCCTCAGCCAGAACCTGATAAACCTGCTGAAGGTCAGTAAAACTAAATTATTTTTTCTTTTTTTATTTTTTACTGTTTCTAATTAACACTTCCAGTTTTAGACTTATTTATAATCTCTGCTTTCAAGTCATAAGCACTACAACCCTTTACCTTGACATTAATTTCATCTCCAAGATTGAAATTTCCTCTTACAATTACCGGCTTGTATGCAAAGTTCCTTCCAACCCAAGTGCTGTCTTTTCCAACTTCATCAATTATAATCTTCCCTTCCCATCCAATCCATTTTTTATTTTGCTTTAGGGCTGTATTTATGTAAAGATCTGTCAAAATCTTGCTTCTCTCTTTTCTTATATTACTTGAAACTTGCTTCATTCTTGATGCTGCAGTATGCGGCCTTGAAGAAAACCTTGAAATGTTAATAGCATCTGGTTTTATTTCCTGGATTAGATGTAAAGAGTCCTGGAATTGCAATTCTGTTTCTGTTGGAAATCCTACTATTATATCAGTTGTTATTGTTATGTCTTTTACATATCTCCTGAATTTATTGATGGTTTCTTTGAATTCATGCACATTATACTTTCTGTTCATTTTACCTAAAATTTCGTTATTTCCAGATTCTATTGGGATATGCAGGAATTTAAACATACGCTCATCCTGGTAAATCTTAATTAACTCATCACTCATACTCATGACATGCCTTGGATTTGTCATTCCTAACCTTATTTTATAATTTCCTTCCACCTTATTAAGAATTCCATTCAATAAATTAGGCAATCTTCTCTTGCCAGTATCTAAACCATAAGCTCCTGTGTCCTGGGCTGTGAGCCAGATTTCCTTACAGCCTTGCTCAACATTCCTTTTAACTTCATTGATGATATGGGTTTCCGGGTAAGTGAAAATGTTTCCTTTGATTAGCTTGACAGAGCAGTAAGTACAATAATCTGTGCATCCTGAGGCTATAGGCACTATTCCTACTACTTTATTTGCCCTTACCTTTGGAAGACATGTTTTATCAATTCTTTCCTGTGTAAGGGCTTCCAAAACATTCCCCTGTAATAACTCTTCAACTGCTTCCACAATTCTGTGGATATTGTGTGTGTTAACCAAGCTTGCAGTTTGATTTATTTTTCTTATTTTAGGCACTATATCGCGGCTGATGCAGCCTGTAATTATTAGTTTTTTGTCGGGAAAATGCGCAGTAAATTTTATTATCTCTTTTAATGCTGTAGCATTGCCTTTAACAGTGCAGATATTGATGATATTTATATCTGAATGTTCTATGCTGTCAACTATTTTGAACCTAGCTTTGGTTAATAACCCTGCCATTGCCTCTGATTCAGCAAAATTTGCACTGCAGCCATGAGTTTGTATGTATATGTTTGTCATTAAGTTTTAGAATAAATATTAGATTTAAAAATGTTTTTGTAGATATCTGATTTTTTAACTCTCTGGCCTTGCAATCTGGTGCCTGCATTTCTTGCACTTCAGTATCTTATAGTTAGTTCCTGCGATTATTTCTTCCCGTAGAAGTTCCATTTCTATCTTGCATTTCCTGCAGTAATTGTCCCCAACCATCTTAATATATGTTCTTTAGCTTTACTACTATTTATTCTTTATTAAATTTAAGGCCTTTTCCATCATGGATTCTGATTGCCCCTTTTTTGGAGAATCTGCAACAATCCTTAATACATCTGCTTCTGTTTTTGATGCTCTGAACCAGATGAATGAATTGTTGTCTAAATAAATCTTTAGGCTGCCGGATTTAGTGTCTTTTATTCTGCATTGTTTTTTTCTGTAATAAGCTATTATTTTTTTCTTGATTTTATTGTAATTTTTTGAACTGATATTGACTTTTGTTTTTATATTGTAATACTCTGGCAGTTCTTTAATCAATTCTTCAAGTTTTTTTCCTTTGTCTGCAATTATTTTTAATAAATAAATTAAGGTTATGATGCCGTCTCTGCAC
>SDBV01003203.1_pt1 | contig 24368 bp, 21 predicted proteins | sample 2277081 | NCBI WGS metagenome assembly SDBV01 (sample SAMN10402039, study PRJNA504765) | marine sediment metagenome | isolation source: marine sediment core GS10_PC15, 223 cmbsf | place: Arctic Ocean: Southern Knipovich Ridge | collected 2010 | reverse complement strand
GTATATCGGCATCGCAGGCGCTGCGATATGCCTGTTCGTAACCGCCATTCTATCGGCAAAAGAAGTCGGACTGATTCGCGGAGCATTGATGGCTCTGTTCGGCACCGCATGGATATGGATCGCAGGCGTGATACTCTCCGAATGCATCGGGCGAACGAACTGGTCACCGCTTAGCGGTATGACATTGATCGCCGTAACGATCCTCATTGTCATTACAACCGGCATGGGCGACTCAGCCGCGATCATCGCTTCGATAACAGTAGGAGCCGCCGCATGTGTAGCTATGGCGCAGGCAACGGACCTGATGATGGACATGAAAACCGGCTACCTCGTAGGAGCAAGCCCGCGAATGCAAAGCTACGCACAGTTTTGCGGCGTCTGGCTTGGGCCCATCCTCGTCATATTCATGGTGTTCATTCTCGACAAAGCATACGGCCTCGGCAGCGAGCGATTGCCCGCCCCGCAGGGACAGGTACTCGCAAGCATGATACAGGGAATACAGGGAGGCGACATCCCACTCAATAAGTACATCGCAGGTGCGGGCCTCGGAGTACTCCTTAGCAGCAGCGGAATCGGGGGCCTGGGAATACTCGTCGGACTCGGATTTTACCTGCCCTTTAACATCGTGCTCACTTACACGATAGGAACAGCATTGCGAATGTTCCTCGACTGGAAAAAGGGCAAAAAGTTCAGCGAAGAAATCGGCATACCCATAGCCGCCGGTCTCATTGTCGGCGAAGCTCTCGTAGGTGTCGGCTTCGCATTATATTATGTATTTAGCGGCGGAATATAGTAAAGGATATATCATGAAAAAAATCGGATACCTGTTAATAACCGTTAGCTTTCTGGCTGGCTCACTCACCGCCGTAACGGATCAAACATTAGTAAACTGGGCCCATTTCATCCCCGCTGTAGTCATCGGCATCATCGGCATAGTAATGGTCCGCCTCTACGATTACAAGCATAACCGCTCGGAAGAAAAACTGGAAGGCCACCTATCCGACATCGAAAGCAGCCTCGCAAGTATCGTAAATAATATCAACGCGCTGTGTGACGAAAATGACACACTCGACACATACCAGGCACACAAAAGGATAGACGAACTTTTCAGTCAAGACATAATAACTTTCGTCGATGCCAGAACCGCCATCGCCCAGGTTTACGGTTTGCAGGAGTACGCCGACATCATGAGTTATTTCGCCTCAGCAGAACGAGCCATAAACCGTGCATGGTCAGCTTCGACCGATGGATACGCAGATGAAGTCAAAAGCTCTATCGAAAAAGCAAAAGAGCATTTCAACATAGTACTCAATAAAATAAACCAGCTCAAATAGGACCCGGACCATGAAACTTATGGGCTAACATCCTGGCAGTCGATATCTGTCGGATCTGTGCAATCCTCCCATTGAGAAGACATTATGGCCATATCCAGGTAATTGACTTTGCCGTCGTTATTGAGATCGGCAATCTCAAAGTTGCCAAAAGCATGGATATTACCGGTGTCGGTGCTGACATAGAGTCCGCGGTTTGCTGCGGCTAACCCGTATGCCCTGCCGCTTACGCTGGCGGACCAGAGTTCAGAGCCATCGGCAATGTCAAAGGCGGCAATGGCGTCATCTCCCCCTGCAAATAGCGTGTTACCGGCCAGGATCAAGGAATATCTATAAGGACTTGCAACCGTCCACTGGACCACTTTTGGGCTTCGCTGAAGCTTAATAAGCTGGGTATCATTGCAGTAATAGGCATAGTTGCCGCTTATGACCAGGCAATTTCCTTCCACATTGCCAATAACCGGGCCGTTTATATAACTTCTGTTGCCGCCATAACCGGGGCCGTTTACCAGGCTGGAGTCGTCAGCCACAAGTGCAAAGCATCCCATAATGCCTGCGGCACCACCACCGCCGCCATTGGATTGGTTATACATAAGAGGGCTGAACCTTCCTGTTGGTACGAATAAACTGCCATCGGCCGCGCCATTCGTCGAGAGCAGGTATCCCTGGGGACTCCTGCCGGGCGTTACCGTCCAGCCTCCGGTCGCGGTGCCGTCGTTTGCATCGCGTTTGCACAAATACCTGCCCAACTGTGAAAATACGCCCGCTCCCCAATAAACATTTCCGCCTTCGACTAATACCGACGTTCTCACAGGAGCAGCGGCAACCAGTCTTGAGTTTCCGAAAAGCAGGCGGTTATTGGTCCCGACTTTGCTCTCCCAGACAGGCGAACCATTAGCGGCATTAATGCAGTATACAGAACCGTCGTCGCTGCCGAAGTAGACTTTTCCATTATCAACGGAAGGTGCGAACCGGATAGGTCCGTTCGTGAAAAACTTCCATCGCTCGGCCCCGCTTGCTGTGTCCAGGCATAGCAGTGTATCGCCGCTGGAAGTGCCGAAATATAACGAATCCGAGACTATGGCAACATGATAGGCAAGGTCGTTCAAGACGCGTGAATCAAAATCACCTCTCGGTCCATTCCAGATGTCATTTAATGCGGGCGTTTCGGACCATGCCGGCCTCGGTGCGCGATTTGTACTGTACACCCACCCTGCAGGTAAAGGCAGATCCAGTTGTTCCGAAGTTACGCCGCTTCGATGGTTGTCGTGCATATATGTAGGCCAGTCTTCGGCCAAAGCACTTTGCAGACAACAAAGCAGAACCAGCAATACTGTCATGGTTTTGATCGCATTCGTTTTTATTTTCGTTTCCGTCATGTCAAACCTCAAAATGGTTTATCTATTTTTAAATTGCAAAACAATTATTTAATTCGGTAAAAAGCCCATGCTTGCCTGCATGACATAATAACATGAACAACCCGAACCGGATTCGGGAACCAGTACCATGCCGCCTGCGCCAATGGTATTTATATAACAGCCGACACGCGTTTCACCGCACAAGTTCCAGCTTCCGCCGGCCAAACCGGTCATATACGGACTTCCACCGCGATTGAAAGCATAGTTAGCGGTAGTTGACATCGTTCCGCATCCACTCTGACCCAGACTGAACCCGCTTTGCACCGCACCGGTTTGGACGCTGTATTTATAACCAGGCTGCCAGTAGATGCTGTTGCCGACAATTGCCGGGTGCTTGTCCTGTCCGCCGTGATAACCGTCACTCATGGCAGCGTTAAAGGTTCTCGGATTAGTGGTCCATGCAGGTTCAAGGTAGCCGTCGCCTGCTCCAAACGCATATACACCATACGTCCAGGCCGTGGTCCATGTGCCGGTTGCGAAAACTTTATTGTCTGCGTACTGCAGCCAGGCAACATGCTGAAATGGGAAATCAAATTGCCTTGCCCAGATAACATTGCCATTCGTTCTGTTGAGTTTAACAAGGTATTCGTTACTGCCGCTGAACAAGGTGGCGAGGGTTACGCGTCCGTCGGCGTCATTATAGGCACTGGCGTTTCGGCTCTCAATAAAGTAAACGGCATCGTCGCTTATGCAAATGGTCGGGTTGATGATAGCGCTGTTAGCGGTAGAGCCCTGTTTGTATACCCATGGCGTTGACGAATCGTCGTCTCTATCGAAGCAGAACAAATATCTGCTTGTAATAATAGTCTGACCGTCATGGTAGACCTGTGATATCCATCCATTAACGCCAAGGTCAAGGCTGTGTCCGATGCGTGAAGCGTCTTCCTTTTGTGCGGTGCCGAAAAGTTGATCGCCATCGGTGGCGAGATAACCCCAGTCCAAAGTTTCACCCGATATCTCCTGCGGAGCGGCAAAGAACAGCGTCGGTTCGCCGGTATCGGAATTTAACCCGACGCAATCATCCCAGGCTGCAACATAGGTGTAATCAGAGGCCAAAGCAACCCATCCGGCATCCTTCATAACACCAACGCGAACGGAATTCGGAACGGAAAGATCCCAGAGACGTGCTCCGTTGTAGGCATCGACCGCCATCACTCGATGCAACCCTGGAACGACAAGACGTCCGTCTTTATACAGTGAGCAACCGGGACGGTGGTGCCTGTCAACGATGTATCGCGGGCCGGGCTGACCGTACCATGCCATTTTCACCGGAGCGGTAACCGCAGTGTCTTCGCTGCATGTGGTTGCGGCAATATTGCCCCAGTTATGCGTCCATTCGCCTGCCCCTGCAAGTGCCGCACGGTTGATCGTTGCCCAGACTGCGCCAGCACTTGTAACGGCATTGCCGTACGCGCCCAGCCATCCATCAAGCGTTGCTTCGCTCAAAGGGCTTGGGCAACCCGCCGGCTGACCGAGGATCGCCACACCGCCGTCAGGACGCAAAATCCTGAACATCTCAGCGGCACTACCCGAACATGCCCCGTCAGCTATCATTCTACCGGAAACAATTAGATTAGCCGAATAGTCCGTGCAGTCCAGATTGGAAAGGTCGGCCTGTATTATGGTTACCCGTGTGCCATAGATGTCCGCCTGATGCAGAGCATTTCGGGCCGCGGCAACCTTAACAGGATCAGATTCAAAACCGATTATCTTAAGATCCGTTCGTTTCGCCAGTTCGTATGCCAGACGCCCGTCTCCGCAGCCGTAATCGATGCAGTAGCCTTTTGAAAACTGCAACTGGTCGGCGATATACTGAGCGGCTTCAGCATACAGCGGCGTAAGAGCATCGGGTGTATAGGGGTCAGCGCCGCCGGGAAAAGGATCGACGCCATAGTCAAACGCCGAGTAAAATTCGTATGTGCTGTCCAGCGACCCGCCCGCTGTGATACGGTAGTTATACAGGGTTTCCGGTCGTATCGTAATTTCCAACGCGTGATCCGTCTTAGCGGCTGCATCCTCGACATGATGCTGTGTCAGATCGGCAGGATCGGACAAAGCGTGCCTCATACCGTAGTCTATTATCGAAGCTACTGCTGTATCCGTTTTCCAGAAGACGGTAACCTTTCCACGCTCGTAGAAATGGACATACGGCCCGACAGTAACCTCAGCGGCATGGCAAACACCCACCAGGAAACCAGCGAAAAGTACAACGGTTAAAATTCCCATTTGTTTTACATTGTTCATTCGACTTATTCCTTAAAACCAACTGTTTTTGAAGCAGCATCAGAGTTTCACTCGAACGCTGTGATGTCAAAGATTCTCAACCCAATAGCTGTGGCTCCTGCATCCATCTGTTGATAATTTCGATAAGGTCGAGCATATCTACATAGCAGTCTTTGTTTGTATCCGAAGGCAGATAACCCCAGTTGCCGCAGATCCTTTCGTCGTCATGTACCGTCACCGACACCGAGTCGACAGACATACCGTCATATTCACTGTCAACGCTCTGGCAAGTATGTGTTATCACGATCGTATTCGGTTCGTTGTAGCCTTCATAAACATCATCGTCATAGGCGATGACAGTTATTTCCTGTTCAATATACCAGTCACTGGATGTAAACGTCAACACTTTCGCAACGCCAGGCCCTTCCCCAATATCGATCTGGCCGTCACCGGGGGTAGCGGTAATATACACATCTTCCGTCGGAGCGCCGTGAAGAAATATCTTATAGATGTCATTGGCATCGCCTTCAGTAACTTCGGTACCACCATCGGTTTCGGTCACCTCAACAGACAAAACACGCCCTATCGGACCGCTTTCATACAATTCCGCCACTTCCGACGGCCACAAGCTCCGGTCCCAAACCGCCACCTCATCGATAATACCGTCAAAGAAATGGGTCCCGAAATCATCGTTGAATCTGCCGATCTCAAAAAACGAGACAGGGTTGTAATCGATAGGTGTAAATACGGTATCGTTTCCCACCTGTACGCCATTAACATAAAGTCTGGTCGTAAAACTATCGTTAGTGAACAACACATGATACCATTGCCTGTCGGGGTAAGTGCCGACATTGAGATAGTCTACATTGTGATTACCGCCGCAGACACCCGCTCCGAAGCGACTGTTATCATTGGTCATAAGAACATAACCGCTCCTGGCGCTGCTGCTGTCACTGATAGGACCGGCTATACCACCATAGTAAGCAAACCCGTCAGGCCTGACCCACGCCGAGACCGTTATAGCCGTAGTCGGTTGCAAACTGCTGTTGATCCCGCAATCGACAAAATCGGAACTACCGTCAAAGCTCAGCCCAGTGCCGAATTTACCCGCCGTCCAACCGGCCCCGTCGATCGAACCGTCACTACCGCCGATAGTCATGTCTTCTACCGTTGAACCGGAACCTTCGTCCATCGGCCAGTATCCGACCAAACCGTCGGTGGGACTCTTATTGACCAGGATATCAACCGTAACGTCATCAATGTAGGTGCCGCTTCGACCGTAAATGCAAATTCCAATTTGCTTACCGTCATCGTCAGCGGTAGCGGTGTATATGCCACTGTACTGTACCCAGGTGCCTATTCTGTTGCTGGGATAATGGTTACCCGCATTTGTTATTGTCCCACCCGTCAGGCCATCGGTTGTGTCGGTGCTGAAATAGAATTGCAGCAACTGATTATTGGCGTTGGTGGTGGCCCAGGCGGAAATTATATATGTCGTGTTCTCTACATAGGTGTCCGTTAGCAACTGGTGAATGTAGCTGGAGTTCATGTCAACCCACTGAGCGCCCGAATGTCCAGTGCCCGGATATAAGCCGCCGCTGCTGTAATTGTGGCCCATCCATGCATCTTCGCCATATCTCGTGCCCTGCCAGGGGGTCTCGCCTTTCGCATAAAGGCCATTGCCCCAGTAATCGTCGACATCATCCCAAAGACCACCATTAATCGTTATTATGGCTTGCTCAAAGTCACCATCGGGAACGTCCAGAGCGCTAGCACTGCTGGTCATCACCACACACGCCAACACTAATAGCAATTTCTTTGCCATTTTACATCCTCCACCTATCCTCAACAAATTTTTCAGAGCATGCAGAACCACTCGAAAGGCAAAATGCCCCCTCGCTATCCACTAATAGGGTCAATTGTACCCGCTCAAAGCGGTTTTGTCAACAAATATATTATTCTATACGCATTTTAACACATTTTAAAAACTTATCACGAACTTCTTTTACAGCCAAAGCCTTTCCTGACAAGGACTTACAACACACTATACACCCAAATATCCCCGATCCTATAGCGGTACATACAGCCATTTGTTGGCAACTATCATAAGATCAAGTATATCTACACGACAATCTCTGTTTACATCCGCTTCCAGATAACCCCAGTCCCCGCAGATCATCTCGTCGTCATATACCGCCACCGATACCGAACCGATAGCTATATCGTCATAATCGTCGTCATCGCTCACAGATGTATGCGTTATCACGGTCGTATGCGGGTCATCACTGCCTTCATAGACTGCATCGTCGGCGGCGGTAACAGTTATCGTCTGTGCAATGTCCCAGTCACCGCTCGGGTCAGCCGTAAACGTCAGCACTCGCGCAACGCCAGCCCCTGCTCCGATATCGATCTGGCTGTCACCCGGAGTAACGGTAACCAGCACATCATCAGTCGGTGCACTGTAAAGAACTATATCGTAGCTGTCACTGCCCCCCGCCTCATCGACTTCCGTACTGTCAAGAGTTTCGGTTATGCCAACACCCATCCCCCCGGTGCTATCAAGCGTCACATCGTCAAAATTGGTGGTACCACCTCCCAAAAACGCGATGCCGATTACGGCTCCGTCATCAGCGCCGGTGGCGGTGTATTTAAACTCATACTTATACCAGGTGTTGGGGGCCACGGTTGAAGTGGGTACAGTATTGCCTCCTGAATCATAAAGTATAGTTGCGCCGGTCCAACCGTTGGTTGAGCCGTCGGCATCGAGAAAATAACCGGTTATAGTCCCGCTACTGCCGATGTGGGTCGAGGCCCAGACGGTAAGGGTATAGTCAATGCCTGCGGAATAGGTTGCTTCCAGTGCCTGGCTGACATATAAGCCATTAAATTCCGTATATGTAGGGCTGTCATGACCTACTACCGGATACCCGCCGCTGTTGGTATAATTTCTCGCTGTCCAGGCGCCGTTCGCAGCGTCTGACGAACACCACCAGCCGGGGCTGTTGTAATTGACATAACCCCAGCTACCATTAGTTATCGAGGACTGTTCAAAGCTGGCATCCGTAATCGGAACGTCCAGAGCACTTGCACTACCGGCCATCACCACGCATACCAACGCCAATATCAATTTCTTTGCCATTTATAACCTCCACCAATCCTCAACCCTATAACGAGTACATCCATTTATCAACAAGTGCTATAAAGTCAAGTATATCTACATAACAGTTCCTGTCCACATCAGCTTCCAGATAACCCCAGTCCCCGCAAATCAATTCATTGTCATATACCGCAACCGCGACCGAGTTAATAGCTATATCGTCATAATCGACGTCAAGACTTTGAGAAGTATGCGTTATCACGGTCGTATGCGGGTCATCACTGCCTTCATAGACAGCATCGTCGGCGGCGGTGACGGTTACCGTCTGGGCAATGTCCCAGTCCCCGCTCGGGTCAGCCGTAAACGTCAGCACTCTCGCAACGCCCGCTCCTGCCCCAATATCTATCTGGCTGTCGCCCGGGGTCACGGTAATCTGCACATCATCCGTCGGTGAACGGTAAAGAACTATATCATAGCTGTCACTGCCGCCATCTTCATCAACTTCCGTACTGCCAAGAGTTTCGGTCATCACAACACCGGGGATACTGCCAATGGGACTGCTGTTGTATAAATACGCCACCTCAGCTTGCCCCAGTGCCCGATCCCAAATAGCTACCTCATCAATGTCACCGGCAATAAATCTTGCGCCTGCGGTGTTATCGGAGCCAATACGCGTTTCAGAGTCAAACTCCTCGGTAAAATGCGTATTGCTCTTCACTGCGGAATTGCCATTTACATAAAGTGTCGCTTTGTCAGGCTCAACGACCAGAGCCACAAATGTCCACTGACCAACGGTAACATAAAGGCCGGATGGCCAATCCCAGTTACTGTCGTTCCAGTGATATCTCAACTCAGTACCGACAAGAGAGATTCCGTTAGCGCTCGTTGTGGTACGGTTAAAAACAATACCGGCCCAGTTATTGACAGCACTGTCTGCTTTTACCCATGCGCTCATAGTTACGGTATTAGAGTAGAGATCGAGAGCAGGTACACTCACATAGTCCGAACTCCCATTAAAGTCCAAACCATTGCCGAAATTGCCCGCGGTCCAACTCGCTCCACTGACCGAACCGTCATTGCTGTTAGTCGATATATCAGTTGCCGTTAAACCGGCTCCTTCGTCCATCGGCCAGTATCCAACCAGGCCATTGGTGATAGTATCACTGCTCGTATCGGGATCGGCCTCCGCCATGTTGTAGGCATAATACGTTGTATTAGTCGCAGGGGAGTCCGTATTGGGAAATGCGCCAGGGTTAGTCGTATAACACGCTTGCCATCCTGCTGCGGTATCCATGTAACTATTATAAGTGAAACCTGTTGCACCTTGGGTATACCAGAAATCTCCGTCACCATTTGCTGTTGTTGCCGCAAGTACATACCAATCGGTTCCGGTCTGTGGATAAAGTGTGACCGGCAAAGGCAGGCCCACCCACCTGAATCCATCGGATAACACAGCACCGGTCCCAGCCGGGATCGCAGCCTCAGCGATAACCGCACCCGTAGCGCCGTCATCGTTTGATTCATAGATCCGAACAGTATGACTTGCTGCCAAACCGTCGTCACCATCATCATAGAACGCCAGCTTGCCAATGGACACTTCCTGATCTACACGAAAGCGCGTTCCCAGATTCCCGGTAAAATTATTTCGCAAAGTGCCGCTCGGACCAGCAACAGGCTGGATCAGGATATCGTCACTGGCAGGAGCAGATGTGGGAACCACCAACGCAGTGATCGAAATGTCATCGACATGGGCCCATTCATGGCCATAAAACTTTAACTCAAAACTTGTAGTTGCTGCGGTGAAAGTCCATGTTATCTCTTCCCACTCATTACCAGGGGTACCACCACTACTTTCTGTCATACCAGTGGTGATAGTTTGACTGCCTAAATCTACACTATCAATGTAGGCCCATACACTCCGGATATTTGGAACGTTAGTAGAGGCGAATAGAGAGATCTCATACAATTGACCAACGGCAGCGCCGGTGATTGTTTGCCAAAGGTAACCACTGTTCATTTCAATATAGTTGTTACCACCATGAGGTGTAACCGGCGACCAAGAATAATAGAGGCTGCCATGAATCCAGGGCTGAGGAGATGCACTGCCAGCCCAGGATGTAGCAGCACCATTGACATAAAGATACCCGCCACCGGAAAAATCGCCGGCGTCTTCAAAACCCCCGTCGTCAACAACCATCGCCATCGCGACGTTAGACATTAACCAGACAACTACTGTTATTAATACGAATTTCATTTTCATCGAAACACATCCACCTTGTAGCCTATAGCCGTAGTTTGCACTTTAATACTCATCAAGTCAAGCGATTTATCATTAATATGATCCTGCTTATAAAGATACCGGACAGCGACGATCTCACCGACACCGTCCGCTTTTAAAAATAACTCACATTTCCAGGCTTTCATTCAAAAAACCCTTACTCTTGTTCAAATTACAAGCTGCATTCCGATATCGGATAACGTCCGCATCCGAGCCGTTCTAAGGTAAATGTCGCGAAATCGATTATGTCAACAACGCAATCGCCATTCGTGTCAAAGCCTGGTGCATCCAGACATGACCACCATCCACCATTCCCTGAAAAACCTCATTATACCTGTTCAAGATGCGTTTGTCAACCCTTAACTAAAAACTACGTTAAGGATAGACTTCACCAGCACATCGCTCCACTTGGCACTTGTTCTTTTGTTATTGACAATATGGGTGACAGTCTCTATTATATGGTAAATTATCGTCTTTAACTGAGGTGTTAAAATGAAGATTACCACGAAATACGCTTTTGCTATCATGGGCTATATTGCTGAGAACTATCAGGATGGCCTGGTGTCAGCGAAAAGGATCTCAAAGGAAAATGGCATTCCAATGGATTACTTGATGAAGATATTACTGCGGCTTGTAAATGCTCGTATATTAAAAAGTAAAAGGGGCCCGGGAGGTGGATTCACTCTTGCGCGTAACCCTAAAGAGATCTCAATGCTTCAGATCATCGAAATTATCAACGGACCACTAATCGGGGATCTGCCCATAGCAGAGCTGGCACACAGTGCGGATTTTGCCCTGAAGATGGAAAAAATTTGCCAAAAGGCTACTGAAAAAGAAATGAAGATTTACGACAAGGCAAAACTTTCTATAATGCTAAAGTAAGTAAGATCTTACAATCGCGCATGTACTTTTGTATCAAAAACCAAAAAATACAAATAAGCTATACCCCCGATCCAAACCCACGCCCACACCCGCAAGACCACCCATAACCCAAGATCATTGTATCGTTGCCAATATACGATCCCGTAGCTTCTCACGCAATTCTCCCGGGCTTTCCCACTCTATTTGGGTTTACTGACGAGTATCAAAATGGCTATTTACAAGATCATCTGACCGGCAGGTCCAGATAACGTCAACCCCTAACCCCATTGTCTGTCTACGCGAATATGCCATCAACAAAAAAAAGGGACAGCCGACTCGCATCAACTGTCCCTTCGCTTATCTAAACTTCTTAGACCAATTACAATTGGACTAAACCGCTGCGCGGTAGAAATTTCATAGGTACAGTCAATTTTTAGCATCCTTTTTTCATCATCCTAATTGGCGTATATTCTCTTTTTCATACACTTCCGCTGTGGGAGTGCCACAATTTTCACTTTATGAAAAGGAGTTTTACAATGACTGAATTAAGACGCCGAATGTTAGAAGACATGCAATTAAGAGGACTGTCAAAAAACACGTAGCAAAGCTATATGGATTGCGTAAAGATCCTCGCCAAACATTACAACCGTCGACCGGATCAACTCAGCGAAGATGAAATCCGCAACTTTTTCCTTTATCCGATTAAGGAAAAACGCTTGCGCGAAAACACCATTAGTCTGTGATATCAAATTGATATATTCCTCATGCGTTAGTCCGGTCAATCGCTGGAAGAGCGTGCCTGGAGTCTCTTGGCCAGGTCCTTTACCTGGCGGTCGATGGTGAAAAGATAGACAAAGAGCGTGATCCAAAGACATGAGAATGTGAGAGCGAGATAGAACATTTTATAAAACTCCTTATAAGGGTGTTATTCCAGATTTTTTTCGAGTAGATCCTTTGTTTTCAGTATATCGGTTCTCAGCCAGATCAACAGTGCCCCAAGCATTACGGTAGCAACCATGCTCAGGACGAAGGCGAAGGTTTGGTATGAAGATGTAAAGGAAAAGCTTGGTTTGTGTATGTCGGGCATGAAGCGTGCGCTGATTATTACCATTGGAACGTTGAGTGAGGCTATGATCGCAAAGATGGCACAAAACCGAGATCTGCGGTGTTTCGAGCCGGGGAGGCTGGATCTTAAGATCAGGTAGACCAGATAGAGGAACAAGAGGAGAGCCGCTGTTATAAGTCGTGGGCTGGCGGTCCACCATGGACCCCATTCGGCGCGAGAGAAGATCGAACCACTTACATTGAGTATTACAGCGAAAGCGGTTCCTACTTCCGCGGAGGCGTGGGCGACGCGATCCCATGATTGCTTTGAGTTGCAGAGGTAGCCGATTGAAACAACTAAAAGAACGAGGAAACATACCAATGCGCAGATCGAGCTGGGGACGTGGGCATAGAGAATGTTGCGAACTGGTGAGTCTGGATTGGCAGGCGGGCCGTCGATCTTGGCAATCGTAAGTGACATCCACATTGCCGTTAGTATTAAGATGAGGGTTATAACCATTAGAATACGTCGCATGTTTTTTTTACTCCTTTATCGCGAATCCAAATAACAACCAGCAGGCGACAACGAATATCGCGTCGAATGCTACCATGTATCCGATGGCGGATTTGAAAGTGCCTACGAAGGCGAGGGCGCCGGTTCCTACGAGTTCTGCGGGAACGGCGCCGGATAGTATCAATAGTGAAAACGTAGCCGGTATCATCATCGGCATAAGTATTACGAGTACGAGAATACTCAACAGTGAACCGCGGGTTCGGCTGAGTTGGACCATTGCGGAAAAGAGCGTGCCGACGCAGGACATTCCGATATTGCCGAGGAGCAGTACGCCGATCAATGCGGGGAGATTATCGCCGAAGTCAAGCTCGAAGAGTACGATAACGAGCGGAACCATGACGACTTCGAAGATGCTGAGCATTACGATGTTGACGAGCAGCTTTGAGATGTAGATCGTTCCCTCGTCGACGGGGGCCAGCAGCAATCCGTATATGCAGTCCTGCTGCTGTTCGGTGGCGAATGACCTTTCCTGTGCGAGGAGTCCGGCGAAAAGAAATGCGATCCACAACGCGACGGGGCCTATTACGGAGCCTGTGTCCATTACGGCTTCGCTGGCGATGCGAAGGACCCATACGATGAGCATTCCGAGTACGAGCATGGTAGGGAGAGTTTGCTTTGCGCGGAGTTCGGTTACGATGTCCTTTACGAATATGGCTTTTAGACTCAGCAGAAAGTATCTCATGATCGGCTCCCTGCATAGGCGACATAATCGTCTGTGAAACGGTCCGCATCCACATCGCTTGTCGCCGCGTCAAAACAAAATTTACCTTTGTCAAGAACGACGACACGCTGGCAACATTTCAGTCCTACGGCTGCATCGTGTGTGGTCATTAAGACGGTGCCGCCGTTAGCGGTGAAATCGTTCAAGACGGACTTGAGATGTTTGCATGACCCGGCGTCCAAACCGGTGAAAGGTTCGTCGGCAAGCAGGATCGAAGGGGCATATACAAGTGCCCGTGCGATCGAAAGTCTTTGCAGCAGGCCGCGTGAGAGAATGCCGGCGCGGTCGTATCTGTAAGGGCTTAGCGCGAGGTCTTCAAGGAGTTTGCCGATGCGGCTGGTGATGTCTTCGACGCCGTAGAGAGTGGCGAAGAACCGCAAGTTTTCTAAAACTGTCAGGTCGGGGTACACCATGGCTTTGTGGGAAATTACGCCAAGCTGCGGTTTGGCCTTTTCGGGATCCCTGGCGGTGTCGTGTCCGCTGAGCTCAACAGAACCGTCATCGGGCTGAAGAAGGCCGGCGATTATCCGAAGGAGCGTACTTTTGCCGGCACCGTTTACACCGCAGATATAGACGGACTGAGCGGCGGCGGCGGAGAGATCTACGCCGTTTAGAACCTTCCTTGTTTCGAAGGCCTTGGTTATGGAACTGACTTTTACCAATGGGTTATCCATTTAAATGTTAGCACGATCCTTTTTAGCACGGCAATTTTCAACTTGCCTTTTTTATTTTTGAACTGACAAGACGAACGACTATGAGAACGGCTATGACAGCAAATATTATAGAGAGCATTATGACAGTGTCTCTGCCAGAGGCACCGTAGTTAAGTCCTGTAACCTGAAAATCTATTTTGTCACCGGATTTTAGTCTCGGGAAACTGAAGTACTCGGAGGGTGTACCTTCCTGGGTTGTGAAACTGCCGTGGGGGTTGCCAAGTCCAGCCAGTTTATTTTCGCCCAACTGTGAAAAGAGGATGAATTCATCGGTTGGCAAAGACATCTGCTTTGTGAGGTTCATTGTCGAACCGTCAATATCAAGGGTGTATGAAAAAATGGCCTGATATGCGCCGGGGGGTATCGCCATGGTATCGTAGAAGCCATCGTCTGTTAAAACCAGTGCGGACTGTTCAAAATAATTGGTGGCTGTGAGGTCTTTGTAGCCTTCAGGGAGTTTTATTTGTATGATGATGTTTCTTCCTTCTTCATCTTTGTTATTTGAAGTTAAGGCTCTGTCGGTATTGTTTCTTAATTCAACGTACTCAGTTACAACGAGAGAATCGTCCTGGGCCTTTATGATCATGTGGTGGGTTCCGATCGTGAGCACCGAATTGTCGTGTGAAACATCGTAAGCTTTAACACGGATAAATACAGGATGGCCGATTTTTTTGACCTCAACTGCATGTGAGGAAAACGCCATCTCCTGATGTTTAGTTCGGGCAAGGGCCATGATGTGTTCACCTGCGGGGGCGTTTTCAAAAGTGGTCCTGCCACCTGCGCCGACTTTGCCTTCGAGGTGGCCGATCACTTCGCCGTGCCGATAGAAATCGACGGTGACGACGTCGCCGACGACACTCCGGCCTTTTGCGGTAGCATTTTTGACCTCGACGACGAGAGTCGTCTGGGAGGTTTCATGGCCATGCTGCTGTTGGGCATAACAAACCGGCAGCGACAACAGTATTGAGATCAGGAGGATATATCTCAAGTGTCTTTCCCTTCATTGATATCATTTTCAGATCGTTTTGAAATTATGGGTAAGGCTACGAGCAATATGCACACAGCCAGCAGTATCCATTTTAAGTAACTCATTGTTTTTCCTTCAATTACGAATGTACCTTTTTTCTTGTATAGAGTGCCGTCAGTACCAAAAAGGCACCAATTGTCATTAGTATCCCACCGATCCATATCCAGTTGATCAGAGGCTTGATGAGGACCCTTAAGTTTATAAGTTTGGTATTGGTATCGGCTGCTGTAAGGGCAAGATATAGATCACCGGCGAGAGTTCTTCGAATACTGACTTCGCTTACCGATTTGCCGCTTGCCGGATAAATCGCCTTTGCCGGTTTGAGTATGGTAATAAGGTTTGCGTTATCTTCGGCGGCCGATTCGTCGCGATCCTTCTGGGAAGCATCAGTTCTGTAAACGGAAATATTCGCATACATAGCGGTAAAGTTAGGTCCGTGATCGGCGGTCATTTTGTCATAGACTAATTTGAAGTTGGCGACGCGGGCACTTTGGCCCGGTCTAAGTGCAAACTGCTCTTCTATACCGTATCCTCCGGAACCTGCTATGCCGATGAACATCATTATTACGCCGACATGCACAACACGTGCGCCATACCATCGCAGATTTCTACGTTGACCGGAGCCGCCTCTTCTGGACAATGCAAGTTTTAACTCATAGCCGATTATCTCTACGGTGAGGCTGACCAGAGCAAAACCGGAAGCAACAAAGAAAAGGTTCGCCAGTGACTTTGTAAAGAGCCATACGACGATCGCAACTGTCGCGGTGATCAACATTCCTATGGGCCGCCAGTTTTTATTGAATCCATGCCGCAAAAGGTACGGGCATATAGCAATGAACAACACTAACAAAATACCACAGGGAGAGGTTATCTTTGTAAAGTATTCCGGTTTAAGACTGATCTGTTTTTCGCTGACAAGACTGCTCAAGAATGGAAAGAGCGTTCCGATCAGTACCACAAAGGTAAGTGTCAGGAAGAGGTAGTTATTATAGAAAATGAATTTCATACCTCGCGTAGAGGCGGTCTTAGGCAGGTTCTTTTCCCGGAAATGTTTTCGTACGAACAGGTAGGCCGCGAACAGCCATATATGTATCAGCAGCACCATAAACAACATGCCCATGCCAGGATCCGGGAAGGCGTGAACACTTGAGACAAGCCCGTAACGGGTAAGGAACGTTCCGAATACGCAGAGGCTGAATGTTATAATGCTCAGCACCTTGAGCCACTTCGAGACCGCGCTTCTTGCGCGGAACGTTCTGGAGCAATGCAGCAGCGCGGTAGCGGTTAACCATGGCATCAGTGAGGAATTCTCCACCGGATCCCATGCCCAGTAGCCACCCCACCCAAGTTCCTCGTAGGCCCACCACGCACCGAGAACAATACCGATCGTAAGAAATACCCATGCCCAGAGTATCCAGTTGCGAGCGCGGTCGTAAAGAGGAATTGGTCCCTCGGTGTCTTTGTGTTTTACAAGGGCAAAGGCCCATGCGAAAGGCACAGCGAAACCGGCGTAGCCAACGAACAGAGTCGGAGGGTGCAGTACCATAGCCGGATGCTGTAGGAGGGGATTTAAACCGGCTCCATCGGCTGCGGCAACAGCGGTAAGGGCAAACGGATTTTTGTCATTGATCATGATGAACAGGAAAAAGACGCTTACAAAGTTGGCTATTGCGCGAGCGTTGGCGGCGAATATCCTGTGTTTCGACTCAGAGCGACAGAATACAAGTATGATAAAACCGACCTGCATCCATAGCCATAGCAAAAGCGAGCCGGCGGCACCTGCCCAGAGAGCACTTATCTTATATTCAAGCGGGAGTGCCTTAGAGGTGTGTTGCGCGACATAACTGACGGCGAAATCACTTTTGATGAGCAATACCCAGAGGGCGGCCATTGCAACTGTCAGACAGAGCATGCAGGAAACAGTAGCGTTTCGGCCGCTCTTGATGAGTCCGTCATCTTTTCGCCAGACCCCGAGGAGGTCGACGATTACGGCATAACCGCACAGGAACTGGGCCAGCAGCAGAGAAAATTGTCCTAAGTCAGCCATGATCTATTCCACTTTCGCTTTGTATTTCGATTCACATTTCGTCATAAGTTTGTCGGCTTGGAACACACCCGCAGGATCTAAACGGCCCTCGATGACTACTTCGATATCATCGGTAAAATTGTCCGGGACGGTCCTGCCATAGTTAACGGGCAATTCAGAAACAGCGCCTGCGATAGTAAATGTAAGCTTCATCTCCTCGATATTGCGATATACAGAGCCGGGCTTGACACGGCCGGCGATCCTGAATGAACTGCTTGCTACGTCCGGGTTATTGACGGCAAATTCATCTACGGAGTAGTAATATGACCATGACGACTGCATCGCCTGATACATAAAATAGCCCATTCCACCACCGATAACAACTATGCCTATTATTGCTTTTATAATAGTCTTGAATTTCATACGTTAATATCCTCTCAAATTTACATCACAAATTAAAGTTTATTCTTAAACAAAACCTAAAATCATTTAATCGTCAAATATTCATGTATTTCTGTAGAAATCACAAGTTGGTATCTTCCCGGTCGTTGCCCGCGTCACAGCACAGCAGTGGAAGAGTCCTCTATAACAAAAGAGACAACGCCTTTCGGTATGCCGTAACGGCCTTTTTAGTACTGCCAGTGCTCTCATACACCTTGCCGAGTTCAAAGAAAGCGCGGGCTGATCTCGGGTCGAGTTTGGTAGCTTCGAGCAGCAATTGCCCGGCAATATCGAGGTTATTTTCAAGGCGATTTGCCCAGCCTGCAATGAGAATTTTTCGGGCCTGGTCAGATCGTGCTTGAAGTTTCAGTTTTTCTGTTATCTTGAGGGCCTGGTCCCCCTTGCCGGTCTTGCAGAGCAGTTCACCGAGGTACAAGGTGACCGGTGTTGAATTCGGGTCGAGTAGATAGGCGCTTTCGAGCTGCTTAACCGCTGACGACAAACGGCCCTTTTCTTCAAGCATCTTTGCCATTTTAAGGTGTCGCCCGGCTTTGTCTGAAACGGATGTATTTTTTATCACCTTAACAACACCCTGTGCTGTCTGATCGCCATCTTCCGGAATACCGAGAGCTTTGCGTAAGGCGGATTTTAGTGTTACGGTGAAATCATAGCCATAGCCGGGCCTTACCCATGAAGTTTTGCCGTATTTGTCGCCTATTATGACCGTTGGAGCAACGATAATTCCGAATTTACCCCACAACTTATAGTCCGTATCGGGAATTATCTTAAAGAAAGGCTTTACTTTTGCATCTATAGATTTGAAAAAAGACGGCTCATTTGAGTTGGTTACAACGACAGCAATATCGAGTGAGTTAGGCTCAGAGGCAATTTGAGTGATCACCTTTTCGATCTCAGCGGCCCCGCGAACGGACTGCTTTTGGCCATCAGTCAGGAACACGACCATCAAAACCTTATTGCTTCCATGAGTATAACTGAAATCGTCTCCGGAAAGCGTCCGTGAGGTGAACTGCGGCATTATTTCACCGACATTAAGACGGCGGGACGAACCCCACGCCGTATGGTTCAGAGTTGCCAATGCCACCATGATAATAAGGAAAAAGACGGCAAGTTTATTTTTCTGGTTGATCTTTTGCATCATTTTCCTTTACCGGCTCTTTCTTTTTCTTCTTTTGCCTGGCCGCTTCCTCCGCCAGTGCCTCATAATCCACCGGTTTCTTGCGGTCATAGGGCTTGGCGTTATGACATCCGGGTTGGCAGCTTCCGCCGGTTTCAGTTTTTTCAAATTGTATGGGCAGATCCCACATGCCATAAGGTACGCTGGCACGGATATGCTTGGGCAGATTGCTGGCATGGGTCTGATGACACGAGCGGCAGGTTCTTCCCCGGCGGTCCTTGTTTACATGCAGGTAGTGAAGGTTTAAATTGCCGTTTCTAAAGTCAGTGAGTTTGGTGGTCCTTTCCGATAGCACAAGGGTCTTCTGGTGGCATGTGAAACACAATTCGTAGTTTTCCTCAGCAAATGGTGCGTAGAACTGGGGCGGGTATTCTTTCATGAGCAGGCGGAAATGTTCGCTGCCGTGCGTTCTGTGACAACCATTACAATCTTTTTCGGCAACGGGTCCATGCAGGAATTTCTTGTCTTTCAGTTGATCGGTAAAGGCAGGCATTACCTCGTCCTTGCTGATCCCCTGCGGTTTACTGTGGCAGGTCATGCAGAGTGTTGCGGGATCACTTTTCAAAATAAACTTTACAGTAGAAGCGTGCGGTGTATGGCATTTGAGACAACCGTCGTCCTTGGTGATCACGCTGTGTTTATAAGTAGATGTTTCCGCAAGTTTTTTAATATCCTCATGACATGGATAGCACATCTGCGGTGCAGGGGACTTTAACATCTGCCAGTTATTGGCACCATGGGGATCGTGACATCCGGTGCAGTCGCCAGTCGCCGGTTCGTGAATGAACTCGAACTTTTCCAGTTCATCCCTTGTAGACTCATGACAGGAGAAACACAACTCTTTAGGTTCAACGGTGAGAAGGCCCTTGTGATCACTATCGTGCGGGTCATGACAGATCGAACATTCACCAACTGCCGTAGGACCATGAAGGTTGGCCATGCCTTCTGTCACATCATGACATTGGTCGCAGGTCTCAGCAACGGTCGACCCTGTAAGCAGCGCCTTGCTGTCGCTGCTGTGCGGATCATGACACTCGATGCACTGACCTTTGGCGGCTGGTTCGTGGACAATTTTCTTTGATACCTGCTCTAGATGGCATGAACTGGAACTGCACAGAGCAGCGCCTTCGTGTTTGGGTTTGAAAGTGTGCGCTTGCACATTAACGGTCTCATGACAAGACTTGCAATCCCCGAGATCGACCGGACCATGGACATATTCTTTGTCGGCACGATCCGTATGACATTCAGAGGTAATACAGGTCTTCTGCAGGGATGTCGGTTTCTCAATCGCAAATGTGGAAGAGACAAGTACTGTTAACAATACGAAAAATATGGCATTCGATCTTACTAACTTCATGGCTATTCAATCCTTATATTAACTACGACTAATTTTAAGTTCTATTTTGGGTTTTCCGCAACCAGAGCCCCTGCTTTTCGTCTGTAAAGCAGGGTCATTGTATTGCCGCCGCTGCTATGACTGGACAGCTTATTGAACTCCAACACAATTTGTTCCTTCACATCACCATACTCAATTGTTGCGACAAGAGCAGGTTTGGTCAGTTTCTCGGAGCTGTTTTTCCACTTGTTCTCGACTATTGCGCTATAATATGTTTTTCCAATGTTAAAAGAGTATTCCTTATTAGCCAGAAAATAGGTGGCCTCGGATTTGATCTGTTGTGTCTGTATCTTACCTTCTACATTGCTGAACAAATACGGTTGCTGACCTTTTGCCACGGCGACGATATGACTTCCGTCCATGCCGTTAAGGTCAAAATCCTGGAATTCGATCCTAAGCGGCAATTTCTGCGGTGCATGCGGTGACGAGGGAAACTTGGACCAGAGCCATTGCTCTATAATTTCGCTGCCATCATCGATGGAAACTTTAAGTGCTGGATTGACGGGTTTATCGGAACTCGATGTCACCTCTTTGGTTGCCGTGTCAATCGAATAGTGGGGTATATACTCCAGTGCTTTTAGTTTGAAATTAGTTCCAGGTATGATGATAGTTTTTGAAATGTCAACTACATATTCCAAAGGTACTTTTACATCTTCCCTCCAAACTAACAGTGTGCCATGTGTCGAGCCGGAAGTTAAACCTGCGCTAAGCTTCTTGAGGGTCTCGGAATTTTGGATCTTTTTGAGGGCAATACCTCCAATGCTGGATGTTACAGATTGCTTTGTTGGGTCATTTGTATCAAGCCACATCTGCTGATGAAGATTGGGTCCTTTAAATACAATGCTTGCAACAGCACCAAGGTCCGCTTTTTCAATGACATTGGATTCCCATTCCAGGTTGGGCAGGTACTTATCAAGCCTGATCTTAACAGAAGTGCCCATGATAGGCAGGCTCTTTTCGAGTTTTAACGATTTGTTCTCATCAGGTACCTTAACTGGAAAGATAAACTGCTGCTCAGCACCAACCTGGATCGCTATCTCCCATGGCCCACTGACAAACGCATGCGGCGAACCCTTAGGATATGCCTGGAGGCAGGGAGTGAACACTAAAAGAGCAACCATGGCAACAGCGATAGCCGCTATCTGTGCAAGTCTGCAATATTTAGTTGGATTTTTCATTTTCCTCCTATTTTATCTGTGTAAGGATATCATTAGCCTGCTGCAGCATTGCTTCGGTATATTTGAGATTGTGAACGCCCCAACTGCCGTCGGCTTCGACCGATCTGAGAATGGCCCTTACCTGCTCTATGTTTTTCATTACGGTTTCTTTATCTTGCTCCAAGCCGCCAAGAGCTATAAGTTGTTCGAATTTATCAAGTCTTTTGCTGGTCTGCACGAACTTCTCTTTGGTCATGTTCTGCCAGTAGGGAATATACTTTTCGCCGGTTCCGGGCTCATGGCAGGTATCGCATGCCCGCGGGACCGGCTTTGCAACGGTTCCAAGACTTTCGAGAGCGCCGGATCTTACGGCAGTCTTTTCTATATGACAGCCGGTACACTGAACATGGGTCAGGAACATCGGGCTTAGAATTTTATCGCTGTCACCGGACTTTGGATGCCCCTCTTCGGCTGTATATATAGTCTGCTGAATATTATGAGTGTCGCTATGGCAATCCTTGCAATCTATCATTGCTGAAACAGAAGAAAATCTCGTAGGACCGTGTGAGGTATCACCGTGGCAGGCGAAACACTCGACCTTTTCTCCGGTGGTGTGATGTTCATGGAGCAACTCAATATCTTCATCTTCTTCTTCGTGGCCCATCGTGAATGGATGACAGTTCAGGCATATTGTTTCCGCAACATGGCTTTCGGCTTCGACCTGGTTTTTGTGGCATGAATCGTTGCAGCTTGCCTCGTAGGAAACAAACTCAGCGTGGTTTACTTTGACCATACCCTGCTCGATAATTCTGTCGGGCACTTCATGACAGTCCTGGCATTCGGATTCTACGATTACCTCTTCAGTTTTTTTGTCATCGAGAAAATGGCAGGTAAAGCAAACGCCTTTGTTCACTTCAAAGTGGTCTTCGCCGCCGACATGGTTATGGCAGGTCCCGCATGAAATGGTAATACCATGTACGGTGTTTCCTATGTGGCCCTTATGCGTAAATTTTACCATGCCAAACTCGATCGCTTTCGATTCCAAAACCTCTGTGTTGTGGCACGCCGACCTCAGACAGGACTCGTCAACGACAGTAGCGTGTGCGGCGGTGCCGACCCTTCCGACCATACAATCGACAGCTTGGGCCAGGCCGTTGATCTTGCCCTTGAGATAATTGGTAAATCCTGGCTGAAGGTGGCAACTCAGGCAGCTTACGTCGTGATGGCTGGAATGCTTCCATGAATCATAGTAAGAGTTCATGATGTGACAACTGTTGCAAAAACCGGATTGACCGGTCACGGTGATCGCAACGGCACTGATAAAAGCCACAATAGCTATCAAAACAAGGATCGTCCTGGTTATACTCATCCGACCTAGCGCTCTTCGAATTGTGATTCGCACCGAAGAGAAGATATTCCTAATAGGTTTCACGTTCTTCCTTTTTAAAATGCGCTTTTGTTCGCGGTTAGTTTCTTTACAACAACGTATTACAATCGCCACCGCCCAAGTTTATTACCCTATAAGGGTATTACGACCACTTGTATTCCGCTTTACGCCTACATCTAAATTGCTGTATATGCGCAGTCTGCGCTTTCAGCGCAAACCACCACCTACGACAACAGCCTCGCAATTTTCATACCCAGCTTTGGGTTATAGGGGTGCCAACAAGGTTTGGGCCGCTAACTCTTTGTAAACAAAAGGTTTACCGTAATTACAAGTTTGCCACGGTTTCTAAGGTATTTTTCCCGGTCTCATGCATGCGAAAATTTTTTCGGTTCTTTCTCAAATATAAGAACCCCATGGATCTGATATCCTAATCTCCCCTTTGAAAACACTTTACCGCCATGCCGTTTTTAGAGTACTACATGGATTTTGGGTGAAAGCGACAAAAGCGTGGTTTTCAAGCTGAAAAGGGTGGTTTGAAAAATTTTTTGAAAACTTTGAAAAATTTATTTGACAGGTTAGTTTTTTGGTGTATAGTATATATGTGAATTATTAAAACATAGACAAAGGGTACTGACATGAGTTTAAAAGAAGAATTAGGATTTAAAAACCAGATCCGGCTGCTTCAACACGAGGCGATACTGAATGTTTACTATACCGGGACCGGTTTTAAGAAATGGATAACGGAGTTTTTGAAGCAATACGGCTTGACGGACGTTCAGCTTAATGTGATGCTGCTGCTGGGAACTCAGAGTAATGATGACGGTGGGCTTAGCCAGGCGCAGTTGAGCGATATGATGCTCGTCAATCGGGCGAATATTACCTCGCTAATCGACAGAATGGAAAAGACGAACCTGGTTAAGCGGACAGCGACCGATGACAGGCGGTACAATATTATTAAACTTACATCGAAGGGCAAGGCCCTGCTGGAAAAGGTGGATCCGCTTTACGCAAAGGAGATCAAGAGGGTGATGTCATGCCTCAGCGAATCCGAGCAGCGGAAGCTGATCTCAATGCTCGAAAAGGTCCGCCAGCAGATCAATGGATAATCTAAACCGTGGCAAAAGAAGCGTTCTTTTGCCGAAATAGTTAATATGTCAATAGTACAGGTATAAAGGAGAACGAAAATGAAAAAGACAATGATGATTTTAGTAGTGATGCTCGTTGCATCAACTGGCTGCGAAAGGACAATCCGCCCAGAAGAAGCCGTGGCAGAAGAAACAGTAGTGGGAGTCTATGACTCGCGTGCCCTTGCTCTTGCGTACTGGCAGCAAGATGTAGATGGCAAACCAAGGATGTATCACCATAAAGATTTAGGTTTGGAAGCAATAGATTTAGGGGTGCTTATGCATCAGCAGGTGTTCAGCCACCACGAACCTGACCAAGCTCTCGAGTTTATTGCCGATAAGCTTCCCGAGGTTA
>SDBV01003202.1_pt1 | contig 24370 bp, 21 predicted proteins | sample 2277081 | NCBI WGS metagenome assembly SDBV01 (sample SAMN10402039, study PRJNA504765) | marine sediment metagenome | isolation source: marine sediment core GS10_PC15, 223 cmbsf | place: Arctic Ocean: Southern Knipovich Ridge | collected 2010 | reverse complement strand
TTTCAAATTGAAATAGCCAGAGTCTAAATGTGATTTCAAATCGATTACAGTCATTTTTGCATATAACCTAATGTTATTTAACTTGTTACAACGTTTTCAAAATCAAACAACCGGACAGTAGTGATAAAATGTATCAGAATATTACTTTTACTTTTGCCCCAACTACGGGGACAGCGATCAGAATTATCGGCACTGGCGGCGGCACAAAAAGTTTTACTACAATTATGGAACTCCAGGCCGAAGGCTCGGTAATAGTGGATATTACTTACCTTGCGATATTTGCGGATTATTGGCTAAATACCCCTGACGACCCGGCTATGGACATAAATAGTGACGGCACAATCAATTTTGTCGATTTTATTCATTTAGCCTCCGAATGGCAGGGTAATTACTAAGAGCCTCTAACAAAACGAATGATTTTTAACATTCATAGCCGATAACACGGCCTCCTGTGCCAATCCAAATCAAAGCAAAATTAGGTAAAAAAAGGGCCGGTCGCTGTGAGAAGCGCCGACCCGAAATACGTCTTTTGCCCACATTTATCAGAGCCCCAGCTCTTCGTCGATCCATCCGAGCAGTTCTTTGAGGTCGTCCAGGGCTATATCGCCCATGTGAGCTATCCTGAAGGTCTGCTCCTTGAGTTTGCCGTAACCGTTGCCGAAGACGGTATTGTGCTTTCGCTGCAGTGCGTTAATCGTCTCGGAGACGTTGATGCCGCGGGTGTTCTTGACAGTCGTCAACGTATTCGAGGCATACTGTGGCGGGGCGAACAGTGCGAAATTTTCCGTAGCCCAGGCACGGACGTATTCAGCCATCTTCTTATGCCTGGCCCATACGTTTTCCATGCCCTCAGCCAGTAGCCGGGTACACTGGTAATGCAGCGCCATGACGTGCGGAACCACCGGGGTAGTCGGTGTCTGGCTCTTGGCTGCCGATTTGGCGAACTGCTGGAAGTCGAAGTAGTAGCCACGGTCGGGAACGGTTTTGCTCTTTTCCATGGCGCGGTCGCTGACGGCAAAGACCGCCAGTCCCGGCGGAATTGCAAAGGCCTTCTGGACCGAGGCGAATACGACATCCCAGCCGAGTTGGTCGAAATGCAGCGGCAGGCCGACCATCCCGCTTACGGCATCGACGAACACCAGCACATCGGGATACTTTTCACGGAGCATCTCGCTGATCTCATAGACAGGATTTGTAAGGCCTGTGCTGGTTTCGTTATAGACTATCGTGACAATGCTGCATTTCCCTTCGGCGAGTTTTTTGTCGATCATCTCGGCGGTAATGGCCTGGCCCCATTCGACGCGAAGCTCTTCGACCTTTCGTCCGCATGACCTGGCGACGTCGGCAAATTTGTCACTGAAGGCGCCGCACATGGTGCACAGGACCGTCTCGTCCATTGTCACGCAATTGCGGATACTGCCCTCCCAGACGCCCGACGCCGAGGACGTACTTAAAAATACGCTCTGGGCGGTCGCTAATATCTTTTTGAGCATCTCAACTACTTCGCCGTGCAGTTGTGAATACTCTTTACCCCGGTGTCCCAGCGTGGGACGGGCTAACTGCTCAAGTACTTCCGGCAAAACATAAACCGGGCCGGGGATAAACAGCTTTGGAGGATTTTTCCAGTCAGTCATTTTTCTTTCCCTAAAATTTAATCTGAAGCGCAACATTCTTATCCGCTCCATAACACCTCATGGGGTGTCCCACAGAGCTACATAACGCTAAAGGCATCAAAACGGCTGAATAATACGCCGCGCAGCAGTGTAACTCATATCCCGCTATTTTAGAAGAACTTTCATATTTGATTTCTTATGGGATGGCTGTGAATCCAATATTATACTGCTCACGATTGAGAATTCCCGTTTGTGCGCGGCTAAGTGGCCTTACAACAGCAACAGTGGCTAAAACTTTACTCGCGGGATTTTACTACTGTTCTGTTACAGCTCAATTGATAAATTGTCATTCCTGCGAAGGCAGGAATCCATTTTTTGTTTTGAAAATTGAGATTTTGGACATTCGATATTGTTTCGAATTTCGGATTTAGTGCTTCGAATTTAGTCTCTTAAGATTATGATTGAGCCTGCGGCACGCACAATATTTTTTGGTGTTTTTGTAAGTGTTTGTTCTTACACGTGGTTATAGCTGTTTCTGAAGGTGTCCGACTTTTTGCGTTTAGCGCATTAAAGGTTGCCAGCAGGATGAACCAGCCGTTTCTTACATCCTGCTGGTAGCCGGTAAAGCGAAAAACGCATGCTTTTGACGGTGAGTAGTGCACGAATTTTTATGAGAATCCAATATTAAAAACCCGTTTGGTTCCGGCTACGCCGGGTTAGGTTAAACAACAATAGACGTGGGTGTAGCGAAGCGGAACCCCAAACGGACACCGGACGTCGCGATGGTGATCCTGGCGATGGGACAGGGCAGAACGGCCGTCGCTGCGATAAACCGATACATCGCCGACAAGAAATAATCCCCGACTGTGTGGTTTTCAGGTGCGGGCACGGATCATTTCGATGACTTCCGAGACGTTCTCGAAAAGTGTCCCGGTCGAAACCGATTTTGAGCCCAGTTTCTGCTCGAAGAGCACCACGCAGGATTCGTCGGTCAGTTTTCTCGGTGTCTTCCCAGCCCTGGCGTCGGGATCGACGATGGGAACCCTTTTGCCCTGCATCCGGATAGCACCGCGGACATAGGCGGGCATATTACGCGATGGCTCAAGAGGCATACAGCCAGCGATCATGAGTCTGGCTACCCCCTTGTTCCGATCGACGGTGAATGTCGTTATCCGCCGCCGGCTGCCCTTTCGCGTGTTCGTGTTGTTGCGTCCCTGTGGATCTTTTTGTTCCATATCAGATCCTCCCAACGGAGTTCGGAAACAGTTCAGCATCTACCAGAGTCGCAGCCCCCCAGTTGATTTGCGGTCGCCCCTGTTGTCAGAATCCACAACCCACAGTTGCTCGTTATAATCTTTTTCCACGGGTTTGTCCAGCCTGTTTTTCGTTTGAGACGTCCGAATAACTCGATTTTTTACAAGACCATCCGGCTTTATGGCATCACAAAAGCCGGTTTTCTCCGAAATGAAGTGATTTTTCAGGGGTTGCGCTTATTTTATTCCAATGTGTCGAATATTTTGTCTATAGTCGTCGTCGCCGCGGCGGTGTATTCGTCGGCGGCTCCGTAATAGATGGTTACCACACCTTTATCGTCAACGACTGCGCCGCATGAGAATATCACGTTACCGTAGAAGCCGCGTGTTTCATAGTCGGCTTCGGGCTGCATCAGGGGTTCTTTTGAGCGTGCGATGATCTTCGACGGGTCGTCAGGGTCCAGAAGCGCCGCCGCCAGGCTGTAGCGGTCATTTGCGTCGGCGCCGTGATATATCTCCAGCCAGCCGCGATCGGTTTTGATCGGTACGCAGCCCGCTCCGACCTTACCGCCGTCGAAGTTGCCCAGACGCGGGGCGATCAACGGCCAGTAGTTGCCCCAGCGGATACCATCTTCGGAACTGGCCAGCCATATCGCAGGCAGCCCGATATGTTTCGGCACCGGCCGGGTCAGGGCGTAAAACTTACCGTTGATGCGCTCCGGGAATATCACCACGTCGATGTTTTCGGGGCAGAATATAATGCCCTGTCGTTCAAAATTCTGAAAGTCCCTTGTTTTAAGCAGGCCAGTGGCGATGCCGTGTTCGCTGACGACCTTATATGTGATGTAAAAGTCATCTCCGATACGGCTGATTCGCGGGTCTTCCAGGCCGAAGGTCTCGTAGATTGTTTCGGGAAATACCGCCGGGGTCGGGTCGATGTCGAAATGAACGCCGTCATCGCTGCGCGCCAGGCGAAGATGCGATATGCTGGTCAGATACATCCTGCCCTGATAGGTAAACGACCGGGAGTCGGGGATTACCAGGTCATATTGGTCGTGTTTCACCTTGAAATGTCTGAGCTTGCCGGTCTTTGGATTCAGGATTGGGGCGATTTCTTCGCCGTCGGCTTTATCCTTCGGGCGTTCGGCGACCCGCAGCAGCAGCAGTGTCTGGCCATTGAAGGTGGTTACCCCCGGATTGAAGGAGCCGACTACTTCATAATCATCACGGCTGGGCGGTACATCGGCAGGGGTAATCAACGGGTTTGCATCGAATCTATTGACCAGCATCTATGTCAGCCTTTCTATACATATCAAAGCAGTGTCCGTTTCAAGGACGTTTGTCGATAGTTTATAATCGCAGATGCGTTCTATTTCAACTGTTTATGGGTTCGTTTTTCAAATGCATCAATATTAACCGAGTAGCTGAGCCGACGAGAATGGGCCGCGACCGAGCTCGTCGGAGTCGGCTCAGATGCGGACAATCGCAAAAATACCTTCTGAAAAATGCTTAAAACTATTTCAAACTACTTCAAATGGCTAAAATGTCACCATAATTTTCATCGTGGGAATTTGGCACCCTTAAGTGTATAATCCAGCGAATCCTTTAATGGACGTTTATCCTGGACAGGAACAAGGCCTCTGCAATGGGAATAAAGTCAAAACGGATAGCGGTTCTTTCGCCGGTTGCCTGGCGGACTCCGCCGCGTGAGTATGGTGCATGGGAGACGGTAGCGGGCAATATCACCGAGGGGCTGGCTGCCCGCGGCTGGGATGTCACGTTGTTCGCCACAGCCGATTCGATCACGAAGGCAAATCTCTGCGCCGTCATTCCGCACGGCTATGAAGAAGACAGGGACATGGACCCCAAGGTCGTCGAGATACTGCACATCTCCGAGCTGATGGAGCGGGCCGGCGAATTTGACCTGATTCACAACAGCTATGATTTTATCCCGTTGACATATTCACGGCTGATAAAGACGCCGATGCTGACGACGATACACGGGTTTTCGTCGGACAGGATTCGGGCGGTGTATCACAAGTACAGGGACGATAGCTATTTTGTCTCGGTAAGCGATTCGGACCGTGACCCTGAGTTGGAGTATGTGGCGACGGTGTATAACGGTATCGACCTGTCGAACCTGACGTTTCGGGCTGAGCCGGGGCCGAACCTGGTATTTCTCGGAAGGATTCACCCGGACAAGGGCTTGCATCTTGCGATTGCCGCGGCGAAGAAGGCGGACCGAAATCTTATTATCGCGGGCATTATCCAGGACGCCGACTATTTCGACACACAGGTGGCCCCGCATATAAACGACACGACGGTAAAATTCATAGGCTCCGTCGATCCGCAGGCGCGCGACGCCCTGCTGGCACAGGCATACGCCGTGCTGCATTTGAACACGATACCCGAGAGGTTCGGCCTGGTAATGGCAGAGGCGATGGCCGCCGGTGTGCCGGTTATCGCGATGGACATGGGTTCCTGCCGCGAGGTGATCGACGACGGCGTGACGGGGTTCCTGGTCAACGACGTGGACGGAGCCGCCGAGGCAGTGGGACGAATCGACAAAATCGACAGGGCTAACTGCCGAAAACGCGTCGAGGAGAATTTTACGATTGACAGCATGGCCGCCGGATACGAAAAGGTATATGAAGAAATCTTCCGAAAAGAGGAAGGGAAGAAAAAAAAATTAGCCCCCGATTCTTGAATCGGGGGTAACATAACGATAACTTTTTGCCATGATAATAGGCACGAAATGCAATAAACAACCCCCGAACCAAGGTTCGGGGGCTAAAATCTTGGGAGAATACACAATGCAAAAGGAATTCGTGACGCGGTATGAGGGCAATCCGATTTTGACGAAGGATGACATACCGTACAAGGCAATTCCGGCTATACAAGCAAAAATTAGCCCCCGATTCTTGAATCGGGGGTAACATGACGATAACTTTTGGCCCTGATAATAAAGTGTCACATCGAAAATACACATGCAAAACATGATTGCGTACATGCTTACCTGGACGACATACGGGACATGGCTTCAAGGTGATCCGAGAGGATACGTCATGGACGGCAAAACCCTGGGAGCCAATGAACAACTTTATCAAATCAATCTCCGTCAACTCAAGAAAAAACCTGTGCGATTATCGATTCGAAAAAGAGAGGTTGTCCGGCAATTGATTATTGCCGAGGCCGATCGTATCGAGCAATGCGTTCATGCGTTGGCAGTCTGCTCGGATCATGTCCATCTTGTGCTTGGAATGTCCGGTGAAAGCGCTGGTTGTGCCGCAGGAAGGTACAAACGGATAAGTACATATGGTTTGCAGAAAGATGGTTTTCAAGGAAAGGTGTGGACAAAGGGGTATGACAAGCGATATTGTTTTACGCAAAAGGATTTGGCAACCAGAATAGAATATGTGACGAGGCACGAAATGCAATAAACAACCCCCGAACCAAGGTTCGGGGGCTAAAATCTTGGGAGAATACAATATGCAAAAGGAATTCGTGACGCGGTATGAGGGCAATCCGATTTTGACGAAGGATGACATACCGTACAAGGTTGAAACCGTGCATAACGCAGGCGTGGTAAAGCATGACGGCAGATACATGATGATGTTCCGGTCGCACAAGGACAACGGACGGTCCATCATCGGGCTGGCTGAGAGTGATGACGGGTTTAATTTTACCCCGCGGCCCGAGCCGTTTATGGTGCCCTCGACTGAAGGGCTTTTTGCCGAGTACGAGGCCTTCGGCGTGGAAGACCCACGCATCAATCCGCTGGACGGGGCATACTACATCACCTACAGCGCCTACTCGCAGCACGGCGTGCGGATTGGTCTGGCAAAGACGACTGACTTCAAGATCGTCGAGCGGGTCGCGTTTATCACCCAGGCCGACTGTCGCAATACTGTAATCTTCCCGGAAAAGATTAACGGGCGGTACGTCAAGCTGGATCGGCCGCACAGCGATATCAGCTCTTGGTCGATGTGGATAAGTTACTCGCAGGACCTGCGCTACTGGGGCGATTCGCGGGTGATTATGAAGCCGATGACGTATCACTGGGACCAGATGAAGATCGGCCCCGGCGCTCCGCCGATAAGGACCGACAAGGGCTGGCTGAATATCTATCACGGCGTGTTTCCAACGATGGACGGCAGTGTCTATCGGCTGGGCGTATGCCTGCATAAGCTGGACGACCCAGCGGTGATCCTGGGCGTCTCGGACAGGTGGATCCTGACGCCGACCGACCCGTGGGAGCTGGTGGGTTATGTGCATAACGTGGTGTTCACCTGCGGCGCCGTGCCCGAAGATGACGGAACGATCAAGATATACTGGGGCGCCGCCGACACGGTAATGTGCGCCGGCACCGCCGTGATTGACGAGTTGGTCGATCTGTGCCTGACCGATTCACGCCCGGCGATGTAATTGCCAAACCGAAAGGGACTGAATGGTGCGCCAAGACTGAATGGTGCGTCAAGACGCACCCTGCGTTTACTGCTGATTCACGGGGGGAAGGAGGGGGGAGGGGGGGCGAAAAGGCTTTTTTATCAGGGGCCCAGGCGATAGAATGGGGCAATGGCGACCGAGAGGGACAAAGACAGAATCCGGGCGATACGGGAGAGGATAAAAGGCTTTCCGACTGGGCCCGGTCTGTATCTTATGAAGGGCACTGGCGATGTGGTTTTGTATATCGGCAAGGCGAGGAATCTGCGCAGCCGGGTCGCGGGATATTTTCAGCCGGGCAGTGATCTGCACACCAGCCGTGGGCCGAAGATCGTCGAGATGGTCAACAAGGTTCGGACGGTCGATTATATCGAGACCAAAAACGATGTCGATGCGATTTTGCAGGAGGCTCGGCTGATAAAGGATATTCGCCCGCCGTATAATACCAATCTGGTGGACGATAAGACGTTTCCATATCTGGAGATAACAACGCGGCGGGACTTTCCGGGGGTGTATATTACTCGCAAGCCGCAAGGTACACAGAACCATCTGTTTGGGCCGTTTACGGCTGTCGGGGACTTGCGGGCGGTGTTGGTGGTGCTGCAGAGGATATTCAAGTTTCGCACATGCAGGCAGGATATCCGGGCCGACGATGACAGGCGAAGATTCTTTCGACCATGCCTGTTGTACAGCATAAAGCAATGCACCGCGCCATGTGCGGCGAAGATCGAAAAAGAGGCGTACAAGGCGATTATCAAGGATATGATCAGGTTTATGCAGTCGAAACGGTCGGTGGTGCTGCGGCGGCTCAGGAAGCGGATGGAAACGGCGGCGGCGGGGTTGGAGTACGAGACGGCGGCGATGTATCGCGACCGAATCCGGCTGATCGAACGGCTGGATGAGAGGGGTACGGTGGATGGGAATGTCCAGCCGGAGGTGTTCGCGGCAGACCCGTCCGCGGCGATGGAGAAGTTGCGGAAACTGTTGAAGGCCGACGAGCCGATCCGTGTTATCGAGGGGTTCGATATCGCGCATATCTCCGGCGCCGAGACGGTTGGGGCGATGGTGCAGTTTATCGACGGAAAGCCGTTTAGGAGCGGATATAGGCGGTTTAAGATCAAAACCGTTACCGGCGTGGACGACTATGCGAGCATCAGGGAGGTGGTTAGGCGACGATATAAGCGGGCGGCAAAGGGGGAGGAACTGTGGCCTGATGTGGTGCTGATCGATGGGGGAATCGGGCAACTGCACGCGGCTGAAGAGGCGTTTGCGATGATGAAAGTGACGCCAGAGTCGCTGCCGTGGATGATTTCGATCGCCAAGAAGGAGGAGCTGATCTATCTGCACGGCAGCGATGAGCCGATGCGGCTGAGTGCTAAGTCCCCTGTGCGTAAGCTGTTACAGTACGTTCGTGACGAGGCGCACCGCTTCGCACAACACTACCACCATATCCTCCGCAGCAAAAAAATGCTCGGAAAAGGGTGACACCTGGTAAATAGGACATGCCGAATCGGGGGGTGGAAAAATGGCTGTAAGTGTATGCGGGAGGCGGAGTTATGGGGATTTGGTGGTGTGTGAGGCTGCGGGAGGAGGACGCAGGTGGACGAGCGGTGGAGAGCTGGGAGAAAAAAAAATGAGAAAATTGAAAAAAGATGGCGGCGGAGAGGGTGGACACCTGGCAAATAGGACATGCCGAATCGGGGGGTGGAAAAAATATCTGTAAGTGTATGTGGGAGGCGGAGTTAGGGGGATTTAGTGATGCGGGGGGCTGGGGGAGGCGGGAGTTGTGGACCTGAGACTACATGTTCAAAAGTGACCTAAATGCGCCCAAAGTGCGCCCAAAGTGCGCCTAAAGTGACCAAAGCGCGCGAAAATAATGCGTTTTTGAGGGGGGGTTGACTTTTGAAATATCCCGGTATGTCCGATTGATAATTGATTATTGATGATTGATTATTGGTGGCCGATGGTTGATTATTGGTGGTTGATTATTGTTTGGATTGCGGCCGCCGCACCAATTCTTCGGTGGGCGGGCAGGTTGATTGATAATTGATTATTGATGATTGATTATTGTGTGGATTGTGGTGGGTCGGGGTGGTTTTTGCTTGACAAATCGGGCCGGGGCGGTTAAGACAAATGCGCGGGCGGGGGGTGAAGGGGAATTGTATCAAATGAGGATGGGCTTGGGGAAACAAAAAATGGACGAACAAAAAAAGGGTTCCATCCCCCCCAGGTACCTTTAATTCCCTCAAGGAGCAGGTAGAAATTAGCTGTCAGGAAAAGATGGGGTCGTTTGTTTAGCCACAGAGAACACAGAGGTCTCAGAGAAAGGATGTTATATGCCGATAGAGATTAATATACCCGACTCGGATATATCTGGGTTCAACGATAAAGCTCAGGACAAATTGAAGTCGGCAACAACAGAGTTTATTGCTGACATAATTGAAGAGTCAAATAGAATCGAGTCTGGCCGGAATACGACTCAAGGTTCTCCAGAAATAACCAGTAGCATGGTTAATGATGCCAAAGTGTTGATTCGCAGAGGTCTTGCTATTCCGAAGAAAAATCGGCGCCTTCGTATCCTTCGTATCGCTGTCGCGGTACTCTCCCTTCTCGTCGGCATCATGTATGATAAGGCAAAATTGCAAAGCGGTGGCTATATGCTATTCTTCGTATTGCTTATTGCAGCCACAATACTTTGTGTAACAATTTCAACCCTCAAGGAGTAAGAAATGATGAACTCTAACCAATATGAAAATATCTCTGGGTTTAATAGGTATCGAAACTCAAGGAAAAAAATTGACCTGATATTACGAATCTATTCTCTAATGGGTTTGTTAATAGCGGTATTGGCAGGGGGCTATTTTGTTCTAACTCTGTTGCCATTTAAACTCTCAAACAACCAACAAATAGCATTGATGTTTATTGGAGTTGGTATTGCTTTGGCCTTCATGTCGAGAACGCTGATTATCCTAAGAAAAGAGAGAGATATAAGTGAGACGGAACGCTTGAAGGAGTACCAGACCATCTCGGAGTTTCTCGGAACTTGGTCTCAGTTCGAGATAGCAAGCAAAGAAGCCCTTAGACAACATGATAAGGATGTCAATATACATTCACTTCGCGCTGTTATTTCCAAACTCCATGAAGAGGAAAAGATAGATAATGCAGATGTTCAAGCATTGGATGAAGCATTGCATACTCGTAATGAGATAGTTCATGGGAATAGGCCTCTTTCATCGATAGTTGCTCGGCAAGTTACTGATACACTTTTGGAAATCATTAAAAAAATATCATTACCCGTTTAAGACCTTAGCAATTGTGCAGGAAGTTCTTGAAATGTTAGAGCAACAACCTTAAGTTTTCAGTCTTGTAGATTGTGCAACTTGTTTGCACACGCAGAATCATTCAATAAAAGAGATTGGACGAGTCCGCCATAGGCGGATAAATATTGTTTTGTAGGATAAATAATGCCAAAGTTTGATGAACTACCCTTTACTGACCGGCCTGATCTGTCTCCGTTCCTACTTCATTTCACTAAAAACACAGAAAGTGAAAATGATTACACAGCTTTCGACAATCTCTGTAACATTCTTGAGAAAGGTGAGATTTGGGGGAGTGATAGCAATAAAGGCTTTATAAAAGGCCCGAACACGGCCTCATGTTTCATGGATGTGCCTTTCATGTCTCTTAAGTATGTTTTTACGGAGGATAATACTAAACACGACCGCCCGCGATACGAACCTTATGGTATTCTGGTGACTAAGAAATACGCTTACAGTAAGGGGGCACGACCGGTTCTCTATCTATCGAATAATGAGACATCTCGTCTTAAGATTCCACCAAATGAATTATGGCGGGTGGTAAAACTCGATGTGCATGCCGATGGAAATTGGATTAGCTGGCTTCATGAACGAGAGTGGAGGAAGAAAGGAGACTTTTCTCTCCCTTCTATTAGCATAGCAGCTCTGGTGAAAACCTCAAGAGAAGCCAAAAAACTCTCAAAGTTAATCGAGAGCAAAAAGTACAAGTGCAAACCACGCTCGGTGATTCCTTTGGGGATTATTTGCCAAGGGCTCACGCTGATGTAAAGGTATTGGACGAGTCCGCCCCCATAAGGGGTAAACTCCGGCGGATAAATATTGAAGAAGCAACGGGAAGTTGTTATAGAGGCTGAATAATTATTGTTATACAAACAAGAATTGATAAGGATACCGATAGTGGTAACGAGACAATACCCGAGATGGATTTATTATCCAAATTCGCACGAGCCGCCCGAATGGGTATCCGGTGTTGTGCGGGTCTTTCATTCTAAGCAAGAGAGCTTGGATTCAAGGAAGGCGCACAAGAAGAGTAACGTGGCGTTAGAAATCGTTCGCGCGGAATTGGAGAAGTTAGGGTTCGAAGTAGAGGGAGGAGCCAGAGGGAGGCTGCAACGGCCTGTGCATTTTGGTGAGTATGGTGAAGCGGACAGAAGATATCAAATAGACTCTTATCATGCGGAATCAAGGATTGCATTAGAAGTTGAAGCAGGCCGGACGACACGGGGAAACGCCATCTACAGGGACATAATCCAAACATCACTGCTTGTTGGAATCAGATACTTTGTCTTAGCGGTTCCACAAGTGTACAAATTCAAGTCTGCTGGCAAAGAAATTAGTGATTCTACGTACGAAATGTGTAAGTCTATTTTCGATGCTATTTACTCCAGTGAACAACTGCGTCTTCCAATGGAGGGGATATTACTGATTGGTTATTGAAAAACCATGAACAGTCACCTATTTTTCCTGTTTTGTTCCTTTGTAGATTTCGTATTTTAGCAGGCGGCACTCGATGTTTCCGTTGTAGAATACTATTCTGCGGGATGCCTTTAGTTTGATCTTTGCGGACAGCTCTTTGTTGCCGACGAGTATGTAGGCTGTGTGGCCGGTGCAACGCTGCTTGAAGAAGTCGCCGATGCGTTTGTACTCGGTTTCGAGCTGTTCGGCCTTGCCCAGCCTTGCACCGTACCGAGCCGTGGCGAAAGACGTACCGTAAAGATGATCCGACACACTGGTACAACAGAAATATTGAAGACCCGAATCGTCGTGGCTATGACGCGATCCGAAGGCTGTTTTTGCTCAAAATGGCCGAGACACTGCCCGAACGATTTGCCCGGTAGCATAAAGCAACATAGGAGGTTCAAATGGCTATCAAGGACCAATGGTATTGCAGGATGGTGGGTGTTGTCGCGGGATTGTCTCTGGCTCTGCCAAACATGTTCTGGCAGCTTGCACCGTTGCAGTTGTTGGCCTTTATCCCCGTGTTGTACCTGGCTCTGGCACGACACGTCGGTCGGGGCGGCATGCTCGTAACGGGTTTCTACATGGGTCTGGCCTACACACTGCCGCAGCTTATCATGCTTCGTTTGCCCCTGCCGATAACAGTCGTGCTACTGGTCGAACTCATCGCCGTGATAACACTTGTCGTATGGGTCGGCACATATCTCGCCTCGTATTCCGCCGTGCTGGGCAGTATCGCGTTCGCCTCTGTGCTTGTCGTCGTCGATTGGGCTGGCTTTACGTTCGTGCCCATCTGGGGCACCGCCCAGTCCATCGCACGCTGCTGGAGTGCATGGCCCGACATGATCTGGTTTACATCACTGACCGGAATCACCGGCGTCCTGTTCGTTGTCGGCCTGTTGCAGGGGCTTGTCGTAAACGTTATCATCGGCAGAAACGCCATCAAATGCCTGGTGACGATGACGGGTCTGGGCGTACTTATCGTCGGCGGAGCGGTCACGTTTGTGCGTTCCCGATGCCCTGTTGCAACGATGAATGTCGCCGCCGTCGGCTGGGTCTGTGACGCCGAGGATAGTGACTATGACACCGACAGTCCGCAATGGTTCGATAAATATGTCGCAGACCCAGTGGCCGCCGCAGCGAACCGTGGGGCACAATTGGTCGTATTCCCCGAGTTGGCCTTCGAGTTCGGTTCGAACGGTCGCCAGCGGTGGATTGCCAAATTCGCCGGTCTTGCCGAACGGCATGGCGTTTGTCTGGCCCTGGGCTACTACAACAACAGCCGGCAGGAAAACCGTATGCTTTTTATGGACCGCACCGGCCTGGTCGTTGACGAGTACACCAAAACACACCTGACACCGTTCGAGCCGTTCACGCCCGGGACAGGCGACCTGCGGCAGATGGAGATTGACGGACTGAAAATCGGCGGAATGATCTGTCAGGACGACAACTTCACCGACATGGCACGCAGATATTCTCGTCGCGGCATACAGGTCATGGCAGTCCCCACGCTGGACTGGGAGACCGTCAGGTATCCACATTTGCAAAACAGCGTCCACCGAGCCGTCGAATCTCGCTATGCCGTCGTCCGAGCCGCGATGAACGGCGTAAGCGCGGTGATTTCACCGACGGGGCATGTGCTGGCAAGTTGTGACCACTTCAAGCATGTCGGACCTTCCGTCATCACCGCCGAGGTGGATATCTTCGACGACCAGCCAACCTTCTACGCCAGACACGGAGATTGGCCCGTCGCCTGTGCCGTCGGATTCCTGCTGGCCTGGATCGGTTACAACTGCCCAAATCGCCGACCATATTGCAGAAAAGTGTCAAAAAAAATAGATAACTGCCCTTAGTTTCTTAGAGCGTCTAACAAAATGCCTTTGCATTCAAGTGGCTTGTTTTCCGTCCGGCGGCGTTGTCGGGCCGGAATGCGTCCTCGATGGTGCTTTGGCACCGACTGTGGCGATTCCGGCCCTGGGCCTTGCCGGACGAAAAATCGCTCGTTTTCGGTGCGACAATTCATTTTGTTAGAAGCTCTTAGTTTCTCGCTGGTTTCCTTGTCCCTGGTTTTCTCGCGGCATTACGCTTTCAACGTCAATATTCTTTTCCATCGGAATATACTCATTGATGAACTTGTTGGAATCGTGAACGGTTATTACTTTTTCTATGGCCAATAGAATTCCCAATACGATTGCAAGGATAACGGAACCTTCAACGCCTTTGGCGGCATCGATCAACGATAGAACTATGGATGATGAAAGGAATATTTCCACAATAGCATCGCAAACCCCCATGACTGGATGTCTGGTATAAAAATATCCTCCCCCAGGATAAAATATCGATATCTTTTTGCATTCAACTTTGTTTTTAAATTCAAGTTGACAACTTGGGCATGTGTACTCATTCACAATAAGTTCATCGGTACAACGAGGGCAGAGATGTGTCCTTGCCTGCATCGCACTTTGTTGGCCTTCCAACGATACGGTTGCAAGAAAGGCCTTGATCTTTTTCTTCTCCTTACCTGCTATATAATAAAATTTCTCATTATCCTTATTGGCGTATTTAACAACAAGCGTTCTCCCTTTCAGCATAATTGATTGACAATCAGCGTATAGAATATGGGCTATCGAATTTCGGAATGAGTAGTCCATCATCGTTGGAATGTGTAGAATACGTTTGTTCGTAAAAACTAGCAAACATCGCTTTACCGAATATATCCATATGCCCATCAACCATTGATCAAGAAAAGACATTGGGGAACATCCCGTGGTTATACAAACTATTTTCTCATCTTCCCCCAAAAATCGTTTGAGATAAGTGATTTTTTCAGCTAATTTACTCTGACGTTTTTTGATTCCTTTTTTGAAAATATTCTTGTGATTCGAGAACAAGGTGTCAGGCTCTATGGTGAGCCCAAAAAGATGTTGATGTGTCGATTCATTTAAGAAATTTTCCATTTTTGCTAATCTCCCAAGCATTTAAGAAATAAAAGAAATGGGAAAGACAGGGGCTTTTACAACAGCCCCACAGTCACCTATTTTTCCCGTTTTGTTCCTTTGTAGATTTCGTATTTTAGCAGGCGGCATTCGATGTTGCCGTTGTAGAATACTATTCTGCGGGATGCCTTTAGCTTGATCTTTGCCGACAGCTCTTTGTTGCCGACGAGTATGTAGGCTGTGTGGCCGGTGCAACGCTGCTTGAAGAAGTCGCCGATGCGTTTGTACTCAGTTTCGAGCTGTTCGACGTGGCCCAGCCTTGCACCGTATTCGGGATTCATGACGATAATCCCCCCATCGGTCGGCAGCTCGGTGTCGGCGAAATCACACACATTAAACTCTATCAACTGTTCAACGCCCGCCGTCTGCGCGTTCTGTTTGGCTGCGTTGACGGCTTGTTCGTCGATGTCGGTGGCGATTATACGTTTTTGCAGTGCATCTTTGCGTATAGTTTTGCGAATATCGTTTCGCACTTCGTTCCATATCCGCTCGTCGTAGCATTTTACATGCTGGAAACCGAAACCGCTGCGCAGAGACCCTGCAGGCTTGTTCATCGCAATAAGAGCAGCCTCGATAGCGAGCGTTCCGCTGCCGCACATCGGCAGTACGATGTTCTGGGAACCGTCATAGCCCGTCGCCATGATAATAGCCGCTGCCAACGATTCGCGAAGCGGTGCTTTGTGAGCCATCTTGCGATAGTTGCGATCGGAAAGTTTCACGCCTGAGGTATTGAGGTATAGCCATGCCTTGTCATCTTTCCAGAAAAGATTGACCACGACGTTATTTCTGTCGGGGCCGCTATTTGGTCTGGCGCCGGTTTTTTCGTTTATGCGGTCAACGATTGCGTCCTTAACCTTCATATTCGGAAATCTCGTATGATTTACCGTTGGGGTATCGACCTGCGAGACGACGCAAACATATTCTTTGGGGTCGATCAGGTCCTCCCATGGCACTGTGCGGGCCTGTTCATAGAGAGATTGGGGGTTTTCGCAGCGAAACCGGCCTAAGAGATAAAGGACATTGTAAGCGGTGCGAAGGGAGAAATTTAGTTTCATGCAATCGACGAACGAGCCGCGAGTAAGGACCCCTCCTGCGTGAGTGCCGATTATCTCAAAACCTAAGGCTTCGAGTTCTGTTTGCAGATAATCTCTCAGCCCCGGCCCACAGGTAACCAATATGTTTCTGCATTCTTTGGTATCCATCCACGTTATCTACTCGCAAGAGCCTCTTTTGTCAACCGCAAACCACCCAATGTGATCTTCACGCATTTGTATCTCGTTTTCGGGTTGACAGAAGGATCAAGTTTCTTATGGTCTCAACATCTCTGGCAGCCAGCCAGCGTTGCTCGAAATCCTTTTCCTGGGCAATTTGCGCGATTGCCATCAATGCGCGAAGATGGTAATTCCTTTCATCCCTGCTGCCCGACAAAATAAACATTATGTGAACAGGGTCAGAGGCGTGCGGGAAGTCAATACCGTCAATAGCTCTGACAAGCAACATATCGAACTTTTTTTCACCTTCAACTATTATGTGCGGTATCGCCAAGCCAGGCTGAATCACTGTTGAGCCTTCTTCCTCACGATGGAGAATTTTCTCAAAGAGTACGAATTCATCAATCCCCAATCTATGACCAAGGATATTTGCAGCTTGTCGGAAAACTTTATCAGCCGGCTGTGGCCCTTTTATATCGAGGATTTCGCACTTTTTTACAAGCTGGTCAAACCTGTCTACGATTACATCATCCCGCTCAAGCAAAATATCTCTAAGCTCATCCTCAAGTGTAACAGTTTTTAGTTCTCTATCGGTGATACGCTCCACAACATGCATTGCTGCCGAGGTTCTATTAACTCGCTTTGAGGTATAGAGCAAATACCAAATAGCACTTAAGCCAACGAATCCCGCGGTAATCAGCAACGGCAGTTTTCCCATGTCTATTATCAGGGCACTATAGGCGATGATTGCAAAAATATGCATATATGGATACAAAGGCGACTTGAACTTAGGACGGTAGCTTTGTATTTTGCTTTCACGCATTACAATCACACTGACATTGCCTAAGATGTAAAGAATTATTAGAAGAGTAGAAGCGGTCTTGGCCAATGTTTCGACATTAAGTAATGCCACTGCCGCAATCATAGAGCCGCTGGTAAGCAATATGCTGATATGAGGCGTTTTGAATCGATTATTCACATGACAAAGAATAGGAGGCAGCAACGTATCTCTGCTCATGGCCATAGGAGAACGTGACGCGGCCAGTATGCCGGCATTGGCAGTGGTGACAAAGGCCGCGACCGCTGCGATACCAAGCAGTCCAAACCCAACGAAAGGCATAAATTTAGAAGCTGCAAGCGAAATGGGCATAAGGTTATCGCTCAATTCAGCCCCGTCAACCACTCCTACGACAGTAGCGACAACGGCAACGTAGAAAAATGAAACAACAAACCATGCCAATAACATTCCCAATGGAAGATTTCTGCCGGGATCTCTGACCTCTTCTGCCACATTGGCAACTTTATTAAGTCCGCCAAAACTCACAAAAATCAGGCCGGAGGTCGCCAATATTGCCAGCCAGCCCTTATCAAAGAAGCCACTATATCTGGCAGATTCGACTTTCCCAGCCCCCATCAGAACAAAGATTGACAGTATCGCCAGCAGCACTATAACGAGTAAAATCTGGAATCTGCCTGTATGTTTTACGCTGACGATGTTAAGGGCAGTAAAAACGATGCAGGATATAATTGCTATACCCTTCAGTTGCCATGAAGTCATATCAATACCAAATAACTGGAATAGTGTAAGCTTAATGAAAATAGCTATCCCAACGACAGCAAAGGCACTCTTCATCGCCAATGAAAACCAGTCTGCCAATCCTGTAAAGAGTCCCGGAATAGACCCTAAGGTTCGCACGACATAAAAATACATACCTCCCGCCCGCGGCATGGCACTGCCCAGCTCAGCCTGACAGAGAACACTTGGAATTATAAGAAGGGATGCAAAAAAATAAGATAATATAACCGCAGGTCCAGCCTTTACATAAGCTATCGCAGGCAAAATAAACAACCCCGAGCTTATCATTGCCCCCGAGGCTATGGCAAAGACATCAATCAAGCCCAGTTCCTTCTTCAGCCCGTCAATTTGCTTCATAAGATTCCCCCACGATCAAACCCAACCATCGCCGTGCCCACACTGTCTTCTGGTTACTGATTATTTGTCAGTTTCTCGGTTCGCCGGCGTTGGAAAAAAGTCCGTAGTTGTTCGCTGCACTGCTCCGCCAGTATGCCGGAGGTGACTTTGAGGCGATGGTTGAGTCTTTCGTCCCGGACGATGTTGTACAGGCTCCCGCATGCGCCCCTCCTGGGGTCGTCACAGCCATAGACCAGCCGGTCGAGTCGTCCCAGTACCAGAGCGCCGGCACACATGGGGCACGGCTCAAGCGTAACATAGACGTCGCAGCCGCTCAGCCGCCATGAGCCAATGAATTCCGCCGCCTGGGTCAGCGCGATGATCTCGGCATGGGCGGTGGGGTCGTTGAGTTGTTCCCGCTGGTTGTAGGCCTTTGCTATTGCACGGCCTTGACGAACGATAACACAGCCGATGGGCACATCACCGTTTTCCTCGGCGATATACGCCTGATCGATTGCCATCCGCATAAAATGCTGATTCGTCGTATCGTCCACAATTTGAGTAGCCAACAAATATACGCAAGCCCTTCCTGGTCGCCTCTCATTGTTCATTACGCATTATTCATTCATTACCGCGGATAGCCCAAGGTGACGAACATAATTCCGCAAGCAACGATTCTAACGTAACTTATAATTATATCACTGTCAAGAGGAATGCAAAAAAGGTGTCTGACCCCTTTAGTTCTCCCGTTGTGATAGCCGGACCGGGACCAAGAACGTGGATTAAAGGTCTTTCCGCAAAGATGTTTTCCTTCAATACCACATTCTTGGCCCCGGCTACCGGAGCAAATGAACAAAGTAATAAGGCACTAAGAACAATCACCAACATATGAGAGTTCTTAAAATTCCTCATAACAATTTCTTATAAGTCGGTGCCGTGGTGTCAGGGGCGAAAGTTGGTCAGTTTGACTTTCTTTGCGGCATCGTCGTAAACCAGCTTAGCCTTAGCTCCCATTATCATGACCTGGGGTTTCGGATTTTCCGGCCCACCGTCAAACTTGTCTGTCCGGGTTCCGGTATATGAGAAGAGCACCAGGTCACCGTTTTTGGCATAGTCATAAGCCGAGACGTCAACGATCAGGAATTCGCCCGTATAGGCGTCGAGATTCAGATCGACGCACTGCACAGCCGTCACTCCGTTTTTGTTGGCGATAAACTTCGTTATCGTATTGCCTTCACCGTCGCCCGTTTGGTACGGACCCTTGACGATTATTGACTTTATCTCATCCTTGCCGTCGTCAACAATGAACATCCCTTCATTGAGTCTCACTTCGCGGCAGCTTAATGATCCGCCTTCGATTATGTAGCGGCCGGTCGTGGTGTCAACATCAAGGCTACCGCCGATTTCAACCGTTCCGCCGAGTTGCTGCGCCACGCTTTTGCGCCGGTCGACAATAAACGGGCCTTTGACCTTGAACTTGAAGCCGTCAGGAATGACAAACGTCGATCCCTCATAGACCCGAATCTCGAACTCACCGTCGATATCGCGATCGAGGGTCAGCATAACGCCGCCCCTGGATGCGCGACTCTTTCCGATCAATACCCGCTCGTCTATCTTATCATCGGGCAGACGACCGGCGGCGTTACCGGCCCATTTCAGGCGAGCTCCGTCACGTCCGGTCTCCCAGTTGGAAGAGGTGCTCCACGCTCCGCTGCGCCTGGGGGCGATAGACGCTGTTCCTTCCTGCTCTTTTTTGGCGTCCGCCATCATCGGCGGGTGAGTGGGCTGAAGTTCGCCGGCGACAACTACATTCGTGAGCACAAGATTTTTAGCGTTTCGAAGGTGCAGCACTGGCCCCTTCTCGAGTGTATCAACGGTGACGTTTGTTATGAATACGTCGTAAACCATCGCCGATGCCACGCCCTGAAGGGATATCGTCTCGTCGTTCCCTGCCCCAATATGCACGTTTTCGATGTGGAAATTGCGCATCTCTGCCGGGAAGTTGCCGCCTTTATAGCCGTGATAGTTGTTTCTCAATCGCAGAATCCGGGCCTTGCCTATATCGAGGTTTTTGATATAGATGTCTTTGATGAATCCACCCCTGTCCAGATTCGACTTACAGTATATCACGTTGCCGCTGTCATATTTGCAGTCGTAGAAAAAGACGTTGCGGACTCCGCCGGACATCTCACTGCCGATAGCTATCCCGCCAAAGTTCGAGGGCATGTTGCGTATAACGATATTTTCACAAGCCCGTCCGGCACGCCATGCACTGTTGTCACGTCCAGCCTTGATAGCCAGGCAGTCGTCGCTCTGGTTCAGCCAACAATCCTCTATGAGGACATCTCTGCAGGAGTCAGGATCGAGTCCGTCATTGTTGCTGTTGTGACTATCAACTATAAGGCCACGGATGGTGACATTGATACAAAACGTGGGGTGGATACACCAGAAGGGATAGTCATTGATGGTCACGTTTTCGATCAGCACATTCCTGCACTCGAAGGGTTCGAAAAACGTCGGCTTGGCATGAAGCTTGATGTCTTTCACAGGGACATCTTTGTGGTTCATATCGCGAAGTTGGTTGTTTGTGATCGTTCCCGGCTTGGTCTTCGAAGGCCACTTACACCAGGAGCTTTCAGCTTGTCCGTCGAACGTTCCTTCGCCGGTTACGGCGATATTCTTCTTCCTGTACGCGTAGATCAAAGGCGAATAGTTGTAGCACTCAGTACCTTCCCAGCGGACGCGAACATGTGGAAGATAATCGTCGAAGTTCGTCCCGAACAGGACCTTCGCATTTTTTGTGACGTGAAAATTGACGTTGTTGTCCAGGTGGATGGGACCATCCGTAAGCCATTTGCCCTTCGGGACAACCACGCGTCCGCCGCCGGCCTTGGTGCACGCAACGATCGCCTTCTTAAAGGCAGGATTGCAGTCCGTAACACCATCTCCCTTGGCGCCGTAATCGACCACGTTGAAATCACGGTCCGGAAACGTCGGCGGTACTATGCGGCTCAGTATCTCGGGCAACTGGTCCCAACCAGTCGCCTGTGGTGCTGCAAAACAGTCGCCTGTAAGAAAAACTGCAACCGTCAGCAATACCAAACATGTGTACACGATTGTCTTGTGGTAACGAACCTTATTCATGTCCTTCTCCTTTTCTGTTGAGTAATGTTGACCTAAAATTTAATCTGAAGCGCAACATTCTTATCCGCTCCATAACACCTCATGGTGTGTCCGATAGTTTAAGCATTTGCGGGGCCTATTGTTTAGCAAAACCGCAGCTTTGTCAAGCTCTTTATTACTGATTTCGTTAAAATCTGTGTCTTTGGGGAAAAATTGACGCAGCAGGCAGGATGCAAGAAACAGCTATAACCACTCGTAAGAACAAGCACTTACAAAAACACCAGGAAATATTGTGCGTGCCGCGCACTCAATCATAATCTTAAGAGACTAAGTGTCGCCCCTCTTCCTCTCCTGGTGTACTTTTTCGCGATTATTTTCTGTTTCGGTAGAGGGTTGGATCAACTGCAGCAGCCATGGCAGCGGTGTCGAGACGGTTATCGAGAAACTCGTTGACCCGGCTGCATTGTTCGGCCGGCCCGTTTATCATGTCCCTGTAGTTCACATCGATAATCGAAAACGCCGACTGGTCGGCGACCCATTCGTCGAAATCGTCAAGCTGTTTTGCAAACAACTCCGCCAACTGTTCGTCACCGATGACGTCGTCACTGTCGGCGCCGCCGTCGCTTCTGCCGAGACGGCCAAGCATTTTTTTCTGTGACGCGAGTACCTCGGCGATGTCTCTGCGCATAAATACCACGCGGTATTCATAGCCGCTGGGCGGCAGGTCGTACAACAGACGATAGACCATCTTGACGACTCTGCCGGCGGCGTCGGTCAGCCATGACCCGTCCCGACTGGTCTTCTTTACCGCTTCAAACTCGTAGTAGCCTCTTGGGTTGTCGTCGTCGGCGACGCGGAGGTTGTCAGTCATGGCGTCCATGCCGCCGGCGCTGATGGCCTGCATCATCATGCTTGTGCCGGACCTGGGTAGCCCCGATACTATCGTTATAAAATCCGTCATTCATTCTCCAAAACCAAAATTCCTGTTACTGGTTTTTATACTACTGCGGTTACTGGTTCTCGTACTACTCTGTTACTGATTTTCGTACCGTGGTGATTGCCAGTACGTCTGGTCGGTGGCGTATGGGTCAATCTCTGCCCACCCGAAAATATGCCGTAAAGGGCCTGACAAGCATTATACAGAGGCCGGCGCGCAAATGCAAACGGACTTGGGCAATGAAATCTGACGGGGGCTGTTGTGTTGTCGCGGGCGTGGGCGGTAGAAAAGTGGTTGACACCGTCCGGCAGGAACTGTTATAGTGCTCAGCCAGGCGCCCGTAGCTCAGCCGGATAGAGCGCCGGTTTCCTAAACCGGAGGCCGCAGGTTCGAGTCCTGCCGGGCGTAGTTGAAACCTTGCCGTTGTCAACCGATGACAAGCCGTTACTTTTTAGTCCTTAATTCACTGCCACTCAAAGACTTGGGTTTTCCAGTAAAGTATTATGTAATAAATACTCTTCGAGCATTTCAAAGAGTTTTTTACGGTCGATCGGTTTAGCCGGATAACTATCACAGCCTGCCTCAAAACACTCCTGATTATCAACGAAATCATGACGCCAAAGCCGTGTCCGGTTTAAGGCGTATTTACCTTCCTTGATCCACTGCTCTGCGGTTCGGCGCTTGTTGTAAAACTTTACCACATTGCTGGATGTAAAGGTCTAATTGGTTAAGGAAGGTTTACGAAGCGATTCAACAGGAAAAGAACAAAAAAGGGCTGCAAGTGTTTAACTCACAGCCCTATAAGATTTCAAATCATGGATTACTTATGCCCTGCGTTTCCTCAGCAACGCCAACCCACCCACCCCAAGCAGCAAAACCGTTGCAGGTTCAGGTACGGCGGCCGCCGCCGAGAAGAATTCCTGGTCCATCGTCGCGAGCTGCACCGACGGCGCGAGCGGATAGAAAACGTCAAAGAAAAAGCCCTCGTCGAGTTCCGGCCCGAAGTCTGCGTCGAGTTGCCACGAGTACTCATCCAGATAGTAGCCGGCCAGTTCGTTGACAATGTCCTCAGCGGTCAGCGGCACTCCGTCGCGGCTGAACAGGGCAAGCGGGTCATGCGTCAGGACGACGGAGTCGGGCCCGGCCAAACCGTCAACACTGAGGTGCAGCAGCTCCTCGGGTGCGCCCCCGTCAATGCTCAGGGAGTAAGTCACGCCCAAAGACGCCCCGGACCCTGGAACCGGGCAGACGCTCATGTCACCGCCGAGAGCCACGCGGCCTTTGATGGCCCAGTCGTCCTCCGGGCCGCCCTCCGGAGGTTTCGTGAACTCGTACGGGTCGCGAATCATGGTCCTGCAGTGAGCCTCGCAGTCCAACGACCAGGTCGCATCGGCCTCATTCATCACCGCATAGATCCGCCTGGCCTCGACACCGAACCATCGCGCTATCGTCGCCCCGGCCCTGACACATGATGCGTCGATACAATCGGCGCTCTCCAGCCCCGGCGATCGCGCCACCACACGCACGCAATGAATAATCAGCGTCAGCATCACCGCTGACATCACCCGACTTCAAATCGACATCCAGCCCGCGTATCCTGCAGATTCGGTGATTATGATCCTCCTGGCGAATCCGTTTGACATCCTCATACTTCTCAGGCCTGTGTCTCATGCGGGCATAGACATAGCCCTCACCCTTATCCAGTTCGGCGGCAATCTCCGAGACCGCCCGCCCCGACTCGTACTCGGCGAACACCCATTCCAATTCAAAATCTTTGTTTTGCTTTTCAATATTCAATGCATGATTCCTTACATGTCCAGTCCAGACGAAGTTTGGTCCAGTCCAAACGAAGTTTGGTCCAGTCAGCCATAAAAAACGTGGCAACTCAAAGACCAAAAAAAGGGATGCGCAGGACTTCAGAGTCCCGTCGCATCCCTGTAATAGACTGCGATGATTACAGCATCTAAGGCAGCTCCGTCGACCCGCCCGTCGGCGGACCTATGCCTACTCAATTTTTGGCCTTAATTTTTCATTTTGCATTTATCATTTTTCATTTATACACGCCCCTATTGTAAGCCCAAAATCTGGTTTTGTAAAGCAAAAAATC
>SDBV01003201.1_pt1 | contig 24371 bp, 25 predicted proteins | sample 2277081 | NCBI WGS metagenome assembly SDBV01 (sample SAMN10402039, study PRJNA504765) | marine sediment metagenome | isolation source: marine sediment core GS10_PC15, 223 cmbsf | place: Arctic Ocean: Southern Knipovich Ridge | collected 2010 | reverse complement strand
GATCATCACGCAGTTGGTCAACCTGCTTCTGCCGGATCGAACAACGACCGTCGTGGCCAACGAAGAGATTCGGGAGTACAACGTACCCGAGCCCAGCCCCGGCGAAGCGCCAGCCCCGCCACCGCCGCCAAAACCCAAACCGCTCCCACCATTGCCGAAATTCAGGGACGACCCGGACAAAACCGACGGAGAAAGAACGCCCCCGAAAAAGGCCGAAAAACCTTCGGGCGAAGCGGATAAGGATAAGCCCCGACGGCGAAGACGCCGACGTAAGAAACCTGCCGGTCAACAAGCCCAGCCTACTGCTGCCGGCGCAAAGGCGCCTGCCCCCCAAGCGCAGGCGGGCGGCGGTGGAGAGAAAAAACAGAGCTCGGACAGCAGCCCGCCCAAACGCCGACACCGCAGACGCCGACGAAAGAAAAAACCGTCATCCGAATAGCCGTTCGTCTTACAGCAGGTATCGGCGATCCATGCGGCGGTAGGCGCGCATCTGCGTTTTCATATCCTCGTAGCCATCGCGGCCCATCAGGGCGAAGGTCGCCTTCTTGCCCAATTCCACGGCCGGCTGGTCGTAGGCGTTGATATTCAGCAACTCGCCGCACAGGCTGGTGGTGAACTCGTAAAGATAGATAAATTCGCCGACGGTGAAGGCGTTGATCTCGGGGAATTGGATCGTCACCGAAGGCCGGCGCGACATGGCCAGGGCGTATTCGGTGGCCTGTTTCTCGGCATTGAGCAGCTTGGAGAGCTTAGCTTTTCGCAGGTACGCCAGGCCCGGCCGATCGCCAAACACGTCCGGCACGCGCACGTCGCGCGGGTGTTTGGTGGCAGCCAGGAAGACAGTCAGCTTGTCGTTTGGCCCCTCGCGGTAGAGTTGCACCTGGCTGTGCTGGTCGGTCGTGCCGAGCGCCTTGATCGGCGTGGGGCCGGTGAATACCTCCAGCCCGTCGCGGGTGTTGGCCTTGCCGAGCGACTCGGCCCACAACTGGCGATACCAGTCGGCCAGCATATAGAGGCGATTGGAGTATGGCATCATCACGTGCATGGGCTTGCCCTTGCGGGTGAACATCAGATGCTTGATCGCCGCCAGCACGCAGGCGGGGTTGTTCTGCCATTCGCCGTCCGTCACGCGGTTGGCCATCGCGGCCGCCCCGGCCAGCAGTGCGTCGATGTCGATACCGCACATCGCCGCGCTGAACAGGCCCACCGGCGAAAGCACGCTGAACCGCCCGCCCACATCGCCTGGCACGGGCAGCATGGCATAGCCGTCGGCCTTGGCGATCTCGTGCAGCGTGCCCTTTTCGGTGTCGGTGGTCGCCACGATGCGGCTGGCGAAATCGTCGCCGAGTTTCTTACGCAGCATCTCGCGGAAGATCATGAACTGGCTGGCGGTCTCGGCCGTCTCGCCGGACTTGGAGATGACGTTCACCAGCGTGGTCTTGAGTCGCCGCCCGAGCAGCTTGAGCGTATCGCCCACCAGGGCCGGGTCTACGTTATCGAGCACGAACAGCCTGGGCCCGCCGCGGGCGCGATCGGACATCAGGTTGTAGGTCGCAGGGTTGAGTGCAGCTTGAAGCGCCACGTTGCCCAGCGCGCTGCCGCCGATACCCAGCACGATCATGTCGGTCGTGTTACCGCGATACCGCCTCACCAGGTCCATGACCTGCCGGCGATACTCGGTGTTGGTCGGCAAGGCTGCGTAGCCCAACTGCCCTGAGTTGATCTGCTCGGTGACGGCTGCGTGCGCGGAGCGGATCTCGCCGTCGATGTCCTGGATGTCCCGTGGGCTGACGCCGTTGGATTCGCCAACGATTTTGGCTGCGGCGTTCTTCCAATAGAGTTGGATCATGTGTCATCCTCGTTAAACCATACTGACTATGAGTCCTACAAGCGTATCGTCCGAAATTCGCAATTACAACACCCCCCGAAAGCCCCGGGTCGAGCCTCGCCGCCGGGCTGGGACCGTTGACCCCCCCCCGCCGGTGCGCCTATAATCTGACCTTTCGTGAAGGCCTTTGCCTGGAGTGACGCAATGCAGGTGCAAGTGAACGGACAGTGGCAGGAAGTGAACGATGGTGCGTGCATCGCCGAATTGCTGACGACGATGGCGCTCGAGCCGCGCCGCGTCGCCGTCGAGCGAAACAAGCAACTCGTGCCGCGAGCACTCCACGGCGAAACCATTTTGACTGACCAGGACCAGCTGGAAATCGTCACGCTGGTCGGCGGCGGCTGAGATATTCATTTACAGAGAACATAGAACATAGAAAGCGGCGTCATGGCGGACAAGTTGAAGATCGGAAACTTCGAAGTGTCGTCCCGGCTGTTGGTCGGCACGGGCAAGTACGAAACCTATGAACTGATGCGCGACGCGCTGAGCGAGACCCAGTGCGAAGTGGTCACCGTAGCCGTGCGGCGAGAGCGAATGACCGACGGCGATGGGCGGAACATTCTCAACTTCCTCGATCCGAGCAAGTACACGCTGCTGCCGAACACGGCCGGCTGCTTCAATGCCGAAGACGCAATCCGCACCGCACGCCTGGGGCGCGAACTGCTGGGGGGGCTCGACAACGCCGGCGCCGGCTGGGTGAAGCTGGAAGTTTTGGGCGATACGAAAACGTTGCTGCCCGACCCCACCGGCACGCTTGAGGCGCTAAAAGTTCTCAAGAGCGAAGGCTTCTGCGTGTTGTGCTATACGAGCGACGACCCGATCATGGCGTTGCGTCTGAAGGAGGCCGGCGCCGATTCGGTCATGCCGGCCGGCGCTCCAATCGGCTCGGGACAGGGCGTACTGAACCCATACAACATCCGCATTATCCTCGAGCAGCTCAAGGACGGCGACCCGGATTACCCGATCATCGTCGACGCGGGCGTCGGCACGGCCAGCGACGTGACGGTGGCGATGGAACTCGGCGCAGACGGCGTGCTGCTGAACACCGGCATCGCCGGCGCGAAAGACCCCGTTGCGATGGCGGCTGCGATGCGTCACGCGATCGAGGCCGGTTGGCTGGCGCGCCGGGCCGGGCGAATTCCACGAAAACTCTACGCCACTGCCTCCAGCCCAATCGAAGGCGTCATCGGAATAAAAGAAGACGCATAAGAATAGAGCATTGTTCGCAATTCTTCTCGCACTCCGGCGAATGGGTTGCTTTCCGGTCGCCTTGCGGGGATAAACTGTTTCGATGGGCGTTGGTCGCCCCAGAGTAAATCGCATTATGGACCGTCGAACGAAAATCTGCATCTGGATCATCATGATCGGCCTGGTGAACTTCCTGGCCTACGGCATCCTGTATGGATTGATCTGGGGCGAGGCCGTCAACGGTCGGGTCGTCGACGACGGCGGGCAGCTGCGATATTTTCTCCAGAAAGGCCGGGAGGTCACTCGCGGCGTGTTCATCTATAGCGGCATCCACTCGATCAGCATTCCACTGACGGTCGGCGCTGTTATGCTGGCGATGCTGACGCTGGCCAAGGAACGCATCACCTCATCCATGCGATCGGCCATCGTTCGCGGGCGAACGTTCATCACCATCCTGGCGGTTGTCATCGGCATTCTTGTGGTGATCTGGACTGTCGGGTTCACGCATCGTTTTTCCGATAAACTTTCATACCCAGAAAAGCCAGTGGTAACCAATGGGTTGACTCATCATTCATTGGAAAAACTTTCGTACCCAGAGAAGCCTGTCCCCTCTGTGCAGACGCCTGAACAATGACGGCCGGCGTTGAAACCATTTTCGCCGAAGACGGGCCGATCGCTCAGCAGCTACCTGGCTTCGAACCTCGTCCCGAGCAAACCGAGATGGCCCGCGCAGTCGAGGCCGCCTTCGAAGACAACGAGCATTTGATCGTCGAGGCCGGCACGGGTGTGGGCAAGAGCTTTGCGTATCTGGTCCCGGCGATCCTGCGGGCCGCCCAGCATCGCCAGCGCGTCATTGTCTCCACCTTCACCATCGCGCTGCAGGAGCAGCTAATCCAGAAAGACCTGCCGTTCCTCGCCGAGGCGATGGGCGAGACATTCTCGGCCGTTCTCGGCAAGGGGCGGAACAACTATCTTTGCTTCCGCCGGATGGCTTTGGCGGTAAAAGGGCGCAAAAAACTGTTCGACCGGTCTGAGCAGATGACGCAATTGGAGAAGCTCGTCGATTGGGCGATGCAGACGTCGACCGGCTCGCTGCAGGAGATCGACTTTCGCCTCTTGCCGGGAGTGTGGGACAAAGTCCGGGCCGAGTCCGGGCTGTGTCGCGGCCCGCAATGCAGCCACTATTCTAAGTGCCACTTTCAGGCCGCCCGCAAAAAAATGCAGCAGGCCGACATTGTGGTGGTCAATCACGCGCTGTTCTTTTCCGACCTGGCGTTGCAGAACGTGCAGGCGAATTTGCTGGGCCGCTACGACCTGGTGGTGCTCGACGAAGCCCACACCGCCGAGAAAGTCGCCGGTGACCACTTCGGCCTGAGCGTCTCGTCGGCTGCGGTGCAGTTCCTGCTGCGGGAACTGCATAACGACCGCACCGGCCGGGGACTGCTGTCGCTGATGGAAGCGGACGACGCGATCGGCGTGGTCAACCGCACGGCCAACGCCGCGGACGAATTCTTCGATGCACTCGAAGCGTACAAAGGGCCCGCCCTGGCCGCCAACGGGCGAATCCGGCGAGCGGACATCGTACACAACTCGCTGACGCCGGCGCTGCACGAACTGGCCGGCGCGCTCAACACGTTTCGCGCCGAAGTGAAGGACAATGAGGGCGGCTACGAACTGCTCGCCTACGAACAGCGCGCTCGCGAGATGAGCCTAAAGGTCCAGGAATTGATCTCGCAAACGGAAGAAGACCAGGCCTACTGGGTAAGCTATCGAACCCAGCGCGGCGGCCGGCGAACGGTTACGCTGGCCTCGGCGCCGATCGATGTTTCGCCGATCGTGCGACAATTGTTGTTCGACGAGGTGAACTCCGTCGTACTCACCAGCGCCACGCTGGCCACTGCCAGGGGCGGCAAGCACGGCTTTGAGTATCTGCGCAGTCGGCTGGGGCTCGAGGAAGGCCGCGAACTTCTGCTCGCCAGCCCATTCGATTTCCGTCGACAGGCTAAGCTATACGTGGAAACCCGCCTGGGCGATCCAAATGATCTGAAGCGGTTCGTCCCGGCCGCCGCCAAAGCGGTCGCCCACTACGTGGAAAAAACCGAGGGCCGATGCTTCGTGCTTTTGACCAGCTACCGCATGCTCGATGCGCTGGCCGAGGAACTTGAGGAGTTTTGCGACAAACAGGACTACGAATTGCTGGTCCAGGGCCGAAAACTTCCGCAGGGATTGATGCTGAATCGTTTCCGCAAGCGCCAGCGATGCGTACTGCTTGGGACGATGGGCTTTTGGCAGGGAGTGGACGTCGCGGGCGAGGCGCTGAGCAACGTGATCATCACCAAGCTGCCCTTCGCCGTGCCCGACGCACCGCTGATCGAAGCCCGCATCGACGCGATCCGCACCGCGGGCGGCAATCCGTTTGGGGACTATCAATTGCCAGAGGCCGTCATCCGGTTCAAGCAGGGCTTCGGCCGGCTGATCCGATCTTCGAAAGATACCGGCATCATCGTCTGCCTGGACCACCGCCTGTTGACGCGTTCTTACGGGCGACAGTTTATCAACGCCCTGCCAGCCATCGACGTAATTCGAGACGAATTCGCCGGAGCCAACCAGGTCGACGACGATCTGTGGGAATATCAATAGCAGGCATGGTACTGGGATGGCGAGGCTCATAGTCCAGCTACCTGTTACAGGGTACTGGCTACCGGAATAGAACGCGGTGGGACAGGAGACCCACCGCGCCAAACATGTTTTCGATCACTTTGTAGCCGGTCAGCATCCCACTCGCATCACCAGCATCGCCATTACGATCGCGGCTACCACCCACGCCAGCAACGTCCAGTTGATAGGCTGATCCGATTCGTCGGTGGGGATGATGTACTCGCCGCAATGCGGGCACTGTTGGGCTTCTTCGAAGACATCTTCACCGCAGGCCGGGCATGTCAGCAGGACAGGCTCGCTATCTTCGCCCAATTCCTCCAGGTCGACATCCAGCGGCCCGTGCGGGTCCGTGTCTCCATTTTTCCATTCGTCCATGATGTAACGTTCCACCCCCCACCACCCTCACGAAAAACTTACGAACAAAGCCCCACGACGAGTTGTTGCAAGGCGGCGGTCGCATTCGTGCCGCTTTTCATCGCCAGGTCAGCCGCCAGCAATCTGCGAAAATCGTTCTGGAGCACGTCGATGGGCCGGCGACGCAGCATTTCGAGAAACTCCCGCTGCTGGTAGAACACGCGGGCGTCTTTGCAGGCCTGGCCAGGCGAAGCCCCGGCCTGGACCTGTTGTTGAACCTGCAACGCCTTACGGAGGTGCCATGCAATCTGGCCCAGCATCTTGAACTCTTCGCCGCGGCGCGTAATCGCACCGGCCAGTGCCTTGAGGGCTGAGCGAATGTTGCCGGAGGTGATGGCGTTGGTCAGAGCGAACGCGGCAGGCCCGGCAGTCGCCGTCACCAACGTCGATACGTCTTCGGTGGTGATCGTCTCGCGATCGGCCGCGTAGAGCGAGAGCTTTTCCAACTCGCTATCGATGGCGGCCATGTCGGCCCCGCGCCAGGCCAGCAGAAGCTCCGCCGCGTCGGGAGCGATCTTTTTATCTCTTTTGGCGGCAGATTTGTGGACCCATGAGATGAGTTTGCGTTCGTCAGGCGAGTTGCAATCGACGGACTTGCCTATCGTTGCGACTCGCTTATAAAGTCTGGTGTTCTTCGGCCAGGACGCCACGGTCAGGATCAGCGTCGAACACGACGATGGCGATTCGAGGTATTTCTCGATCGATTCGCGGTAAGCGCTGACGAAAGCATCGGCGTCGGAAAGGATCACCGCCCTTCGCGGTGCGAGAAACGGCATGGTGCGCAGTTCGTCCAGCACGTCGGCCAGCTCTGCCGACGCGTCGAAGGGGGTGACGGACGTCTGCGGGTCGGACTCGCCGATCACCTGTGCGACTATGCTCTTGCGGGTTTCGTCCAGCAGAAACACATCCGAGCCGAACAGCACGTATATCGGTTTGACTTCGGCCTGCACCATCAGCGCAGCATATCACAATCCACGTATGATGGACAGCCTATACCGGCAGGTCGCCGGCGGGCGTGATGGACGAAATCGTTTCTAGCGATTATCCGAACCGAACACCAGCGGGCCTATTTTCAGGCCACCGGCGGGCGGGATGGACGAAATCGTTTCTAGCGCTTAACCGAGCCGAACACCAGCGGGCCGATTTTCAGGCCGCCGGGCTTGCCGACTGTGGCGCGAACGGCGCGCTCACTGCGCGAGTCTGCATCGTTCAGCGAATAGATGATTTCCTTGCCGTTACGTTGGGCTTTGACTAGCTCGGCTCCACGCAGCAGGGCGAGGTGGTGAGATACCGTCGGCTGGGGCATCTTGAGCTTTTTGACGATGGACGTCACGTTATGAGGGCCCTTTTGGAGCTCCATCAGGATTCGCAGACGAGTGCGGTTGCCCATTGCTTTGAACATAACTGCAAGCTTGGGGATATGGCGGGACTGTATCGGCATCTACTTCTCTCCTTACAACTTTAAGGGCCGGGGCACGGCTTGAGGGGCCGCTCGGCCAATAGCAATCGCGGACACTGCGTGTCGCCTCAAACCGAAACTATTCTATGCAGAAACCTGCAACAAAACAAACGGCTGCGCCGCAGCGCATCGAGCGCCGCAACCGTCAGTTCTGTAACAATTCAGATGGCATGCGTCGGCCTGTGAGCCTACATGCTTTTACTGCGATACCACTTCCAGAACAGGAGAAGCGCAACCAGCAGCACGGCCAACAAGATCTGCCACCATTCAAGTCCTAATATCGCGAGTGTCGTCATTGGTTTTCTCCTTGTTACGTTAGCACCTGGTCTCTTCCAAGGTCGCGACTTTTTACACTACCCGGCGGGGCAAGTCAAGCAGAATAAGGATATTTCGGGTTTCCAGAGCAGTTCACTCTGGGCCTGCATCGTTTCTGCTGACTGCGCCTACGGCTGGCTGCGTCAGAAAACCTTCGGAATATCGTTGTTATCAAAAAATGAAACGCGGCCGGCATGGCGCCGACCGCGGGGGAGACAATAGCGGCGACTGGACTTGAACCAGTGACCTAGGGCTTATGAATCCCCCGCTCTGCCAACTGAGCTACGCCGCCAAATGCTCACTCAATCTATTGTATGCATATCCGATATGAGAGATTCTTGCAAGAGTTTTTGGGTGTCTTCGGGCAAATTCACCACGCGGACGCTGGCAGAGCAACGGCCTTGTCGCAGCCTGGCAGCGGGGCCGGCTAGAATAGCGTACTGCACAACCACGGAAGCTGGTGAGTTTCCACGAGCTCGCACCCTTGACATTACGAAGGTGGAATAAAAGAATGCCTCCCCCACGGCAGGCTGTTTAACGTAAAATCGCCTCGGTGATACATGCAAGTTCTTGTTTTGGCTGGTTTCATAATTGCCCTGGTTTCCCAGGGAATCCCGCCGGTGACGGCCTCGGGGCCGGTTGCCCTGGCGGCGCTGGTCGCTTACCTGCTTGGAGCGGCCACCTTGAGTTGGGCCAACACCGCCCTGTCGCTTCGTGCAATGCGCCACAGTGAGGCCGGACAGAACCACGCAAGAAAGCGACACAACCTGCTTCTTGCCGGTACGCGGGCGTGGCTGCTGGGCGGCCTGGCGGCGCTGGTGCTACTCGGCTACGGCCAGTGGGTGTCCGTTCGACTTGGGCTGGGGCTCGTTCCGCTGATCGGAGAACTGGCGCTCGTCGCGCCGTTCGTCGTGGGCATAATACTGGTTTGGACGATGGACTATCCGTTCCATCGGGCCATGAGACAACGCGTCGCCGAGTCTGTCGAACCGCTCGGGCGCCAATCCGCCCCGGCGGTCTGGACACTGCGAGAATACCTCGTCTTCAACACGCGACACCATTTACTATTCATCGGCGCACCGATCGCACTGATATTGCTCGCCAAAGGATGCCTCCTGTGGGCGGTCTACTGGCTGATTCCCGAATATGGCGATTACGTTCTGGCCATCGCGATGCCCCTGACCGCCGGCGCCATTTTCCTACTGGCGCCGCTGCTGCTGGTGCGCATCTGGAAGACCACCCGCCTGCCGAACGGTTCGCTCCGCGAGGAACTGGAGGCTGCGTGCAGGCGATTCAACCTGACATATCGCCAGATCATGATCTGGCAATCCGGCGGCGTAATCGCCAACGCCGGGGTGATAGGCATGACCGGGCGCCTGCGATACATCCTGCTGTCGGACGGGCTGCTGGAAAACATGGACAGGCGCGACATCGAGGCGATTTTCGCCCACGAAGCCGGCCACATTATTCACCATCACATTCTCTACGCCGTCCTGTTCGCCGTCGGCACGATCATGCTCGCCGCTGCAATCGTCCAACAGATATCGGCATGGATTGCGATGCCCGCATGGGCCGCCGAAGTGCTGGTGGCCGGACTTATGGTGGCGATGTGGGGCGCTTTTTTCGGCCCGATGAGCCGACGCTTCGAGCGCCAGTCCGACGTGCTGGCCGCATGGGCCCTCAGCGAGGCCGACGACGAAGACCCCGACCGTATCACGCACGAGGGTGCGGCCGTGTTCGCCAGGGCGCTGCGGCGGGTGGGTGACCTCAACGGCGTCAATGCCCACAAGCATGACTGGCGACACGGGTCGATCGCCAAACGGGTCGGCTATATATTGTGGCTGGGCGGAATGGGCGGAACGCGACGAGACTGCGACCGCGTTGTCCGGCGCATCAAGGCCGGCCTGTGGGGCCTGACGATAACGAGCGTCGCGCTGCTGGTCGCACAGTGGTTCTGGCTTAACTGACCGACGCACAATTGGCAGCAAATGGAGAGCGGAACATGAAGGATCGAAAGGTCGCAATCGTCACCGGCGCGTCGAGCGGAATCGGCATGGAGACTGCCCTTGCACTGGCCGAGCGCCAATACGCAGTGGTGCTTGCAGCCCGCAGGCTCGATCGGCTGGAGCAGGTCGCCAAGCGGTGCAACGACGCTGGCGGAGAGGCCAGCGCGATCGTTACCGACGTATCCGACGGCGAGCAGATCCAGGCGCTGGTCGACGCGACGGTCGAACAGTTCGGCCGGGTAGACGTGATGGTCAACAACGCAGGCTTCGGCCTCCACGCCCGCGTCCACGAAACTACCGAAGAGCAGATGCGGCGAATCTTCGATGTGAATTTCTACGGCGTCTTTCTCGGCTGTCGGGCAGTGGCGCCTGTCATGATCGGCCAGGGCGGCGGGCACATCTTCAACGTCTCGTCGGTGATCGGCAAGCGCGGTACGCCCTTCAACGGCGCGTACTGCGCGACCAAGTTCGCAGTCTGCGGGCTGACCGACTCGCTCCGCGTCGAAATGAAACCCTACAAGGTGCGGGTCACCTCGGTGTGTCCAGCCCTGACCGAGACGGAATTCTTCGACCGCGTCGAGCGCGGCACGGCCAAGAAGAAGTCCAGCTTCAAACGCCTGCGGGGTATGCAGTCGCCGGCCATCGTCGGCCGAAAGATCGCCGCCACCGTCGGCAGGAACAAGCCGGAGTTAGTTTTTACAGCCGGCGGAAAATTCCTGGCCACCATCGCCGCCCTCTCCCCGCGCCTGACCGACGCGATGATGAAGGTCTACCACGACGACGTCCGCGGCCCAGCCGAAACCTTTTAGCATTCTGCCCAAATCGTCGACCCGCCCACCAAATCAACGCGGCTATGGTCATAGACGCGCCCACCGAATCGACGCGCCAGCAGGGCGAACTCTTTGGGCGTGAGTGTAATTTCGCTTTCGTTGCGAGTGAGCCGGCGGGCCGACAGGTCGAGTGCGAACTCGCCGAAGCGGTGGATGGTTTGCTCGCCTCGCCGGCCGCGACGCAGCAGGGCGTTGGCGCGGGCCATCCACGATACCATCCGGCGAAAGTCGTACGAAGTGTAAGCTTATGGCACGCAGAAGTTTTCTGTTGACGCGTTATGCGATGCGGCGTATACAGGGATTTCAGAGGTTTTTGGTATTGGGAGTATTGGGTATTCTGGAAACAGAGGCGGCTGAGCCGCCGGAGCATTTCATGATTGAAATGTCGTAGAGCCGACGCCGCGAGGACGAGGCTGGCAAGGAGTGCGAAGCAGGCAACCCCTTGTGGGTTGTCGATGGAGCACGACAACGCCAGCCTAGCCAGCAGCAAGTTGGAATGCGACAGAGCAAACGTGAACTGCTCAAACAATGGGAGATGAAAACCATGGAAGGTTTTGGGAAAGAAGCTGGAATGGAAGCCGCAACCGGGGACGCAACCGGGAAACGATTCAACGCAGCAAAACTCACCGCGTTACTGAAGCCGGCTACATCACTGAAGCGCGCAACGTTACTGAAGCGCGTCACGTCACACTCCAGACGCGCGTCACTCCACCTGGCTGCAATTGCGCTGGCTGTTCTATTCACCGCACCGGCGGCGATGGGCGAGGATGTAAATTTCCCCGACCCGGCGTTAGAGGCAGCCGTGCGGGTTCGACTCGGCATCGCCGCGCCAACGCCGATTACAGACGTTGACATGCAGTCACTGAGATGGCTGAGTTACAGCAACTATGAAAGCACGGACATTGACATCACTGGCCTTGAGTACGCCACTAATCTGGAAGGATTGGCTTTATATGGCAACGTATCCGATCTTACACCAATAACGGGGCTCGGGGCTTTAACAGAGTTAACTCTACATCGCAGTTCCATCGAAAATATTAGCCCTATAGCGACACTGCCAAACATCAAATCATTGAATTTTGCCGATAATTACCAGATGAACCTAAGCATCCTGCCTTCGCTAACGACTGTGAGCACACTGTGGTTGCAGGACGTCCCATTGGATGGCCTGTCGCTGATTTCCTCCATGACTGGGCTGGAAAATCTCATGCTAAAGCGCAATCAAATATCGGAAATATCGCCATTAACAAACCTTTCGAGTCTAAGCAATTTGGCAGTAGTAGGCAATCCGATTGCCGATTATTCACCGTTGGGCGAAATGAACAATTTAACAGCATTATTCGTCTCTGATTGCGCCACGGAAGACCTTGCCTTTGTAGGAGAATTATCAAATCTTACGAACTTGGTACTATCGAATTCCACATTGGATTCCACCTCTCTTTTGCAGCTGCCTGCCCAACTGGAATCGCTAAGCATTCAATACTCAAGCGTAAGCAATATATTGTTTGTATCAGACATGTTTAATTTGACTTACTTTAGAATGAGTGATTCTGAGGCATCAGATATTTCACCACTCATACCTCTTGCTGAAGCGGGACAACTCCAGAACGTAATACTCTGGAACAACACGTTGAATGCAGAAGCTTACAGCGAGCACATCCCGCAACTACAAGCGAATGGTGTTCTTGTCATTTACCATGTCCCAGAGCCAGGCACGCTGCTGCTTATCAGTGTGGTCGGAGCGGCGCTTCTGCGTCACAGGAAAAGGCGAAGACTGTATTCCTGACAGGCCGGGCTTGCGGTTTTGATCGCCGCACCGGCAGGGCGAAGGTCGCCGGAAAGGGTGTTTGGCCGACAGTCGTGTAGCGTCAAGCACTCAACGCGCGGTCGGTTGAAAACTGCTGACGAGTTTGTCGTACAGCCCCTGATGCTCGGACAGGGCGGCGCGGCTGAGTTGCCAGACCTTCGCCATATCGGCCGCCTGGCTTCGATACCACCGCTTCAGGCCGTCCAGATCCACCACGGCTAGGTCGGGCGTGAGCCCGTCTAGCTGCGGAGCGATGTTGCGGGGCATGCCCAGATCGACCATGACGATGCGCTTCTGCTGGTCGAAGAACGGCGCGTGGCCCTGGTGAAGCACGTGGCCTTCGGCGCTGGTTGCGCAGACAATCAGGTCCACTTCGCGTAGTTGCTGGCGAAGATCGTTGAAGTTGCACAATTCGACCCGGCCGGCCCACTCGGCCAGCAGGTCGGGCTTGTTGACGTGGTAGCACCAGCGGCATTGGCTGGTGCGTTCCAGCAGCCGGTGGACAAGCCCACGGCCAACCATGCCCGTGCCGATCACCAGCACGCTGCGGTCGGCGATATCGGGGCAGCGATCGTCGAGATATCGCACGCAGAGATCCTCTATCTCGAATTCGTGCAAGAGCTCGGCTGTGCGATTGCGAACCGCCTTCGATACGTGCAGCGCGTGGGAAACCCACTCCTGGATGATCCCGTTCGCCCAGCCGGCTTGCACGCAGGATTCCAGGGCCTCTTTGTATTGCGATACGATGTGATACTCGCCCGGCGTTTGCGACAGCAGGCCGGCAGCCGTCAGCGCAGTGTGATCGAACGCATCGCCCGCGCGCTTCACGTAATACTGATCGGCCTTGAGGTGGTCGAACCCCATCACACACTGGAGCAATTGCTCGGTATCCTCGCCAGGTGTCACCACGGCGAGCAGTTCGACCCGGTTGCAGGTGCTCAGGAGCATGAATTCCTGAACGCCCCAGACGCCCATCAGCATTCGGCCGACGCGGTCGCCGCGCTTGCCAACGAGCTGATACGGCTCGCGATGATCGACGTCCAGATAGTTGTGGCTGGTGCCCATGACCATCAGCTCAGACGAGTCGACCCGGTCGATGTGGCGGCCGAGGCTTTCGCGGATCATTCGCGAGCGCCGGCAGGACTTGCCGCCCGTCGAAACGGCGATGGTCAGCTCGTCGCGTCGGAGGATCGCCGGCGTGACGAAGTCGCCTTCCGGCCAGTTGCCGTCCACGCTGCTGCACAGAATTTTCTGCTCGCGGCAGACGTCGATAATGTGGCGGTTGACCGAGCGGTCGTTAGTGGCGGCGAAGACCATAAACGCGCCTCGCACGTCGCCGTCTGCAAACTCGCGCTGCTCGCACCGGACGCGGTCCTGGCGGGTCCATTCGGCCAACTGGTCGCTGAGAGTCGGGCTAACGACGATGACGTCGCACTGGGCGTCCAGCAGGAGCCCAACCTTGCGCAAGGCCACCTTCCCGCCGCCAACAACGAGCACGCGGCGGCCCTCGGCCAGCAAGCCAGCCGGGAAAATCGGTCGAGAGTGATTCGGTTGCGTCATATTATCCTGATCCTGAGTTTTCTGATCTGAACCTCATCGGGGTCCGTCGGCAACGTCGATCACTTGCTTGAGCCTTTGCAGAAGTGCGTCCACATCAGCATAGGCGTCACAGTTCGCCACGATCGGTCGGGCGATAACGATTATACGACAATCCTCTGCTGACACCGCGCAGAGTTTTGCCCGCACGGCCGCGGCGTCTCCGCCGTCTTTGGTGACCAGTACGCCCGCATCGCACTGGCGGATGTGCCGACGATTGTCTTCGACACTGAACGGCCCGCGCCCGGCGATCACGTGGGCGATGTCGATCCCGGCCGCTTGGCAAGCATCGAGCGATTCCGGCCGATCCAGCACGCGGGCGAACAGTGGCAGCCCGGTTCGGCGGGCCTCGCTTGCGTACGGCGACAGATTGCCCGCGCCGGTCGTCAGCAGCACCCCCCGGCCAAAGGCGAAGGCTCGCTCGGGCGCGTCGGCGTGGTCGGCTGCGCGAATGACGTCGTCTTCGGCGCCGATCGCCGGCGGGCGAACGTAGGTAATGTAAGGCCGGCCCGTTTGCTTGGCAGCCTGCCGGGCGTTGGCTCGAATACCAGTCGCGTACGGATGCGCAGCGTCCACGATGGCCTGGATGGATCGCCGCTCGATCAGCGCTGCCAATTCGTCGGCGTCGAGCGGACCGATGCGCCTTTCGATCCGGCTGTGACGGCCGACATCGAGATCAACGTCGCTGGCCGTCGAGACCAGCACGTCGCAGCCAATCCCGGCCAGTCGCTCGGCCAGCGGGCCCGTGTCGCTCGTTCCGCCCAGCAGCAAAATCATATCGAGTACCCTCGCGCCGTCACCATTCGCCCGCCGATTATGCGCGTGGCGCTGTTGCCGAGGATGACCACGCTTTTCATGCCGACTTCGCAATCCAGCACGCCGGCCAGGTCGGTCAGCACCACGCGTTGCTCGTCCGTGCCGGCCGAGGTGACCACAGCGCAGGGCGTCTCGCCCGGACAGACGGCGCGAAAAGCCTCCACCGCCTCGGTCAAGTGTCGCACGCGCTTTCGGCTGCGGGGGTTGTACAGCACCGTCACCATGTCCGCCCCGGCCAGCGCTTCCAGCCGACTGCGGATCGAATCCCACGACACGAGCAGGTCTGACAGGCTTATCGTGGCGAAGTCCAACATCAGCGGCGCCCCTATCGCCGCGGCGGCTGCATTGGCGGCGCTGACGCCGGGAATGATTTCGATTTCCACGTCGATCCCGTCGGCCTCGGCAAGTTCCAGCGCCAGCCCGGCCATGCCGTAGATGCCTGCGTCACCGCTGGATACCAGCGACACGACCCGCCCGGCCGCCGCCTGCTGCAATGCCATGCGCGCGCGTTCGACTTCCTGCCGCATGCCGGACGTGAACGTTTCCTGCTCCGCCAGCAAGTCGCGAATCGACTCGACGTAGGGTGTGTAGCCGACGATCAGTTCGCTGCGACGAATCGCCTCGACGGCCAGCAGCGTGCGATGGGCAGGCCCGCCTGGGCCTATGCCGACCACAAACAGTTTTCCGTCGCCAGCGCTACCGTCACGCTCTGAATTATCTGTTTCTCGAGTAATAGCTTGGTTCTCCGTCCCGCCAGCAAGGCGGCCGGCTCGGCCACCGCGGGCAGGGATACTTTGTCCTGTACGAATTGCGAATGTTCAAAATCGCGGCTGCATTCGCGGATCAGCTCGCTTGAGATAAACCGTAGCGGAACGCCCAGTTTCTCGGCTGCGGCGATCAGCCCGGCCTCGTTGCGTTTGATGTCGGCCGACGCGATCAGGCGCAGATCGTCGAGCGACTTGCCGGCCTCGGCCAGCGCTTGGGACAGCGCTGCGAGTATCGCATCGGCCTCGACACCCTGTCGGCAGCCCACTCCGGCGATAATGGTTTTCTCCGCCTCGGTCGTGGTCGAAATAACAGGCTCGGCGTCTAGTGCGTTGGCTGCGCGCACGGCCAGTTCGTTCGCGCCGCCTTCGTGTCCGCTCAGCAGGCTCACCGCCCACCGCCCGCCGACGTCGACTGCCACGATGGCCGGGTCGGTCGTCTTGTGCTGGATGCAGGGCGCGATGGCCCGCACGACCACGCCGGTCGGGCAAACATAGACCAAGCCCGTATACTTGCCGAAGATCTCGCGCGTCAGCTCGACCACACTGGCGAACGGTTTGGCCGATGCGCACTGGCCGGCCGATTCGTGTACGTACAGATCGCACCCGTCCAATTCGTCGGCGACCTGCCGGGCCACGACTAGCCCTTTGTCGCACAGCGTAATCACCGCGATCGGCCCGCTCATGATGATTCTCCCTTGCGGTATCCGTGGGAGAAATCTTGCGCGTACAGTCGCGACGCCTTCGACAGCGGGCGGGCCAGGGCGTGGCCGACCAGTACCATCGCCGTCCGCGTGATGTTCGCAGCCTGCACCTTTTCGGCGATGTCGGCCAGCGTTCCGCGAACGATTTTCTCGTCCGGCCAAGAGGCGCGATAGACAACCGCAGCCGGACAGCCCGCCCCGTAGTGCCTCGCCAGCTTCTCGGCCACCTCGTCCATCCTGCCCACCGACAGGAACAGGCACAGCGTCGCCCGCGTGGCGGCCAGGCGTTCGATGTCCTGCTCGTCGGGCACGGGCGTCCGCCCTGCTATTCGCGTCAGTGTGATCGTCTGGGAAATTTCCGGCGCGGTCAGTTCGGTTTTCAGTGCAGCGGCTGCAGCCTGGAAAGAACTGACGCCGGGTATTACCTCGTAGTCGATTTTCAATTCGTCCAGCGCGTCCATCTGCTCGGCGATCGCACCGTAGATCGACGGGTCGCCAGTATGCAGGCGAACCACGTCCGTATCGCGATCGGCTGCGGCGCGGATCACGGTAATGATCTCGCCCAGGTCCATGCCGGCCGAGTCGTGAACCTCCGCACCGTCCGGCAGGAGCTTGAGCAGCTCGGGGTTGACCAGCGACCCGGCCCAGATGCAGCAGTTCGCCTGCCGCAACAGCCGCCGGGCTTTGACGGTCAGCAATTCCGGATCGCCCGGCCCGGCTCCGACGAAATATACCTTCATGATTCCTGCCTCCGCAGAAAGATCAGCACCGTCAACGACGGCGCGTTGATGGTTCGCAACTGCTCGGCTGCGGCTTGGTAAACGCGCTCTTCGGGCAGTGTCAGGTTTTCGCAAACGTGCACCTGGTGACTGGCGGAAAGCCGCTCGGCCAGATCAGCCGCCCATTCCATCGCCATCTGCGTACCGGCCAGAACGGCGAATTTTGCCTCGGTGGCCAGGCTCTCGGGAGAATCTTCCGGAACACGACCGTGCGCGCTGACGATTCGCGCGTCGGCCCAGGTTTCACCCAGACGCTCGAACGCCACTTGCACCGAACTGACGCCCGCAATCACTCTGCAACGCTGGTCGAAACGTTTGGTGATCGCATCGGCCAGGCTGAATACGTTCGGGTCGCCGCTGACGAGCACGGCCGCGGTGCGATCGGCAGTGTGTTCGTCGATGCACTCCATCGCATCGGCTACGCCGGCGGGAAGCTCGACTCGCTCGCCTGGCGCATCGGGGAATAATTCCAGCAGGCGCTTCGAACCCAGTAGCACATCCACTTGGCCGGCTGCCTGTCTGGCCTCGTCGCTGACATAGTCCGCGCTGCCGGGCCCGCAACCGACGATCAGGATTTGGCTGGGTGTCTCCCACGGTTGGCGGTCGCCGCAGCCGCCCAGAGTCTCACCTGCCATGTTCACCAGTTCGACAGCCAGGGGATAATTAATGCCTGCCCGCTGCGTGATTGCATCGGCGATTCTTTGGGCGATTTTCTCGGCCAAAGTTGCGCGGTCTTCGACTGTCAGCCCTTGAAAAACGCCTTCGACGGTGTCGGTGTCGGCCGGTGTCTTGCCGAGCAGTTGCGCAGCCAGTTCCGCCACCTCGCTGCAGGCCGACGGACTCTCGCCAGAGTGCGTGTTCCAGTGTCCAAAGGCGATCTTGGCGAGCTTTCCGGGATGGCCGACGATCAGCGCCGAAGCAAAGTCATTTTCGCCGAGCAAGTCCGCGGCGAGGTCCCACTCGTTGCTGGCCTCGATGATCTGCTGCTCAGCCAGGCCATAATGCTCGGCCGCTGCTGCGGCGCCGATGTTGCCCGGCACGACGACCGGCCGGCGAATGCCCGACGCGGCGGCTACGCTGAACGCACAGCGAATGGCGTCGCGAATGGCCCGGCGACAATACGGGCGAACGATGCCCGTCGTGCCGAGGATCGACAGGCCGCCCACCACGCCGAGGCGCGGATTGAATGTTTTCGCCGCCAATTCTCCCCCGCCGGTAATCGAAATTTCAACGCGCACGGCTCGGGCGGTTACCTGCCGGACCGCCTCGGCGATCATCCGCCGGGGTACCGGGTTGATTGCAGGCTCGCCGGGCTGGATCTGCAGGCCCGGCCGGGTGACCGTCCCCACGCCCGCCCCGGCGATGAAGGTCACGCCAGGTTCGTCCGACCAGCTCAGGCGTGCGATTACCTCCGCGCCGTCGGTGACGTCGGGGTCGTCGCCGGCGTCTTTGCGCACGGCCGCGATGGCGCCGCAATCGCATTGCTTTGCATAGAAAATATCCACCCTCTGCAATTGTCCGCCCGGCAGGGTAAGCTCGACTTGCGAAGGCGCATCGCCACCGGCCAGCACGCATGCGGCGGCGTGGGCCGCGGCGGCTGCACAAGTTCCAGTCGTAATGCCAGTTCGCAATTGTGTCATTCGTTGTCGGCCCAGGTTCGCCGGCCCACGTGCACCAGCACGGTGGCCATGTATCCGTGATGCGTTTTTGCAGCGGCGCGAAGATCGCTCGATGTGAATTGCCTGCCGCCCTGCTCGGCGTAGCAGACCAGCTTCGCGCAGCCGGCCAGCCCGCGGCGCTCGAGCAAGTCTGCTATCTCGGCGATTCGCTTGCCGGCCTTGTAGAGCACCAGTGTTTCGCAGTGGTCGAGGGCAGCTTCAACGCGGGCCAGGTCCGTCGCAGGCATGAGCGTCATGCGGTCTTCCTGGATCGTCAACGGCTGATCGAACAGGCTTGCCGCCGCCTGGAAGGCGCTAATGCCCGGCACGACGTGAACGCACTCGCCGGCCAGTGTCTCGCGCACGAGCGCAAGCAGGTAGCAGCTCGTGCTGTAAATCAGCGGATCGCCCAGCGTGATCTGCACGACGCTTTGGCCGGAGCTGCATCGCTCGCAGGCCCGGTCTGCCACTTGGGCCCACGACTGGATCGTACTGTCCGCGTCGCGGGTCATCGCGTAGACATGGTCTATCACTTCTTGCCCGTCGATCAGCCCCTGCACGGTTTCTAGCGCGAGGCTTTTGGCGGCAATTCGGCTGCGAGGGGCAATGATCACGTCGGCCGAGCGTATCAGCGCAACAGCGCGGAGCGTCAGCAGATCCGGGCTGCCCGGCCCGACGCCGATGGCGTAGAAATGCCCCGGCTGAGTCTTTTCGTATTGATTATATTGGTTCATTGTCACATCCTTATCCATTCCAGATCATCCACATCACCGCAGTGCAGCCTGCGAGGAACGTCATCCGCAACACCTGCGCACCGATCGCCATGATCAGCCCAGCGCGCGGCCCGAGCACGGCCAAGTACGTCGGCAGCGCATGTTTGAGCGTGCGAACCGGCGCGGTCACCATCGAACCTACCAGGATCGTCAAAACTGCCTGCTGAACGGTGATCTCGCCGCTATCGAGAAAGCTGGCGGCCGCGATCGCACCGCTGTAAAGGCTCATCGCCTGGGCGGGGATAATCGCAGTCGACTCGGCCGGCAGGAACGACAGCTTGAACAAGCCCGGCGCAGCCTCGGTCAGCCAGCGGAAAAAGCCATTGTACTCCAGAGTCGCCAGAATTGCGTAGGTGGGGATCAGGCAAAGCACCAGTCGCACTAGCGTCCGGCGAGATCGTTTCCAAACGGTCGGCCAGAACCCGCCGGCCCGTTCCAGCCTGGCTTCGGCCTTGATTCGGGAGGCCTGGGCGGCGGCGAGTTGCTCGGCCGTCACGGCCGGTGACGCATCGCTCGTTCCGGCGGCGCGGCGGCGCTGCAGGCGAGGCATAATCACGAATCTCGATACGGCCAGCACGACCAGTATCTCCAGGAAGATCGCCACGAACCGTACGGCGAATAGCGCCGCGGTAGCCTGCACGCCGAGCACCGAGCCGATCGGAACGACGTAGGTCGGTAGGTGCGCGAACAACGACAGGCAGGAGACGACCAGCACCGACGTGTAGAGCTGGCGCCCGTCGATGCTGCCGTCGGAGCGGCTGGATACGAGCATGCTGTTGGCGACCGCCCCGCTTTGAAATGCCATCAGGAACGCGGGCGCAGTCTCCTTCTCGAGCTTGCCGAGTTTGACCAGCGGCCAGGCGATCACGGCCAGGTATTTCACCACGCCCGCGACCTCCAGCACCTGGGCCAGCACCACGCCCACCGCGATAAACAGCGTCAGCTCGGCCAGCAGCCAGCCCTTTCTCGCCCAAAACGGCAGGCTGCGCTTCCAACTGGTGTAGGCCGACGATTGTCGTCTCGGCGGATCGGGCTTGTCGACCGACGGGGCCGAAGCGCTTTGCATCGACGTCGGCTGCGAACTCGGCGATGGCGCAGCGGCAACAGCGACGGCTGGCAAGGCAGCAATCATCATCGCAGCGGCCGCGATGGCTATTTGCAATTTCACTTTGGTGCTTCGTTCTCGCATTCGATTTTTTCGGCTCTTTTGTTATTGGGCTATTTTGAAAAGTTTCTCGGACGCTTCGTCCACGTGGCGGAAGTACACTTCCAGCACCGCGTCGTTGTAACCGAGCGGCCGGGTGACTGTGGTTTGTTCTGCGGCGACGATCGACTTCCATGAATCGGCCTGGTCGCCCATTACGTCATTCATTACGTGCCCGCCCGCAACGATCATCAGCGGTATGAAGTTCACTCGGCCGGTCTGGCTGGCCTGCGTTTTGGCGATGGCAAGTTTCCCAGTTCCGGGCCTGCCCTCGACCGAACAGACCAGCACGTTTGCGTGCTTTGCTTCGATCGCATCGGCAAACGCGACGATCTGTGCGTTGAATTGCGGGTAGCGATCGTTGCCGTGCGCGACGATCACGTTGACAGCCTCGCCGTCTATGTCGGCCTCAACGGCTGCAATCACAGCGGCAATGTCTTCGTCGCTTGTCAGCAGCGCCTTGCCGACGGCGGTTTTGATGTTGCCCGTGTCTACCTGGTCGATCTCGCGGAATTCCTGACCCGGCGCGACGTGCAGCGACTGGAACACCGCCCGCTCACAGCCGGCCGCTGACAAGTCGGCAACGACTTCGGCTAGGCTCTGCGTGGCCACGCCGCGGGCTGCGAGTTTCTTGCGGATGGTCTCGGACGTGAACGCCCAGCGGATATCCCGGCCGGGGTATCGCTGGGTGGCCTTGGCGTCGATATAATCGAAAACCTCGCGTGCTGCGGGCACGGACGTGCCGAACGCCACGATCACGAGTGTCGGCGCTGCCATGGCGGGCGCCTCAGGTTGATTGCATCCGTTTGTCATGCTCATGGTCATTCCTAACCCAATTGTCGCAAAAAATATCCTTCGTGTCCGTAAGTTCATTCGTCAGTCCTTTCATTTAGGGTTGTGTCCTTGGCCAGAACGGCCAGTGCGTTGACCGCCGCGGCCGCAACCGGGCTTCCGCCGCGAGGCCCGACATTGGTTATACTGCACAGATCGCTCTCGGCCAGGGCCTGCTTGCTCTCGGCGGCGCCCACAAAGCCGACCGGCAGACCGACCACCACGGCCGGGCGAATGTTCCGCGTCTCGGCCAGTTCCAGCAGCTTCCAGATCGCCGTCGGCGCGTTGCCGACCGCCACGATCGAATCGTTGAGTTGCTCGCCCATCAGCTCGAACGCCGCCGCGGCGCGGGTGCACCCGGCTGCCTTGGCTGCGACGATTATTTCGTCATCGCGAATCCGACAGACAACCTCGCATTCACTCCGCGTGATCCCAGCCTGCAGCATGCGAACGTCGCAAAAAATCGGCCGACCGTCGCGAATCGCACGGACGCCGCGCTCGATTGCCTCTGGGCCGATCCGCAGCGTTTCGGCGAAGCTCACGTCGGCCGACGCATGCACCACCCGCCGCACGACCGGCAGGATCGTCGTGGGCAAGTCCAGCCCAGCGAGTTTTTCGTCGATGATCGCGTGGCTGCGTCGCTCGATGTCCGCCCCGCCGGCGGGAAGCCCCTCGGCCAGCGGATGAGACCAGTTTGTGTTGGTTGGATGGTTCATTTGTTTTTCTCACATTCCCTGCAATGGTCCACGAAGCGGCTGGCCGCATCGGGTCGGCTAGCCCAGTGCAAATGCACGTAGCTGGCCAGGATGTTCGCCCGCCGGAATCCCTCGACCTCGACGGCATCGCCACGACGGCGGCGAAGGTCGTAGACCTTCTGCCAGCCTGGCGATTCGAGTTCGTCCGAAACGATCGTCGAATAGTGAAACTCATGGCCGCGGATAGTCTCGCCCTGCCGGCCCCATGGCGTGTCCTGCCGCATCGTCACCTCGACGTAGCCCAACGTCCGCAGGCGTTCGAGCTTGCGGGTAACGATTGGGATCAGTCCGACCATCGGCAACTCGTCGCCTGCGTCGTTGCGGATCGCCCGGCCCATGTACATCAGCCCGCCGCACTCGCCGTAGATCGCGCCGCCGGACTCGCCGAATTCGCGAATGGATTGTCGCATCGACTCGTTGGCGGCCAGCGCCTCGGCGTAAAGCTCCGGGTAGCCGCCGGGCAGGTACACTCCGGCCAGGCCTGGCGGTAACTGCGCGTCGGCCAGCGGAGAGAACGGAACCAGCTCGGCCCCGGCTGTGGTCAACGCTTCAAGATTATCCTGGTATGCGAAGTGGAATGCGGCGTCCTGGCCAACGCCGATGCGGACGGCCTGCTCGTCGCTCGGTGCGGGAGCATCGGTCGGCTGCAATTCGACGGCGCCGGCAGCTTTGAGAATCGCGTCGAGATCCAGATACTGCTCGCAGGCGTCGGCGAGCGCGTCTATCTGATCTTCGCTGAGCGATTCGGCGTCGGCAGAGACCAGCCCGAGGTGCCGGCTGGGCAAGGTCGGCAATGACTCGCGCGGCACGGCCCCCATAAGCGGCGGCAAATTTTCCGCAGCCAAAGCATCGCTCATCCACTCGCGGTGTCGGTCCGAGCCTGCATGGTTGGCGACGACGCCTACGACTCGCACTGCGGGGTCGAATTCGACAAAGCCCTTGACCAGCGGCGCGATGGTCCGCGCCAGGCCGTGCGAGTTCACCACCAGCACCACACCCGCGTCCAGCCAGGCTGCGATCTCGCCCGTCGAGCCGGAATTGTCGGCCGGGTCACTGCCGTCGAACATGCCCATCACGCCCTCGACGATAGCGACGTCTGCACTGCCGGCAGCGCGGGCGAACAGTTGCTCCACGTACGGGCGGTCGGACATCCAGCCGTCGAGGTTGTAGCAAGGCCGGCCCGCGGCGCGCGTGAGATACGTCGGGTCCAGGAAGTCCGGCCCGACCTTGAACGGCTGGACCCTAAGGCCACGCCGACTCAGTGCGCGAACGATCCCCAGCGTCAGCGACGTCTTGCCGACGCCGCTGGACGTTCCTGCGATCACGATGGCGGGGATGGCGCGGCTCATAATTCCACCCCCTTCTGCGCTGCAATGCCCGCCTGGTAGCCGTGCTTGACGCATCGAATTTCGCTGACCGTGTCGGCCTTCGCTATCAGTCGCTCGGTCGCGCCGCGCCCGGTGAGCACCACAATCTTGCCCGTCTCGGCGCGTTGCAGAAGCGACAGCACGTCGTCTTCGCCGAGCAGACCCTTGGCGACGGCGGTGCAGATTTCGTCGAGGATCAGCATGTCAGTTTCGCCTGAGGAAATAGCTGCTGAAGCCAGTTCGAGCGTTTCCGCAGCGGCTCGTTGGTGTTCGGCAAATTGGGGCGCGTCGGCCGACGGCACGAAGCCCGAGCCGGCCTGCGTGACTTCAACGCCCAGCCGGGCCAGTGCGGCAAGCTCGCCTGTGTTCGGATCGTTCTTGATGAATTGGATCACGCAAACGCGCAGGCCGTGGCCAACCGCTCGCAGCGCCATGCCGAGCGCCGCGGTGGTCTTGCTCTTGCCGTCGCCGGTGATAATCAGGACTCTTGCCTGATCGCTCATAGGTTCGCTACGATCTTTTCGATTGCCTTAATTATAAGCACCCGCCCGCCCAGCAC
>SDBV01003200.1_pt1 | contig 24381 bp, 23 predicted proteins | sample 2277081 | NCBI WGS metagenome assembly SDBV01 (sample SAMN10402039, study PRJNA504765) | marine sediment metagenome | isolation source: marine sediment core GS10_PC15, 223 cmbsf | place: Arctic Ocean: Southern Knipovich Ridge | collected 2010 | reverse complement strand
ATAGGTTCCTCATTTTCCTGCGATCCGCATGCTATTATAGGGCGGATCGTCGGAATGCCGATGGCCGGGATGCCGTACCACCGCCATCGCGGACACTTGAAAATGCAGACATATATCAAAGTTAAAGGCAGTTCTCATTTTTCCTTCGTCAAAATGAGAACTGCTGCGGTGGCGCGCACCGAGGACGTATATTTATGGACTATTCCATTAGACAGCTGGAAACGTCGGATTACGACGCTCTCTACGCCTTTTGGCAGCAGACCCCCAACATCGGGTTGAGCAGCGCCGATTCGCGACAGGCCATCTCCGCCTTTTTGGAAAGAAATCCCGGGCTGAGTTACGCGGCCGTGCGGAAAGGTGAGATCGTGGGCTCGATTTTGGCCGGCCACGACGGCCGCAGAGGATACCTGTACCACCTGGCCGTCATGCCGGAACATCGCCGAAACAACATTGCCCGACGGCTGGTCGAGGCGGCCCTTTCAGGTATCAGGGAAGCCGGTATTCAGAAGTGCCACCTCATGATTTTTCGCGAGAATGAGGTCGGCAAGGAGATCTGGCGCAGATTGGGCTGGGAGCTCAGAAAAGATATAGACTTAATGTCCCGGCCATTGTGAAACAGCGTATGCGCCGGCGCTGCACGCCGCTCACCTGACTTGACGCCTCTTCGTACAATTATTACTGTTATATCTGGATTGCAGAGCACCAAGTGCAATCGAACCCCACCAGATTTTAGGATCAAAGAATGCACCACGAAAATATAGGGCTCTGGCAGCACGACCACTCGTTCGGACAGGACCAAAAACGGAAAGGCGAATCGCGCACGATCATCGTAATGGTAATCACGGCGACTATGATGATTGTCGAAATTCTTGCCGGACTCGCTTTTGGTTCGATGGCTTTGCTGGCAGACGGCATGCACATGGCCTCTCACGCCGTAGCCCTGGGAATAAGCGCCTTCGCCTACGTGTATGCCCGTCGCCGGGCGCACGACGAGCAATTCAGTTTCGGTACGGGCAAGGTCAACGCACTGGGAGGATTCGCCGGTGCTACCCTGCTGGCCGTCTTCGCCTTGATTATGGCCTGGGAAAGCGTCGAGCGACTCATTTCCCCTGTCGATATAGCGTTCGATCAAGCCCTGTGGGTCGCAGTGCTGGGGCTGCTCGTAAACGGCGCGTCGGTGTTTATCCTTGGAATCAGGCACGATCATCAAAATGACGATCGTCATGGGCACACCCACCATCACGATCTTAACCTCCGCTCAGCATACTTCCATGTTTTAGCCGATGCACTTACGTCCCTTACAGCCATTGCCGCACTGCTGGCCGCGAAATATCTTGCCTGGGTGTGGATGGATCCCCTGATGGGAATCGTTGGATCCGTACTCGTGGCAAGATGGTCTCTCTTGCTGCTGAAACAAACCAGCGGTGTGCTTCTCGACCGGCAGGCAACCAAAAAACGAACCGAAAGCATCCGGCGGAAAATCGAAGCTGACGGCGACGCCAGAGTCGCGGACCTGCACGTCTGGTCCATCGGACCTGGCGCGTACAGCCTGACCGCAGTTGTAGTAGCCGACCACCCCAAAATGCCGGAGGACTACAAACGACAAATCACCGGCGACCCGAGCCTCGTTCATGTGACCATGGAAATCCACAAATGTAGACCCGGCGAGACAACGCGGAGAGCCGGATGACGGCTTCGTGCAACATCGCCGGCATTGCCGAGACGGGAGTGCTCAGCTAATTTCTGAACCCGGGCCGGCCCCCGGGGGCCTTTCCAGATCCAGCACCATCAGCAGGCTGCGTATTTCTTCGACAGGACGGCCGCCGGCCAATGCCGATTCCACCTCGGACATCACTTCCGGCGGTGAGTTCCCCCCGGCCCAGGAAGGAAGCCCGCTGCCGGACGCTTCCGCGGCCACGACCCTGAAGCCCATTGCGGCGTAGCTCGTGCAGGGCAACTGCCCGGCCCACTTCGCATACTCGAACATGTCCTTTGGGGCGCCCGTTGCCAGGACGGCCGCGTACCCGTGCTCCCTGGCCCACCGCGATGATGCTTCGCACAGTGCCGTGCCGATTCCCCGTCCGTGATACTCGGTCTCTATCGTCCTGAACACCGTCTGGCCCGACGAGCGCAGCTCCTGAATGATTTCCCGGACCGTGTCGATATCCAGGGACACCCCATCCAGCCTGTCGAGCTCTGCCAGGACCCGCCGGCTGTCCCAGTCGCTCCTTTGAGAGAACCTGTAAACGAGCGCCCGCGTCTCTTCTCGAGAACTCTCCAGAGTTCGGCCCACATGAAGGCAGGCGTGGCACCAGAGAGGACCGTGAACGGAAGCCATCGCTTCCGGAGCCCCCGCCCGCCACCAGGGCCGGTTCCACTCGGGCCAGTCCTGGTTCATCTCACCGGGCAGAACAACCCGATAGCAGTGGAGCTGCGCGACGCACCTCTCACCCTCCCAGGCCGCCATTCCGATGGTTCCCTGATTCTCGAACAGACGTTCCAGGGACGCACGGTCGGGCCAGCAGCGAAGCACGACACGCTCCAGCTCCCCCGACGCTATCGGGCGACAGCTGATCGGCCTGCCCTTTGGGGATTCAATGCTCATCGCCGTATCCCGCCGATGCCCTGCCGTGTCTCTCCATCGCAATTCATACTACTTCCGTGTCGACCGGCGCGCAAGGACTTTGTTATCTTTACTCGAGAGGTAAGAGCAATGGCCAAAAAGACGTTCACAGCGACTCTCGTGAAGCCGGGGGCCAGGGGCACCTGGACCTACTTCGTGGTACCCTTCAGCGTCGAAGAAGCATTCGGCAGCAAAGCCCGGGTGAAAGTCAAGGGCACCATCAACGGGGTGAGCAGTTCTCAATTTGGCTCCGCCAAATTGAGAACTGCTGCAACGGGGTAGCCTACCGCAGCTCGGTCGCACCGCAGGGCGACGGCAGCCACTACATGGTCGTCAACAAGGACATTCGCGAGCAGGCCGGCGTGGAACAGGGCGATGAAGTCGAAGTTGTAATGCAGATCGACACCGAACCGCGCACGGTGGTGGTTCCGCGAGCTCGTGAACGCAGACATCCCCATTCCCTCGAAGTCAGGGAACGGCTGCTCCTGGAAAGCCTCCAGTTGGTGTAGATAACGCTTAAACCATCGCCACAACTTCGAAGTCGGCTGTGGTGAATATCTTCATCGTTCTCCTTCTAACACGTTGAGAAACCCTTGGTCTTCTAACCAGGAAATTGATGGTACGATCTCCTCAGGCAGCGTTTCAATGTATCTTCGCGCTTGACCGCTTGGCTTCCGTGTTTCGAGAGAAGGTGAATATGTCGGCCGAGAGGGCGGCAATCTCATCCTGCTCTTCGGCAGTACCCTTTCCGTAGCCCCAAGTGTACGTGAACCTGACGAACGGCAGGTATCTTTCAACCAACTCATTCACGAGTGCCGATGACTCAGCAGGGGTAAAGTTCGCGTATTCCCAGTCTTTCATGATACACATAAAACAAGAAAGCAGGATTTGCTAATTGGTTGGTGAAGAATGTTGCCGATGTGGGATCGAGAATCAGACTAAATCGCAGGCCTCGACAGGCATCCAGTGAGGATCTTTGCCATCCCACTTCACGTTACAGCCTATAGGATTCGTTACGGGGGTCGTAATCGGCTTTCCCGCAAGCAACTCTCCCAGAGCGTTGTCGAGGTCGTTTACAGTCATCTTATCTGTCTCTCTCGGGTTATCGACTGCCCTGCCGGTATAAACGAGACGCCGTTCTTCATCAAAAACGTAAAAATGCGGTGTCCGAAGGGCGCCGTATGCCCGAGCGATGTCCTGGCTCTCATCGTAGAGGTATTTCCAAGGAAAGTTGTGCTCCTTCATCCTCTTTACCATATTCTCGAAGGAATCATCCTCGTAGGTATTTTTGCTGTTGGAATTGATCCCAACAAATGCAACTCCACGATCTCCGAATTTCTCTACCGTTTCCCGTATAACCTCATCGGAACCGATCACATACGGGCAGTGATTGCACGTGAAGAAAATCACAAGAACCTGCGAATCATCGAAGTCGAACAGCTGATAGCGCTTTCCGTCAGTGGCCGGAAGTTCGAATTCTTTCGCTCTCTCACCGAGAGCAAGGGTAAATGCCATGTCTCTCTCCTCAACGCAAGAGTATCACAGTAATGTGACCAAATATTCCTAGGCAAAGTACTGAACGGTGCTATTTCCGTCAAGTGATGCGCAAGAAAACCACGACCCTGATCTCTCTGTTTGCTCATCTGAGGGCAGGGCCGCATGGGCACGCCGGACCGACAAGGCCGTAGACTTTCTCACGCAGGGCAAACGCCTGAAGTCTTGAGGTAAGCGAGCTCACGGGCGCGGGCATCCCCATTCCCTCGAAGTCAGGGAACGGCCGCGTACAGCGCGGAGGCTATTTCCGCTGCCCTTTTGTTGTGCAAACGCGCTTCCGGGTGAGCGAAGCACGGCTTCAGCAGCTCCCGTGTCCTCTCCGAAAAACCCGCCCAGTGCTTTAAACGTCGATCACCCGGCAACTTTAAAAGCAGTGCCGCCAGGATCCTCAAAATCGCATTGATATATCCACCGGTTTTCATGGACACGTTGTATCGGCCGGCAAAGGCGTAGTCCTCGTTCACGGCGGCGAAGATGATGTCCCGCATCAACTCGTTCCAGGCACGGGTGACCTTTTCCGACTCCGTCTCGATCAAAATGTCTTTGATTCTGTCCTTGAACTCCGGCATGATACAGGGCTCCATAACATCGATGTCGAACGGCTCCTGCCGAATCGTTTCCGCTTCGTAGCGGAACCGCTCCGTGAGATTTCTGAGCCACTCGAAATAGGAAGCGATCACGCCGCCGCCGTTGGCGAGAAAGTCGTAGAGCACCGTCGTGTTTCTACCCGCCTCGGCGAGTATGCGCTCCGCCTTCGGCGTATTGGGCCCGTTGCTGCCGCAAGCCACGATGCCGGCCTTTATGTGAGGCGCGTTTTTTGCGGTAACAGCGTTCTCCAGGGCCGCCAGCACGAGTACGTCGCACTCCATCTCCAGCACGGCCGTGCCCTGCCTGGCTCCCTTTATTCTGTGTTCGACGTTTATTTCGGCTTCGATGACGGATTTCGAAGCCGAGCTGCGAGCAACCTCGAGTAGTTCGGCCACATCCAGCATGTCGCCGACCACCGCACCCCCGGCATCGGCTACAGCGATCACATTGACGTCGTATCGGGTCAACTCTCTGAGTATCGCTCCGCCTACCTTACCGGCGCCCTGCACTATCACTCTCTTGTCTTTCAGGAGCTTCCTGAAAGTCCGGCCTGTCAGCACCCGCCACATGTCTTCGCCGATGAGACCGGCGCCGTCTTTAGCCAGGATTTTCTGCTCGTTGATCTGAGTCAGATCTGTCACCAGCTCTGTTTCCTCGGCAGACAGGCTTTCAGAAGCCTGCCACTGCCCGTCTCGATACCGGTTGGCCACCACCGCCAGGATGCTGTAGCATAGTCCTTTGCCGGTCGCGCCTGTTCTGGCGGCAATGCCCATTTTTGGCTTGCCCGTTATCTGCGCCGCCGCTACCAGCTCCAGATACTGCTCGTTCTCGATCAGCCTGGCCATGACGGCCTCGTCCATCGGGTCTATGCCAAAGTTGTCTCTGAGCATACGGCTGGCCTTCTCGTATGAGACCACTTCGTTGCCGATAATTCCCACGCCCTGCTTGATGCCCGAAGAGAGCATGCACAGCTCCCGCAGCGCCGTTTTGAAGCCTTCGAACATGTGCCCGATCTCGTCCGGTCCACATGCCACGTCCCCGGCGGGAACGTCGGCGAAAGGCCCGCTTACCAGGAACAGCGATTTGCCGAAATTGGTCAGGGTTTCGAAGAAATCCATGCTCTTGCCCTGGAAATCCCGCGGCTGGACCATCAAACCGCCCTTCCCGCCACCGAACAAGATTCGCGACCGGGCGCATTTCCAGGTCATCATGAAGGCCAACGCGGCAACCTCGGTAAAATCGACGATCGGGTCGATGCGAAGGCCGCCTTTGTAAGCCAGGCCTCGTGTGCAGTTGTGCTTAACCCGATAGGCCGGCTTGTTGCGGGTGATTTCGTCCAGCCGGCCTGGCACCAGAAAATCGTCGAAGGCCCGGAAGCCGATCAGCTCTCTCAGCAGCCCGTTGTCATCTGCTATGCCAAGAAAGTCCGCGGCTTTCATGAAATCGCTGAGACAGTTGAGCAGCAGATTGTTGAGCTCGTTGTCGTTGCGCGGATCGTTGTTGTGCCTGATCAGGGATTTCAAATCCGTCATGTGGCGCGCGAGCTCGCCGTCGGAAATATCGGCGCGGCTGGTAGATCGTATGATCTTCTCCAGCTTCCGGCCGCAGGCCTCGTCTGTTGCCTTTTCTTGCGCATCTCTTCTCAGGGGGATGCTGCGCAGAGCTGCTTCGACGCCGCTCAGGTCCGTGTCCTTGTTCACGTATATCGTGATTTTTTCCACTCGATCCTTCAGAGTTTCGTGCTCGAAGGAATCGTAGTAGGATCGATTCATATTGATGTGGTGCTGCTCCACCACGGTGAGCACGTTCAAGATGAACTCTCGATCCGGGTTTTTGGCGGCAATGACGATTCTGACCTCGTTCTGATCCAGTTTCTCATTGGCATCGGCTTTCTCGTCGGCCACATTCTGCACGACTGTCAGGATGGAATCCCGGCCCATGGTTTTTTCATAGGTGTCCAGATGGCGCAGTACCCTCGGGGGCTGGGTGATGCTGTTGTGCTCTTCCTTGAAGTAATTCACCGGCAGAGAGCGCAAAAACGCATCAGTGTGCTTGTATTCCCGTGCGGCGCCGTATTGCCTTACCCTCTGCTCGATCACCGCGATGCCTTCGCGCTCGGACTCGGATAATTCGAGCGCGCTTCTGCCGCGCTTTTCGAGAGTTACGATCCTTATCCCGGAACGGGTCTTAACCGAATCGAAAGTTACTATCCCCATGTCCAAGTTTTCGCGCACGAGCCTGGCCAGTTTTCCGGGAAACTCCTGGCCCACGTTTACGAAATACGTGATGACATTGCCGTTGTCGGAAGTCTGGATGAGACGGTCGTTATCGGGATCGAGCTTTTGAGTAATGATGAAGATATGCTGAGCGATATCTTCCGCGGTATTGCTCATAAAGTAGTAGCTCGGCAAGAAACGTTCGGCGAAGAAGTGCGCGAGTATGCGGTTGGCGGAGTTCAGATCGAGCAAGAACTCCCTCGTCAACAGCCCGAGCACGTCTCTCTTGAGCTGCAGTTTCCGCTGCTTCAATCGCACCTGGTAATGCATAAAGGCTTTTTTCCTTTTCTCGCGTACAGTGATGCATATCTATGGGTTTGTCAATTTAGCAGCGGGCCGCACGGCAGTTTCCCATGTGCCCGCTTGCGCGGGCTCGTTATTCCAGGCAATAAAATCTCCTACCGCCGGCCCACCCAGCTAATTGCGCACGCTTGGCGAAAGGACACCGTCGTTCAGATAGAACCGACGACTAGAACTCCCACTCCCACCAGATAGGCGTCGTCCAGGCCCAGGGTCCCCGGGCCACGGCGGCGTTGTAGGCCTGTTCACAATCTCGACCTGACTGCCTGATCCGCAGGTAAACGTAGAAGGGCTCGTTCAGCTGCATGGCTTTGCGCTGCGGTTTCGACACCCATCCTCTGCGCGATGGTCCGTAGTCATAGCCTCGAAACGGGAATTCCACGCTCAGTGTCGTACCGCCGGCCGCGAAATCGCTGCCGCTCCAATTGGCCAGGGTTCGCTCCCCTCGGCAAAGCTCTACCAACTCGAGGTGATCGTCATGGCCCGGTTCGACGCTGACGCTTATTTTGGCCTTGACGTCGCCTCTGAGCGTTCCGTAGTCGCCGATAAAGAGACTGCCGCCTTGCTCGTCGCACAGCTCGAACAGCACCAGGGGCCTGCGGCCCTGAGTGGCGATTGTACGCCGGCTGCGCATAGCCTCGAGGACCCCCTCCACGCTGAGCTCCCTGGCCCACACTCCCGTAATGCCGCCGGAAAGGCCCGCATTACGGCGATGCCCGTCGGAACCTCCCACAAGGCAGAGTCGTCTGCCCTGATCCCAAACCCTGTGAATATATTCCGGGTTGTGCATGGCGGTAGTCCACCCTGACACCGCTTCGACACCGGTCTCGGCGTCCGAATCGGCGATGGTCCAGATCTGGTGATGCGCTATCAGCAGCGCCCCCAGTTGTTCCGCCTTCCAGGCTAAACCATCGACATTGCGATGGTCCTGCGAGACGACGCCTTTCTCTTCGTCGGTTACCGGATCGGACCATCGAAACAGAGGCATACCCCGGGCGGGCAAGAGAACCGTCCTGTGATTGTGCTGGGTACCTTCCAGCCAGGGGCGCGTGTACTCGAAGCCCGAGAGCACGACAAAGCGGCCGTCTTCCGTCCAGGCGTCCGCCACCTCGTCTCCCCGGCACCGTTCGGCCGCCGCAAGCCACACCGTGTCCATATCGTCGTTCTCCGTCAGAGCCAGGAAATCCAACCCGACCAGATCGCGGGCGATGTGGCAGAGCTCATCCGGCTCGCCCTCGGCATCTGAGGAAAGACTGGAATGAACGTGGGGGTCTCCCCACAAGAGCTGCAGAGAATGCTCGCCGGAGACTCGGCAGACTTTGCGGGGGCGGTCGTTCCGGGGAAACTCCAGGCCCCGCCAGTGAGGGGACGTGAACCACTCTTCGTCGGTCTTTGTCTCCCCACCGGCGTCGACACGGTCCAGGACAATTTGATGGCTTACCCCGGGAACGACCTGGCGAAAGGCAACCCAGCTCGTTCCTTCGACTGAAATGGCCACAGAGTGAGAAAACCCACCGTAGTAGAGCATAGACTCGGGGCCCCAGGATCGCTTTTCTGAATTCCAGTCGCGAAAGCAGATCACGCCCTCCGTGGAAACGGCCGGGCTGTCGTGGTGCTGCTTACGCTCCCACCACACGCGCCCGCTTGGCAACAGACCGGGTCTCAGCCTGTAACCGAGATAGCCCAGCTCCGTGGGCCCCGCGGGATCGCTCAGCATGGCGTGGTCCAGGTTGGCCGGACTGGGCAGAATGTCGACCGACTCTTTACGAGGGTCGATTTGCGCGGCTGCAATGGTGTGACGCTGATCTATAATCCCGTGATCTCCGATAATATCCTGGATTCGGACGGCACACACCATGATGTGACCGCCCGCATCGGCACAGGCCGGGTAGATGTATCTAACCCCCGGACCCTCCGGCTCAAAAACATTGCCAGTCCACACGACCGTACCCTTTATGTCGATCAGGGCTGCGGACACGCCGCCGCCGGAATCGCGGAGCGTATCCCACACGACGCAAAAATTCTCGCCGCATCCATCGCGAGCGCTTACCGCCGGACGCGATGCCCAACCGCCGGAGTCGATCGAAAAGGCCGCACCCCAGGAGGGACCCAGGGCCCCCTCGATCCGGCGATCGTGTCCCTCGACACGAGCCCAGACGGCGAGGGCCGTACCGTCCGAGGCCCAGGCCGCCGCCGGCGCCGAAGCGCGACCCGCTGAGATTGCCACAGGTCGCTCGTTCCCTGCCTCTGCTAAATCGCTGACCCAAACCCGAAACATTGCATCGTCGCCGGCCCGGCACCAAAGACCCAATACCGCACCGTTCGGCCCCGCTGCCACTGCGGGCTCGAAGATCGGTCCCTTATCGACCACGCGGACCTCTCCGCGGGGCGTCCAGTGGCGAAGCTGTGACTCATGACCCCTCTCTTGGGCCCACCAGAGCACGGAGGGCTCATCGCCAGCGGCCAGTACCGGGGGGCTCATCAGCGTGAAAGCCGCGGATCCTTTGCCATCTAACAGTCGTTTGTTTGAAACCATGCAATGCCTTTCGGTGTCGTGCAGTCAGGTCGCAGAAGCCTGACCGGGGCATGCGATTTGCAGCGGGTCATGGGCGTGGTATGGAAAATCAGGCTCTCCTGGCGTGGTTATGCGGCGATCTTGCCAGACCATTATTTCAGTTCGTCGACGTTTTCTTTGACCTTTTGAAAGACTTCTGCTATGTCGTCCATGTCCTTCCGCGACCCGAGAAAGAAGCGGTGTTCCAGCCAAATGGCCTCGTAGGCGCAGGCCTTCTCGGCTACCGGGCACTTTTCGGCAAAACGAGCATAGTCATCGGGGCTGCCCGGCGCGTAGAATGCTTTATCTCTGAACATCGGGTTATTGTAGAGCGCATGGGTATAGCCGCTGAAAGCGGGAATCCCTTCGGCATTGACAGCTTCCAGCAGCTTATCTCGGGAAAGGCCTTTGAACGCTGCCGGATTGTAACGCAGCATGTAGATGTGCACGGAATACGTTTTTGCCCTGGGATCGATGCGAACGGGACTCAAGCCGTCTATCTGATTTAACAAATCGGTCAGATAGGCGGCGTTTTCCCTGCGCCGGCCATTCTGCTCTTCCAGCCGCTCGAGTTGGATGCGTAAAATGGCTCCCTGAAACTCCGTAAGGCGATTGTTCCAGCCCAACCTGTGAAACTCGTACCAGGGCCTGCCTTTCTCACGACCGGACCAGGCCAGGGACTCTACTCTGTCCGCCAGCTCGGCGTTATCGGTGATAACAAGTCCCCCTTCGCCGGCGGTCATGTTCTTGGCGTTCTGAAAAGAAAAAGTACCGGCCATGCCCATGCTGCCGGCTTTCTTCCCGGCCCACTCCGATCCGTGGGCGTGGGCGGCGTCCTCGATGACCGTTACGTCGTGTTTCCGGGCTATCCGCATGATCCGGTCCATATCGGCGATTTGGCCTCCGAAGTGACAGGGAACGATAGCCTTCGTTCTATCCGACAGCGCGTCTTCGACGCAAGCAGGATCCAGATTGTAGGTCTCGGGATCGACATCCGCGAAAATGGGAACGGCGTTGGATTGCAGTGCACAGGTGCAGCTGGCAATATAGGTGTAGGCCGGCACGATGACTTCGTCTCCCGGGCCGATGCCCAGCGCTCTCACCACCATATCCAGTGCCGCCGTCCCGTTGTTGCAGGCCATTCCGTGGCGCACGCCGTGATGGGCGGCGAACTCTTCCTGGAATTGCCGGATCTGGGATCGGGTGCCGACCTTGCTTTCGTCCAGAGTAACCCCGGTGCTGTGGCTGTAGCGCCACCAGTGTCCGGAACGTACCACTTCGAGCAGGGCCGCTTCTTCGCGGGCGTCGAAAACAGGCCACGCAGGGAAATCCTGGGTCCGTACAGGCAGGCCGCCTTTTATAGCCAGCTTGCTCATCTTGCTATTCCTTTCTGACAGGCTTCTTACTTTCCAAGAGCAGCATGCAGTTGAGCAGGGCGCGGGGAACGTGGAAAAACCCCTTGGTGCCCCCCTTGAGGGTTTGCGAAATCGATCCGTCACGCCTGAGATACCCGAACCACTCGCCATACTGCGAGTCCGGAAAGTGCTCGAACGTCCATGAGTGCACTTTCCAGTACCACTCAGCGAGCGAATCCTGGCCCGTGGTCTGGGAGGCCAGCAGCAGCGCGAAGAGGGCTTCGCTGTGCACCCAGAACAACTTTTCATCCCAGTCCTGATCTTCGCCCCAGTCCTCGTCATGGTGCCCGGGAGGCTTGCCCTCGTAGTCCAGGAAATTATATATGCCGCCGTAGTCAGTATCCCAGCCCAAGCTCAGGGTCCAGTCCATAATCTGGCAAGCCCGGTCGACAATACTTCTATCGTTCAGATAGAGACCTTCCTTCAGGCAGAACCAGCACGATTCCAGGCAATGACCGGGGGTGATCGATCGCCCTTGGGGCTCGGTCAAGTCGACCTGTCCATGCAAAGAAACCCGCTCGAACATGACCCGCTGCTCATCCCGTGCGAACACGTACAGCTCATCGTGCACCCAACTCCGGATCAAGTCCGCAAATCGGGAGTCGTCGTCTGCCTCTCTGAGCTCCTGGGTCGTGTTGATCATAATCATTGTCACCGCATGCTCGCGGTACTGAGGTGTCTTGATATGAGAGTATCTGTCGAGATCACCATTTTTAAGCCGATTGATTATGGCCCAGTAAAGATCCACAGCCTCGTGCAAGTGCTCGTCGCTCCCGGTCGCCCTCGCGTACTCGGCCAGCGCCAGCACCATAAAGCTCTCGGCAAAGATCTCGCCGGGGCGGGCGTAAAGCGGCGTCCCATCACGGCCCAGCTTGTAGTAAGCCGTCCCATCTTTATCCAGCGCGTACTTCCTCAGGAATTCGACACCGAGCCGGGACGCCTCCAGCCAGTCGCTGCGCCTTTCTACCGTATTGTACAGCTTTGCGAAAACATACGCAGCCCGGCCCTGGCCCCACACAAATTTCCCGGAGCCGTACGGCGTGCCGTCCCTTTCCAGCATTGTCAGATATCCGCCGTGTTCGTGGTCCAACCCATGTTCTATCCAGAACGGCACACAGTCCTCCAAAAGCTGAGCTCTGTAAAACGAGGACAGCTCAGCGGGATTGCTCAGGTCTATTTTGCAGCTCATATGCTGGTTCCCTTCCTGCCAGGCCACCGACCCCTCAAGGATATTCCCGCATCGTCCCGGACCGGTAGGCGATGGCGCGCATGCCGGCTTTTGCGTACGTGCTGCGCGCGGCCGTATTTTCGACGGTCGTGCCCACCAGGATCTGCTCTACCCCGGCATCCGCGCACAGCTCGAACAGCCTGGACATTAGTGAAGAAGCTATGCCCTCTCGCCGCCTGTTTTCAGCCACAGACATGCCATAAATCCCCACCGTCTCGATGCTCCGATGCTGCGAGAGGAACGGCAAGTCTACGAACCCGATGCGCCCCACGTACTCGCCCCCCTGCCGGGCGATCAGGGCTTTGGGTTCGTGACCGCGCCACGAGTCTCTGGACCACGGCGAGCATATGTCCAGCATCTCCACAGTATAGTCCAGATCTCTGCGGTATCGCCCCGACGAGGCCATCCCGCCGGTGTCTCCCAAAAAATTAACGGACTGCTGATGGTGGCGAAACCCCTGGCTCATGAAAGCGATCCAGGCCTGGCTGTATTCGGTAAGGCACACCGGTTCCGCTCCCATATACAGACCGCGCCAGAAAGGGTAACCGCCGAAGCTGGCAAAGCCGTAGATGAGGCCGGCCCCTTTCGCCCGCAGGTGCTCGAGGCAGTGCCTCAGGAGCCGTTCACCCAGATCGACCCGATCGGCCGGAAAAAAAAGCCCGTCGATTACTCCTACCCGCGGGTCGGGATGAGATTTTTCGCCGTTTACACCCGGACAGGTCAATGCCAGGCCCACGGCCCGGCCGCCTTCTGCGAGCAGAAAACACCCGTCCGCTCTGAAAAGGGATTTGGCCGCTATCTGCTCCTTGAAGATCTCCGGCGTGAGCGGCACCACGAACTCGAAGGCCGCGTTCTCCCGATTGAAGACCGCAGCCACATCCTCGACAAGGGCTTCCCTGTAAGTCAGTATCTCCGATTTCACGGCGCTTCCTGTTGCCGACGGACCTATCATATCACCCGGCCGGCGGGTCTCCTGTCCGCATCTTATCCGCAAAGCGGTGCAGCTCGAAGGTGAGCCAGTTCAGCCGCACCTTGAGCCGGCCGCTTGCCTTGGTTGCGGCCCGAGCCACCTGGGGAGGCAGTTCACGGGGCACCCGGTTTTGCTTATACACCATGAGCATCTCCGTCGCCAGGTCCTCGCTGCCGTAGAGCTCGCCTACCGAGCGCCTGGCAATCTGTTCCGGCGCCATGTCGGGATCCTGCCGCCATAGTTATTCCTCCCTGCGCCGTACACTCAATATTTGACCGCTCCGCGCGTCATACCTTCGATGAAGTACTTCTGCATTATAAGAAACACTACGATCACCGGTATGATGGCGATGCCGCAGCCCGACATGACGAAGGATTGTCAGATATCCACCATATTCCTTATCAAGAGAGTGGCGTAACCAGAAGGTTACACAATCATCGAGAAGTTGTTTCCGATAGAAGCTGCATAAGGTTGGCTTACTTGTCGATATCATATCTGTTTGTCATAATTGTTCCTTGTCCTGCGGTGCTTCATGAATAACTCTTGAGTGGCTATTCAATATCTGAAACGCGTATTGCGTGTGGTCGTGTGAGAACGTCCATTGTTCACTCACAGTATCCCTCAATCTTTCTTGGCCACCGGCATTTAATGATCTCTCGAAGTCCTGCCTTGAATTCTTGAAAAGATCAATGAAGTGCTCAGCATACGTCTTGTAAGCATGCAATGATCTACCGCCGGCGTAGTCCAGCAGCTTCGCATATTCAACCAAACGTTCGATAATCCATTCGTTATCCAATTCATGTTCTTTGCCCAATAAGCGAGACGCATTGGTATGGAAGATGCGTTTCAGGGAATCCAGATCCAAACCGAGACCGACGGGTGAATCAGGAAATACCTCGACCTTTTCCCAACTGTCGGTTTTGTGTACCCACTCACGACGCCTTCTCCTGAGCTCGTCAGTCAACCTGAAAACACCCCGCGTGCTATAGAAATCCCGATTTATCCGGAATGCTTCAGAATAATACCTTAGCAGGGTGACTGGATCGATATCAGCACTTAAATCCGTATCTGTGCCGAAAACAATACGGTGAGCAAAGCGGTCTATGAATGACCTGAAAAGCTCAGGAAATCTCAGCATCTGAAAAAAGAGAAACGTTGCTGATGTATCTGCGTACAAATTGGCATACTTGTCTAAAAGCCGGCCTAACCTTTCCAGTCCTCTTTCCGTCAGGCAGCATCCAAGATGCGCAATAATAATGTTCGTGTTTTCATGCTTTTCCAGCACGACCTCCAGATCCTCACTTAGCCTTTCCGATGTAAAACCCGCCTGTTGGTGAAAAGGGGAAGCAACCCTATCAGCATCGATCATAAGGTGCATCAAAATCGGTAAGCCTAACTCACCTGCCTTAATAAAAACTGGTTCCAATCTTTCATCGGTGGGATGCAACATGACTGAGGCATTCTGGATATACATTTTTATGCCCTGTGCACCACCGTGGTATACGTCATTTTCCAGCCGCCGCAGGGCATTGCCGGGGAAATCAGGATCCATCAGATCACGATAGTCTATTGCGGTAAATGCCGCAAAATGGTCCGGATGAAGCATCTTCGCAAAGAAAATTAAAGGGGAGTTTGAACCGATAATGGGGAAAGGCATGCTCAAGAGCACAGCTTTTTCGACGCCGCATTCTTCCATCGCCTGCGTAAACAGTCCCGGGTTGCCCAGGTTTATGTGAAGGTGAGTATGCATATCGATGATAGGCAATTTTTCCATGCAGCTACATCACCAATCGTGTACCTGTCCTGAATGCAACGATTTTCATCCCGGCTTTCTCGCAGGTACTCTTTGCAGCAGTGTTTTCAACTGTCGTCCCAACCAATACATCCTTTATCCCTGAATCTCCTAATATCTTGAAAATTTTTGCCAACATGGAAAATGCGACGCCTTTTTTCTTCAAGTGTTTAACGCAATGCCTTATCAATATTTCCCCATGGGAGTGTTTTTCCGTTGGGAAAAAAGCACCGGCTATGCCGCCGATCTCCGGATCAGGAGCTTTTCTGTCGTTATTTGCTCCACTGCATGTCAAGGCGAATCCGATGACACGATCCTTTTCCAATAGTACAAAACACCCCTCTTTGGAAAACGCTGATTTCGACAGAATCTGCTTTTTAAGCAAAGAGGGAGAAGGCGGTACAACGAATTCGAATCCTGCATTTTCCCGATTGAATACAGAGATGAACTCGTCTGCAAATGCCTCGTCAAATGCAGTGATTCTGCACGGCATTAGCATATTCATAGTTCATTTCTGCGCAACTCATCGGAAAATCGGTGGAGGTCAAAGGTTAGCCAGTTTAGCCTCACTCTCCGTTGTCCCTCTGCTTTGTCGGCGGCGCCAGCTACCTTGGGTGGCAGGTCTTTCGGCACCCGCCTTTCCTTGTAGGCGGTCAATATCATCAGTGCAAGTTCATCGTCGCCAAGCAACTCCCCAACAGACCTGTCTACGATTTTTTCGGGGGTGGCGAACGCGTCTTCCGCGAGAGCAGCGAAAACGTGGTAATTCAACTCGCTGGCCGGAACGAGGCTGCTGTCTTCCCCGTGGGTGCAAAGGCCCTGAAATCCAACCTGTTTTACCAGGGGAACGTATTGAAAGAACCTCGATATCTCCAATGTTCCTCTGGGGCTGCAATTCCACCAACCCGTTCCAAAATGCAGGTGAGCCATGTTGATCTTCGTCGGAGGCTTGACACTAGGGGTCATGGACTCCGGCCGTTCCCAGTTGCGTCCGCGCGCCGATTGTATTTCAGGTTCCAACATCCAGTTGACGCCCCACTTGCAAATCGAATCTTCAGGTATCGCTCGAGCAAACGCAGGGGGGTTTTCCATCATATCTCTTGAATATCCGGTGTAATGGTTGTACGACAACCAGCAATCTTTGTTATACTCCTTTACCTGCAAAAAGAGTGCGGGCAGTACCTCAGCCATATCTTCGTTGCTGGCTCTATAACTCCTGTCACCAACCGAATTGCATATCTTGCAATGGCAAACGCCGTAGTCGCCCGTTTCATAGTGTATAGCCTCAGGCTCTAGAGTCTCCATCAACCAACGCATTGATGCCTTGTTCCATTCGATTACTTTGGGGTTTCTGGGACACGCCACCGATATCCGGGTGTTTTTTTTGTCGACCATGTAGTTTCCGTTCTCGTCGATCGCCGCATATTCCGGATGCTTCGGCAACAACCTCTCGAGGCTGAATTCATGATCGCCTTCATAGTAGGTGCCGCCGTAGCAGTTTACGCCTACCCCGGGCGCTACACGAACGCCTTTTCCCTTTCCGTATTTCACCAAGCTTTTCAAGCTTTCGACACCACCATGGTCATCGCGTAGAGCTCCCCAAATAATTAGGTGATTGAGGCAAAGGCTGGACATAAAATCGATGAGCCGTCTGTAGTCCTCCAAGAATGCAGCTGCAGGTTTGTCGTAGGGCTCATGGCAACCAGATACTCTCAATCCGGGTTGGCTCAGATCCCAGTTGGTGGAGTGGTCCCACGTATACAACGACCTGTAATCGAAAACCGAGGATTGATCTGAAGACGATGCCTTATTTTGCATAAGTTCCTCCCTCGGGCGACAATAAAGGCTAGTACTTCACTGCGCCCTGCGTCATGCCCTCTATAAAGTACCTTTGAAGAAATAGAAAGATTATCAAAACCGGCAGAATCGATATTGCGCATGCTGCCATAATGAGCGACCAATCCGTGCCATGACGCTCGACGAAGGAGTTGATGGCCGGCATTACCAAGCGCTTATTGGCCGAGGTTATGAAGGTCATCGGCACGAGAAACGCCCCCCAAACGTTAATTAGCGTGATAATGCTGCACGACGCCAAACCCGACTTCAGCAGAGGGAGCATAATATGGCGATATACCTGGGGTTTGCTGCAGCCATCTATGAAGGCAGAATCGTCCAGTTCCCGAGGGATCGTATCCACGAAACTCTTGAGGATGAGTATCGTCATGGGCATCGAGCCTCCCGATATCAGCAGAACGAGAGCGAGATGAGTATCCATGAGGCGCAATTTGCTCATCAGGACGTACAACGGTACGAGATTGGCCAGTCCGGGGATCATCATCGTGCCGAGGAACAAGTAAAAAAGGGCTTTCTTGCCCGGGAAATCCCCCCGGGAAAACCGAAATGCCGCAAAGGAACTGAAAGCCAAGGAAACAACGATGGTAAAAAAAGCGACCTTTAACGTGTTCCACATGGTGAGCGGGACAGCGCTACCGGTGAGTATGCGCATGTAGTTCACTTCGGTAACTTCAGACGGGATGAGACCCTGATCGGTAAACATATTTTTTTTAGGCATGGCTGCCGTCCGGTATGTCCAGTACACCGGAAAGATCACCGTCAATGCGATTATAATGGCAACGATATACATCAGGATGCTGCTGAGGAATCCCTTGCTCGTTCGAAAACGGGTTGTATGAGCCTTGGCCATTTTCTCCGACTCGGCAGTCGGGTTTTGCGCAGTGCTCATCAGTATTCTCCGCCTTTCAATACGCGATAATAGAGGAGGGTCAGCACTATATTCAGCAGGAGTATATGAAACCCCATGGCGGAGGCATAGCTCAATGAGCCGTAGCGGAATGCTGTTTGGTACATATGGAAGGAAAGCAATGTGGTACCCCCCATTGGTCCCCCATAGGTCATGACGAAAACCAGATCCACCATGCCGAAAGACCAAATCGACCTGAGTATCAGCAGCGTCAGCAGATACGGCTTGAGCATGGGCAGTGTGATCAACCAAAACTGTTTCCATTTGCCGGCTCCGTCGATGGCCGCGCTTTCATACAGCTCCAGCGGAATTCCCTGCAGCCCGGCGAGCAGGATGAGCATACCGAATGTATAGGTCTTCCAGACACTTGCTATGATGATTGTCGTGAACGCTGTCCCGCGTCGACTCATCCACGGAACCGCGCGTAAACCTAGCAGCTGGATGGCCCTGTTGAGGATTCCCGTCAAGTCGTTGAATATCCAAACGAGCATAAAACCGGCTGCTACCATGGGTATGACCCAGGGAATAATAAAGCAAGTTCTGAAGACCACCAATCCCGCCAGCCTTTGCTGGATGACCTTGGCGAGGAAGAGGCCCACGACGATGGTCAGAGGTACGCTCAGGACGAGGAACAACATCGAACGCAGCAGCGCCTCCCAGAAAGCCGTATCCGAATACAGTTTCAGGTAATTTCGCAATCCTACGAAGGGATTCTGCGCGATATTTAGCCTGTAATCAAAAAAACTCAAGCTTATCGAATACACGGAGGCAAAAAACGTAAAAAATATCACGAAGGAGAGTGCCGGCAAGATCCACAGATACTCATCCCAATTCACTAGTATTTTCGTCAATAGTGATTTCTGAGCTCTATCTGCTACCATCGCCATTCAAAGTGCTCTCATTTATCTCAAAAATAATGACTGGACCGGCACCCGATCCAGCCATGATCTGTGTTCGAATTGCAGCTCAGAAGTTCGTCTTGTTGAACTCTTCGTCGGTGGCTTTGAGCGCTTCTTCGACGGTTAGTTCAGCGAGCACGGCTTTCTGCATGTTCTTGGACATGATCGCCCAGAGATTGACTACGTGCGGTGTCGGTGGAACGGGGATGCCCTTTCTGGCGTGCATAGCCCACTTGTAGACATCGGGATCTTTATCCTTGATCGCTTCGATTCCGTTTACGTTTACCGGAAGACCGTAGTCCGCAAGCACGAGTCGTTCCAGGTATTCGGGTTTGTTGGCGATCTGCACGAAGTCGAAGGCCGCCTCGGGATGCTTCGCCTTTTCGAATATCATGAAGGACCAGCCGCTGCAGTGAGACAGGGTTTCTATACCTGCACGGGGCACGGGATGAAATTCCTTGCCTATGTTTTCTTCGCCGAGGGCCTCTATTAAATCTCTGTGGTCCCAGTTGCCCAAATTGATAGTTATGGCAAGCTTTCCCTGGATTTGCGCGTCCCGGGTTGCTGAAGGATTCATTCCCACCACTTCGGGAGGGGTGACCTTGTGCTTTTGGACGAGGTCGACCCAGTCCTGGAGAGCACTTCGAGTTCCTGCATTGTTGGTATCGGCCCGACCCGAACTATCGAGGAAATGACCACCGTGCATGGCCACGTACTGGGTAAAATGCTGCGGGTTCCAGTTGCTCGTCATGGTCATGCCAACGCCCCACTGATCGCCACTGGTAAGCTTTTTTCCCATGGAAATGAGCTCGTCCCATACCATTGGAGGCTTCTCCGGATCAAGTCCGGCCTCCCTAAAAAGGTCTTTACGCCAGAAATTGGCGGTGCCGTCCGTTACGTGGGGTATCCCGTAGTATTTCCCGTCTACGATTGCGGCTCTCAGATTCGCACTTTCCAGATCTTCCTTGAGGTGCGGATACTTATCGTAATACGGTGTCAAATCCTTGACTCTGCCGGCATCGATTTGAGCCCGCATGCCTACCTGGCCCATACCGACGAAGTCGGCCGTCACGCCGGCTTCGTGCATGACGGAAATCTGCGTAATAACCTCGCGCCAGGGCAGGGTGCGCCATTCGAGCTTGAATTCGGGGTAGGTTTTCTCGAACTCGTCGATGACTTCCTTGTAGACCGTCGACCTTACGTTGTCTACGGTGATATCCATCCACGTAAGAAAGGTCAATGTCTTCGACGCAGCGCCGGATCCGGAATCAGACGTTCCGGAACCGAAAACCGCCGGGGCTGTCGCAAACGCAAGCAGAACAGCCAGAAATCCGATGGTAAATTTTTTCATATTTACCCTCCTATAATTATTGAATCTCGCTTCAACGAAGCGATCCTGGAAACCTAATTCATCAATCCCCACAGTTTTCGATCCAAATTGGAGTAGCCCAAGCCGTTGCTCCGTTAATCTGATTAACTCGAAGGTAGTAATAATCGCGTCATCTGTTGTTTCTTATCATAAAGCGTAGAAACAAACCTATCATTATTCGATTATATTGTCAATAATAATAAAAAAGGGTTGTAAGGAATTTTACAAAATAACTAACATTGTTGACGGTTGATGCTCAACCGGCTATTATGTATAAAGATAGACCATGACCGAACGCAGCCGGCTCCTTCAGATTAGAGACAATTACAACCTTTCGAGCATGTTTTCCGAGATCCGCAATTGCGGGCCCATTGCCAAGAGCAAAGTCGGACTGAGCCTCTCTATATCCAAGCCGACACGCTACTCTTTGATTAATTCTCTTTTAGAAGCAGGGCTCATCGTCGAATTGGCGGCCGGCAACGGCGGCAAGTCGAGCCGGTCGTCGCTTCTCGACGTCAGGGGGAACCTTTTTTTCACAGTCGGTGTCGATATCCATCTAGCGGGCGTGGACGTCGTACTCATGGATCAAAAATTTGCCGTCAGGGACGCTGTCTTCCTGCCCAACAATATTGACACGGCGAAAAACGTGTCCCTGGATGATCGCGACACCATTCTCGAACGCATAAAAGGCGGAATTGCCGGAATTCTTGATGAGAATTCTCTTCAGACCGAAGATTTGCTTTCCATCGGCATCAGCGATTTCGGGATGATCGATGCCAAAGAAGGCATATCGCTCTTCACTCCCCACTTCCCGGGCTGGTCCGAGGTTCCTTTGCGCAGCATCGTGCAGAGGTTCTTCGCCGTGCCCATATATCTCGGACGCGATGCTAACCTTATGACAATCGCCGAGATCTACGCCAATAACCTGGCCCATTACGGCGATATACTGTGCATCGGCCTGCGGCGTGGCATCGGGTTCGGCATCTTCATAAACGGCCAACTCTATACGGGGTTCAGCGGCAACGCGGGCGAGCTCAGTCATACCTCGATCTCGCAGACAGGAAAACGCTGCGTATGCGGTAAAACCGGCTGCCTCGACACGCAAATCGGGTACTACGCTCTCATGCAGCGTGTTGCCGAATTCTACCATTCAGAGTCAGGAACCGCTCTCCACTCTCTGGCCCGGAGCGAAGCCGATCTGACCCTGGAGGCGCTCTTCAAAGCGTATGAAAAGGACAAAGGCGAGATCAGATCAATGCTGGCCTTTTTCATCGAGACGCTGGCTAAAGAGATAGCCAATCTCTTCTATCTCTTCGATCCCTACCTGCTCATCCTAACCGGCCGATTCGTGGATTGCGGCGAATGTTTTCTCGCGGATCTGCAAGCCCAGACGGAGAGTCACTTTCCCGCGGCGCTGCACAGGCGCATCCGGCTCAGGAAAGGCACCCTGGGCACAAAGGCCGCCAGTTGGGGGGCTGCCTTCATGGCCCAGGAAATGATACTGCATCCCGATCATCTTGATATAGTCAAGAAGCAGGAGAAGCGAACCGTCTCCAGCCTAGTGAGCCAAAGCATAAACGTCTAGCCAAATTAAAAAATTGCTGACTTCAGCACGTTGTTCGGAAGCTACAATCGGTCGAGCCAGTAGTCGGGGTGTCTGTGCAGATGCATAGTGGCCTGTACGATGACTTCGTCAGGATCTACACGGTAGAGAAGGGCATAGGGAAAGCGATGGATAAAGCGGATGGCTTTCATCCGATTGCTGCGCGGGCGTCTCGCAGAACCTCCTCGGCCGGGCGCGCTTGGATATTGCCTTTCTTGTATTCCTGATAGCGCCTTTCTGCCTCGTCGAGCCAGAGACGCTCGTTTTCGACATCATCGAGTGTGTCAAGGCTGGCAATGAGATGCTCGGCTAAAGCGGCCCGATCCTGTGGCGCCAATTTGAGCGCTTGAATTTCGCATTTCTTTAGATCTGGTGACATAATCACTCCTCCGAGTCGCCCATAGAATACGTCAAAAACGTAGGGAAATCAATTTGTCACCAGCTGTTGAACGCCAAGCGAAGCCGTTCGCTAAAGGCCCGAGGCGACGGGCCCCGGTTCTTCGTTGACGCCCGACATGCATTCTGATGCGCTTTCGGCGGAGAGAATGATAGCTTCTGACGCGCGGGTTCTGCTGGAAGTGAAAGACCTCAAGAAATATTTTCCCATTAGAAAGGGATTCCTGCAGAGAGAGATTGGTCAGGTAAAAGCGGTCAACGGCGTGAGCTTTGTTATAAACTCCGGCGAAACTCTGGGCCTTGTGGGCGAGAGCGGCTGCGGTAAAACAACCACGGGTCGGACCATCGTTCGGGCGTACAGACCCACAGAAGGGCAAATCATCTACCATGCCAACGGTTCGATGACCGATCTGACCGTTCTGACAAGGATAGAGCTCAAGCCGTTCAAAAGAAATATTCAGATGATTTTCCAGGACCCCTTTTTTTCCTTGAACCCGCGCATGATCGTCCTGGAAATAATTGGCGAGCCGCTGTTGGTCAACAAAATATCATCAGGCAAAGAGCTCGAGCAGCGCGTAAAATCTCTGATAGATGTAGTTGGTTTGAAAGTGCCGTACCTGAAACGCTACCCGCATGCTTTCAGCGGCGGCCGGCGCCAGCGAATCGGAATAGCTCGAGCTCTTTCGATAAACCCGAAGCTCATTGTTGCCGACGAGCCCGTATCAGCTCTGGACGTGTCGATCCAGGCCCAGATTTTGAATCTGCTGCAGGACTTGCAGGAGCAGTTTCATCTCAGCTATCTTTTTATAGCTCACGATTTAAGCGTAGTCGAGCACATAAGCGATCGAGTGGCGGTCATGTACGTCGGCAAGCTGGTGGAAATGGCCGAGACTCAAAAGCTTTTTTTAACGCCCAGGCACCCCTACACCGAAGCGCTGCTGTCGGCGGTGCCCATAGCCGACCCCCTCAATGAAAAGACCCACTATATCTTGCCCGGCGAGATGGCCGGCCCGGCAGCGGCGCGCAAAAACGACGGTAATCTGATTGAAATAAAAAATCTAAGGACTTTTTTTCATTTGGACGAAGGTCTCTTAAAAGCGGTTGACGGCGTCTACATTGTCATCGATAGAGCCAAAACCGTCGGGCTCGTTGGCGAATCGGGCTGCGGCAAAAGCGTCACCGCTCAATCCATCATGCGCATCGTGCCGTATCCCGGAAAAGTGGAAGGGCAAATACTGTTTTCACCGTCGCACAACGGCACCGGTCAGCCGATCGATCTTGTGGACCTCCCGCCATCGGGATTGGCGATGAGGGCCATCAGGGGGACGGTCCCGATCCCGATCGATATGAGGGAACAGTGCGGGTTTCAATCACGATGTGCGGAGTATCAAAAAGGCGTCTGCCGCCGCGAAGCCCCCCCTCTGGTCGAGGCGCACAAAGGGCATTGCGTGCGCTGTTTCCGCTACCAGGATTTCAGAATGGGCGAATAAAGCTCAACCCCAAAACAGGCGCCGCTCCGCACACTGGCCGCGCTAGCGCAGCGGGTCCGCGGCCTCCCTCAACCCGTCTCCGAGGAAATTGTACATCAGCACGGCTACAATGATAAAAGCACACGGTGTCAGCAGCCAGGGGTAGTGAGCTATGGCCTGCAGATTCTGCGCGTCCTGCAAGAGCGTGCCCCAACTGACCACCGGCGGCTGGAGCCCCAACCCGAGAAAACTCAGCGCCGTTTCGCCCAGAATCATGCCGGGGATCGATATAATCATGTCGATTATTCTCTGAATTATGGTGTCTACCGTGCCGCCGATATAGCCTGATATGCCGCCCAGGGTCAGTCCAAAAACGAATGTGAAGAAGATTCCCACGAGCCCGACAGTCAGCGAGATTCGAGAGCCATACAGAACGCGGGTCAAGACATCTCTGCCCAAACGAAGCAGTTCTCAATTTGGCTCCGCCAAATTGAGAACTGCCGCCTAACATTGATAAAACCCTGCATTTTCGGGGCGATTCGCCCAATATTTGCCTGCGAATCGCTAGAAAATGAAGTACTTGA
>SDBV01003199.1_pt1 | contig 24384 bp, 18 predicted proteins | sample 2277081 | NCBI WGS metagenome assembly SDBV01 (sample SAMN10402039, study PRJNA504765) | marine sediment metagenome | isolation source: marine sediment core GS10_PC15, 223 cmbsf | place: Arctic Ocean: Southern Knipovich Ridge | collected 2010 | reverse complement strand
AAAGGGAGAATTATACATCACAAACGCTGAAAATTCTACAATATATGTTTATAACATTATAGGTGAAGTGCTTTATAGCATTGATAATGCAGCTACTGTTAATACAATTGACATATCTTCATTTGCCGAAGGAGCTTATATTGTAAAAGTTGTAAGTGATAAATATGTAATTACTAAGAAAATAAACCTGGTAAAATAATAAACTAACCGTTGTCCGTAGCATTTGCTACGGACATTTGATTAAAAAAAATCCCTATTCCAGCTATTCGGGATGGGGATTTTTTATTAATAAAAAATCCTTGTTAATCCTGTCTATATTTTCGGGGCTTTTTTATTAAATAACATCAAATTTGAATTAAACCTTTTTAAAAAAGTTTAGTCAAAGATTACAGAAAACCCCAGTGAAATGTTCTGCTGTGCAGAATTTCACGGGGTAAACATTATTATTAACTCATCCCGCACTTTAATTTATGTGCGGGATTAAAATCTATAAATTATGAAAACAGTAAAATTTAAAACAATCTCTGCTATTCTAATAGCATTGTTACTTAGTGTTAACACAAACATTTTTGCACAATCAGGGAAAAAGTGTAGTCATCATGATGTAGAAAAACATCAGGAAGGCAAAAAATTTAGTCATGATATGAAAAAACATCATGATGGTATGGGATTTCTAAATTTAACGGATGAGCAGAAGTCTCAAATTAAGAAACTGAAAACTGCTAATATGAAAGAAATGCTGCCTTTAAAAAATCAAATTGCAGAAAAAAAAGCACATCTTAGAACATTAACGACTGCTGATAATGTTGATATGATTGCAGTAAATAAGACAATTGATGAAATTGGCAGTATTAAAGCTACAATGATGAAGAAGCAGGCAGCTCACAAACAAGAAATCCGCAAACTCTTAAATGATGAGCAAAGAATACATTTTGATATGAAAATGAGCAAGCATAAAGGGCATGAATTTGGCAAAAAAGGCTGTCATGAAATGAAAAAGTGACAACGACATGGTCACATGGTCAGGAACATTAAATTTATTCAAAACTAATTTTTTTTATTTTGAAAAGGGCACTTTATGGTGTCCTTTTTTTATTTGTTGCATGACACTGACAGGTCTTTCGACACTGTCAGGTCTAAAGTATTGATTAACCTGTCAGTGTGCGAAGCACCTGACAGTGTCAATAAAATAAATAAAATACACCCCGTTTATTAGCATTAATAATTTAACCTTTAACAATTTAGCCATTTAACCCCGATACGCTTCGCTACAGGGCAGGCAATATAACCATTTAAGAATTAATCCGCCAGCTGGCGGACCAAGAATTAACGATAATATAACAATTTAACCATTTAACAATTTTATTATATAACTTTGTACTTCTTATCATAATGCCTAATGAACAAATATTTGATAATCTCTATTTTATTATTTTTCGTAATCCCGATTAAATCGGGACTTGCTCAAGAATATAATCCCCTGCAAAAGCCAAATACCTTTCGCAGTTCGGACAATCCTTATTACTGGAAGAACAGGAAACCTTATGATGGTTACTGGCAACAGGATGTTCATTATAAAATTAAAGCAACTCTTGACGAAAAGACCGATATTTTATACGGTGAAGAAGAATTAACTTACTGGAATAATTCACCCCACAGCTTACCGTTTGTTTACTTTCATCTTTATCAAAATGCCTTTCAACCTGACTCATATTATGACAGACTTGCAGCAGAAACCAGTCGCAAATTAAAATTCGGGAAATATGGAAACCAACAGTTAGGAACAGTTGTAGAATCAATTACAGTAAATAATATAAACCTGAAAACAGAGCTTGATAACACCATTTTGAAAGTATATTTGCAAGAACCTTTAAAAAGCGGCGACTCAATAAGCTTTAAAATAAAGTTCAAAACACATTTTGAGATTAAAGGTAATTGGCGCCGGATGAGTTTGTTTAATGTTCATAGCTTTAAGCACTACAATGGTGTTCACTGGTATCCCCGTATTACAGTTTACGACCGTAAGTTCGGCTGGACTACCGACCAGCATTTTGGTAAAGAATTTTACGGTGACTTTGGAACCTATGACATTGAACTGACATTAGCAAACAATTTTATCCTTGACGGAACAGGTTATCTGGTAAACAGAAAAGAGGTGCTACCCGATGATTTAAGGAAAAAACTTGACATTTCAAATTTTAAATATAAACCCTGGGGAGAAACTCCTTCTGTAATTATTCCTTATGACAGCACTAAGACAAAAACCTGGATTTTTCATGCAGAAAATGTTCACGATTTTGCTTTTACCGCCGACCCTACATATCGTATTGGAGAAGTAGAATGGAATGGTATAAAAGCAATTGCACTGGTTCAGGAACCCCATGCAGTGGGCTGGCAAAATGCAGCAGAGATTGCAATGAAGATTATTAAGATGTTTTCAGAATCTATCGGTCCGTATGCGTATCATAAGATAATAGTTGCCGATGCCAGGCAGGGAATGGAATACCCAATGCTTACTCTTGACGGTGGAATGGACCCATACTATAAATATGTGTTTGTCCATGAAATAGGGCATAATTGGTTTTTCGGACAGGTTGGCTCAAATGAAACATACAGGGCTGTTTTAGATGAAGGATTTACACAGTTCCTGACAGTATGGGCACTTGATAAATTCATTGAACAAGGTGAAGCATTAGCTTTTCCTGAACCTTCAAAATATATTGATAAACACAAAAAAAAATTTTCGTGTGTTTATAAATATGCTTACCTGCCTTATCTGAAAAAAGCTATTCGTAACGAAGATCTTCCATTAAACACACATTCCGATGTATTTGAAAGCTGGCAGCAATATCGTCAGGTTTATTACAAAGGTTCCACTATGCTTTATAATTTGCAATATGTTCTAGGTGATAGCCTATTCAATAAAGCTATGCAATATTATTTTGATAAATGGAAATTTTGCCATCCTTATTTACCCGATTTTAGAAATGCATTTATTGAATATACTCAAGTTGATTTAAACTGGTTTTTTGACCAGTGGTTAGAAACATCAAAGCATATTGATTATGCTGTTAAGTCGGTAAAAAAATTAAGCAAAGAAGATGATTATATTATCACCTTTGAAAGAAAAGGCGAAATGCAAATGCCTGTTGATTTTCAAGTATCGGCAAAAGATGGAAAAAAATATCAGTTTCATATTCCTAATACATGGTTTGTAAAGCAAAGCCAGGCAAAAGTTTTGCCTAAATGGTTCGGATGGAACAAATTACAGCCAACATACAAGGCAGAAATAAATATTCCTTCAGGGATAAAAAATGTTCAAATTGCTCCTTCGTATCGTCTTGCGGATATTAATTTGCTTAATAACAGCAAAAAATTTCCAGTACGTCTTTATCTGGATTCAAAAGTTAATAACAGACCCGACTGGAAAAACTATGAAATTTATACTCGTCCTGCTCTCTGGTATAATGGCTATGATGGTTTAAAGGCAGGAGTGCATTTTAATGGGAACTATATGAACTATAAGCATATCTTTGATTTTACATTTTGGTTAAGTTCTCGTCTTTTTTCTAATGAATCAGAATATATAAATAAAAATGCTCTTGCTTCTTTTGATTTTAATTATCAAACAGCTATTGGTAAACTGAGTAAAAACACAACTTTAATATTATCATTGAAAAGTCTTGATGGGTTGGAAGGAGGGACATTGGGCATTGATAAAAAATTCGGTTCTGGTAAGAATAACTTTTATGCTCATATTAAATCAATGCATCGTCGTGATAGTACAAGTCTTGTTTATTTACTTTATCCTGATGACTGGGAAACAGATAAGTTCAATAATACTATTAATTTAGGGTATAATCAGAGGTATTCATACCGGAAAGGAAACGGAAATATTAATATCCATCTGAAATCATCAACAATTGGCAGCGATTACGACTATTCAACTTTATCATTAACATCAATTAATCATACCAATATCTGGAAACTGAGGTTAAATACCCGTGCATTTATACAGTATGGTACAGGCGATTATTTCGCAGGTGAATCTTCTTTGTATCTTGCCGGAGCAAATTCAGAAGAATTAATGGAGAATAAATATACACGTTCAATTGGTTTTTTTGATAACAACTGGATTGGTTTTTCAGAGACCACTCAGGGATTTCATTCAGGTGGCGGTTTGAATCTTCGTGGTTATGCAGGTTATCTGGTAGTTGAAGAAACCGAAAACAATGAATATATATTTATTTATAAAGGACATACAGGTGCAGCAATCAATCTGGAACTTGAATTTGATAAACTTATTAATCCTTTGCTGCGTTTTTGCAGAAAAACATTAAGTTTGAATACCTACCTGTTTGGTGATGCAGGAATAATAAATACTAATCCTATTGATGAAAAATTACAATTTTCTAATCTGCGTGCTGATGCAGGTATAGGAGCAGCATTGACTATCAAAAAATGGGGCTCTTTACAGAAGATAAAGCCATTAACAATACGTTTTGATGCGCCGGTATTTTTAAATCGCCCTCCTGCTGTAGAGGAGTTTTTTCAATTCAGATGGATTGTAAGTGTTAACAGGGCGTTTTAATTTAGTTAGGACTCAATTTTTTCATAAATTTATCGTTTAATAGCAGAGATGAAAAAGGTTTTGATTATTACATATTATTGGCCGCCGGCTGGGGGACCGGGTGTGCAACGGGTATTGAAGTTTGCCAAGTATCTGCCTGATTTCGGATGGCAACCTATTATTCTGACTGTAAAGAAAGGGGAATATCCGGCGATTGATGAATCACTAAGCGGGGATATTCCTGATAGTTGTATAGTTTATAAAACAAATTCTATTGAACCTGGCTTTATTTACAAAAAATTCACCGGAATGAAAAAAGGTGAAGAAATTCCTGTAGCTATTCTTACTGAAGAAAATATAAATTGGAAAAAAAGATTATCAAACTGGATTAGACTTAATTTATTTGTTCCTGATGCAAAAATAGGTTGGATACCTTTTGCCATTCATACAGGAAAAAAAATTATTGAAAAAGAAAAACCCGATATAATATTTTCATCTTCTCCGCCACCAACAGTGCATTTAATTGCTAAAAAATTGGCAAAATGGAGTGGAATAAAATGGGTTGCGGATTTTCGGGATCCTTGGACAAAAATATACTATTATGAGAAAAAGAAAAATAAAATATCTCAAATGATTGATAGCAAATTAGAAGGTAAAGTTATAAGTTCTTGTAATAAAGCCACATGTGTAAGTAACCAATTTATTAATTTACTAAATGTTAGTGAAGATAAAAAATTTGAAGTTATCAATAATGGTTATGATGAAAGTGAAATGCAGAAAGAGATTATTAAAAGTAATAATTTTAATATTGTTCATGTAGGAAGCATAGATAGAAATAGATATTATAAAAAACTTTTTGCCACTTTACAAAAATTGTTAAATGAGAATAAGTTGGATAAAAATAAATTTCAACTACTATTAGTTGGAAAAGTGGAAAATACAGTCAAACAATTATTGAAAAAGGAGTTTGAAAATTTTGAAAATGTGAAATTTATTGGATATGTATCTCATAAAGAATCAATAAAATATATGTATAAGGCAAATATATTACTTTTATTTCTTGAAAATGTTCGTAATTATGAAGGACACATTCCAGGAAAATTATTTGAATATTTGGCTATTGAAAATTTTATTTTAGGAATTGGTCCTAAATCTGGTGATGCTGCAAAAATACTTGCAAAAACAGGGTGTGGAAAAATGTTTAATAAAGAAGACGATTTTGAAGATGAAATATTAAACCAATATAAAAATTGGCAAAATGGCATTAAGCTGGAAATAGATAGAAAAGAAATACAAAAATACTCCCGTAAAAATTTGACCGAAAAGCTGGCAAAAATTTTTAATGATTTAGTATTAACATAAAAAATAATATATGAAAATTAATTTTGGCATTATTGGCTGCGGACATATCGCACATCGGCATGCAGAACATATTATTGAAAATACTGAATCCGGGTTGATTTCAGCTTTTGATATAAAACAGGATAAATTAGATGCTTTTTGTAATGAGTATGAAATTTTGAAAAGCAATTCTTGTGAAGAATTATTATCAAATTCTGATATAGATATTATTACTGTTTGCACTCCTAATGGGATACATCACGATGGTGTAATTGCTTCACTTAATGCCGGAAAACATGTATTAGTCGAAAAACCTATGGCATTGACAAGGCAGCAATGCGAAAATATGATAAATGCTGCTGAACAAAATAAAAAAGAATTGTTCATTGTAAAACAAAACAGGTATAATCCTCCTGTACAAAAATTGAAGCAATTGGTTGAACAGAAGAAATTGGGTAAGATATATTTTGTCCAGGTTAATTGCTTTTGGAACAGGAATGATAAGTATTATCTGGATTCCGACTGGAAAGGGACAAAACATTTAGATGGTGGCACTTTATATACACAGTTCAGTCATTTTGTTGATATTTTATATTATTTATTCGGAGATATTGAAAATATTAAAGGCATTATAAAAAATGTAAGCCATCAAAATCTAATTGAATTTGAAGATACCGGGAGTTATACTTTTAACTTAATGAACGGTGCTTTAGGAAATTTTAATTATACTACATCATCATACACGCAAAATATGGAAGGTTCAATAACCGTATTTGCAGAAAATGCAACTATTAAAATTGGTGGCAGATATTTGAACACTATTGAATATCAAAGAACCAGGGATTTTGATATAAAGGATGTTGAGCAAGCCAGACCGGCTAATAATTATGGCTATTATGAAGGTTCTATGTCAAATCATGATAAAGTAATTGATAATGTTATTGATACTTTAAATGGTAAAGCTAAAATAATGACCAATGCTCAGGAAGGTATGAAAGTAGTTGATATAATTGAAAGAATGTATAATAGTGTGATTTAACAATAAAGCTTTTTTCTTTAACATTGAAATTCCGAAACAATAAATTAAGAGGCTTAGTAAAGCTGTTAACATGAAAGTACAATTTGTTGATTTAAAAGCACAATATCTAAGTATAAAAAGCGAAATAGATAACGCTATTCAGAATTGTATTGATAACACAGCATTTATTGGTGGTGAAACTGTAAAGCAATTTGAAGATAATTTTGCAAAATATTGTAATGCTAAATACTGTGCTTCCTGTGGTAATGGAACTGATGCTTTAGAAATCGCTTTAATGGCTCTGAATATTAAACAAGGTGATGAAGTTATTGTTCCTGCCCTTTCTTTTATTTCTACTTCCGAAGCAGTAACAAATGCAGGAGGGAAACCAGTATTTTGTGATATTAATCCTGTGTATTATACTATTAACCTTAACAATATAGAAGAAAAAATCACAAGCAAAACAAAAGCAATTATAGCTGTTCATATATATGGACAGATGGCTGAAATGGATAAGCTGGCTGGAATTGCAAAAAAATATAATCTTTATCTTATCGAAGATGCAGCCCAGGCACACGGTGCAACTTATGATGATAAAGGTAGCGGGGCATACAGTGATGTTGCAACATTTTCATTTTATCCCGGGAAAAACTTAGGTGCTTATGGTGATGCCGGTGCAATAGTTACCAATAATGAACATATTTATATAAAAGCCAAAAAGGTTGCCAATCATGGACGTATCAGCAAATATGAGCATGAAATTGAAGGTCGTAATAGCCGTTTAGATGCAATTCAAGCTTCTGTTTTAAATGTAAAGCTTAAGTATATTGATGAGTGGACAGAGAAAAGAAGAAAAAATGCTGAGTTATATAATAAACTGTTAAAAGATTGTAAATATGTTAATACCCCTGTGGAACATAATCTAACAAAACATGTTTATCATCTTTATGTAATTAAAGTTCCAAAAGAAAAAAGAAATGGTTTGGTTGAATATCTTAAAGAAAATCAAATTGCTCCAGGAATTCATTATCCATATATTTTACCGCAGCTTAAAGCATACAATTATTTGAATTGTCAGCCAGAGGCGGATCCGCCTTTGGCGGATAAGATAGATGATTTTCCAATAGCATCGGCTCACGTTCAAAAAATAATTTCATTGCCTATGTATCCAGAGCTATTAAATAAAGAGATTGAATATGTTTGTGATAAAGTAATTGAATTTTTGGGGAATATTTAATTAAAAAAAACATTTTAATATTTCATGCATTTGCCCTTGATGTACAAATAAACATTACTTTTTTAACTGAACAAATGAATACCATTGTTATAAATAGAAATTTATATCGTACTGAAATTTCAGAAATAAAGACACTTTTAAGTTGTAATAAGAATTATTTGCTTTATGCTTCTGTTAGTCTTCCTGAAGAATTACAATCCTTCCCTGCTAAACAATATGAACTTGCAGATATCGACAAAAAAAAAATAAATTATGAGATTTTAGATAAAGTAATTGACTTTGGAGATAAAACAATTGAAGGAAAAACCGTAAGCGATTGGCTATCATTTAATAACGCAGGTGTATGGTATTATCATAAATACAGAACCTATTTTTTTATTCGTGATTTGTTTTATGAAATAGCTGAAATAGAACACTATGCTAATAAATTCGAAAAAGTATTTTATTATTCTTCTAATGTACATTTAAAAAAATATAAATCCATCCCACGAAATGTTTCATTATATATTCAAAAATCAACCCTGTCGAATGCGAAAGTCCTGTCGAATGACAGGTACAGGGCAAAAGTAAGAAATTATATTAATTACAGATCACTTATAAACTATCTGATTTTTGTTTTTTTTCGCTTTATTATTAATGTTTTCAAAAGTCCAAAAATAAAAGATAAAAAGCATATAATAATTGACCGTGCCGAGAGAGCGACAATTATTAATATTTCAACACTGAGAGAGGAGAATGACAATTATTATCTGGCTTATTTGTTAGATAAGGTTGATAATGATTTTTTAATAATCAATGAAGTTGAAATGCCTAAATTCTATGACAGGCAGGTTTTTAAATTAAAGACAGAATTTTTTATTAATAAGAAAAAAAACCGTGAGAGAATTTTTGGTGAATATATTTTTGTAAAAGCATTATTTTCTTTAAAAAATTATAAAAAAATCAGAAATGCATCACAACAATTACATAATTCATACAAAAAGATATCAACAGGTAACTTATCGCCTGTTGAAGATTTAATTTTATATCATATTAAATCATTGCATAAATCAAGTATCTACTTTATTTATAAATATTGGGCATACAAATCATTTTTTTCAAAAAAATCATTTATTTCTGTAATTTCTATTAATGAAAATAACCCAGGTACGAAAAGTATTTTTGATGCTGCAAAATCCTGTAATATTAAAACTATTGGCATACAACATGGAAACATACACAATTTACACCAGGCATATATATATACGAAAAAAGATAAAAAAAATAATATAATGTCTGATTATACTTTAGTATGGGGGGAGCATTACAAAGAGTTTCTAATAAATAAAGCAAATTATTCGCCCGATTCAATTTTTAGCTTCGGACAAATAAGAACCGATATTATTCCTTGCTTGAAAGATGGGATTTATACTGCCTGCTTAAATAAAAATGTTTTTTTAAGTAAAATTGATGAAGGTAAAAAAATAATTATTTTTGCCTCACAGCCACAAAAAGATCCTGCACTTAGAAAAAAAGCTGCATTAGATATTTTTAATGCAGTAAAGGATATTCCAGAAGTATTTTTAATTATAAAATTACATCCTCACGAAAAAAACGATTTTAACTATTATCATTCAATTGCTCAAGAAGCCGGTTGCACTAATTATGATATCAAATTATCCATTGATTTGTATTTATTACTTTCAGTTTGTGATGTGCTGATTACCTGTTTTTCAACTGTAGCAAGCGAAGCTATATATTTTTATAAACCACTTATTATTTTAGAACATTTAAAACAGGACCTTCTAAATTATTATAAAGAAGGTGTAGCATTTCAAGCTACTGATAGCAATGAAATAAAAGAATACATCAATAAAATATTATCAGGAGAATTATCAATCAACAAAAAAGCATATCAAAATTTTATAAATAAATATGCTTATAAAATTGATGGTAAAGTAAGCGAACGCTGCTTAAATTTTATAAAGAATCTTATTCTCTAAAAAATAAACCATCTATAGTATTTACTCTACCAGTAGTGAGATTTACTCCTTCAATATTAAAACTATACGGTTTAAATTTGTTCTCTTTTAGAAATTCAATACTTTCATAAAAAGTAAATTGTGTATTTTCATATATGGGATTTAAAGGGATTTCAATTTTAATTCCTTTAATCCTTTTTAAAAGATTAATTGCGCCTTCAAGCACTTCTTTCTCAAAACCCTGAGTATCAATCTTTAAAAGAATTGAAGTTTCTTTACTATCAATATAATTTTCAATTATATCATCCAACCTATACATATCTATATTTTCCTTATAGATTATTTTAGAACTGGGTTTAGATGTAACATGTGATTTTTTAATTTTTAATATTGAACTAAAAACAGAAAAATCAGATACATTGATTTCTATTTTTTTATTAGAATTACCAATTGCGCATCTAATGGCAACCTCCCAGTTATTATATTTTTTACTCCTATTAACTAAAATATTATAGGCACTACTCACCGGCTCAAATGAAATAACTTTTCCCTTATATTTAAAGTCAAATAACGATTCTGCAAACTGACCTGTATTAGCACCAACATCAATTACATAATTAACATTAAAATAATTTAGTAATCTTACTGTTCTTAATTGCTCACTTGCAGAAGGTGTAAACCTTTTAAATTTAAGATATATACCTGTTTTAAGACCTAAATTACGTCTTATTCTCTCTGCTGGTTTTGAGTTTAGTAACTTTTCTATAAGTTTCATTATAATTTATATTTTAGAAAATATTTAATCCCTGTTTTTTGACATAATATCCATATTTTAAGACAAATATGAGAATAAAAATAGAAAAATAAAAATAGGATTTTAATTTTAATATATATATTTTTGGGCAAATTTTTTAAGCAAGTCAAACTATGAATATTAAAAAATACGGATGGAATTACTTCGGGAAACTAATGAATAAAGAAGAATATAATAAAGGTATTTTCAAGCATACAAAAAGAATAAGTATTGAATTATCGAACTTGTGTAATTACTCTATATTACATAAAAGCTGCCCACTTCATTATGTTAAAGAACCAAAAATTCTTCCGGAAAAAATTTTTAATCATGTTATAGAAACATGCAAAAAATATGATTTTAAAGGGATAATAGCTTTTCACACATATAATGAACCAGGTATTGATCCAAGGTTAATGATGTTTATTAAAAGGACAAAGAAGATTCTTTCCGAATCTACAATTTTTCTTTTAACCAATGGTTTTTATTTTGACCAAATATTAGCAGAAGAGTATGAAAAAAATGGCGTTGATATAATATTAGTAACCGCCTATTTTCCAGAAGAAAAAAAGAGAATTAATAAAATCAAAATTAAAATACCTTTTTCTGTACAAAAAGGATTATTAGACTCTAGGTTAGATATGTATTCAATTAAAGAAATTAATTCTAAAAAACGCTGCTATGCTCCATTAAAAGAAATTATTATTACCAATGAAGGAAAAATATCCCTCTGTTGTATAGAATGGAAACGTGAATATATTTTTGGTGACCTTAACAATCAAACATTAGAGGACGTTATAAATAGCAAAGAGATACAAAATATTTATGATACTCTCTCAAAAGGGCAGCGGACTTTGGATATTTGCAAAAGATGTCGTTATACCAGATGAAATTCAAGTAATGAGAGTTTTTTTTATTTTCACGAATACCCTATTTAATAGCCTCAACATATAAAGATATTTTTGGGTGTGTTTTATCAAATAATTGTGTGTTACGAAGCACAGGCGAGAAGCTCTGTCCATAGCTTGAAAGAAAAATATTTTTAAACCCAGCTTTTTTAAGCATCCTGAACATTTTATCTTTATTCCACCAGTTACAATGATGTCCAGGATATTTTTTCTGTATATCAATCGGACATTTTGAAGTACAATAGTTTAATGCTTGTTCGTATCCCATTTCTTTGAATATTCTATTTAGTTCTTCATCACTTATTCTCTTATCTGCACCATATAAATGTAATGTAGAAACACTCCCTGCGAAATGAAATAAAAATATTTGCTCAATAGAGGCTTTATTCATTGGTTTATTAATTTTTATACGAATGTAATTCTTTGGAATACTATATGTATCAATCCAGAAAAAGTAATCCCTATCATTATTCTTATAAGCTCTATATTCAACATCTATATTGGGAGTAGTAACACGAAAAAAACCATTATTTTTTAGAATCCTATAAGCTTCATTAAACATATTTTGAGCAGCCTGGTTATTTATATGCTCAACTGTATGAGATGAATAAACAATTTCAGCTGAATTGCTCTCAACAGGAATAGGTTGCAATGAAAAAAGGTCATAATTTATGCCTTTTTTTGTGTATTTACGATTAGCATTATACCATTCGCTATAAAAATCTACATTAGTCCAACAAGGATGTGAAAATTCTCCTGCCCCGATATTATAAAATCTTTTATTTTTTATACTTTCTTCACTAAATATTTTTTGGTATAATTTAATGTCTGAACCTACTTTACCAATCTTTTTAATATCGTAGCCAAATTTATTTATTAAATTTTTAATTAATTTTCTCATAACATTATTTTTTAAGTATTTATAATATTTTCATAATTTTACAGGATAAATATAGAATAATAAATAAAAATATAAAAATAATATATTTCTGCTATTAAAGAAAGTAATTATGTACGAATATGTTAAATGTAATCTTTGCGGCTCGGATGATTATATAGTTATTGCCAAAAAATTACAACATAAAATTATGTATCTTTGCTCAAAGATTAAATAATTTATTTTTAATTGAACAAAATGAACTTTAATAGAAAAATTAAAATTGAAAATAAAATAATTTCTGATACCCATCCTGTATTTATCATTGCCGAAGCAGGTGTAAATCATAATGGCGATATTAATTTAGCAAAGCAATTAATTGATATTGCATCAGAAGCAAGTGCTGATGCTGTAAAGTTTCAGGCGTTTAAAGCAGAAAATCTTATATTAAAAGATGTAGAAAAAGCTAAATATCAGACAAAAACTACCGGTATCAATGAAACTCAATACAAGATGCTTAAAAAGCTTGAAATTACAAAAAAGCAAAATTTAGAATTACACAGCTATTGTAAAAAAAAGAACATAATTTTTTTAACTACTCCTTATGATGAAGAAAGCCTTGAAGAGCTTGATGTGCTTAATCTTCCAGCATATAAAATTGCTTCAACTGATATAACTAATTTACCATTTTTAAAAAAAGTTGCCCAAAAGCAAAAGCCAATTATTTTATCTACTGGAATGTGCTATCTGTCTGAAATTGAAATGGCACTGCAAGAGATATATCTTATTAACAAGGATGTCATTTTATTACATTGTACAGCAAACTATCCAGTAAAAGATGATGAGGTAAATCTTAATATTATTAATACATTTAAAGAAAAATTTAATATTCTTGTGGGATATTCAGACCACACTTCCGGAATAGGTGCAGCCCCTTTTGCTGTTTGTATGGGAGCAAAACTTATTGAAAAACATTTTACATTAAATAAAACTTTACCTGGACCCGACCATAAAGCATCTTTATCACCTGAAGAATTAACTGCTTTTGTTAAACAGATTAGAAAGGTAGAAGAATATCTTGGCACTTATATTAAAACACCTTCTCTTTCTGAATTAAATACAAGGAAATCTATGCAAAGATTTATTGTAGCTTCCTGTGAAATAAAAAAAGGTGAAGTTTTTACAGAAAACAATTTAACTGCTAAAAGAACAGGTGGAATTGGTATATCTCCGATATATTACAACAAATTAATAGGTAATAAATCTAAAAAAGATTATAAAAAAGATGAAATAATAAATGAATAATGCTTTGTTCTTATTACTGTATGATTGAAAATATATTAATACATAAGAGATGACATCTCTTAAAGAGATGTCATCTCTCACATTCTTAAAAGCTATGAATAATAAAGTTTATATATTAGGTGCCGGTGGTCATACAAGGTCGGTTATTAGTTTATTAGAACATAATAATTATAATATTTCAGGAATATTTGACAATTCTTATAATAATAAAAAAACAGAAAATATTTCAGGATTTCCATTAATTGGAAAGTTTGAGGATATTCCAGATAATGTAAATTTAATCCTATCTATCGGTGAAAATGGTAAAAGAAAGCAATTACTTTATAAATATCAAAAACAGATTGTTAAGGAAAATCTGATACATCCAAAAGCATTTATTGAAAAAAGTGTTGTTATAGGAAAGTCAAACCAATTGTTTTCAAATGTGTATGTAAACTCAAATGCAAAGATAGGTGATAATAATATAATAAATACAGGATGCATATTAGAACATGAAGTATTAATCGGCAGTCATAACCATATTTCTGTTGGTGCTATATTATGCGGTAGAGTTACAATTGGGGATTGTTGTTTTGTTGGTGCAGGAGCAGTAATTATTGATAAAATAACAATTTGTAGCGATGTTGTAATTGGTGCTAATTCTGTTGTTATTGATAATATTATTGAACCTGGAACTTATGCAGGAAATCCGGCAAGGAGGGTGTAATGATATGCATTTCTTCATCTTGTGTTAAATCAAAAAATATTAAAGAAAGTATTACTTTTCTTTATGAAAATGGATTTGAAAATATTGAGATTTCAGGTGGAACTGATTATTACGAGTATCTTGAAAAAGACCTTTTTTACCTGAAAGAAAAATATAATTTGAACTTTATTTTTCATAATTATTTCCCTCCCCCAAAAGAACACTTTGTACTTAATCTTGCTTCATTAGATAAAAATATTTTTGAAAAATCGCTGGAACACTACAAAAAAGCAATTGAGCTATCTCAAAAACTTGGTATAAATAGATTTGGACTTCATGCAGGTAGTTTTATTGACATAAGTTTAAAAAATATTGGGAAAACAATTAGTTTTACAGAAGTTTATAATAAAAACAAAGCAACCGAGAGGTTTTGCGAAGGATATAATATTCTAAAAAAATATTCAGGGTATCTAAAATTATATATTGAAAATAATGTTTTATCATTTTCAAATTATCAGACTTACAAAACAAATCCTTTTATGCTTACAAACTTAAAGGAATATAAAGAGCTTAAAGAAAAACTAAATTTTCCTCTATTACTTGATATTGCTCATTTAAAAGTTAGTTGTAATACATTAGGTTTAAATTTTGAAACAGAATTAGAACATTTATTACCATTAAGCGATTATATTCACATAAGCGATAATGACGGAAAGCATGATACGAATAATGCTATGAATCAAGACAGTAAACTATATAATATATTAAAAAAATATAACTTTAATAATAAAATTTTAACTTTAGAAATATATGAAAGTATTGATAAGATAAAACATACTTACGAAATTTTAGAAAAAATATAACAATGGAAAAACTTATATGTAATAAAAACAAGACATTAATTGATGCCTGGAAGATTATTAATGCTAATGCAAAAGGCACAGTATTTATTGTTGATGACAATAATAAACTATCCGGCGTATTGACCGATGGAGATATAAGAAGATTTTTAATTGAAGGAGGAAAATTAGACTCTGTTATATCAAATGTTATAACAAAAGATTTTATTTATGCAACAGTTTCTGAATCACGCAAGGATTTACTGGCAAAAATAAGTTATAGGATAAAAATTATTCCAATTGTAGATAATAATTTCAGATTAGTTGATTTTTTTGAATACAGAACTGATTTTCATATTCCAGTTGCTATTCCTGATCTGAAGGGAAATGAAATTAATTATCTGATAGATGCATTCTTATCAACCTGGATATCAAGCAGTGGTAGATATATTACTAAGTTTGAAGATGAATTTTCAAAATATTGTCAATCAGGATATGGTGTAGCTGTAACAAATGGAACTGTCGCCCTGCTTTTAGCTTTAAAAACTCTTGGAATAGGCAATGGCGATGAAGTTATTATTCCTGATTTTACATTTGCAGCAACTGCAAATGCAGTTTTACATGCCGGGGCAACTCCTGTTATTGTTGATGTTGAACATAATAGTTGGTGTATCTCACCTGATGAGATAGAAAAAGCAATTACTAAAAAAACAAAAGCAATTATTCCAGTTCATATTTACGGACAGCCCTGTAATATGGATGCAATAATGAGCATTGCAAAAAAACATAATATTCACATAATTGAAGACTGCGCCCAGGCTCACGGAGCTGAGTACGACGGTAAAAAAGTTGGTTCCTTTGGTGATATAAACTGCTTTTCGTTTTTTGGTAATAAAATTATTACAACCGGCGAAGGAGGAATGTGTATTACTAATAATAAAAAATTAGCTGATAAAATGAGAATATTACGCGACCACGGTATGAGCAGAACAAAAAAATACTGGCACGATGTGGTCGGATATAATTTTAGAATGACCAATCTTCAGGCTTCTATTGGATTTGCTCAATTGGAAAGGATAGATGAAATATTAAAAGAAAGAAAAACAATTGAGGAAAAATACAAAGAAGTGTTATCTAATATTACAAATATCCAATTTCAGAGAGATAATTTACCAAAATGCACAAAAGTTACATGGCTCGTATGTATTTTAATAAATAAAAACCGGGATAAATTAATAAAAGAATTACAGGAAACAGGAATTGATGTAAGACCTTTCTTTTATTCGTTAAGTGAAATGCCAATTTATAAAAATTATGTTTTTAGCAATAAAAATAGTATTGAAATCTCTCAAAAAGGACTTAATTTTCCAACAAATAATGTTGTTGATGAGGCAATTTTGAATAAAATAAAGGAAATTATTAATATAAAAAAGTAGTAAATAACTATGAATATACTCGGATTTATTCCCGCAAGAGGTGGTAGTAAAAACTTACCCGGTAAAAATATTAAGCTGTTAAATGGCAAGCCTTTAATTGCATATACCATTGAAATAGCTATTAAGAATAAAAATATTGACAGAGTAATTGTATCTACCGATGATGAAGAAATTGCTGAAATATCAAAAAAATATGGAGCTGAGGTACCTTTTTTAAGACCTGAAGAATTAGCACAAGATAATACACCTGACAAACCTGTGATGCTTCATTTAATAAACTGGCTTAAAGAAAATGAAAATTATGAGTTTGATATTTTAGTGCATCTAAGACCAACAACTCCTTTTAAAACTTCTGAAATAATTAATAATTGCATTGAAAAAATTAAATCTAATAATATTTTAACTGCTGTTAGAACAGTTACAAAATCAGAAGGCGTCTCCCATCCCTACTGGATGTATAAAGAAAAAAATGGAATATTAAAATCGTTTATTGAAGGTATTGATATTTCAAAATATTATCAAAGGCAGTTGCTTCCTCCCTGTTATAAATTAAATGGAGTAGTTGATGTGTTAAGAACAAATATTATTCTTAACAGCACAAACCATTTTGGAGACAAAATAGGGTTTGTTGAAATTGATGAGTATAATTCTATTGACATTGATACTGAATTTGATTTTATGCTTTGCGAATTTTTGTTAGCAAAAATAAATATTTTGTAAATACAAATTAAAATAAATGAAAGTTTTATTAGTTGTATATGATAACGATTCCTTTATTCATTGGTTCCCTTTGAATACAGCATATATTGCAGCAGTGTTGAAAAAGGAGGGGTATGAAGTACAGATTTACAATCAGGATGTACATCATTATCCAGATGAACATTTAACGGAATATTTAAATAAAAATAAATTTGATATAGTTGGATTAGGTGTTATTGGAGGATATTACCAGTATAGAAAATTACTAAAACTTTCTGAAGCAATAAATAGATCTAAACAAAGACCCTTTTTTGTTATTGGAGGACATGGGCCTTCACCTGAACCTGAATATTTTTTAAACAAAACTCAGGCAGATGTGGTTGTTATTGGAGAAGGAGAAGTAACGATTATTAATTTAATTAAAGCATTAGAGAATAATCAATCAATCAACCATGTTAAAGGAATCGCATATAGAAAAGGAGGTAATGTTAAGATAAATGAACGTCAAACATTGATTAAAGACATTGATTCAATACCATTCCCTGCATACGAATTATTTCCAATAGAATATTACAGACTTGCAAGATTTGCTCACGCCACAAATAGCGATTTTATAATGCCTATTTTATCAGGCAGAGGTTGTAAATTTAAATGTAATTTTTGCTATCGTATGGATAAAGGTTTTAGAGCGAGAAGTAATGAATCTATTATTGAAGAGATTAAATTATTGAAAAAAATATATAGAATAACATACATTGCATTTTTTGATGAACTTTTGATGACATCCCCCAAGAGGGTAATAAGTTTATGTGAGGATATTGTAAAAGCAGATTTAAATATTAAGTGGGAATGTAACGGGCGGTTAAATTTTGCAACACCAGAAGTTTTAAAAACAATGAAAAAAGCTGGATGTGTTTTTATCAACTATGGAATTGAGGCAATGGATAATCAAATCTTAAAAAATATGGATAAAGCATTAACAACTGAAACAATTATTAAAGGAATTGGAGCCACTTTAGCAGAGGGTATTAGTCCTGGTTATAACATTATATTTGGAAACATAGGGGAAAATAAAAAGACATTAAGTAAAGGCATTGAATTTTTATTAAAATATGATGATGGTGCCCAATTAAGGACAATTAGACCAGTAACACCATATCCTGGATGTCCTTTATATTATTATGCTATTGAAAAGGGTTTATTAAAAGATGTTGAAGATTTTTATGAGAATAAACATTTGAATTCTGATTTACTTTCTGTAAATTTTACTGAATTATCTGATAACGAATTTTATAAAGCATTATTTGAGGCAAACAAGAGGTTATTTGAAAATTATTTTAAACATAAAAAACAATTAGCGATAAATACTGCCAGGGAATTGTATTATAATCGTGATAGTACTTTTCGAGGTTTCAGGCAAACATAATTAGAACACAACTTATAACCAACGCCCCATCTTTTTCTTTAGATTCGGTGGTATCTTTGCTTTAATCGAGCTTGGAATAAGCTTCGCAATAAGCATCGCAACTTCTCGAGTTAAAAAAGCCAGTATTCTCCACCTTTGATAGTGATTTATATATTTAATCTGCTCCCTATAAACAGATGCAAATTCTAAAGTAGATTTACCTTTCTTAAAAACGCCCCAAAGTTCACTATTTTCCGAATTAATTTTTAAAGGTGTGAGGCTGGCTTTATTAGTAGTTTGAATCAATGTAGACTTTGAGAAATAATAAGTATGTACAACTCTAAACCAATAACTATCAAGTTCCCCACGGGGAAACATCATATCTGGAACAGCAATATATAGTATTCCATTTCTTGATAAGACATAATGTACCTTCTTTAGAACTGAAATAGGGTTTAAAAAATGTTCAAGCACACCTCTCATTATAATTAAATCGAATAGACCATAGTAATCACTGTGCCAATCAGAATCAACATCATTAGATAACAACTCTCCACCAACTTTATTGACAAGATTATCTATACAATAATCAGATGATTCTATCCCAGCTAACGAAATGCCTTTTACTCTTTGAGCAATAAAATCAAGAGACCACCCCATACCGCAGCCAATATCCAAAACAGACTTAAAGCTATTTAGATTATATTCATTAAGCCTATCCAAAATTGTTTTTGTAGTTGCATACCGTAGTTCCTTTGATTCATCCACAAATATTTGAGGACGATAATATTTATCATACTCTTTAGCATAGAATTCGAAGTAACGATTTTTATTCCATCTGGGATTCAAATAAACAAGTCCACATCTCGGGCATATGGAAACATATGTAGGCAGTCCAAACTGCCCCCTCTTTCCAATCAGTTCGGATTTAGTCTCGCCACAAAGCATACAAGACAATTGTTCAAAATTCTTGTTTTCAAGCATAAAATACTTCATCTTTTTTAGGCACAGATTTCACATAACATTCTATAATTTTACTTCGTCTATCTCTCATTTAAAATTTCTAACAATTTTCACTTCCCTGACTTAAACAAAATAGAGGAAGGAATATAAAAAATATTTTAAGTAAATATTTAATTCGCTTTAATTTTTTTTGAAATATAGAAACTCCAAATAGATACATAAAATTGAATTCTTTGAGTAAATAAAATTAAAGAAAATTTATTTTCTACAAATTTTTAATTTCTAATTCGTAAATCCAAAATTTAGATATAAATATACTACTTTATGAACAAACTCTAATTATCTTATTAATGTAACCTTTCCCCATTTTAATTCCTCCTTAATTTTATGGTTTACTTCTGCCTTATAGCTTAAAAGCCAGACATAAACTCCATTTTCTCCTATTTTTTTTCCTTTAATTCTTCCATCCCAGCCATGATATAGATCATGGGTTACAAAAACTTTTTCACCCCAGCGGTCATATATTTCTAAATTAAACTCAATAAACTCACATTCTGATTTGATGTTAAATATATCATTTAATCCATCATTATTGGGGGTAAAGGCATTGGGCATCCAAAAATAGCATTCACAGTTTTCTACTTTAACAAATATAGAATCCTTTGATGAACCACATTGATTTTTAACTTCCACCCAGTAATTACCTTGAGAAGTTACATTAAAAATATGTGTGGCAGAACCATCCTGCCATAAGTAAGTTACATTATTATTAGTTGCATCTATCTAATAAAAGCGATTCACCCCAGCAAAGAGTGGTATCCTGTCCCAGGTTTACTGAAGGTAAGGAAATGTAGTTTACAATAATGTTATCAATTTTTGAGCAACCAAAAACTGTAACCTCAACCCAATAAACACCCTGGGAAGTAACATTAAAAGTAGGATTAGTAGAACCATCCTGCCATAAATATATTGCACTATCTATAGTTACATCAAGTAATAGTGAGTCTCCCTCACAAAGAGCAGTATCACTTCCCAGATTGATTGCAGGTAAAGTGATTAGTTCTATCTGAACAGAATCGTTAGCAACTCCGCAAACATTTGATATTTCAACATAATATAATCCAGAGGTATCAACAGTAATAGTTTGAGTAGTATCTCCGGTTGACCAGTTATATACTACATTCTGGTAACCTGCATCAAGTATTAATGAATCGCCTTCACAAATAAGAGTATCATTTCCTAAATCAACAACAGGAAATGTACTAATAGATAAGTCGATTGTATCAGAATTTGAGCAGTTATTGCTATCAGTAACGACTACCCAGTAAGTTCCCTCGTCAGTTGCGAAAAATGTAGGATTAGTAGAACCATCCTGCCATAAGTAAGTTACATTATTCGTAGTTGCATCTAATAAAAGTGATTCACCCTGGCAAAGAGTGGTATCATTTCCAAGAAAAACATCAGGTTGTTCTGTAACCTGTAAATTAGTAATAATAATACTATCGCAATTATTTATTGTAGTAAGCGTATCATAATAAGTTCCAGCAGTGGTTTGATATTGTCCGCCTGCAAAATATGTTTCTCCTTCACAAATGCTTGTATCTATATAAGCATTAGGTGATGGGAATATATATATTGTTTTGGATATGGTATCTGTATTTCCAATATCAGTAGTAATAATTAATGTAACTGTATAAGTACCTGTGTCAGTATATAAATGAGTTGGATTTTGAAGAATAGATGTATCTCCATCACCAAAATCCCATTGCCAGCTTATAATATTTCCGTTAGTAATAAAAGAAGAATCGGTAAATATTGTTACTGAACCTTCACATACATTGCTATATTGAAAATTAGCGACAAGATTAGGTGCACATAAGCTTGAATCTGAAATTGTATAGGTATTAACTATTGTGGAGGCAGGGTTTGAAATTCCACCAGAAGATACAGATGTAGAAGCATTTGTAAATTGTGGAGTTATATTTATAACAGTAGGATTAAAAGTTAGTTCATTACATCCACTGTTTCCTAAACTATCGGTTTTTATTAAGTAAATATCATCACCACCAAAACCAAAGCTATTAGATGTTCCAATAAATACAAATCCTCCATCAATAGTTTGTTGAATAGCGTTATCTGGACCAAGGGGGAGTGATTCGGAATTAACAGAGCCATAAGTATAGGACCATAGTATATTTCCATCAAAATCAGTTTTTATTATAAATAAATCTCTTGAGCCACTACCAAAACTCAAAGTTGATCCAGCTATAATCAATCCATCATTATCAGTAATAATTATGTTTCCAAGAAATTCTTCATTTGAACCTCCGTAAGTTTTTGCCCATAAAAAATCGCCTGTTTGATTCGTTTTAACAATCAAAATATCCCAATTACCTACTCCCCATGTATTCGTATGTCCTATGATTACAAATCCGCTATCTGATGTTTGCTTAACTATCCTTGAATGTTCTTCATTAAATCCTCCAATGGCTTTAGACCATTCCATATTCCCCAGATTATTGAGTTTTACTAAATAATAATCGGAAAATCCAGCACCGAAACTATACTCTGCCCCTGTAAAAATGTAACCTCCATCATTTGTTTGCTGAATATTTATACAGACATCACCTGAATAACCACCCAATACTTTTGTCCAACTAATATTTCCTAAATCATTAGTTTTTATAACATAAGCATCCCTTAATCCCTGTCCGAAAGACATAGTAGTTCCACCAATGATAAAACCTCCATCTGATGTTTGTTGGATAGAAAATCCTCTTTCTTCATTATTTCCACCATAAGTTTTTGACCATTGAAGTATTCCGAATTTATTCATTCTTAATAAATAAATATCTTCCCCACCAGCTCCAAAACTATATGTACTCCCTAAAACAACATATCCAGAATCTAGTGTTTGTATAATTGCTCTGGGAAAATCTTTGTTAACACCTCCATAAGTACTTAGCCATATAAAATTCCCTTGATTATCAGTCTTAATTAAACAAACATCCTCATTACCAGCACCAAAACTTTTTGTGGATGCAGCAATTATATAACCCCCATCATATGTTGACTGGATTGAATAGCCATAATCATCATTTGTTCCTCCAAATATTTTTTGAAAAATAATCTGAGAAAAACAAAGATTAGATAAAACAATCAAAGCCAAATTTACTATTATATCTTTCATAGTAATAATTTGAAGAAAAAAAACTAAAAAAAAATTTGAGAAAAGCTATTACGCAGGTATTACATTTTAACTATCTTTCTTAATAAAGAAAATTTATCAGTTTTAACTCTTACAAAATATACCCCATTTTTAAAACTTGTTAAATTGACCTTATTAGTAGTATTATTCAATGTAATTTCCTTTACTATTTTTCCTTCAACAGTTAAAATTTGAAGAATTGCTTCAGAAGCATCTTTTCCGGAAGAGGCGGATAATTCAATATTTATATAATCTTTTGTTAGAACAGGATAAATATTAAAATAATTATCATTTTTATTATCTATTGAAGAAGCTACTACACCTTTAATAAATATAAGCCAGGCAGCGCCGGCATCACTACCACTATCATCATCCCTCCAGGCACCGGCTAAAAGGGTATGTGCAGAATTAACTATACCTATTGAAGCAACACATTCTCCAAATAAATCTCCATCATTCAATATTCCTGTAAAATAGTTTAATCCCGATGCTATTTTTTGATAACTTTGAACAGTCCCATTAGTATTCAAATAAAGTATATAAACTGCTCCTCTATCTGCACCACCTGTGTCATCACCCCTTGCACCAACAACAATATCTACTACTCCATCCGAATTTAAATCACCTATTGTTGCAACAGAAACACCGAATAAATCATCATTATTCAAAACTCCTAAAAAACCTCCCTGTATATCACTAATTTTTTGATGACTTTGTACAGTTCCATTAGAATCTAAGAATAAAATGTAAACAGCTCCTTTGTTTGTGCCTCCATCATCATCAAGGCATGCACTTACAGCTATATCAACAACCCCATCACCATTTAAATCACCAATATTTGTAACTGAGTAACCAAAAAAGTTTTCATTTTCTAAAGTAGCTGTAAAATTCCCCTGTGTATCACTAATTTTTTGATGACCTTGAACTGTTCCATCAGAATTTAAAAATAATATCCATACCGCCCCTCTTTGTGAACCTCCATCATCATCCCGGCGAGAACCAACTGCTAAATCAAAATTGCCATCACCATCCAAATCTCCTAAATTAGCAATATCACTTCCAAAGGTACACATTCCACTTAATATGCCGGTAAAGCCACCTTCTGTATCACTAATTTTCTGATGGCTTTGAACAGTGCC
>SDBV01003198.1_pt1 | contig 24390 bp, 13 predicted proteins | sample 2277081 | NCBI WGS metagenome assembly SDBV01 (sample SAMN10402039, study PRJNA504765) | marine sediment metagenome | isolation source: marine sediment core GS10_PC15, 223 cmbsf | place: Arctic Ocean: Southern Knipovich Ridge | collected 2010 | reverse complement strand
ACATGAACACCAGCAGTTCCGCCCGCAATAAGTACGGCCACGAGGGAACCGTCTCGTCGGGGTCCTTTCCCGTATGAGGCGAACGGTCTGCCACGACACACATCAGGCCGTAGGTCTTGCCGGGCGCCTGCTCGGGTTGTTCTGCGGCAGGCGACATCGAGGCGGTCCCTTTTCCGGCGGGCGTCGGTGTGCCTTCAGGCCGGGCCAGCCCGCCGTCTTTGCGAATTCGCCATATATGCACCGCGATGCCTATCGCCGCCAGGATCGGCAGGAAGATGACGTGAAGCGTGTAGAACCGAATCAGCGAATCTTGTCCGGGCTCCAAAGATCCCAGCAATAACTCCTTGATCGTATCGCCGACATAGAAAGCCTTCGGCAACCCCAAGGAATAGGCCAATTCGTTAGGCGACGCGGCAATGTTGGCGGCGATCTTCAAGGCCCAGTACGCCAGTTGGTCCCAGGGGAGAATGTACCCGGTGAATGACAACGCCAGCGTCAGCACGAACAGAGACATCCCCACCAGCCAATTGAACTCGCGAGGCTTCTTGTAGGCGGCCGTATAGAAAACCCGTATCATGTGCAGGATCACGAAGATCACCATCATGTGCGAGGCCCAACGGTGGATGTTGCGTATCAGACGCCCCGTTGGCACCACGTAGTGCAAGTCCTTCATCGAGTCGTAGGCGATGTCGACCGACGGCATGTAATAGATCATCAGCAAAACGCCGGTGACCGTGAGGATGATGAATTGGGCAACCAGCGAGACCCCCAACCCCCAGGTAGTCGTCAACCGCAACGAATGCGGATGCACGCGCACCGAGTGGATATGCAGGATGGAGTTGGAAAACACGGCCTGAGACCGCGTTCGATCCGACGTCGGCGCGTCGTGGCGGAAGGTCGCCCGCCACAGATTCTGCGGGAGTTTTCTGAAGTTCCGCAGAAGGGTTGTCGATTCGGGCGTTGTTGATTCGGGCATGGCAGATACTTCCTTAGGTAGATGCCTTGTATGATGCTTCCGGGGCGACTTCCCTAGTCAGGTCCGCCAGCAGCGTTCCGTCGGGCGCCTGGGAAACGACGAACCACGGCAGCCCGCGCGGCGCCGGCCCCGCCAGGACTTTGCCCCGGGGATCGAACTTCGAGCCGTGGCACGGACAGTCGAATCCGGCTTCCGTTCGTTTTAGAATGCAGCCGAGATGCGTGCAAACCAACGACACCGCGGCGACGCCCGCCTCGCTGGCTATCACACAAATCCTCTGCTTCGGCAGCATAGCGACGGTCCCGGGTGGGAACTCGGACGGCTTTCCCAGCCGAATCACCCTGGATACATCGGGTAACACGCGAGGCTTGGGTAGCCGTAACATGCCGATCGTGGAAAAAGCGATCGCCGCCACAGCCGAGCCCACGCCCGCTGTGCTCAAAAAATCGTGTCGCGAAACCGTTTCGCGTTCTAGCTCGTTTGACATCGCGGTTTCTCCTCGAAACTCAAGTGTTCCATGGTAATCGCGCCGCTGGGACATCGCTCGGCACACAGACCGCAGCGAATGCAGATCGTCTCGTCTTTGATGATCGCCGAGGCCGCCTCAGGCGGAACCTCGCCCAACTGCGCCGAAGTGACGCCTTCCAGGCCACCGTCTTCCATGCCGCCGTCGCCAAGCGGGTTGTACTCTGCCATCTGATCCAAGGAGACGATCCGCAGGCAATTCTCCGGACAAACGTCCACACACCCGCCGCACAGGATGCAACGCCCGCCGTCGAAGATCGTGTTTACCCCGCAATCGAAACATCGCCCCGCCTCGCAAAGGGCCTGCTGCGGCGTGAAAGGCAACTCGACGGGGCGATCCGCGTCGGCAAAACGATTGTCGACGGGCAGCGTGTGGGGATCGAGCCGGTCCTGCTTTTCGTAGCCGGGCTCCCGCTCATACACGGGCAACGGGAAATGCAATTGCACGGCCTGTGCCGTGATCGGCCGCTGGGTGAACTTCTCGTAGATGGCACGGGCCACCGCTTTTCCGGAAGCTACCGCATGGATCAACAACTTCGCCCCGTGGGCCAAATCGCCGGCCACAAAGACATCCTCGGCCGCGGTGACCCCGGTTTGGGCATCACAATCGATCGTTCCCCAGTCGGTCAAGACAAGGCCGTCGCGCTTGGGGTCGACAAAGGAGACGTCGAAGGCCTGACCGATGGCGATCAGCACGTTGTCGCATTCCATGAAGAAGTTCGACCCCTCGATCGCGATTGGCTGTCGGCGGCCGCTGGCGTCGGGTTGGCCCAATTCCATCTTCTGGCACCAGATACCCCGTACCTCACCGCGCTCGTTCTTCTCGATGCTCACCGGGTTGGTCAGCAGATGGAAGTGGATACCCTCTTCGTCCGCCTCGTAGATTTCCGACTTCACAGCCGGCATTTCGGCCCGGCTGCGGCGGTAGACGATGTTGATCTCCCGCCCCCCGATCCGTGAAGCCATGCGGGCCGCGTCGACGGCCAAATAGTGTTCACCTTGTTCTCCGGCATCATCTCCTTCACCGGCTTGCACGCGCAAGGCGGTTCGGGCGGAATCCATCGCGGCGTCGCCACCACCGACAACCACCACCCGCCGGCCGAGTGGCGGGGATGTGCCCAAGGCAACGTCCCTAAGGAACTCCACGCCGCCGAGCACGCCTTTCGCATCACTGCCCGGATAGGGTGCCTTTCGCGATCGCTTTGCTCCCACGGCGATGATCACGGCATCGTGCCGCCCGCGCAGCTCGGGCAGCGATACGTCACTCCCCACGCAGCAATCCGTAACCGGCTCCACGCCCAGGGCAAGAATGGTCTCCACTTCGGCCTTGATCAGGTCTCGGGGAAGCCGATATTGGGGGATCCCCACGGCGAGCATCCCGCCGAGTACGGACTCCATCTCGTAGATCGTGACCGAAAAACCCAACAGGGTCAGATCGTGTGCCGCCGCAAGGCCGGCCGGCCCGCTGCCGACGATACCCACGCTCTTGTTCTTGACAAGCGAGATCCGCCCGTCGGTCAAAGACTGCAACAGCGGCAATAGTTCTTCGCCGGCTTTGCATCGCTGCGACGGATATTGTCCGGAAGTCTGCTTGATGTATTCCAGTAGAGTCTTGCCGCCGTCCGGCCTGACCTCGGGTCCGAAACCGTCGCAGACGAACCGCTTCAACGCGCGGATTGAGATCGACTGATCGTAGTCGCCTCGCCGACATGCCGCTTCGCATGGTGCTCCGCACACTCTGCCGCAGATCGAGGCCAAGGGATTGGGCCCCCTGGCGATAAGATAGGCCAACTCGGCATGGCCCGCGGCAATGGCCCTGACATATCCCCGGGCATCCGTGCGCACGGGGCAGGCGTGCTGGCATTTGATCTGCCGCCGCCAATATTCCGCCGTAGGGATTTCAACCTGGTACCGACGCATGAATCTGTCCGGTCCGTGGCGTTGTGCCCCAGAGGCTAGCCCCCGGCGCCCGCGGCAAGACGCCAAAGAGCAAAACCTCCGTTAGTCTACGTAATGTCGTGCTGTCGAAACAGTTCCTCGGTTGCCCACGGGAAGGAATATAACAGTTCGCCCACACTGCAATAGCCCCCCCGCAGTTCGGTTCACCCGGCAGGCACCCCTTTTTGCGGACAATACTATCTCGACCGCTACGAATAACAGTATCTAAGTACCAGGATACCGTAATTCAATTCCGATGCAACCCGTTTCCTGCCGTTTTTCTTGACTTTCCCTAACCTATTGTCACAGAAGTACTTAGAGATCGCCAGGAACGAGGGACACCGGCCGGAAAAAACTCTCAGGCTTCGTCGGCGGCGGCCATGACGAGTTCGCCCTTGTGAACGCCCTTCATGCCGCGCAGTTGGGCCGCGATCTCGCGGAGCCGGTCGGACGGGCCGCGCAACACGATCACTTCCAGGCACAGATCGTGGGTCAGGTGGGTGTGCAAGGTGGAAACGACCAGATCGGTGTGATCGTGTTGCAGGCGGGTCAGGCGTTCGCCCAACTGGGTCCGATGATGGTCGTAGACCAGCGTGAGCGTGCCGGCCGCGTCGCGAGACTGCGATTCCCAAGCCCGGGCGGTCAGCGTCTCGCGGATCAGTTGGCGAACGGCCTCGCTACGCGTGGCGAACTTCTGCTGGGCGCAATACTCGTCGAATCGCTCCAGCAGATCGTCCTCCAACGAGACGGAAAAGCGGACGATCTCGGACATGGTAGTAGTTGGTCGTGAAGTGCAGTTGACGTTTAGCGGTCGGGCTTGCCCGACGTTTTTTCGGCGCAGTGATCAGCCGATAACGAATCTACACGAATCCCGCGCAGATCGCTAGTCGTGATCCCCTGCAAAGCCGCAAGCGGTTTATGCGGCCCTTCTTACTGGCTGTGGGGTGAAGTGGAGGACCGCGGTGCGGATCTGCCCGTCGCGCTCGACCGTCAGTTCCAGGGGCCCCAGGTGGGCTTTGGCTCGTTGGGCGAACTGGGCGTCGTCGGCGAAATCCTCGCCGGCGATCTGGTAGATTCGGTCTCCCACTTCCAGGCCTGCCCTGGCTGCGGGTGAGCCGGGAACGACGTGCGTGAGAATGATTGTCCCCGGCTCGGAATCGTCGACCCGCCAGGTGATCCCCAGCCGCATCCGTTTGCCGCCCAAGGGGACGCTCAATTCCTCGGATTCGGTCCCGCCGACTCGCCGGATCATCATGTTCACGGGGCTCTGGGAGGTCACTACGGCGCCGGTAAGTTGTTCACCTGTTTCGACTTCCCAAGCCGCCACGCTCTCGATCCGATCACCTACTTTCAGATTGGCTTTCTCGGCGGCCGAGCCGGGCTCGATCCACGTCAACAGCACGCCCTCGGGCGAGGATCCTTGCTCCCAATTCACCCCCAGTCTGGCGGCCACGTTCGGTTTTCGGGCGGCGAGTTGTTTGCGTCGGGTCTCGTTTTCGCGAGTCGCCACGGCGCGGAAGCCGGGCGTTTCGGCTCGATCTGCCAGTTCGTAGGTAATTCCAAACAACAGTCGCACCACCCGGCTCATACCCTGGTGGTTGATCAGATGGGCGTCGTCGCGAGGCGAATGGTAGTCGTCGTGTACGCCCGTGTGGAGCATCAGCACGGGAATGTTCCGTTCGATAAACGTCGAGTGGTCGCTCTGTTCCTGCAGGCTCCACGAGAAATCGAGGGTCAGCCCGAGTTGCTCGTTCTGACGGCTCACCAAGCGTCGCCATCCGAAGCCGGTGCGCGAGCCGAGCACCTTCAATTGGTCGTCGCGGAGTCGGCCGATCATGTCGAGATTCAGCACGGCGGCCACACGATCCAAAGGAACGGTGGGCCGAGAGGTCCAGTGTTTCGATCCGAGCATGCCTTCCTCTTCGGCATCCCAGAAGGCGAACAGGATGGTACGTTTTGGCGGCTGGGGTAGCATGGCCAGTGCCTCGGCCAGTTCCAACAGCCCGGAGGTTCCGCTGGCGTTATCGTCGGCCCCGTTGTGGATTTGTCCGGTGGGGCCTCGACTATTGTATTGGTTCCCCAGGCCGACATGGTCGTAGTGGGCGCCGACGAGGATCACCTGACGGCTGAGCAGCGGATCGCTTCCTTCGATTCGGGCGAGCACGTTTCGATAGTTCTTACCGAAGGGTTGGAAGAAATCGCCGTTGCGGTCGGCGGCCTGGAGTTGGAGCGTTTGGAGTTGATCGCGCAGGTAATTCCCTGCGACTTGGCCGCCGGAACGTCCGGCCTGGCGGCCTTTGAGTTGGTCGGAAGCCAGGTGGTCGACGTGTGTCTGGAGTTGATCCACGCGGATCGATTCGAGGGCCCCGTAGTAGAACGAGGTCTTCTCGGCCGCGACGGCTTTGGGACCAGACAAGCAACAACACAGCAGCGTCAGGACCGCCGCACGGCGGACCATCCAATCATAGATGCACATTCTGAGAACCTTTCAAATTGCCCGACGAAAGTCGGATATCGAAAAGACGCAAAGGGCAGACGAACGCCGCCCGACGCAGTAGTATAGCTCATAGCCACGTGATTTTCCACTAGCCGGACGGTCGATTTTCGTTTTTTTTCCACGTGCCCCAGCGTCGGGGGAGCGGATTGCTCCCTGAAAAACCATCGCCGTCGTTGCGACCGTCACGTTCGATCGTGTATTTCGAGCAATTTGACTGGGGGAAAACGCGACCTAGGCTTGTTTACAATTCGCAACGTACTAGCCGGTGGAAAAGCCTTATTCACAGCCGCCCAATTGCGATCTCCCGCCATGTTTGGCAACCTACTGGAAGAACCGAAACTCGCGCCCGTCCCCACGGAAAGTCGGCCGACCATTCTGATCGTCGACGACGACGAGGCGCTGACCGACGTGCTCTCCCTACGTCTGCAGCGACAGGGCTTCGAGACGGCTACGGCAAGCTCGGGCGAGGACGGCTTGGCCAAGGCCCGCTCACAGCGACCCGCCTTGGTGGTGCTCGACTTGCGACTGCCCGACATGGACGGATTCTCGATTTGCCAGGAATTGGCCGACTCACCTGAAACGTGCGCTATTCCGGTGATTATCCTCAGCGGCATGGAGCACCCGGACATTTTGCGTCGCGCCAGGGCGGCCGGATGCAGCTACTTCGTCCGCAAGCCGTACGACCCGAACGCCCTGTTGATCCTCATTCGCGAGGCCATCGGCGAGGCCGACGTGTGGGACATATTGGAGGAATGAGCCGTTTTCGGGGGTCCGCAGGGCAGAAATACGGCCGATCATTGGGCTTCACCCCCTCTTGCCATCTGGCGGATGGTTCTGCTATATTGGTCAAGCAGCCCATGTTTTGCCGGAATATGGCCGGATTGCCCAGCGATGGGTGGACAAGGCAGGGTATCAGAGAAGAATGTCGAAAATTGTGTGTTTTTTCAGGATGCATCACGGAGTAGTACGTGGGAACCAAGAAATCAGGTAAAGGCCGACGCAAGATCGGTCGCAAGAAACGGCGCATGCGGTCGAAGATTCGTCACCGCAAGGGCTAGTTTTTCGTTCTTTCGAAGCGCCTTCTAGGCGAACCAGACGCTCTGGTCGCACTGCCGGTCCCTTTCTGACAGGCGACAGCCGGTCCGCGGGAAGGGTTTGCGACGATTGTTCGGTTTCGGGCCCCCGTTTCCAACGACCTGCCAGGCAGGTTACGAGCTAGACTTGCAATGTGCCGTTGTGCGCTTTGACCGTTCCTAGGAATCCCCGGTTTTCCACCATGTCCTCCCCTCAACCTGTTATGACAACTGACGCGGCATCGATCATCGACCGACTCGTCAAGCAAGCCGGCCAACTGCACAGCTTGCCGGCCGTGGCCATGGAAGTGTTGCGGCTGACCGAAAACCCACGCGTCGACGCCCGCGCGCTGAAGGAATGTATCGAAAACGATCCGGCGCTGACCGGAAAGCTCTTGCGCGTGGTCAACAGTTCGCTGTTTGGGATCAGCCGCGAGGTCTCCGACCTGAACCAGGCGCTGGCCTTGTTGGGTACCAAGCCGTTGAAGCTGTTGGTGCTGGGATTCAGCCTTCCGCCGGGGTTGTTTCAGGGAATACAGCGGGAAACACTTCAGCAGTATTGGAGGCATACGCTCACCAAGGCGGTTGCCGGACGCGAAATCAGCGAGTCGATGTTCCATGTTGCCGGGGATGATGCGTTTATCATCGGACTGCTGCAAGACCTGGGCCTGCTGTTGTTGATTCAGGTCGTCGGTGAACCGTACGCCAAGTTCCTCGAGCGAGCGATCGACGATCACGGGGATCTGATCGCCTTGGAGAACCGGGCGGTCAAGTTCGATCATACGGCACTTTCTGCAAGACTGCTGCAACACTGGAACCTGCCGAAGTCGCTGGTCGAGGCCGTGGCTTGGAACGAGCCGAACCTGCTTTCGTTGGCCAAGTCGCCGCCGAAGCAAACCCTGCGGCAGATCCTTCTGCTGGCCGAGCTAATGGCCCAAGTCTTGGCAGACGAGAATCCGCACGCCCTGCAGTGGTTGCTGAAGGTGGGTGAAGCCCATTGCGGTCTTTCGGCAACCCAACTCGAGGAGTCGGTAGCCGACCTGGAAGAAAAGGTCGAACAGTTGGCCGACGTGCTTTCGCTCCAATTGCCCGGAAACCTCGAGTATCGCGACATCCTGGCTCGGGCCCAAGTGCAATTAGCGACCGTAGCCGACGAAGCGGCAGGGGACTTGCTTGGCGTCGGGCAGCGTCAACGGCAGGAGTCGGCCGAAGAGTCCCTGCTGGAGGAAGTACGATATCTGTCGGAGGCCGTGGCGAGAATTACGGCCCAACCGCCCCAAGAAAACACCGAGGATAGCGCTTCTCCGGTTCCCGCACCACAGGAGGCATCTCCCGCGCCGACGCCGTCGGCGAGCGAAAGTCCGGCGGCGGTTACCACGTCGACTCGTCTGTTGGACCAGCTCTCGGTTGCGGTGGCGGCCTGTCGCAAGGCACACTGCTCGTTGAGTCTGCTGCTGGCCGGTTTCGGTTCCGATTCCACCGTGCTGGATGAGGAGAACCGTCAACGCTTTCAATGGGCCGTGCAACAGGCGTGCCGTGAAGTGGGTCGAGCGCAAGCCCTCGGTCTGCCTCACGGCGAGTCCAACTGGGCTCTGATTCTGCCTGGCTGCGACCGTCAAAAGGCCGTCGAGTTGGGCAATCAGCTTCTAATGCAGGCGGAAACGTTCAATCCGTACGCCCAACCGGACGAGTTCGGCCTGGGTGTGGGAGTGGCCAGCGTGGTTCTGCCGCCGAAGAATTTCCCCACCGAAGAGCTCCTCACCGCCGCCGATCGTTGCCTCTACGGCTCGATGTCTTCCGGAGGCGGAGTCGTCAAGAGCATCGAGATCTACTGAGCCCCGCCAGCCCGTTGAAAAAAGGGTTTGCCACTGCTTTGCCGCTTGTGGACATCAGCCGGGCCGTGCGGTACAATCGATCGCATGGGGCTGGCGTAACGTTCGGCCACGGTGATTGGTACACTTTGACTCACACTTGTTGGGAGACATCTGCGATGAAAACTACTTCCTTTTTGGCGTTTGTATTGATCTGTACTTCCTTGACCGAGGCCGGCGATTGGCCGCAGTGGCGGGGGCCGAACTTCAATGGGTCCTGCGATGAGCAGAACTTGCCGTCCGATTGGGGTCGTTCGACGAACATTGCCTGGAGCGTCGAAGTACCCGGCGGCGCCGCCACGCCGGTTGCCGCAAGCAATCGAGTATTCCTCTCGGCCGCCGACATACCCAACGACACGCTCAAGGCCATCTGCTTCGACCGGGCCACCGGGAAGACCCTCTGGCAGCACGACATCGCACAAGGAATCCGCAGAGACCGGCTAAGCACGTTCGCCTCCGCCTCGCCGGCAACCGACGGACAGCGCGTGATCTTCTTCTATGCCACCGGCGACATGATCTGCTTCGATCTGGACGGTGAACGTCTTTGGGCCCGTAACATTCATAAGGACTACGGGTCGTTCGCGTTCTACTGGACGTTCGCCAGCAGTCCCCTGCTGTTCGAGGGCAAGCTGTATTTGCAAGTGTTGCAACGTGACGTGCAGGTCGAGGGTCGGGGGCTTGCGGACCAGGAGAACGAATCGTACCTGTTGGCCATGGATCCTAAGACGGGCAAGACGCTTTGGCGGCACGTCCGCCCCAGTCGGGCCGTGGCCGAATCGCGAGAGGCCTTTTCCTCGCCCGTCCCCTTCCAACATCAGGGGACCAAGCAGTTGCTGCTCGTCGGCGGTGACGCGATCTCCGGACACGACCCGGCCGACGGCAAGGAGTTGTGGCGCTGGGGTACCTGGAACCCGTCGCGGATCGGACATTGGCGGCTGGTCCCGTCCCCGGTAGCCGGCGACGGCGTGATTCTGGCTTGTGCCCCGAAACGCGACCCGATCTACGCGATCAAGGCGGGTGGGTCCGGCGTACTCGATGACGACTCGTTGGCTTGGGTCAGTCGAGATGAGAAAAAGGTGACCTCCGACGTACCCACGCCCGCGTTTTACGACGGCGACTTCTTCGTGCTCAGCGACTTGGCCCGAGCGTTGTCTCGCGTAGAACCCAGCACGGGCAAGGTCAAGTGGACGATCACCACGCCGGGACGGTCGAAATACGAGGCCTCGCCGCTGGCGGCCGACGGCAAGATCTACGTGATCAACTTCAATGCCGAGGTCAGCGTGATCGATGCGGCCGACGGCAAGATCCTCAACACGATCCCCATGGCCGACCCCGACAGCCAAGCGATCGTCCGAGCCTCGATCATCGCCACCGACGGCCAACTACTAATCCGCACGACCGAGAAACTGTATTGCGTGGGCAAGACGCCCCGGTGACGCTGTCACATGAGGATTCACCACGCGATGCAGCGCAAAAGCCCCCGGATTGCATCCGGGGGATCCCGCCGACGCTCTGCAAAAACCAATCATCAACAGGAGCAAGCCGTGAAACGGATGAACTCTCGAATCCTCGTTTGGACCCTGGCCTCGACTTGCCTCTTTGCCGGCGTTGCCTTTGGCGACGAAGGGATCAGATCGCCCAAACCGTCGCCGCAATACGAGCCGCCGGAACCTTCGCCTCTGGACGGCGAGGAAAACCTTTTTCACGGGGCCAAGGTGACGGTCTGCGACCATTGGAGCGATCGGGTGGGTGCCTTTGCGATCGACGGGCAATACGATAATCGCAACGACTACTGGGGAACCGACAAGGACCCGGCCTGGATGACGCTCGAGTTGCCCAAGCCGCGATCGTTGAACACGGTCCGGCTGTGGAACTTCTGGGACGGCAGCCGCTCGTACGGCCATCTGATCGAAGGTTCGCTTGACGGGGAGGATTGGCAAACCCTGGTCGATCAACGCGAGTACACCCGGCCCGCCACCTCCGCAGGCCGAACCTTCCAGTTCGACACGACCGAAGTGAAGTTCGTACGTCTGACGATCCAAGGCCGAAACGCCGGCCGCAAGATCGGGGCCCATGTCGTCGAGTTCCAAGGCCATAGCGTCCCGCCGGAACGTCTGGCCGAGCTGAAGGCCTGGGAATCGGTTCCCGCGGGGTTGCACGGGGCGTTCGGTTCCAAGGACGTTCGCTACTCCCGAAGCGTTTTGCCCAAGTCGGAACCGCGGCTCGAATGGTCCGGCACGGCCTGGCGCGGCGAACGGGCAAGTGCGCAGATCGTCCTCTGGACCGCCACGGGTGCGCGGCAGGTCCGCGTAAACAGTTCACCGTTGAAGACCGAGCAAGGCGATGAAATCCCGGCCGCGTGCGTGCGGTCTCGATTCGTTCGCTACGTGATTTCCGATCACAACACGTCCGGCGCAAGGGTGACCTGCCTTGTGCCCGACATCTTGGACACGATCGGGCGGCTCGATCTGAATCCGCGTTCGGTCCGACCCGTTTGGTTCACGATCGACGTGCCGTCCGACGTCAAGCCCGGTATGTATCGTGGCAAAGTGACCGTGGCCGCGTCCGAAGGGCAGTCGATTTCGCTGCCGGTGCAACTGGAGGTACTGCCGGTCGTCGTGCCGCCGCCGAGCCAGTGGGGTTTTCGTTTCGATTTGTGGCAGAACCCCTGGGCCGTAGCACACACGCACCGCGTCGAACCGTTCTCCGAGGCCCATCTGGCGATCCTCAAGCCACACTTGAAGCTATTGGGCCAGGCCGGGCAGACCTTCATCACCACCTACATCACGCACGACGCCTGGGGTGAAACGATCTACCGCAACGAAGGCACGATGGTCGAGTGGATCCGCGGCCGCGACGGCACATGGCGTTTTGATTATACGAACTTCGACAAGTACGTCGAACTGGCGCTGCGCTGCGGCATCACCGACGCGATCACCTGCTACACGCCCGTCTCGTGGCAGAACCGCTACCGCTACGTCGACGAGGCGACCGGCGAGTATGTGCACGTACGCTGGTCGCCGACCTCCAGCGAGTTCGAGTCGTTCTGGCTGGTCTTCCTGAAGGATCTTGAGGCCCATCTGAAGCAGCGCGGCTGGTTCGAGCGAACTTACCTGGGGGTCAACGAGAACCCGATGCCCGACACGAAAGCCGCCATCGCGATGATCAAGCGGGCCAATCCAAAATGGAAGATCACCTACGCCGGCCATTGGCACACCGAACTCAGCGAGCTGCTGGACGATTACTGCATCATCATCGACCACGGCCCGAGTTGCGAAGCGATCAGTCAAAGGCACCAAAGCGGGCAGACCACGACGTTCTACGTCTGCTGTGGCCCCGCGCGGCCGAACAGTTTCACCTTCTCCCCGCCGGCCGAGTCGACCTGGATGGGCTGGCACACCGCGGCGAAGGGCTACAACGGGTTCCTGCGCTGGGCCTACGACGGTTGGACGGCCGATCCCCTGCACGACACGCGCCACGTCAACTGGCCCGCCGGCGACTGCTGGCTGGTCTATCCCGGCCCACGAAGCTCGATCCGTTTCGAGCGCTTACGCGAAGGCATCGTCGACCACGAAAAGATCCGCATCCTCCGCCAACTTCTTAAGCGTCGCGACGACGCCACGGCCAAGCAATCCCTAGCCCGCCTTGACGCGATGCTCGAGCGATTCACCTACGCCACCGCCCAACAGCAACCGGCCGCCGAGTTGGTCCGCAGCGCCCAAGAACTGTTGACCGAACTCACCCGGGAAGCCGCCCATTGATGGTTTTCAAAGAGACATAGGAAAGAAAGGTCTCACGCAAAGGCGCCAAGACGCAGCCTTCGTAGTGAGAGGCCGTGGTCTTCGTTTCCTCACAGGAGTCTGACTAAACATGAACGTTCTTTATGAAAGAATGCCGGCCAGACCATGCGGTGTTTGGCCGGCAGCGACCATCCTGGGCTTCGTACTATTGTTCGTGCCGCTTGCAGCCACGGGCTGGGCAACCGATTTCAGCGAGCAATATCCAACCACCCTCGACCACTCCAAGCAGCCGAAGGGATTCCAGTGCACCAGCGAGCAGAAGGACGTCTGGCGGCTGACGGAGTTCAGCTACGCGCTGGGCGACCAGTTTCGCGTCGCGCTGGGCCCTTCCCAGGTAGTCTTCGGATGCTACGGCACGAACGTGCTCTGGGCAGCCATCTTTCCCGACGAGCCGGGCCAGATCGTCGCGGCCGACAATGGTCAGGGTGAGCACGTCACAAGCGTCTGGATGCGGTTCCATCCGGCGCGGGTGGGCGAGTTGTTTCCCGCCAAGACCGTCGCCGGCCAAGGCAACGCGGCCATGCTGGCTCAAGGCAAGCGCCTGGCCGTGCATAAAATGCGTAGCTGCTGGCAGTCGGGTAATCGGCCGGTGATTCCTTGGAAAAAGGCGATCACGATCGACGTCGAAACGAGTGAAGGTCCGCGCAGGTTTTATAGCATCGACACCGACGAAAAGACAGTCCAATACGTCGACGCGTTTCGCAAGCAGACGCTCGCCCGTCCAACACCCATCGATCGGGCCACGGCGCTGGAGGCCTTCGACACCGTTTGGAAGGCCTTCGATCGCGAGTATGCCATGTTCGCCATCAAGCCCAAGGTCGATTGGGCAAAGCTGAGACGCAACTATCGCCCGCGGGCCGAAACGGCCCAGAACAATCATCAGTTGGGCGCCGTGCTGGCCGAGATGCTGGCCCATCTGGAGGACTTGCACGTCCACGTCCAAGTCGGCGGCGAGTACGTGCCGGGCTACCATCGCGATCGGCCCTCAAACGGCAACGCGAAGGCCATCCCGCATCTGGTCGGCCCGCTCACCGAAACACGCAAGGATCTGACGTGGGCCCGCACCCGAGACGGCATCGGATACGTCAATATCTACAAACTGGCCAACCGGCGCTTGCCGCAGACATTCGACAAGGTACTTCAGCAGATGAGTGACACCAAGGGGCTGATCATCGACTTGCGATTCAACGGGGGTGGTTCCGAGCCGTTGGGTGGCCAAATCGCCGGACGCTTCTTGGACCGCCGACGCGTCTACAGTCTGAGCCAGTATCGTACCGGACCGAAGCACAACGATCTGGGACCGAAACACAAGCGAACCTGTGAGCCGAGCGGAGCGTGGCATTACACCGGGCCGGTGATCGTGCTGATCGGGCAGCGGACGATGAGCTCGGCCGAGTCGTTCGCCCTGATGCTCGCCCAATGCCCGCAGGTGACCACCATGGGCGATCGCACCGCGGGCTCCAGCGGCAACCCGCGTCAGGTCCGCACAGCCGGTGAGATCCTGGTGAACCTACCGCGCTGGATCGATATGGATCCGGCCGGCAAGCCGATCGACGCAGTAGGCATCTCGCCGCAGCTCGTCATCCGGACCACGGATGACGATTTCGCCGACCAAAGGGACCCCGTCCTGGCGGCCGCGCTGGAGGACCTGCGTCAACGTCCGGCCCGCAAGGAGAAGGACGGCAGCGTATTGCAGCGGCGCGTCTCGAAACCCCGTTAGACTAAGGACCGTAGGGTGGGTCGAGGCACGAAGACCCACGCGTGATCTAACGCATGGTGCCGAAATTATAATATTTAGAGTCTGACCCTGCTCTTCCCCAGCCCTCAGCAACCAGAAAGGGCCAGATGACAGACGTTCTACATCAGGAGGATACAAATGGATAAGCGAAGGATAGACTTCGGATCTCTCGCGTGGCAGACGCCGCTCTCAGGAGCCAGATTCAAAGCCTGCCAACAGGACAATCGACGCCTGCGCCTGGTTGAGTTTACCAACGGGTTCACAGAACCAGACTGGTGTGCCAAGGGCCATGTTGGCTATGTGTTGGAAGGAGAAATGGACGTTGATTTTGACGGAAAGATCGTGCGGTTTTCCGCAGGCGATGGCCTGATGATTCCCAACGGGGAACAGAACCGGCACAAGGCAACCGTCATTACCGACGTAGTGAAATTGATCCTCGTTGAGGACGCAGAACCAACAAACTGAGAAGTATTTGCGCCTAACGAGAGGCAGTTCTTGCCAGGTCGTAACCTGTTGTCACACAACGACATACCTCTTTTCCCGAGAATCTCGGGAACTAATCCCCTGCCCAAATCGTCTCTTCTATGGGTTTGGCCATTGACATCTATGGGCAAAACCATACAATGAGGCTGTTTTCCATTTGGCGACCGAATCACTTTTGCAAGGAGCACGACGATGCCTCGTCCACGGGCCGAACATCCCACGCCGGGGGAATTGGACGTTTTGAACTTGCTTTGGGACCAGGGTCCCTCTACCGCTCGAGAGGTCTGGGCCGTGCTTAACGAAAAACGTGAGCGGCACTATACGTCGGTCAACAGCCTCTTGAATACCATGGCCGAGAAGGGGCTGCTGAAGCGGCACTCCGATCGGCGGGCGTTCCTTTATGAAGCCAATATCGCGCGGGAGAAAACGCAGGGGCAATTGGTGCAAGACCTGATGGGCCGGGCCTTCGAGGGATCGCCCAGTGGATTGGTGTTGCAGGTGTTGGATCAGTGCGATCCTTCGCCGGAAGAAATGGACCAGATTGCGAAGATGATTCGAGCGTATCGCAAACAACGGGGGAAGAAGTGATGTTTCCGCTAGACGTGTTGCGCGAGCCCGTATGGCAACCTTTGACCTGGACGCTGTTGCACTTCCTCTGGCAAGGTCTGGCCGTGGCGGCCGGGGTGGCGATGTGGCTCTACGTGTGGCCCGTACGCCGGGCACACAACCGCTACCTGATCTACCTCTCGGCACTGATTGCCATGGCCGCGTGCCCGTTGGTCACGTTGATGGTCATCGAGGCGCCCGAATCGACTACGGTCGCCAGTCGCGAAGTGGAAATGGAGGCCTCCCTTCCGCTGGCGGCGGAACCTGAACTTGAGCTTGTCACGACAGAAATACCCGTAGGACCCACCGACCCGACAGCCTGGAAGAGTCAACCGTCGCTTGAGCATTCAGAAACGGGAGATTCGGCGAGCCTTCCCGTGCCCGTGACAGTGCCCATAACCTGGGAGGAAATGTTTGTCGCAACGATTCAGCCCTACTGTCTGGTGATCTGGCTGGCGGGCGTGTTGCTGCTGGCCATGCGGCTGTCGCTGAGTTGGTTGCACGTGCGTTGGCTGGCGTGGGGACGTCGGGTGATTCCGGCCGATCTGGCTGCCCGCGCGGCGACGCTCGGCGAGCGGCTTGGTCTGAGGTTTCCTCCGCGTGTTTGTATCTCGGAGAAGATCCGCGAGGCGATCGTGGTGGGGCTCTGGCGGCCCTTGGTCCTGTTGCCCGCCTCATGGCTGACGGAGATGACGCCCGAGGTGCTCGAAGCGGTAATCGCCCACGAGTTGGCCCACGTACGTCGCTTGGACTTATGGGTAAATCTCTTGCAGCGACTGATGGAGACGCTCCTGTTCTACCACCCGGCCGTTTGGTGGCTATCGCGTCACGTGAGTGTGCAGCGGGAAATGTGCGCCGACGAGTTGGCGGTCGGCGCGACCAGCGAACGACTAGCATACGCAACCGCCCTGGAACAGTTGGGCCGCATGCGGCTGAGCCAAACCGTGCCCCAGTTCGGAGCCGGCATCGGAAGCAACCGGATGGTGCTGTTGAGTCGAGTCGGCAATATCCTGGGCTTCTCGGCCTCGACCAGCCGAGCCCGCTGGTGGCCGGTCGCTCTGCTGGCACTGGCCGTGCCGCTGGTGATCTGGCTGGCCTCGACGAGCATTGTTGCATCCACCGAGAACGAAACCCGAGCCGAGGAGGTTATCGACGACGGGTCCAGCGACAGGGTCGAGATAGACGACTTTAGTGAAGCGGTTCCCGATCGCGTCGTGCGGGTCATCGAGGCGTATGGCTTGCCGTTCATCGACGACAAGGAACTGACCCGCATTCGCGACGAGTTCCGGCAGATCGTCGAGAAGTATGGACCCGAGAATTTGGGCGACGATCGTAAACGGGCAATTCTCACGTCGATTGAAGAGCACGGCGGGCGACATCTGCAGCTGGATCGCTATCGCCCGAGCGAGATGCGCTCCTTGAATCTGACCTACCTGTCGCTGCCCGACCGGCTTAAGACGCTTCAGTGGAAGCTCTACCGGGCGATGCAGCGTGGGCCTTTGAACACGAAAGAGGCACAGCGTCTGGAAGCACAACGGCAATTCATGCGCGAACACATCATGAGTTTGCCGGAGGATCGTTGGGCCAAACGCGAGCCGGTGCTGGCTCGCCTGGAGGCCCAATTCTTGGATCCTCTTTGCACCGTGCTCGACCGCCCGATGACTGAGGAACAATTCAACCGCTTCAAAGAGATGTTGCAGCGCTATCCCCGCGACCGGGAGTTGAGGTATGTGGTCCCGCATATCGTTTCCGCAGCCCTGCGAGCGAGCCACCGTGATTTCAAGGACTTCACGCTGCCTTTCGACGATCGGGTCGTAAGCTTCGGTCACTCCGGTAGTGTCGTACGTCTGCGCTTCGAATCCAACGCGCCGTTTCACGGTGACACGTGCGGGCTAGATGATATCGAAAAAAGATCCTCCGTCATCGATGCGGTAACCGGCTATCGGGAAACCGCGCCGCCCGACGACCGTGAGCCGGGCAAGTTCGCTCGCTGGCTCGACCAACATGGCAAGGGCGACTTCGGTTACGACGATGCCAAGGGCGGCGGTCTGTTCGCCGTCCGCGGTGCGAAGCTGGCACTGCTGGATGTAAGCAACTGGGTCGAGGCCGACGCGATCGGCAACGAGGCTTTGCGCGGGGAGATCGAAAAGCAAGACAAGCAGGTTGTCAGCCTGAAGACGTTCTATGAAGCCCATCGCGACATGCACAAGAGGCACCCCTCGACGCCCTACATCGGCCCATACATCGGCGTGCTCACCAAGGAAGGCCGCCTGGCGGTAGTCCACGTCGAAGACTTCAGCGGACGCGAGAGCATCGGTGTCCGCACCCGACCTCGAGACGTGACGGCGGATGATCAAAAGCCGACGGGGCCTCGGCAGGAGACCGAGTCGCTCTGCGCCGTCACCGGCACCGTAACCGACGAGCAAGGACGGCCGCTTGAGGGCGTGCAGCTTCAGGCGAAGTGCGGAATCGGAAGCCTGTGGCTGGCCGGACAGGCCGTCACCGACAAGCAGGGCCAGTATACGCTCCGTTTCAGGCCGGGACTGAGAATGTACGACGACGCTACTGGAGAAACGTGGCTCGCAGGCCTTCTAGCCATTTCCGCTTCCAAACCGGGCTACACCGAGAAGAACGTCGGCCGCCGAGACGCGCTGAGGGTGGCCAGCCGCCGAGACGCATGGGGCGCCAAGGCGGAAGACGTGATCCTGCCGGGCAAGCCGGGCCGGCTCGATCTTGTGATGGTTCCCTCGGCGGCCGTCGAGGAAGAGCTTGAGCCCGCCGGTAACGCAATCGCGCCCGAAAAACCTATGGCCAAGGACCAAGGCTCTGCTTGGGGCAAGGCGGTCGAAGGCGTGCAGGTTCGTCTGAGGGCCGACAAGCTGACTTGGCAGCAGGGGACGCAGCCGAAGTTGTTCGCCGATCTACGCAATCGCGGGAAGCAGGATCGGAGTATCGCTTTGGAACACGAAAGCTGGGAAATCGAGATCGACGGCAAGTGGCATTCGCCAAACGGAGGGCGCTCGGGCATTCGACGCTCCTTGCCACTGGCAGTGGGGCAGACACAACGCAATGTCGAGGTCTGGGACTGGTTATGGGAAAACATAAAGGAAGCGGTCCAGGAACTTCCACTTGGCAAGCATACGCTTCGTGTGGCCAGGATCCTCCCGTCCGCGATGGAGGGGCCCGTCAGCGAACAGTTTCGCGTCGTCAGCAACCCGATCGAGATCGAGATCGTCGCCGGTCGACCCGAGACGGCCGGCAGTAACGAGGCCCAGGACTATCCGGCCGCCATGGCCATGGGGCTGCCGGAGGGGCCGCAGGCGGTATTGGACACCTATTCTCGGTGTGTGGCAGAGGGTGAGGCAGCGAAGCTCAGAGAGATTCTGTGCTTCGTTGACAAAAGAGACGAGAAACTGTTTGTTGCTTTCTCCCCGCAAGGAGACCGGATCAATGTTCGGAGTGAGATCTTTCCTGCCGGAAAACGTATCGAGTGCAAGAGAGCATCTGACGACTGCTGGCTGGTCGTGCTGGATGGTGGTTTCCTACTGGAACTCTGGCGATCAGATGGCAAGTGGCGTGTTCTCTGCCCCACCCTCGGAAGGCAACTCTTCGCGCGGGCCAAACTGACAAAAGCGGAAACGTATCGACACCTTTGTTCCGAGGAAATGAAGCGAGTTGTCGATGAAAACAATACGCAACTGGAAAGGAGACGAGGGCGATATCTTGCTGCGATCGACTTATCCAAGCGGCATCGCCTCTACAATCTGGTTCGATACTGCGGAGGCATTCCCGACAAGGATCCGACCACACTGATTGGCATGTCGCTCGATGAATTCCGCAAGGCGGTTGTCCTGAAGTTGGACGCCCCTTCCGGGCTACGATACCGAGTCACTCCGGAAGCGAGATCCTTCGGCGCGGAAGAACCTGTTTGGGTAACCTTTCTCATTGAAAACGTCACGGACAAGCCGATCAAGCTGAAGTACATGCCTTCAGTGGAAGTTGTTAATTTCTCCAACGCTATCACTGCGCGGGGAGCTCTTGTGTTTCCGAAGAAGCACAACGTCGGCGAGCAGGGCAAGTTTGCCTACCTGTTCGAGGAAAGAGAAGTCAACATTTCGCCCGGCCAGACCTACACCACCAAGGTAGATCTCCGGAAGTACTATGTTTTGCCTTCGGCCGAGTATTCGATCTCCGCCCGATTCCACGCGCGGAGTGGTGCTGCTGAAGGCTTCTGGCATGGCAGTGCCATGGCCGATACGGTGATGTTTGGGATCCGGCCTGTCAGCAACGCAACCGAAATCGAGACCCCGCCAACCGATCGGGCTCCATCCCGCAATCAACCGTCGGCCGGCAGACGAGAAGGCGACGACTTCGATGCGTTGGGGACGGCCAAGGCGTTCCTGGCTGCCACTCTGGCTGGTGATCAGCGAGCAATCGGTCGGTATTGCGAACCAAAGATGCCCGTTGCAGAACAGGCGGCCGAACTCCGCAAGCTCATCGGTGAGAAGCCGCCCCGCCTGCTTAGCGGATACATCGACGAGTCCAACGCACTGGTAATTACCGCGGAGATTAGTGATCGAGATGGTAAGACAGGTCCACTGCTGATTCGACTGCATCGAGAGGGCTCCTGGCGCGTTCTCGCCGTTGACTTTGTGTCGCACGACGAGGCCGCCAAGAAGGTCAAGCAGTTTCGCAAGCAATACCCCGATGCCATAAAGACCGACCATGTCAACATTGCCACCCCCCCTGTTCAAGCTTCCGACAAAGCGGTCCCAGCCGAGACCGTGCCCGAGAAACCGGCGGGCGGCGATGAGAAAACGGCGTGGGGCCCGGCAGTTGAGGGCGTGCAATGTCGTCTGCACGTCGACAAGCTGACCTGGCAGCAAGGAAGCGTCCCGAAGCTGCTCGCCGATGTTCGTAACCGGGGTGAACTGGAATTGCACGTCAACCGAACCCCCGATGCATTCGAGGTTGAGGTCAACGGGCAGTGGTACGTTTGCGGAGTCGAGTACTCCGTGGCTCCGTCGCCGTTTGGCCCGGGGCGAGAATATGGCCGCATCGCCGTTCCGCTGGACGATCAGTGGTACGTCAAGGATGAAAACACACCGATGATGAAGGGCGAAGAGCGGTTGAAACTTGCCCTCGGAAAACACACGCTCCGCGTGGCCGTGCATACGACCAGCGTGACGGTACGCGACGGCCGGCTTGATGATCAACCCACTCCACGTGTCCGCGCAGTGAGCAATCCGGTCAAGATTGAGATCGTGGCCGCCAAACCGGCGGCGAAGCGCACTGCGGCGTCCAGTAGAACGACCGTTCGCGGCAAAGTGGTCGATGATGTAACCGGCAAGCCGGTCGCCAATTTCATAACGCAGGCTGGAAAGTTTGATCCGGGTGACCCCGCAAAGGTTGTCTGGGGCTTCAGCGAGACCCGTGGCGGTCCGAAAGACGGCAGTTTTTCCGCCACGGTCCGTTGGTCAGAGGGCTGGACCGCGCGGATCATCGCTGCCGGTTACCTTCCGCAACCCGTGCTCACCCAGCCGCCACCGCCGGACCAGGATAGGATCGAAGTGGTCATCCGGCTGAAACGGGGTGACACGATCCGTGGCCGCGTGCTCGATCACACCGGCGGGGGCGTTGCCAAAGCGGGCGTCTATCTGGCTGGGCCGGGTGTGATTGGCCTGGCCGAAGGACCGCGAAACGAGCTTCAATCAGCAACCGTCCACACTGACGGCGAAGGCCGTTTCGAGATCCCCGGCCGCGGCAAGGATAGCAAGGCGATCTTCGTTAGCGCCGGGTCGCTGTTTGTCTGGCGGGCCGATTTGCCCGAGCCGGGCCAGGAGGCGATCGTCCGCCTGCCCGAGCCGGCCAAGCTGCACATTCGCTACGACATCGAAGGCGGACCGCCGACTGCCGAGGTTCGCATCGAGCTTCGCACCTGGGATATGCCCGAGTGGAAAGCTTTGGTCAACGTGGTCCGCCGGGTCGACGTCAAGGCGGGTGAGGATGGCCTGCTCGTCGACAACCTGCCGCCGGGCGTTTATGACATCTCGCGGATCAAGCACACGCGCGCCGGCAACACGGGCAGGGACATCATGCTCGACCGCCAGTTGAAGCTGACGCTCGCCTCGGGTAAGACGACCGCGTACGACTTGGTGCGCAAGACGGGCACGCCGATCAGCGGCGATGTGGTCGGCCTGCCGAAAGAAGGCGTCAACGGAGTTTTCGTTTACGTCCGCGACCAGCGAGCCAGCGGTGATCCGCGCAGCAAACTCGACGAGTGGAAGCTACGCACATTCGATGGTCTGGCCCTCGAGGGCAACGGCCCTTTCAAGACCGAGCGCATCCCGCCTGGTAAATACAAAGTCGTCGTCCAAGCGTACAGGCAGGAAACCCGGAAGGAAATGAGCCGCTCAGGCTGGCGACTGCCAAAATGGATTGGGACGGCCGACGTCACCGTACCCGAAAGCGGCGAGCCGCCGAACGTGCGTTTGATGATGCGCTTGTACGACGCGGATTAGAAGTCGGCGGTTGCCGAAAACCCTACAGTTCCTTGCCCTTCCTACCGCTGGGGATCCCAACTGACCTCGATGCGGTGCTGTTTGGCTAGATCTTTTCGACCGATGTCCAGGTAGCCTTCTCACCAACCGCCAACCTGCTGGCCGTTGGGGCCAAAGACGAGAAGCACGGATTCCTGACAGTCTGGGATCTCGACGGCCCTCAGACCGCTTCGGACCGCTAAGAATCCTGTCTCACGCAAAGGCGCCAAGACGCAAAGAAGGACGGGAGAAGGATGGTGTTTTCTTTGCGTCTTCGCGCCTTTGCGTGAGACCTCTTCGCTGCCTACTGCTTGCTGTCTACTGCCTACTGATTCATTCCCCGAGCGTTGAACGGCGGCGCAGGATGTGGTGGTAGTGTTGGGCGAAGCGGTGGGCCTCGTCGCGGACGTATTGCAGCAGGCGTAGCGCATAGGAACGACGGCTTAAGCGCAAGGGTTTGTCCATCGCGGTGGTGAAGACGAGCTCCTCGCGCTTCGCCAAGGAGATGACCACCGGCGGATCGATGCCCAACGCGGTGAAGGCCGATAGGGCGCCGTTCAATTGCCCCTTGCCGCCGTCGATCAAGAGGATGTCGGGGAACGGCTCGTTTTCATCTTGCCGATGCCGGAAGCGGCGCGTGACCGCCTCGCGAATGCTGGCCACGTCGTCGATGCCCTCGACCGAGCGGATCCGCAGCCGTCGATAGGCCGGCTTGAACGGCAGCCCGTCGATGAACTGCACCACGGAAGCCACCGTGTCGGTGCCGGCCGTATGCGCGATGTCGATACCCTCGATGGTTCGCGGTTGACTGGGTAGATGCAGCACCTGTTGTAGCCCGGCGAGCCCTTTTTTCGGATCGATAGGAAACACCTCGGGCTGGACGTGCGTATCGAGTTCGCCGCGCTGGTCGAGCGTTTCGAGCATTTGGATCTCGTCACGCAGTCGGGCCGCCGTTTCGTATTGCAACGCCTTGGCCGCCGCTTCCATCTCGTGGTGAAGATCTTTCAGTAGCGATTTTTTGTTTCCCTCGAGGAACCGTTGCAGGCGGTGGATGTCCTTGCGATATTCTTCTTTCGAGATCCGCAGATTGCACGGCGCCGAGCATTGCTGAATCGAGGCCAACAGGCAGGGCCGGAACCACCGCCAACGCTCTTCGGCTTCGGCGATGTCCAGCGAACAGGTGCGGAACTTGAAGATCTTCTGCAGCACCCCAATCGCCCCGCGCAACCCCCGCGGGTTGGCGAACGGCCCGTAAAGCTTGGCCCCCTTACCCTTCGGTTCCCTGGTGAACTTCACCCGAGGGAACTCCTCGCGGGTCGAGATTTCCAGGTAGGGGAACGACTTGTCGTCGCGGAGATCCTTGTTGAATTTCGGCAGGATGTCCTTGATCAGCCGGGCTTCCATCAACAGGGCGTCGATCTCGCTTTCGGCATCGAGGTAGTCGATGTCGCGGATTTCCCGAACCAGCCCGGCGGTCCGCGAGTCCTCGGCCGCCGCCTTGAGGAAGTAACTCCCGGCCCGGCTACGCAGATTCTTCGCCTTGCCCACATAGATCACCCGCCCGGCCGCATCCTTCATCAGGTAGACCCCCGACGTCTGCGGGAAGCAGCGGACCTTCTCGGCCGCTTGCGAGTTGTCTTGGGGGGGATCGTTTTCGGACATGGAAGACACCAGGATCACCGTGGGGACCAACGGCATGGAATTATACGGAAACAGCCGGCAGCAAGCCAGAGATGAATCGACGCAAACGTTTAGCGGTCGGGCTTGCCCGACGTTCCGCCGCAAGTGTGCCACTGCTTCGTAGAAGCAGTGGCACACCCTTGTTCAACGGGCGGAATCCAGCCAAACCGGGGCCCGGTTGCCGTCGCGGCCCGTTTGCCCGATAATAGAAACGACGCTCTGAATTTCCTATAGAAACATACACATATCTCCCATGAACACATCTGACCAAAAAAACCTGCTCGACTCCGGCGACCCTTCGCTCTATGAAATCACCACGCACGGTCCCGGTCCGGCCGGCAAACTGCCGCTGACGCCCGAGATGCTGCGAAATCGGCCTAGTGGCGATGCGTTCGGCATGACCGAGGACGCCGGCATGGGATGGACGCCCGAGGATCTGGCCGGGCCACACTATGTGATGCTCAGTAACCTCGGCGGCATTCGGGCCGACGACGGGTCGACCGTGGCATTGGGTTACCACACGGGCCACTTCGAGCTCGGTCTGGCCATGACCGCGGCGGCCGAGCAGATCAAACGAGACGGCGGCGTACCCCATGCCTGCCACTGCACCGACCCCTGCGACGGTCGCACGCAGGGTACGCCCGGCATGTTCGATAGCCTGGCC
>SDBV01003197.1_pt1 | contig 24392 bp, 23 predicted proteins | sample 2277081 | NCBI WGS metagenome assembly SDBV01 (sample SAMN10402039, study PRJNA504765) | marine sediment metagenome | isolation source: marine sediment core GS10_PC15, 223 cmbsf | place: Arctic Ocean: Southern Knipovich Ridge | collected 2010 | reverse complement strand
TGTTGGGCGGTGTTTTTTTTGCAGCTTAACAGGAGGTTCTTTTATTTTCAATTGTTGCGTTAATTTCGTCTTTTTTCAGAGCATTCAACTTGGGACTAAAATGGGGATTTACTGAGGTCTGGTACATTGGTCATGCACTGCAAAACAACCACTGCCCGGACAGGTTTGAATAGTTCCTTGACTCGAGATAGAGTGAATTGATTCTCCCTACTGCGACAACCCTTTACCTCAAGGTAATAAGAGGAAGGTTCATCCTGCCACTTATTGAGGTCACGGGGTAATCCAAAAATATGGTAGGTAAATAGTTGACTGATGGGCGTTATATCTGATGTTGCCTCTATAGAACCCATTCCCAAATATCCTCGTTAAAAGGGAGAGGCAATCTTTTTCTTTTGCGCAAGTCCTTTAAAGATCTGTATATCCTGCTCGAATAGGGGTATCCCGGTTTTAAGTCTTTCTGAGCGTATCTTTTCCTCCGGCTCTCCAGGCATGAGAATCTCATTGAATCCTTCGGCCAAAGGCGAATCCTTGCACCAGTGAATAAACTCTTCCGCCCTTTCCAAAACATCCGGGCCCAGTATCCCGGTCACATCAAAGGCCATCATTAAGCAGGAGCTTTCTTCAGGCTCGCTTTCATTGGTCAGCAGAGCCTTAACCTGTGGACCGAATTTTGAACCGCTCAATACCCCTGTAAAAAAATCCACTGCGATGGTCATACTGGAACCCTTATGCCCGCCAATCGGCATAACCGAGCCTCCATCCGAAGCCGCCTTTGGATCAGTGGTTACCCTGCCCTTGGCGTCCCAGGCCCAGCCTGGCGGGATTTCTTTTCCTTCATTAAGCATCATATAGATCTTATTCCAGGCCACAGTGCCTAAACAGATATCTAAGACAAAGGGCGTTTTCTTTGTAGGAAAAGAGATTGAAAAGGGGGGATTGGAAAGGGCTCTTTTCAACCCGCCCCATACAAAGAGGCTGGGAAGATTGTTTGATGTGGCAAAGCCGGCCATGTTTTTTTCCAGGGCCAAGCGGGTATAGTATGAGGCTGCACCAATATGGCTGGTCTGCCCGGCAGTGGCAAAACCCACCCCATGCTCTTTTGCCTTTTTAATGGCTGTGTTCATGGCAAAACTGCCCACTATCTGACCGAGCCCGTCATCCCCGTCAATACGCACAGCAGCCCCGGAATCAGAGATTATCTTAATCTGTGGCTGCGGGTTTACACCGCCATTTTCCAATCTCTTAATATAAGCAGGTGCCAGCCGCAGGCCGTGAGTATCCACTCCGCGAAGATTAGCCTCAACAAAAGCATCAGTGACAATAAAGGAGTCTTTTTTAGAAACACCGGCAACTAGAAAAAGCTCTTCTATAAAAGGCCTTAAGACTTCAACCGGGTAATTTTTTACTTTCATGATTCATCCTTCCATTGGGATCCTGGTTATTTTGAGGCTTTCTAAAATCCAACTGTCGGCCTTTTTAACTCATCTAATAGCCTGTTCTATCTTCAATTTCTGTTCTGAACTAAGCTCGACTTTGCCGGCCCTGGCATTCGCTTCCAACTGGACAATTTTTGAAGCCGAGGGAATCACAGAGCCCATTCCGGGTAGGGTCAGGGTATAAGCCAGGGCAATTTCGCTGATGGGCATACCCCATTCCCTGGAAAGAACATCCATATTTTTTAGTTTCTTCTTATTCTCCGGGGTTAGCCTTTCTGCCAGCACTTTCTCATCAAAGAGGCGGTCCCCCTTGCTGATCTTATCCGTATTCAAGTACCTGTCCGTTAAAAGCCCCTGGCCTAAAGGCCCCCAGGCAATAAAAGAAATATTGTTCAGGGTGCAGAACTCTAAAACGCCATCTTCATTTTCCCTGGGCCCCTGAAAGAGGTTGAAACCATTTTGCACGGCAATAACTCGCGGAAATCCCTCCTTAGCCAGTTCAACATAACCTTTCAGGTTTTCCCTGGTGTAATTTGATACACCCAGGTAGCGAACCAGGTCCTGTGATATAAGATCATTCACTGCCTCAAGAGTTTCATCAAAAGGGGTAAAAGGATCGTAGCCATGGAAATAAAGCAGATCAATATTATCCACCTGCAGCCTTTCCAGAGAAGCATAGAGGGACTCCTTGATACTCAGACGGCTTAATCTGCAATGGTTCGGAGTCTTTCCGTCCATCAACCCGAATAGCTTGGTGGCTAAAACTATATTTCTTCTCATGTCCGGATTGTCCTTGAGCCAGTTTCCGATTATTCTTTCCGAATTTCCCGAAGCGGCGTTATAGCGATTGGCCCCATCCCAAAACGTTACGCCCAGCTCTATTGCCCTGTCAAAAATAGTATAGGCAGTTTTTTCATCAACCCGTGATCCATCACCGGTTTCCGGATAGCCTATTTTCCAGGTACCGAGACCTACCTTTGATACTCTAAGCCCCGAGTTGCCTAGATAAAGATAGGGCATCCCATTAAATTCATCAGCAACAAAAGGGAGGTTGTACAACTTCGGATTTGGTTTACTACTCACATAAAACTCCTTAAATATTTCTTTATTCTTATAACTTCAGACCGCTTAAAGCGATATTCTCCAAAATTTGCTTTCTTAAGATGAAAAAGATAACCAATGGCGGCATGGCGCTTAAAAAGGCGGCAGCCATGTTAACCCCATACTCAATGGTATACTGCCTTTGAAAATAAGTCAGTCCCAGATTTACCGTATAGACGCTGGCATCCTGGGCAATTACAAGGGGCCAGAAAAAGGCATTCCAAACCGCATTAAAAGAGATAATCGATATGGCCACTATGGCGGATTTGGAAAGCGGCACAATCAGCCGCATTAAAATCCTGTATTCTGAGCAGCCGTCAATCCGGGCCGCATCAATAAGCTCATCAGGGATCTGCTCAATATTCTGTCTCAAGAAAAAAACGCCGGTTGACATAATAATCCAGGGAAGGGCCATCCCGGCCAGGCTATTGATCATCCCTAAATGCTTTACCGTCATAAACAAAGGGATTACATAGACCTGAATAGGCATCATCATGGTTGCTAAAATAAGGGCGAATAAAAAATTCTTTAAAGGAAATTTAAATTTTGAAAAAATATAGCCGCTGCTTACCGCGGTTAAGAGCATGATCACGGTAGCACTAATGGAAACAATGAAGCTATTAAGAAAAAACAACCCAAAGGGAACCTGTTCTTTATTGAAAACATTGATGTAATTATTAAAAGTGAGGCGATGCGGAAAAAGAGTGAAGCGATCAGAGAGTATCTCATATTCCGGCTTGAAAGAAGAAGATAATGCCCAGTAAAAAGGGAAAATCACGATTACGGCAAAACAGATTAACAAAAGCCAATATAAGCTTTTCGTAAATACTCTATTCACTTGCTACTACTCCCTTTCCCTGCCCAATCTCAACTGAAGAAGTGTGATCGTTAGAATTATCAGCAAAAGCAGGACAGCTTCTGCTGAAGCGAGCCCCATTTTTCTATAGGCAAACCCTTTCTGATATATATCCAGTACCAGAACATTAACAGCTGCGCCAGGAGCAACATCTGAGCCCTGAGTCATAACAAAGACCTGAGAAAAAACCATAAAGGCCCAGAGAGTTGCAATGATCAGACCGTATAATGTAATCGGTTTGAGAAGGGGCATGGTTATTTTCTTGAACTTAATCCACCAGTTCGCACCATCTATGCTGGCTGATTCGTAATACATGGTAGGAATACCTCTCAATCCTACCAGGAAGATCAGCATCAGGTAGCCATTCATCTGCCAGATAAACATAATCATGATGGAAAAAAGGGCCGTATCAAGGCTCATCCAGGCTACCTTTCCCGCACCCAGGGCCATTACCAGGTGGTTTATTACTCCATCCGAGGAATACATCCATTGCCAAACAATGGCCATGGGAACAATCGGAGCAATATAGGGAATAAAGAAAAGACTTTCAAAAAAAGAAGACTTTTTCTTATGGCTCTGAAGAAGAAGAGCTAAAGCCAGCCCTAACAGCATATTCGCCGGAACTGTAATCAGTGCAAAGAGAATTGTATTTATAATACTTGATTGAAACTGCTCATCCTCGGAAAATAGCTTGATATAATTTCCAAGACCTTTGAAAGGTTTATGCGCCTTGATCGGATCATATTTGAAGAGACTTATAATAATAGTCTGCATCATGGGGTAGATCCTGACAATAAAAAAGATAGACAATACAGGGACCAGTATGCTGGCAATAAATAGATATTGCTTCCGTTTCACCTGACTCATTGGTTTTAGCAGGATATAGGCAAAGACACCGACTGTTAGCAGAGCAATAATGATGAATTGAATTATAAATATCAGATTTTCCATAAATACATCTTTTACGAGTGTTGAGAAAGACGGCGGTAATAAACCGCCGTCTTAAAAATACACTTAATATTACTTGGGTGCGTATTCACCATTCTCCTTGAGAATATCATTTACCTGATCAGAGAATTTCTTACACTCCATTGCTAACCCCTGAGGATCATTGGTAAGTTCTTCCCTGGTATACATCTTTGTCAGCCATTCACCCGTTTTGGGCCAGATCTCATTCCAGGAATCGAGGATCGGATAAAAATAGGCACCGTAGCCTTTCGGAAAATCCATTAACCCTTTATACCTTGGCTTCTGCTCATAAACCGATGAGTAGTCCAGCTCCTGGACCGGGTTCCAGCCGGTTTTTAGAAAGGTATTCTTATGTCTTTCAGGTTCATTAAAAAATTTGATTACATCCCAGGCCAGGGCCTTATTCTGGCACTTGGCATTTACATAGTTGTTAATTACTACAGCCAGGGTGCCATTGTACTTGTCACTGGGCAAAGGAGCAATACCATATTCCAGATCAGGTGAAGTTTTTTCCAGGAAAGGAATAGCCTGCGATTCTTTTTGGATCATGGCTGATTTCTCCTTGGCAAACGCTACTATATCTCTCTCTACACTGAAGCCGTCTACTTTGTATTTATAGAAACCATCAAGATAATATTGAATGGCGGCCTGGGCTTCGGGAGTATCAAAATTGCTGGCCCACTTACCTTCACCGGTTTTTTCAATTGGCGCTAAACCCATTGCCCCCAGGGTCTTAAACCACCATTTTTCGGCTACCCCATAACCGCCGCCGGAAATTCGATATCCAAGACCGGCTTTGATAACATTTCCGGCATCATCGTATTTGACCAGTTTCCTGGCATATTCCATCTGCTCGGTAATGGTTCTGGGAGCCCGGTCAAGCCCTGCTTCCTTGAACCATTGCTTGTTCCAGAAGAGGAACTTCAGACCGACAAAGGTCGGTATTCCGTAGATTTTTCCTTCCCGCTGGAGAAATTTCATGGTTGTATCTTTATAATAATCCAGCATATTATCCGGCAGATCAGCCATCAGGCCTGCTGAAATATAGGCCCACATGGAGCCGTCCCAATCCTCCAGAATATCGCCAGCCGTTCCTGCAGGCAGAGCGGTATTGAGCTTATCCCCGAAGGCTCTGGCCGTGAAAAGAGAAAGCGTTATTTTTGATTCCGGATGCTCAGTCATGTATTCCTTAGCATACTCCTGATAGCATTCGTGGACTGCAGGGTATGCCTGCCAAAAGGTTATTTCTCCTGACAAAGATTCCACCTCGGCCTCTGGCTGCGCGCCTGCCTGGGCCATGAATGCCACAAAACAGATAATGCAGATACCAATGAAGATTTTTTTCATCTTCTTCCTCCTAAAATATTATTAAATCGCTGCGATTTAATCGCATCCTGCGATTATTAAAACCTATAGAATATGATAACGATCCCAAACTTCCCTGAAGCTGGAGCCATTTTTAATATCTCTACGTACCATGTCTTCTTCATCAACGCGGGTGAGTGCCTTTAAAATAATTTCTTCCTCTATATCCCTGGGTATCTTGATAATTCCATCCAGATCGGCAAAAATTATCTCTCCCGGTTCAATTTCTTTATTGCCGAAAGGAATAGGTACATCCACGGCAGTTACCCGGCTTCTGCCAGTGGTATCAATAGGAGTTCCGCCCTTGCAGAAAATGGGAAAATCCAGGCGTAGCAAATGGTTGATGTCCCTGGAAAAACCATTGACTATGGCCCCTCTGCCCCCCCTTTGTAAAATCCTATGGGCGCTGAGTTCACCCATTATCCCCAAATCAATAACCGGCCCCCCTGCTACCAGAATCTGTCCTTTCTCCATCTGGTCCAAACCGGCTATAGCCAGTTCATAGGGATCTTCCGTTTTATCACTGGGTTCATTGAACAGGGTCTTTGCCCTGCCTACTAACACCCATTCGTTCTTAAGGGGCCTTATGGCTAAACCCGGAGAAATCACCTGATTCCTGTAACCTATCTCGTCTAGAATATCCGATAAGGCAGCTGAATAGAGTTTTGCCGTCATCTGATCAAAATACTTCTCCATATCCGCTGACATTATTATTCTCCGATAGTGTTATTAATTGCTAATTTTAAGTCAGCCCATCCTATAAGTCAAGGTTACAATCTCCCAAGAGATCGATATTTTTCTAAAGCCTGAATACTATTGTAAATACTTGCAGCTTTCTGGATAAAGGCTTCAAAAACCATTATAATCAGCCATGATCGCAATTATTTTCACTTTCTGCTCAGGAATATTCGGCGCCCTATTCAGCTTATCTTATAAGCTCAGGGTGCGTCTGAATTATGATGTTGACAATGTTCTTTTAGGCTTTTCTTTTTCCGCCTTAGTCATCACCTTTTGCCTGCATTTTTTCCTGGCTGAGTTTATTTTTTCAATGAGCCTCCTCTTACTCGGCACTGCTTACGGTATATCTATGATCACTTCCATAACCCTGTACCTTGCCGTCACCAGAAGCACTAAACTGAATATTACCTGGACGATTATTCAATTCTGCGTGATTATCCCATTTGCCTTAAGCATTATCCTCTATGGAGAAAAGCCCGCTTTATTCTCCTGGCTTGGAATAGCCTTTATATTCATTGCCATAATAGTTTTCGGCCTTGGCAAGAAAAGCAAGTCCGGGCAAGCCGCAGTACCGGACATTAAAACAGCTTTTCTTCTTCTTTTAGCTACTCTGCTTACCGGTGTATCCTTAAGTCTGCCTAAAATATATGCCATGGTTTCTCCGCAGGGGGAAATAGTCTCCCTACTTCTATACTGCAGCCTTACCATGGTCATTCTCTCTTCCTCTTTCTACCTCTTTAGAAAGCAGTTCAATAAAAAGGAGCGGCCAGCGAGAATCTGGAAACCCGGATTTCTGCTTTTTTCCGCCTACATGAGCCTTACCAATATGTCAGCCGCAGCAGTATTAATCCTGGCGCTGCGGGAGATTCCCGGCTCTATAGTATTTCCTTTAAGGAATGCAGTCAGCATTATCTCGGTTTTTATTTTCTCCTTTCTATTCTTTAAAGAAAAGGCTAATCTGCTGGAAATCACCGGTTCAGTAATTGCCGTATCAGGCATTGTGATTGTTTCCGGCTCCTTCTAAGCTGTTAACGCAACGTTATTTAACTATTTCAAAGATCCGTGCCGCTATGGAGAAGCAGAAAAAGGGTCAGCATTGCACAACTTTTAGCCAGCTCCAAAACACTTATCTGCTCCTCATCGGAATGAGCATAGCTCAATTTGCCAGGGCCTGTGGTAATGATTTGCATGCCCGGATTCATCTGGGCAAAAAGCCGGGCATCGCAGGAAGCGGTCCAACCGCAAATCGGTTTCCGGACCCGTATGCCGGCCAGTTCAGCGCATTTTATAGCATCAATCACAGAGATAGAGCCGGGATCCCCGTCAAAAGCATCGTTATGCAGTTTTTTGCAGGACAGGACAGGCTGTCCGATTCCCCCTGGCTGCCTGGTTCCTTGCCCCTCTTTTTGCCAATAATTTTCATAAGCCCTGAGCATGGCCTGCTCGAGCCTGGCCTTAATTTGATCGATTGAATGAGTGGGAACGAAACCCTGTCCCCCTTCCAGCACAAGCACATCAGGAAACCTGTAATTGGGAAAGTAAAGGTCGAGATCATTTGCCTCTTTGAAAACTGCCTGGATAATGAAAGAAGCCTTGGTAACGGCATTGTCATTTTCCAAAATAGAAGCCATATGCCCGCTGGAGCCCCAGATCTTTAAGAGAAAACCCTTTTCCTGCTGTTCAAGCTGATAGTGTTTCGGAACCCTGGCTTTGCCTGTAACCGGATCAATGACTTTGCTCTTGTCACCGTATATCTCTATATATTCTTTCAGGCCGCCTTCTATGAGCCGGATAAGGCCTGTACAGGTCAATCCACTCTTCAGGATAAGCTCTAAATAGCCATTGATCCTGGAGGGGTATTCGCCGAAGGGGCCAAATATACCATGGCTGGTTTGCACCGGGCGCTGGGGAAACAGTGGGTGGTCGCTTTCAGACTTAATCCTGGCACCTTCCCTTTCCAACTCCCTGATAATATCCAGAGCCAGCACAATGGGCCTGGGCGTTCCTTTAACCGGTATTTCGATTTTATACCAGAGGGCGCCCCTGTTTGCCGGTGTAATTTGCTGGTCACAGCACTCCAGGACCATCACCAAATCATACCGTTCTTTTAATTCCTTATCCAAAGCCAGGGACAGGGAACCGTTGCCTCCGTTTTCCTCATCTATAACAAACATGCAGGTCAGGTCACTGCCGGGAATCACTCCATATTTTTTTTTGATCTCGCTTAAAAGCCTTAAGGCTGCTGCAATTATCAGGCAGCCGCTCTTATCGTCGCAGGAGCCCCGCCCATAAACAATATCTCCTTTCCGCGAGACATCAAGAAAGGGAGATACCGTGTCAACATGAGCATTAAGTGCTATATTTCTACCGGGAACGGTTCTCTGTGGGCTGTCCCAAAGGAAAAGTAGATTATATCGCTCCTGGTAAACCCCCACTCCATCTCCATAAATGGGTATCGTATAAGCCGGATTGGAAATTATCCCGGGAGATATTGATTTTTTTTCAAATCTGCCCTTAAGACCGTAACCAGATATTACGTCCCGTATTATCTTAAAAGTTGAATCTTCCTGCCTCGCAGTTTGCTGCAGGTCTTCTTGAGGAATGGTATTAATCAAACAGAGCTTTTCCAGGGTTTCCCCTAAGAAATTTCTGAATTCCTCCTCGTTTACCCTTGCTTTCAGCCACTGAGCAATAACTTCTATTCCGGCCGTTGCATTCTCTTTCTTCACTTTTCTTTAAAAATCTCCTGTCCTGCAGAAAAAGTGGATACAACATGCAGTCGTTTATCCCCCGGTTTATACTTAAAAAGACAGAGATTGGCCGGAGAGCCTGCTTCCAACTTCCCATACTCCTCCGGCAGTCCGATAACCTTTGCCGGATTCACGGTACATAATTTATTTGTTTCAGCCAATCTGTTGCCTGTAAACTCCATAAAGTGAGCCAGATCCCAGTCTAAAAGATGGGCAGCCCCGGCCAGGATGCTGGTGCCGGGCAGGCCCAGGTGACCATCGGCAAATACTTCAACGTCAAGATCTCCCCATTTATACAATCCCGGTTTATAACCGCCTATAAGGGCTACATCGCTTACTAAGACTATCCTATCGAGTCCCTTGGCCCTGGCAAAAGTCTTTACTACCGACCCGGGCAAATGGAAACTGTCTGATATTATTCCAGCCGTCAGCTCATCTGCAGCCAGTTGCTCCCAGATATAATTCTTCAGCCTGGGAAGCTCTGTATAGCTGCCATTGCCAAGGTGGGTGGATAATCTGGCTCCCGCCTCTACGGCCCGGCAGATCTCCTCAGGATTAGCCCCTGTATGACCGATAGAAACGGTCACTCCTGAGGCAGATACCTTCCTTATAAAATCCAGGGCACCTTCCCTCTCCGGTGCTAAAGTTACAATGGAAATCCTTCCTTCTGACGCTTCCTCCCAGCTTTCAAACTCAGCAAAATCCGCATCCCGGACGAACTTCTTATCGTGCGCACCCCTTGGTCCATCTTCAGAAGAAATGAAAGGGCCTTCAATATGGATGCCGGAAATTGCCTTCCTGACAATTTTAGAATTCCTTATCGCTTCTGCAGTTATCTTTAAATTGCGGATCAACCTATCCTGGGGGCCGGAAACAAAAGTCGGCACATGCTGGCTCGTTCCCGAAACAGCCAGGCTGCTGATTATATTATTCACATGCTCTACAGAAAAATCCTCCAGGCTGTAATCACTGCCGTTATAACCGTTGACCTGCATGTCCAGGAATCCCGGAGAGAGATAAGGCAGATCATACCCGGGATTTTCTATTTCAGTAACTTTGCTGATTATCTCGTTTTCCAGATCAAGCCTTATTGCTTTTCCACTGAAAGCAGAGATACCTTCAATATTCATAATAGAGTCTCCTTAAAATATATATTATAGTTATGCTATCTCAAGTGCTTAACCCTTGGATTATACTTTTCATGCCACTTCTGATTCGCTTTGTCCCCTTCCGGCAGATTGGCACTCATCCAAAGAGGCGGCTCAATGTTCAGTTTTACTAACTTCTCAACCGTTCCGATGACCAGCAGATGAAGACAAAAACTGTTCAGGAAGGTGGAAATCGGGGCTACCTCCTGGGCGCATCCCTCGATCTTTACACAGGCATCGCCTAATGGCATATAACAATTCACAAAAACATCGACTATCTCATGCAAATTTTTACTGGTTGAATGCCTCGAAATCGCGCCATCGGGCACAGCATCGGCAAATGAAGTGGAGGTAATACCGATTGTATTTAAACCACGCTTCTTGCAATCCAAAGCCGTATCTATAGTCACAGGATTAATTCCGTATGAATTGACTATGATGATAGTCTCCCCCTTTTTAACCTCATAAGCGCTTAATATGCTCGGGGCCAACCCCTCGGTCCTTTCCATCCAGTTGGAATGCTTGGCACCCATACCGGGCAATAGGGAAGGATCAAGCAGTGGATTTACAGCAGCCAGACAGCCTGCCCTCCAGAACATCTCGGTAGCACCCATGGTAGAATGGCCGCCGGTGCCCATAATGTGGATAAGCTGGTCCTTTTTAATGGACTCAACCATCAGGTCTGTAGCCCGGTCAATTGCTGACTCTTCATTTTCCAGTACCTTTTTAAAGGCCTCATCCAGATTTTGATAGAGTTGATTAAAGTATTTGTTCATTTTACCCCTCCTGTTACCATTTAGTAATATTATATATCTCACCTGTCTTAGCGGATTTATGGATGGCAACTCCTATCTTGGTTGTCTCAATTCCCTGCTCCGGTGAAGCATATTTTCCTTCCAATTCACTTAGAGCGCCTCCCTTTTTTAAGAAAAGGAGATTCTCGATAAAATCATAGATTGATTCATTGAGATATCCCTGCTTTATCGTTTCCCCTGATTTGTTGAAATTGCGGTACATCATACCCAGATTGGGCGTTTCCATACCCTTTGCCGTAGAGCAGCCCCGGGCGCCCCTGTACTGGCTGTTTATCTCCATGAATCCTTCGGTACCAACCAGTTTGATGCCCTGCCTGACTATGGATTCATGGCTGTCAGGTAGAATGACCGATGTATCGTAGGTAATGACCGCTCCATTGGCATAGCTTACCTCAGACTTGACCGAATCATAGATATCGATACCCATGGATTGCAGCTTACCTTTAAAGCCGTTTGCATGAACCGTTACCGGCTGGGGCAGGCCCATCAACCAGTAGGAAAGATCGATCATATGGATGCCTAAAAACCAGGCCGGTGACCCCTGGTCCTCCCAGGTCTTCTTACCTATCATAGTGGTGCCCACCTTTAAGACATCTTCCATCCAGCAGTAGCCGTATTCTATCCGGCCGAGCTCGCCCTCCTGGATTCTCAATTTAAGATCGATATGGTAGGGATCGAAACGTTTGTGAAAATCAACCTGGAGCAGGATATTCTTCTCCCTGGCCTTGCGTGCCAACTCCTTTGCCTGATCAATATCAGTGGTAAAAGGTTTCTCCACTAACACAGGCAGGTTTTTATCCAGGCAGTCCATGACAACCTTAAAATGGAGATGATCCGGGGTAACTACGGTCACCGCATCAGGCACTGCCTCTTCAAGCAGTGTTAAATGATCAGGATATCCTTTCAGCCCATACTCGGCTTCTATTTCCGTTCTCCTTTTCTCATTTATCTCGGCAAAGCCGACTACCTTTATATCTCCCACGAATCTTTCCCGCTGGCACAAAGCATCGAGATGAATTATTCCATAAGTCCCGATGCCGATAACTCCTATTTTAATCATTTTCTTCTCCTCCTATATCTAATAACGCATTAACTTCCCTGTAGAGCATAACCTCTGTGTCCTCATGAAAACAGGCTGGAAATCCGTAGAGCTTATAAGCGTCGGAAACCTCGTACCCGCCTTCTGCAATCGCTTTCTTTGAGGGAATGTAACCCAGCGACCCGTTGGTATAACCGCAGACCAGGGTGTTGGGGATCGGGCTTCTCTTTTTCAGGTTTTTGCCAATTTCTGAAAATAATTCACCAGGTGTTCCTACCAGGGCTACCTCACTGCCGAACTTAAAAACCTGAAGCTCTCCTAAAGCAAAAGGTGCAAGACTTCCTTCCTCTAAAGATTTCAGTGTTTCCCCGGCCCAGAGGACCATATCCTCATTCATGGCCACCCTGTTTATATGTTTATCTTCCCAGTCCATACACTCCAAAGTTTCTGAATCTAATTTCTGCCAGCGTACAACTTCCTTTTGATGAAAATCGATCAGCTTTAATAAATCATCCCTTGACGGGAAAGCCCTGTAGTTAAAAGGAACACTTTTTAGAGCTGTTCTAATTTCAGCGTTTTTCAAACATACACAGTTTTCCATAGTTTTCAGAACTTCACCTGCCAGGATTTTTCCCAATCTTTCTATATCTTCTTCCTCTCCCTCTTTGAAATTACCATCAGACCCTATAGCCGCTGCCTTGACATCTCCGCATGCACCCTGGGTAAAGCAAACAAGCAGCGATTGTTCATAGGCGTTTTCAACTATTCTGCGCATCCGGCCCGGGTAATCGGCAGAAACCTCAGCCACCTGTATTCCCAGGGTTGTCGGATGGGTGCTGTAATTAATGATTGCTGCTACCGGATTGCCTTTGATATCGTCAAACCTGATCACTGCCACCTCAGGATCTATCGGGCCGTCCGGATTTGGAAGCTGGCGGATACCCTTGGCAGTAGGCAGTCGCCTGTTCATCCCTACCCGGTCCGTTATTCCCCGGCCAAAGGAAACACTGACTTCCTGCATGGATCTTTCAGCTGGCAGAAGCGCTCCGGCAATATGTTTTCTGAGCTGTAGAAGATAATCGGGCTCAGGGCTCAAGCTTCCCAGATTGATAACGGGCGGGCCGGTATGCGTATGCGAAGCACAGATCATTACATTCCGACCCGGAAGGGAGTATTTTACCTCCAGGTCTTCCCGTAGAGAAGCAACAAATTCGCGGCTGAATTCGATCAGGTCACAACATATTAAAAGATACCTTTCCCTTCCCGATTCAAAGAGAAGCAGGTTGGCAAAAAGATCATCCATGACCCGCCAGGCCGGCTGGTCACGGCTGATCGATCCCTGTAGTCGTATACCCAAAGGCGGGGTTATGCTTACTGAGGCTTTCCCCAGTTTTATTTTCTGCGCCATAAATCTATCTTTCTTAAAGCATGGGATAGAGATGATGAATTTTCGGCAGGTATTTTTCCAAATATTTTTTATTGGCTTCGTCCCCACCCTCAATATTGGCGCTGGTCCACACCGGCGGCTTTATTCCCTTCTCGATTAATATTTCAACTGCTTTAGCCAGGATTAGATTAGCGGCAAAGCAGACAGCATAGGTGCTGCTGGCTCCCACTTTCTGCGGCAAGCCGCCCAGGGAGAGCAGTGCATCGCCCGGAGGCACATGCACGTCCACCACTATATCGGCCAGATCATGCAGGTTCTTATTACTCGGATGCCTGGCCGGAATATTGGGAGGCACGTTTCGGGCGAAATCCGGAGAGGTGACGCCAACAATGGTGGCGCCAAGCTCCTTCCCGAACAGGGCCGCATCTATGGTTATGGCATTGATGCCGTTAACATTGATGATAATCAAGAGATCCCCTTTCTTTACCCCGTAATACTGTAAAACAGATTTGGCCAGTTTGGTGGTCCGTTCAATATTGGGATGGCTGTCGATCAGGGAAAGCCCGGCCGGGAAAAGGGGGTTGGTATTGGCCAGTCCGCCTGCACGCCAGAAAATTTCCATAGCGCCCATAATGGAATGGCCGCCTGTTCCAAAGACATGGATCAGCCGGTCTTCCTCCACCATTTTAGCAGCCAGACCGGCAGCCCTGGTAATGTTTTCCTCTTCATTTTCTACAATAGCCTCCAGTATTCCGGAGACTTCCTTCAGATAATCCTTCATAATACTCATAATTTTCCTCCTTGCTTTATTATATCTTTACCGCTAAGCAGTAAGTTATTCTTTTAATATGAAATGGCCTAAACCAAAGAATCCAATTCCACCACCTTTTTACGTTCTATGGAAAGTTGAATTGCATTGCTTATTTTAACGATCTTAAGGCCAACTTCTGCATCAGGCTGGGGTTTTCTTCCATTTAAAAGAGAATCAATAAAATACTCTAAGCAGAGGGTTATCCCTCCTCTCATTCTTCCATCGACTTCACTTTCCAAAGAAAGCCTGGGGAAGTGGTACTCACCTTCAGTGGCCACTTTCAGCCCTTCATGAATTCTATCAATATGAATTGTTCCTTTCTCCCCGATTATCTCAATGAATGAGTCCGTTACAGTGGGCATGGAATTGGGCAATACCCAGCAGGATTCAAAAGTACCTATAGCCCCATTTTTAAAACGAAGCAAGGCCTGGATGGCATCTTCAGTATCGATCTTCTTCTTTTGCAGGACTTTCCTCACCCCCAGAGCATAGACGGATTCGACATCAGTTTCTAAAAACCATAAGACAAGATCGATATCATGAGTGGAAAGATAGCTGGCTGGTGATGTATTGGCTGTCCAATCCATCATTTCCGTTGCCGCCCACAGGGTATCATCTTTCCTGGCATAAACCATGACTGCTCCGCCTATATCCCCGGCTTGAATGATCTGTTTGGCTTTGGCATAGGGGGCAGCCCAGCGGTGGGTGTAATTGACCATCACGTGACAGCCCGTATCCCTGGAAATACGGACAATATTCTCAGCATCTTCAATTGTAGTGGCCAGAGGTTTCTCCACCAATACATGCTTGCCTGCCTTTAGCGCATCAATAACAGGCTCTTTATGAAGATAATCAGGGGTGGCTATATGAACAGCATCGATTTCTTTTACCTGCAGCAACCGGTGATAATCGCTATAAACCTGCTTCACACCGCACTCCTCAGCCAGAGTTTTAGCTTTTTCCTGGTTCAGGTCTACGATAGCAGTCAGGTTGGCCCCGTCCATCTCAGAATAAATTCTGGCATGTTTTGCTCCCATAATGCCTGCACCGATAATAGAGATATTGATCTTATCTTTCATTTCTCCACTCCCATAAATCAGATTACTCATAAAATGTCAGGTCAGAGCGCATTACCAGGGCAACCTTCCCTGCAGGATACCTCTTTAAAAGCGTATCCACTGCTGACTGGATATCGGAAAACTTTTCATATCCGGCTTTTCCAAGCTGACCAGCCGTAAGGCCCGGGGAAACCACACTACAGTGAATGCGCTTTCGCAACCGGGCCAGCATGGCCCCGGGTGGATAGGGCAGAGGATCAGCAGGCATAGGCAGTATTCCTTTTAAGATTTTCTTCATGATCTCTGCATTGTCATCAGCCCCTATTCTGGCCGGAAAATCCTTATGCAGCCCGAGGCCTTCATAACAGGGGCTGATCAGAAGCAGGGTGCCTCCGTCTTTTACCAGGGGCTCACCTGAGTAAATGCCCTTGGTCCCCTGCCAGAAATCCATATCATGAGTGTATGAAACGGCAATAACCAGGTCAGTCTTTTCTATTATCTTTTTACTGTAGACCTTCCTGGCTAATTGCACACCCTTTCTCTGGGCCTGCCGGTAATGACCGGCAACTATCTTATAGACCTGATTATCCGGGGTAAGAATAGAGTTGACAATAAAATCCAGGCCCACGATATCGACCCAGCTCTCCATACACGTCCTTACAATACATTCCTCCCTGCCGGTCATGTTCTCCTCTGTTAAGCCGTGGGTAAAGTGAAAATGAGCCACAGTTTCTTTACCGGCCACACCAGGATACAGTATTTTGCCCCCACCGGACCAACCCACTGCTGCATGAGGCACGATGCTGCCGATGCCGATTTTGATATCCGCTTTGGCCACCTCTTCTTCAATAAATATCTTGACCCCGTCTCCACTGGTGCCGACCAGGCAGAGGTGATCCGGGTCCCAAAACCGGGAATTAATTACTCTGTATTCCCTGGCTATTTCACCTCCTATCTTGGCTATTATTTCTTTTTCAGTCATGCGTCTATGGCTGCCTAAGGCCATGATAATGACAATATCCTGCTTCGCTATCCCTGCAGAAAGAAGCTCTTCGATAACAAAGGGAATTATCAGGGCAGCCGGTGTCGGTCTGGACAAATCGTCAACAATAACGGCAGCTTTCTTACCGTGAGAAGCAATTTCTTTTAAAGAAGCAGTACCGATAGGATTTGCCATAGCATTAATAACAGCAACTTTTAGATCAACAAGCGGAGTTACCGGTTCCATTTCATAGATCATGCTTAACCGTTCTTGCGGTAGATGGCATTCGGAAAGGCAGGTATCCTTATAGGGAAATTTTATTGTTGTGGACATTAGCCTTTAACTGATCCCGCGGTTAAGCCGGCCACAATGAATTTTTGGAAAAAGAGGATGAAGATCAAAGCAGGAATGCAGGTTATTATCGAGGCTGAGGACAGCAGATTCCACTGGATAAATGCATCGGCAACAAAGTCGACAATACCTACAGGCAGGGTCTTGGCAGCAGTAGTAAAGGTAACTATTGAAGCAAGCAGGTAGTCATTCCAGGAATTGAGAAAGACAATAATGGCAGTAGCAGCCAGCCCCGGGGCTGCAGCAGGCAGGATTATGTATCGTAAGACCATGGTCCTGGTACAGCCGTCAACGTAACCCGCTTCGTCGAGGGAACGGGGCATGTCATCAAAGAAGCCCCTCATAATCCAGATGGCAAAAGGCAGGTTCATATAGGTGTGCACGGCAATCAGTATCCAGTAGGTATCGATAATGCCCATTTTTTCGCCTATGATATACCAGGGAGTGATAAAGGAAATGGGCGGGAATATCCTGGTGGCAAGCACAGCAACAAATAAGAACTTGTCCCATTTAAAGCGGAAGCGGGAAAACACATAACCTGCCAAAGAACCCAGGGCAATACAGACGGAGGTAATTGTCAGGGAGATAACCACACTGTTCAAGGTATAGCGGGCAAAGGGGCGGGCATGAAAAACCTCGGGGTAATTACCCCACATCAATTTTGTAGGTATCCACCTGGGCGGCCAGTCCCAAATCTCGTTTATACCTTTCAGAGAAGTGGAAAGCATCCATAGAAAAGGAATCAGCGCATATAGTGAATATAAAATTATGATTACATAAGGAATAAGAGTTACCAACTTTTTCCTTGTTATCTTCATACTATTCATAAGCATCAGCTATCTGCGCTCCGTCTGACCAGTTGTCTTGTATAGTAAAGAGTAATGATCACTACTAGGATCAAGAGGAGCACTGAAAGTGCCGATCCGTAGCCCAGTTCCCAGTAATTAACTATATTCTTGTAGATATAGGTGGTAAGTACTTCAGTACTGTTTCCCGGACCGCCGTCGGTCAGAATGTAGACAATCTCGTAGGTCCTTAAGACAAACATGGTCACAATCATCAGGGCAACAAGAATGGTTGATTTCATCAGAGGAACAGTAATCTTGAATAACCTTTGGCCGAAATTGGCCCCGTCCACCCTGGCCGCATCATAGTATTCGCGGGAGATACTCTGCAGACCGGCTAAAAGCAGAACAGTAATAAAGGGAATCCTGGTCCAGGAATCGGCCATGATCACACTGAACTTGGCCCAGAAATAGGTGCCTAAGAAAAGTATATTATTATTTATAATATGAAGCTTATTATTGAGAATATCATTTAAGAGACCATTGGTATCATTCAACATCCAGCGCCAGATTAAACCTGAGATGGCCGGTGGAATAACCCAGGGAACCAGGATAAGGCTGCGGAACAGGCCTTTGCCCACACTTATGCTGTTCAAGGCCAACGAACTGATGAAGGCAATCAAGAATGAGATTGAAACCGAACCGGCCGTGTAAATGATGGTTTGATAAAGGTACTGCCAGAAAACCGGGTCTGTGAGCGCCCTTATATAGTTGCCAAGGCCAAGGAATTTCATTTTCCCTGAAATATGCACTGCAAATAAGCTGTAGGTAAATACATAGATAGTGGGTACAAGCACGACCCCTAAAAGTACGATAAAGGTTATAATGATTATAATGCCTATCAGATGATCATTTAAAAAATCAGTCAGTTTCCTAAGCATCTAAACTCCGCATTCAGCTCTTATAAAAGTATCCGGGTATGGGTATTAGCCATACCCGGATTAAGAAAGATCTTACCAGGTCTGCAGAATATCTATCTTCGTCTGAACCTCGTCCAAAGCCTCTTTGGCCGAAATTTCCCCGGTCAGGGCCTTGCTTACTCCTACATTCAACAGATCAACTATTTTCTGAGAATTGGGAAAAACATATAGTTTCCCTTTTACAACTGCCTCGCTGATTGTCTGGTAGAAGGGCACCGTATCTTCGGTGATGTCTGAGTCCTTCCATACTTCCTTATTGTAGATTACATTTCTTTCCTTTAGGAGCTCATACTTTCTTTCCTGATAGCTTCGGAGGAAGTCAAGGAAAATAAAGGCTGCTGCCTTGTTCTGAGAGAAAGGACTGACACTGTAGAAGCTCATGTCCTGATAAACTGTCTGTTTCATCCCTTCCGCTTTTGGCGGATATAGAGTCATAACAAAATTATCATACATTTCCTTGGTCTCAATGATGAACTGATAGGTCCAGGTTGTGGAAATAAAACTTGCTATCTTTCCTGCGGCAAAGAGCGAACCCATCTGCTGTAAATTATAGGTATTCACTCCCTCAGGAACAACCTTATACTTGTTCCTCAAATCCATCATGAACTGCAGTGCTTCCACGCCTTCCCGAGAATTGACCACAGTCTTTCCATTTTGAAGGATCTCCCCGCCGGCAGCGCTTAAGAAAGAAGCCCATGTTCCGAAAGAATCATAGGAAGGGCCTGCCGGATAAGCCAGCCCCCACATGTCATCGGTCTTGAGCTTCTCACCGATTTTAACCAGGTCGGCCCAGGATTTGGGTGCTGATAAACCCGCTTTTTCAAAAAGATCCTTGCGGTAGCCGTAGATGAAAGCGCCGCCGATATATGGAAAACCATATACTCGCCCATCGATCTCCATGGCTTTAAGTACATCCTCAGGGTAATTGGCCCTGATTTTATCATTAAGCAGGAAATCACAGGGTTCCAGCCAGCCGGCAGCCTGATAGTCATAATAGGCTTCTGTTGATATGGTGGTGAAAACCAGGTCCAGCTTGGGGGATTTTGCCCGCATCATGGCCGACTGCTTGGTATGAAGCAGCTCTTCTGAGGTTTCAATAGGATTCAGCTTGATCCCGGTCATGGCTTCAAAATCTTTAATGCCCAGGGCCATGGCCGGATCGTACTGCATTGGCCCGGAGTTTATAAAACTCAATACCTTGGTATCGCCAATGGCCTCTTTCCAACCATCGGGAAGCACATACTTTGGTTTGGCTACCCGATCAAACATAGATACCGGTTTTTCCCAATCAATTTTGGCTAAGCCGGCATCTTCCGCTGTTTGCTCTTCCCCCTGTCCGCCGCTAAAGACAAACCAGGGGAGAAGCAGTAGAAGTACCCCAATTAGTACTGTTGTTCTTTTCATAAGAACCTCCTTTTTTTTATCTCTTGCTTTCCCGACTAAGCAGGAAATTGTTTTTTTAATATTTCATAGCCGTCAAAAAGAGGATCAGAGAAATGCTCACTAATCCTCTGCTCAAGTAGTACCGGATCCTTTTTTTTGATAGCTTCAAGAATATTGCTATGATATTCCATAAACCCGGTTTGCTTTTCCTGAGCCGCTTTATGGAGAACCGTGATGCTCATATGAATTGATGAAAAAATCTTGATAAGATTAACTAATAGCCTATTCCCGCTTACTTGCAGGAGACTGCAGTGAAAAGATGAATGTGCATCAACCAGTTCGATCTTATTAAAATTGCTCGACAGCACCTGTTTGAGATTATTCAGAGCTGATTCCATCTGTTTAATATCCGCATCAGTATATATTGTTAGATTTTTCATAAGAAAGTGGGATTCCAGACAGACTCTTAAATCTAGAACCTCCTGATAATTCCTGCTATTTGTCTCCAGGCTAAAGGGCAGATTCTCCAATATCGGTTCAAAATCAAACTCCCTTATGAAGCGTCCCACTCCATGGCGAACTTCAATAATGCCTATTGCTTCCAGTCCTTTCAGGGCTTCCCTGATTGCTGTCCTGCTGATGCCCAGTTTCTCTGATATCTCTTTTTCAGTAGGAATTGAATCGCCTGTTGTGAGTCCGGAATTGATAATGTAGAATTTTATCTGAGTCTGAATTCTTTTTCCCAATCCCTTTTCTTTTATTTTTTCCAGTTCTATTCTCATAAAAATCTACTTATTAATTCTACTCAATCAATTTATGCCAGTTTGATAGAATTTGTCTTATGATGTCGGACATCATAGTATCACCTTACCATTTCTCTGTCAAATCATTTTTTGCTTATTTGTCTAGAATTTAAAAAAACTCAAGGATTTTATTTTTCTCAGCCAGATCCCGTAAAAGAATCAATAGCTTATGATCAAGTTGGAGGCCTGATTCTTCTGCATCCTTAAGAAGTTGGAAACTTTTCTCTCCCGGCAACCTCACAGACTCTTTCCCGGGACGGGGACGACTCTCTTTCAGAGACAGGACAAATGCCTTCATCTCTGCCAGATAACTATCCCTACCGGCAAAATTATCCGGGTCAATAACCAGTAAATTGAAAGACTGTTCCGGCTCTTTTAAGCCCCTGTTGTGCACTCCGGCCAGGGCTGCTCCGGCTTCACACCAGAGAGCAAAGGTAAAACCTTTATAGCCGAAACTTTCTCCGCCTAAAAAGAGAATGGATCCGCCTTCAGCCACTACGCTGGGATCATTGGTGCTGTTGCCGAATTTATCCAGGAAAATTGCTTGCTCCGCCTTTCTGCCCCGCTCTATCATTCTTTCCACCTTACCCCAGGAAACTGCTGAGGTGGCAAAATCACCTAAAACAGGTTCCATTCCGGTTGGAAAAGCGATCGCCACCGGGTTAGTGGCTAATTTGGCATCGATGCCACCGAAAGGAGCGCATAAAGGATATCCACGGGACTGGGCCCATATTTGGGCTAAGAAATTCTTTTTGACCAAGGAGATGAGATGAACGCCTAAGGCGGCAATCCAGCCGGCATTTCGCACCACAACCATAGCAACTCCATACACCGGTGCCTTTTCCAGTGCTTTTTCTTTAGCGAGCTTCATGGCTAAATGCCCCATGCACCTGTTGCCGTTTATCAGGGCCGTAGCCCCTTTGTCTTTAACCAGCTCCGGTTCTGCTTGAGGATCAATAGACAAGCCCAGCTCTTTATCATATTCGCAGAGGGATAATAGGCCATGGGTGGAAAAACCCATCGCCTCTGTCATCACCACCAGCTCAGAAATATAACGGGCATTATCCTCAGAAATACCCTTTTTCATAAAAAATTGAATGGAGAAATCAATCAACCTTTGTTTTGCATAGCGCGGCATATCAATCAATCTATAGCCTGATTATTTTCCTACTATATCTCTTCGGCCCCAACCATTATAAAATCTTCCGCATCATTTTGATTGAGGAATTCTGCTTTTATCCATTCAGCACTCCTGGCACAGTCCGAGATACGCAGTTCGGAAACAGTGCCCCTTAAGCAGCCAAGGCCGTCTTGAAACTTTCCCACTGCAATATCCGTGTCATTTTCCTGGATCTCGCCGCCACCCTCTTGCTCCGCAACCAGATCCCCATCCAGATATAGACTCAGCTTGCTGCCGTTATAAACTCCGGCCAGGTGGTGCCTTCCTTTGGAAAGCACCTTATTGGCCCGCACATTCAATACTCCTTCAGGAGTATTGATTAGAAAACTGGGCCCGGGCAAGCCCGCGCACAAGCCGCCGTTATGCCCATAATCAGCGGCACGCAAGCTGAAGGAGGCCCTATCTCCGGTAGTATCATAGCGCATAACTTTTCCATGCGCCTTGAATCCTTCGTCCGGTCCTGCCTTTAGTTCCTCACGCCAGGGCGCAAAATAGAGATAACGGCCGTCAAAGGTCCCTGCATTGAAGCCGCTCGTTTTTAGTCCTGAAGTATGACCTGCATCATGTCCCTGCCAGCTCCTTTTATCTAAAAAATCACCCTTTGTATCGTAGCGCAGAACCTTACCATGAAAGCCATAGTGTACACTTTCTCCTTCCCAGAAAGGTATATAATAGATGTACCTGCCGTCAAAGGCAGCCCCGTCGTAACCTTTCGTCAGTAATCCACCTGTATTCCCGGTGTCATAGGCCTGCCAGCTTTCCCGAACAGTAAAAGAGCCGCAGGTATCATAACGAACAGCATAGGTACTTATAGAGTAAGGGCAGAAGTAGATATAACGGCCGTCAAAAGTCGCACCCACGCATTTACCCATTTTCTTTTCGGAATAGCGATTATAATCATAGACAGTCCAGCCTGAACTTTCGCTAAACTCTTTCTCAGTATCGTACCGAAGTACAATGCCGATGGGCTCTAAGGGTATAAAATAAATATAGCGGCCGTCAAAAACCACACCGTCATAACAGCGGGAATTCAAACCGCCTGTATCCCCCGCATCATAGACAGCATAACTGGCCGGATCGGTAAAATCTCCCTTAGTATCATAGCGCAACACCTTGCCGCTGTCTCCCTTTTCTCCCTTATAGTCCGGCAGGAGGCTGGTAATTGAATAGGCCCCCTCATATCCAGGTGCGAAATAGATATAGCGGCCATCAAAGCCTGCGCTTTGATATGAAACATTGAGTCCTACATCATAAGCTGACCAGGCTTTTTTGCTGACAAAATCCTCTTTTATATCATATCTTAAGATCCTGCTGTGGTGCATAGAACCGTCGGTGCGGGGGATAAAATAAACGTAGCGGCCGTCAAAAACCGCACCATAGTAACCAATGGTCCTTAACCCATCGGTTTGCCCTGCATCATAGGCCTGCCAGCTCTTAGGCTCATTAAAAGGGCCGTGGCTATCGTAGCGCATTACCCGGCCATGTCTTAACTGACCGTCGTTTTGGGGAACGAAGTAGACATAGCGGCCGTCAAAAACCGCACCAAAGAAACCCCTGGTGTTTAAGCCGGAAGTGTTTTCCGCATTGTAGGCTTCAAAGGTATTTAATCCGCTTAAGTGGGACCATTTGGATGCAACTATCTGAAAGGTGTCCTTCTTAGGCTGCTCGATATCCAGCCAGGCCTCAACTGTTATAGCACCGGTAATATTCAGACTCTCAGAATGAGGTATCTCGAGAAATAATTTTCGTTCCTTTTTTTCGATTACCAGTCCATCATTTCCATTACTAGTGGAATCAGACTGATTCTCCGCGTTCGGGTTTAGATGGAGAACCAGCTTATAATAGGCATCCCAAACAAAATTTTCTGTTTTATCGTGTACTATTTGATCAGGCCCTTCTATCTTAGCAGGAAAACCATAAACCAGGTAGACAACTGCATCCCGGCCGCTGGAGAGTTTCGGGATTCTAACCCAGGCTTTCAGCTCCCCTTGGACAGGATTGAAGGCTGTCAATTCATAGTCAAGCTCTTCTTTGCCCCTGGAATCAGTAAAGTAAATAGCTTTACTGTTTTGATCGGCTTTTATTCTCAAATCCCTGTCCTTTATGCTAATTAAAACTGGAAAATCCGACAGATCTGTGCCAGCAGTTTGCGAGTATCGGATGGTAATCTTTTTTCTATTCATATATTGCTCTTCCTTCACGCAATAGGTTCTATTTAAGAATTAGGATGTATGATGTATTATAACTTCATAGGCGAAGTTGTCAAGCACTAAAAACACTTATCAGCTACACCACTTGATCTTCCTCAATTAATTGGTAAGATTAGGACAAGATGGATTTTTTGAGCTTTGTGCTGCGTCGCATCGGCCGCCTGCTGCTCACAGTTTTACTGATCTCGACTATCATCTTTTTTGTGATCAGGGTGATCCCCGGCGACCCGGCTTTGGTTATAGCC
>SDBV01003196.1_pt1 | contig 24392 bp, 18 predicted proteins | sample 2277081 | NCBI WGS metagenome assembly SDBV01 (sample SAMN10402039, study PRJNA504765) | marine sediment metagenome | isolation source: marine sediment core GS10_PC15, 223 cmbsf | place: Arctic Ocean: Southern Knipovich Ridge | collected 2010 | reverse complement strand
GCATACAATTCTCCGGAATATATTCCCGAAAAGGGGGCATTTGTCGAGATCAGCAATGCCCGGGGAAACAGGATTGTATTGCCCGAAAGTGAAGCTGGACTATATGAGCAATTTTTTGCCCAGTCTTTCCTTGAGACAAATCAGTCCTATACACTGCATATAATTACATCTGACGGCAATGAATATATTTCTTATCCCGATACCATGCTTCCCTGTCCACCAGTTGAAACGGTATACTATAAACAGGAAGTAAGGGAAACCTCAAATCCGCTCTACCCAATAAATGGCGTGCAGATTTATACCGACCTGAAGATACCGGAAGGCCATGCCAGGAACTACCGCTGGGAGATGGATGAAACATGGGAGTACCATGCACCGTATTCCATCCAGGTCTATTATATTGGATATATTGTAGATCTCGGATCGCCAAATGATTCTCTGAAAAAATGCTGGATATCGAACAAGGTCAGGAAAATCCAAACCATAACCACCTCGCAGATCGCCGGAGACAAGGTAAACGGGATACCGCTTAATTATGTTTCCGATGAAAGCAATCGCCTGAAGTTCAAGTATAGCCTGCTGGTTAAACAATATGCCCTAAGTACAATGGCATATAATTACTGGAATCAGTTGGAGAAGCAAAGCCAGGAGAGTGGTGGATTGTATGAACAGCAGCCTGCCAGGATCCATGGTAATGTTTATAATCCATCCGATCCGACTGAGCGGGTACTGGGGTATTTTAATGTATCCTCCGTAACTGAGAAAAGGATCTATATTGAAGAACATTTCCCGTTTCATATACATGATTATGATTGCACCCCGTTTGCAGTGAATCAGTGGAATCCTCTCTACATGTATACAGCAGCAGATTATCCGATATATCTCCTTATCAGGGATCCATATCTACGCTCGTACGACATGGCCGGGGATGTGTGTTTTGACTGTCGGGAAGGCGGAGGAAGTACAAGTCCACCGGATTTTTGGGAATAATTATTATGGGAAGGATCAGATTAATACAGCGAATTAAATGCTCTGGACTTACGTCCGGGTTCATTCTGTTATTCTGTATCCTTGGCGGAGTAAATACCTTAGCTCAGGATTTCGACTTATCTGCTTTCTCAGGGGAAGAATACCAGGAAACTCTTGGCCTGTTTACAGACCGGAGTACCTACATAGCCGGAGAGGAGATACTGTTTACCGTATTAAATCTATCCGGAGAGGCTCTGAAAAATCCTCAGTGGAGTGAAATAGTCTACATTGAACTGCTGACACTTGATAATCAACCGGTAATCCAACAGAAATTCAGATTGGCTGCCGATGGTGTTCATGGATCGATTGAGCTGGGCAAATCACCGGCTTCCGGTTATTATTACCTGCGCGCCTATACCCGCTGGATGCGAAATTATCCTTCTGAGAATTACAGCAGCCGGAGGATAAGAATAATAAATCCATACAACCAGGAGCTTGCCGGCAATGCAAACGGAGTTGATAATAGAAACTATAAAGTCGCAAAGTCATCTGATTCAGTACTTCCGGTACAAATTCAGGCAGATAAGAAAAACTACCAGATAAGGGAAAAGGTTTCTCTCTCAGGAGACTTTCCGGAAGTTGTCGGGGGACTCTGCCTGACCGTTGTTAGGAAAGCAGCCCTCGACAGCAATGATCAGCTTGAATTTATGTCCAGTGAAAATCCGGATAATGGAGCATTCTATATTCCTGAAACCAGGGGTATGGCCATAAGTGGAAAGGTGGTTGATATTGCCGGGGGGAAGCCTGTTCCCAATTCGCGTGTTCAGCTCTCCCTTATCGGGGAAAAGCCCGATTACTTTGGTTATCTGACCGGGAAGGACGGAGATTTTTATATAGCGGTTCCGGATTATAGTGGATTGAAAGACTTCTACATTAGTGCAGAAACGCAGGCTGCAGGCCAGATTGAAATACTGATTGACCAGGATTTCTCAACACAGTATATTGATCCAAAGCAACTTACATTGCAAATTGGATTGGAAGAAAAACCTTTTCTGGAAGAAATGATGCTTAATGCGCAGGTAAATAATTCCTATCAGGCCAAAACAATCTTATCGGACTCTTCACTAACAGAAGAAAGTGTTAAAGAGGGTAACTTCTATGGTGATCCCTGGTTCACAATCAGGATAGATGATTATGTAAAATTACCCACACTGGAGGAATTTATTTTTGAATTGATACCCCAGACCAGCATCAGGAGAAGAGGAGGGAAGATAAGCCTTTCAATGGAGGGTGACTACAATGATCTTTCAATTTACAGTCCACTAATACTTCTCGACCATGTCGCAATTTCTGAAGTCTCAGCTATAATCAATGTTTCACCTGAGAAGCTGGAATCTATCGACTTGATCAACGCCAGCTATGTAAGGGGAAACATTAAATACGGGGGCATCCTGAGTATTACTTCCAAAAACCGGGACCTGGCAGGTATAGATCTGCCCCTGGATTCTTATTTTTTCAATTTAATAACCCTGACCGAAGTACAGGAAACCATTTTTCCTGATTATAGCAGAGGGAGGGGAGACCTGCGTAATCCCGATTTCCGGAATTGCCTGTTCTGGGATCCGGATATGCATATTGACGACCAGGGTCAATATAAAGGGGAGTTCTTTACCTCAGACCGAAAAGGAGAATATATTATTGTTGTCCGTGGATACACAACTGAGGGACAATCAATTTACGGAAGTACTGTAATCAATGTAGATTGATTAAATCGATGTTTCCTTTGGAAATCAGGTCTGCAACTCTACAGACATAATCCTTTGAATATCATTTTTGCGGGAAATGCGTAACAAGAATCAGGTGACTCTCGTGGCCAATTCAGGTAATTCTCTCTTTACAAATGAAGTTTGAAGATAGATATTTGCATCAGATAAGTACTGAAGAGGACCGCAGACAATGTGATCAACTTAATAATAATCAATTCCGGGGTAGTTGGCCATATATGATTGAGTGCCAGTTTGCTTGTGGTCAAGGTAATAAGCGTAATTAATAATTATTTATAGTGTTCAAGAATTTAAAAATAAGATATAAGATCATTTTCTTCCCTGTCTTATTCGTGCTGGTAATATTAGGCGTGTTCTTAATTTTTCAACAAGCCAATAATAAATCCAATAATATGTTAAGCAATATTCAGGATGGCTATGTGCCATACCTTGAAATTATTAACACTTCGAGCTATGAGTTAATAAATCTGCAACGTGAATTTCAGGATGCCGTTTCATTGGCCGATGAGGAAAAGCTCTCCGAAACAAAATTAAAATATGATTTTATTAAGAGTTATATCGATACAGCGCAGTTAAATATTATAGGTCAGAACAATGATGACTTAACACTTCTTTCCACAGAATTTGAAAATTACTACCAGCTGTCCTTCAAAACAACCGGAGCCATGATTCGCGGGGAGTTCACAGAAGAACTCTCCACTGACATTGAAAATATGGTGGAAGCATTTAATGGTATTAAGCAGAGTCTTTCTGAAATTATTATTGAAACAAACCAGGAAGTGGACCTGGCAGTTGCCGGTACAATAAGAAATGCTGATATATCTTTTCGCAATACACTTATTATTTTAGGTGCAAGCCTGGTGATATTTCTCCTGATGTCGTATCTGATTATCGTTCCCCTCAATAAATCCATTGCTTTTCTAAACTATAAAATTGCGAGGGTAGCAGATGGATTATTGTATGATGATGATTCAGTATCTGGCCATATTAACAACGATGAGATAGGCCATATGGCAAAACAGATCAATCTATTGGTAAGTAAGCTGCATTCGGTAATAAATGATGTTCTGGTGGGGATACAATCCATGGATCTGGCCAGCCAGGAAAACAGCAATACTGCCAATAAATTGGCTGACGGAGCAAATCAGCAAGCTACTTCTGTTGAAGAAATCGCATCTACCATAGAAGAAATATCCGGAAATATTAATCAAAACAGCGAGAATGCACATATTACCCGGGAAATATCGGAAGATGCCAATAAAGGGATTAAGGAAGTAACAGAGCAAACCCAAAAATCTGTGGAAGCCAGTAGAATTATTGCCGATAAAATAGGTATTATCAATGAGATTGTATTCCAGACGAATTTGCTGGCCTTAAATGCTGCTGTTGAAGCAGCACGTGCAGGTGAGTATGGTAAAGGATTTGCTATTGTAGCAAGCGAAGTGCGCAAGCTCGCAGAAAGAAGTAAAGTGGCTGCAGAGGAGATTTCCAAACTGAGTAATGAAAGCTATAAATTGGCGACAGGAGCCGGAGAAATAATGATTAACACCATGCCAAAGGTTGAAAAAACGAGCATGTTGGTACAACAAATCGAAATTGCGAGCAATGAGCAATCAAATGGCACTGCCCAGGTTAATAATGCGATTCAACAACTGAATGGCCTAACCCAACAAAGTGCTGCTGCAAGCGAGGAGTTGCTTGCAAATGCTTCAAATCTGTCTGATTTATCCACGAGGCTTACCCTTCTGATACAATTTTTTGATATTGGGAAAAAGGATCAATGGTCAGTAGAGAATGCCCCGGATCATTCAGGATTTGAGAATGGCAGTAGCAAGCAAAATCATTCCGATTTATCGAAAAAAGATGTGATTAAACTGGCGGGATGATTATACAAAACCTGACTTGCAAAAGAATTATAACAATGTGCGATGAAATGATCGGGCAATTAGTAGAATAACGTTAATAAACAGTATGAAAAACAAAGTATTATTTTTATTAGGAATGACTATGTCAGTGATGACATACGGTCATAGCAACCCAGCATTCCGGCTGAAAGAAATGGGAAATACACCTCCAGAGTTTAAATTAGTTGGAGAGGGTCATGAAACAAAATCAATCAATGAATACCTGGCAAAATCCGTGCAATATCCTCAGGGAACTGCGAGTTTTGGTTTACTCGGAACAGAAGTCGTGGAATTTGTGATTACTGCCTCCGGTGAACTGACCGATTTGCATGTTATTAACAGTATATCATTAGATATCGATAAAGAGGTGATTAAAGTTCTACAGGAAACCAGCGGGAAATGGAATCCAGGAATCATTAATGGAGTACCGGCGAATATGAAGCAAGAAATCTCAGTGGTCTATAAGCCAAATGCAAACTATAATCTGGATAAAATTGCAAATAATTTCTACAGCAAGGGAATCGATAAGCTGCTTGTGGACAAGGATCCCAAAAAAGCCCTGAAGAATTTCAACCGGGCCGTTTCCCTGCTTCCGTATGAAGAAAGCTTTCTGGCAGCCAGAAGCCTTTGCAAATTTGAATTGGGTGATGAAGTAGGGGCTCGGCAGGACTGGGACCGGATTATCACTTTATACAAATCCGCTAATCCTCAATTTCGTGCTTCAAAACTTAATCAGGAAATGAATCATCTGAAGGGATTTGCAGAAATGAGCCAGCTTTTAAAATAGATATAAGGAAACAGTCAACCAGGTCAACTTAAAAAGTCCGGCCGGCGGCCATTACAATCCCTTTTCACTCAGGTATCGCTCCGCATCCATAGCTGCCATGCAGCCTGAGCCAGCAGCTGTTACAGCCTGTCGGTATTGTGAATCCTGTACATCACCACAGGCTAAAACTCCTTCAATATTGGTTTTGGCAGTATCTGGCTGGGTTTGAATATATCCAACATCATCGGTATCAAGGTATTCGGCAAAAACCTGTGAATTGGGTGTGTGTCCTATAGCAAGGAAAAATCCCTGAATTTCCACCTTATAGTCTTCCCCTGTCTTTTTGTTGTGTACGATAACACCATTCACATTCTGATCTCCAACCACTTCTTTGGGCAGGTGTTCGAACAGGATCTCGATATTGTCTACGTTCTGTACTCTTTCAGCCATAATCTTTGAGGCCCTGAAAACATCCCTTCTGACAATCATATACACCTTTTTGCAGAGTCCGGCAAGGTACAGGGCTTCCTCGCAAGCTGAATCCCCGCCTCCCACAACTGCTACATCCTGTCCTTTATAAAAGAATCCGTCACATGTGGCACAGGCAGATACTCCATAGCCCATAAACTTCGACTCCGATTCCAGTCCCATGTATTTGGCAGTTGCCCCGGTCGCAATTATCACGCTGTCTGCTTCAATGGTTTGCTTATCATCGATGGTAATTTTATAGGGTTGTTGTGAGAGATCAGCCGCTGTGGCGATACCCCATCGGGTATCCGTACCGAAGCGTTCAGCTTGTTTTTTAAGATCTTCCATCATTACCGGACCCGAGATTCCTTCAGGGTAACCGGGAAAATTCTCCACATCCGTAGTTGTGGTTAACTGTCCCCCGGGCTGTAGTCCCTCATAAAGTACCGGTTTGAGATTGGCACGGGCTGCATAGATGGCAGCTGTATATCCTGCTGGACCGGAACCTATAATAAGGCATCGTACTTTTTCATTTTCTCCTTCTGGCTTGGTTTTTTCCTCCCCGTTTTCAATGTTGTCCATTGGCTTGAATAATTCCATCTTCTATTTGTCAAATGTGATATATGAATATTATTTCAGTACAAAAATACTGATAATCTAATTTACGTATTGTCTGTATAATTACAATAAATATACCATATGCATAAAACTACTATTTTTACACCATTCTGAATTTATTAATCTGACAATCCGTCACGCATGAAGATAAACCTTGTCAGGAATGGTATTTTCCCCATTACCCAAACAGCCTCAGGAGAAGAAACTGTCCCGTCCACCGGTTATGATTTTCCAGGAACCCTTCAGGGAGAGGGGAAACTGGTAGGATTGCCGGTACTGTTTATACGGACCAGCGGTTGTAATCTTCGTTGCACATGGACCACCCCATTTGGTGATGTAAGCATCTGCGATACACCTTATGCTTCACATCATACAGATGAGATTGAGGCATGGGAAACCAAGGATATTGTCTCAACGGTTAAAGCCAATATTGGAGAGATCCGGCACATCGTAATCTCAGGAGGAGAACCTACCATACAGCCATTGCCTTTAACAGATCTTGCCAGGCGACTGAAGAAAGAACTTGATGTACACATCACTGTCGAGACCAACGGAGTGTTATTCATTCCCGAACTGGTTACATATATAGATTTGTTCTCAATATCACCTAAACTCAGCAGCTCGGAACCGGACAAGGAGAAGAACAGGGCACTTGAGGTTCCTGTTGATGAAAATTATATCCGGGACCACAGGAAGTTTCGCCGGAATACCGATGCCCTTCAGAAATACATCAATGCCTGCATGAATCTGGGATCATATTACGGTGATATGCCGGGAGCAGGAGCGGAAAGAAAATACAGCAAGGATTTCCAGTTAAAGTTTGTGATCACAAGAGAAGAAGATCTGGCGGAAATCAAACGGGATTTTCTGGCGCATCTTTCATTTGTAAATAATGATGATGTTGTTTTAATGCCGGTAGGAGCTACCCCGGACCTGCTGGCAAAGACTACTGACCTTGCTGCCCGCCTCGCGATTCAGAATGGATTCCGCTTTACCCCACGCCTGCAGATTGATCTTTATGGTGACACAGCTGGGACCTAAGCAATGCATTGTCAATTCGTTGCTACACAGCTTACGCGGCGTCAGGCAACTTACTCGACAAGAACTTTGGGATGTTCCTTCGGATATGCTCCTTCCTTCAGTTTCTTTGCTATCGCATTGAAGGCATTGATGGTATATTCAACATCTTCGAGTGTATGTACGGCAGTGGGGATGATTCTCAGCATTATCACACCCTTAGGAACCACCGGGTAGACCACCATGGAACAGAACACTTTGTAATTTTCGCGCATATCCGCAATCACATTAGTTGCTTCGGTAAGACCTCCCTCGAGAAATACCGGTGTGACCGGTGATTCTGTAACACCGATGTTGAATCCATTCTTCCGCAATCCATCCTGTAGCGCATGGACGATCTTCCAGAGATTGTCTTTAATCTCCGGATTATTCTTCAGCAGCTCCAGCCTTTTCATGGCTCCAATTACCAGAGGCATCGGCAATGATTTGGCGAAAACCTGGGATCGCATATTATACATCAGGAAATCAATTACGAACTTGTCACCTGCAACAAAAGCACCTATGGATGCCATTGATTTGGCAAAAGTTGAGAAAAAAACATCAATACCATCCTGGCAACCGAAGTGTTCACCCGTTCCGGCACCGGTCTTACCCATTGTGCCAAATCCGTGGGCATCGTCGACCAGCAGTTTGAAATCAAATTTCTTCTTTAGCTCAACGATTTTGTCAAGTGCGCCAAGGTCACCTGCCATACCAAATACACCTTCGGTTATTACCAGGATGCCGCCGCAAGTTTTTTCGCAGAGTTTCTCTGCCCTTTCAAGTTGTTTTTCCAGGCTTTCAATATCGTTATGCTGGAAAACATATCTTTTCCCAATATGCATTCTCATTCCGTCGAGGATACAGGCATGAGATTCTGAATCATATACAACTACATCGTTCCTGGTTAGCAGTGAGTCAATGATGGATGTCATTCCCTGGTAACCGAAATTAAGAAGGTAGGCGGATTCTTTTCCTACAAAATCGGCAAGTTGCCGTTCCAGTTTCTCATGTTGTTCGGTTTGCCCGGACATCATCCTGGCACCCATGGGGTAAGCAAGTCCGTATTTAACGGCAGCCTCGCCGTCTGCTTTTCGAACCTCCGGGTGGTTCCCGAGACCAAGATAATTATTAAGGCTCCAGTTAAGAACCTCCTGTCCGCGAAACTTCATTCTCGGGGCGAGTTCGCCTTCCAGTTTCGGAAAAAGAAAATATCCATGTCCGAGTTCCTGATGCCGACCAAGCGGTCCCTTATCTTTCTTGATTTTGTCAAATAGATCCACGATGATGTGTTTTGATGATTATGCCACAAAATTATGTTTTTTCTCCGCAATAAAAATACCTTGTTTGCGTAAATATTAAGTGTTTCGTTTTCAATTCATACTATAAAAATGTATTTTTGCACGATGTTTTTCAGCAGGGTTTATACTATCTCATTGGTAATCATAGCGTTATTGCTGATTTCGGCATGCAGCGGGTATGAAAAACTTCTAAAAAGTTCCGATTATGCCCTCAAATATGAGAAGGCACTGGAATATTATGAAAATGAGGAGTATGTGAGAGCAGGTACACTGTTAGACCAGGTAGTTAGTGTTTACCGTGGTACAACAAAGGCAGATACTGTATATTATTACCAGGCTCGTTGCTATTATATGCAGAGGGATTATATTCTTTCAGGCCATCATTTTAATAACCTTGCCGTGAATTATCCTAACTCTGTATATGCGGAGGAATCAGAATATATGATGTCGTATTGCTTATACATGCAATCTCCCAAACCATCACTCGACCAGAATAATACGGAAAAAGCAATTGGAGCATTCCAGTTGTTCATTATACAAAACCCTGGAAGTAAGAGGATTCCAGAAGCACAGGCCTATATTGATGAGATGAGGAATAAACTGGTGCAGAAATCCTATATGAGTGGAAAACTATACTATAACCTTGGTGATTACAAGGCTTCCATCATAGCGTTGCAGAATAGTCTCAATGACTATCCAAACACAGAACACAGGGAAGAATTGATGTTTATGCTGTTACGCTCGCATTTTCTCCTGGCTGAAAACAGTATTGCTCAAAGACAAATTGAAAGGTACCAGGACACTGTAGATGAATATTATTCTTTTGTAGGAGAATTCCCTGAAAGCAGGTATCGCCGTGAAGCGGACCGCATTTATAACGGCGCTCTCGGGAGGATTGGAACCCGGGATATTTTAAGCGGACAATAATTGAAGTACATATTTTAACTTATGGATTATAAAAAATCGAAAGCTTCGGTAACTACGGTTACCAGGAATCTGAACCAGCTTGATAGCGAGACACTCAATATTTACCAGACCGTGATGATTGTCGCAAAAAGAGCGAATCAGATCAGTGTGGAATTAAAACATGAACTGAATAGCAAACTTGAGGAATTTGCCTATTATACAGATAACCTTGAGGAGGTTTTTGAGAACAGGGAGCAGATTGAGATCTCAAAATATTATGAACGGCTTCCAAAGCCCACTCTGATAGCTACCCAGGAATTCCTCGATGATGACATCTATTACAGGATGTCTGAACCAGAGGCTGAAGAATAAACTACAATACAGCGGAATGCTGGAAGGTAAAAAAATACTGCTTGGAATAACAGCCAGCATTGCAGCTTACAAAGCAGCCACGCTTGTGCGACTGCTGGTAAAGGAAGGAGCAGAGGTCCAGGTAATAATGACGCCGGTAGCAAAGGAGTTCATTACCCCGGTAACCCTTTCCGCCCTTTCAGGAAAACCTGTATTTTCTGATTTTTTTTCCTCCCTTGGAGGCCAGTGGAATTCTCATGTTGATATGGGACTTTGGGCCGATCTTTTCCTGGTCGCCCCTGCAACCGCCAGCACCTTGGCAAAGATGGCAAACGGAATTGCGGATAACCTTCTTATCACTACATACCTTTCATGCAAATGTCCTGTAGTTCTGGCCCCGGCTATGGATCTTGACATGCTCCAGCATCCATCCACGACTAGAAATATCGAGTTATTGAAGTCCTACGGCAACCATATCATTGAACCCGGCACCGGGGAACTGGCCAGTGGACTTTATGGTAAGGGACGTATGAAGGAACCCGAGATCATCCTTGAGGAGATAAAACCTTTTTTTGATGCTGCCGCCGGTGGAAAAGGAACAAAATAAGTCCGGTAGACTGTCAGGCAAAAAGATACTGATTAATGCCGGACCTACTCAGGAGAAAATAGATCCCGTTCGGTTTATTAGTAATTATTCCACCGGGAAAATGGGTTACTCCATCGCTGAAGCATGTGCAAAAGAGGGAGCCGAGGTTCTCCTGGTGAGCGGTCCGGTAAATCTTTCCCCAATAAATCCCCTAATTAAATTATACAGGGTAACCAGTGCAGCTGAGATGGCAAGCCGCTGTATCACTCTTTATGAAAAATGCGATGCCGCAATACTTACTGCAGCAGTAGCGGATTTCACACCCATGCAGCGTTCCGGGCAAAAGTTAAAAAGGACAGGGAATACCTGGATACTGGAACTTGAGCCAACCCAGGACATTGCAAAGGAGCTGGGGAAGTTGAAGAAGAAGAACCAGGTTCTTGTTGGATTCGCTCTGGAAACAACGAATGAGCTGGATAATGCAAAAGGCAAACTTGAACGTAAGAATTTTGATTTTATAGTACTCAATTCCCTTAACGATAAGGGGGTGGGTTTCGGCTTCGATACAAATAAGATCAGCATCCTGGAAAGGGATAATAATATCCGTATTTTTGAGTTAAAGACTAAGAAAGAGGTAGCCTTTGACATCGTCGAAAAATTGCTCGAATATGTTTAGCAGGATATACATGCTCCTTGCCGCTGTACTTGTTTTGTTCCCCGGAAGGGTATTCTCACAGGAACTCAAATGCAATGTACAGATTGTTTCACAGCAGATACAGGGAACAAACAAGCAGGTCTTTCAGACCATGCAGACCGCCGTTTACGAATTTATGAACAATACAAACTGGACCAACCATGTCTACCAGATAGATGAGCGGATTGAGGTCAATTTTATGTTCAATATTACTGAACAACTGAGTGCGGATGAGTTCAAGGGGACACTGACGATACAATCACGAAGGCCTATTTTCAACACGAACTACAACACTACCCTGATAAATTTTGTCGATAACAATATTCATTTTCGATACGTGGAATTTGAATCCCTGGAGTACGATGTTACTCAGCATCTGTCAAATCTGACATCTTTGCTGGCTTACTGGGCATATATGATCATCGGACTTGATTACGATTCCTATGGTTATCTGGGGGGAGGTCCCTTTTTCCAGCAGGCTGAGAATATTGTTCAGAATGCACAGAATGCCAGGGAAGGCGGTTGGAAGCCTTTCGAAAGCCTTGATCATAAGAACAGGTACTGGTTGGTGACAGACATTCTGAACGACGGATACAGGCCTCTCAGGGAGTTTAATTACAGTTATCATCGCATGGGTCTTGATATTATGGATTCAAAGGTTAATGAGGGAAGGGCAGTTATTGCCGAGAGCCTTGACAAGTTGCAGATGGTATATCGTGAAAAGCCCGATCCTTTCGTTTACTGGCTTCAGCTGATCCTTGATGCCAAATCCGATGAGATGATCAATATTTTTTCTGAATCCTTTACGGAGGAGAAGAACAGGGCCGTGAATATCCTTCAGGAGATCGATCCGGCCAACAAGACGAAGTACGACAAGATCCAGGCTTCGAATTAATTCGATACAAATTTTATCTTTACAACAGGAAATAGTACCGGATTCTGATCCAGAATAACATAGATTCCGGTAATTGTCTCATTAACCAAAGCAGGCTGGGCTGCAGAACTATGCTAAACACGCTTCATGTCAGGAACTATGCACTGATCAGGCATCTGGAGATTGAGTTTGACAGGGGACTGACCATTATAACCGGAGAGACGGGTGCAGGCAAGTCCATTCTTCTTGGTGCACTGGGACTCCTGATCGGGAACCGAGCAGATACTTCGGTTCTTAAGGATAAGGATAAGAAGTGCTTCGTCGAAGGGAGCTTCCGGATTGGAGGATACGGACTTGAGGGATTTTTTGAAGCAAACGACCTTGATTTTGAAGATCCTGTGATATTGCGCAGGGAAATTGCACCCGGTGGGAAATCCCGTGCTTTTATTAACGATACTCCGGTCAACCTGCCGCTGGTACGTGAACTGGGCATCCGGCTGGTGGATATACACTCCCAGCACCATAACCTTAATATGAATGATCACAGGTTCCAGCTGACGGTTGTGGATGCCGTGGCAGGAAACCAAAACCTGCTGGCTGCCTACAGGGACCAGTTCAGCCTTTATACCTTACTGGGAAGCAGGCTTAGTGAACTGCGGGAAAACGCCCGGCAGTCCCTCACTGACCTTGATTACCTGAGCTTCCAGTTCAAACAGCTTGATGATGCAAAAATTGAGGGTGATGAACAGGAAGCCCTTGAACAGGAAATGCAAACCCTTGACCATGCGGAGGAAATCAAGAGGAATCTGCTTGAAGTCCACGCTGTCCTGGACGGTGAGGAGGCTTCGGTGCGTGATTTGCTGCAGAAGGCAATCCAGGCCTTTGCCGCGATTAATGAATATTATCCTCTTGGCGGGGGACTATCGGACCGGATGAAGTCTGCATGGATAGAACTGAAAGATATCGCAGCCGAGGCTGAAATGGGAGGAAACAATACGGATCTTGACCCGTCCCGTCAGCAGATGGTTCGTGAAAGGCTGGATCTTTTGTACAGCCTAATGCAGAAGCACGGGGTGAATGATCTGAAAGACCTGATGCAGATCCGGGATGGACTGGATGCAAAGATTTCTGATATATCTTCCTTCGAAGAGCAGATATCAGGGCTTGAAGAAGAATGGAATGAATCTCTGGTTTCACTGAGACACCTGTCTGATGAGCTTTCTGCAAGCAGGAAAAAAGTTATTCCCGGAATAGAAAAAGAGGTAATGGGAATACTTCAGGAGTTGGGAATTCCGAATGCTGCATTCAGGGTCTCAAGACATGAACTGGAAAAATTTACAGCAGACGGCAGGGATGAGGTAGAATTTCTTTTTTCTGCAAACAAGGATATGCAGGCAAGGGAAATTTCCAGGGTTGCGTCAGGGGGCGAATTGTCAAGGCTCATGCTTACAATTAAGTCCCTGCTTTCCGATTCACTTGAGTTGCCTACAATAATTTTTGACGAGGTTGATTCAGGGGTGTCTGGCGAAATAGCGGATAAGGTAGGGGGTATCATGAAAAAAATGTCCAAGGGCAAACAGATTGTTAATATTACCCACCTCCCTCAGGTGGCCGGAAAGGGAGATCAGCATTACCTGGTTTATAAATCCGATGAGGGTGGGGGTGAGATTACCGGCATTCGGCGGCTCAGCAACGAAGAACGAGTGCTTGAAGTAGCCCGCATGCTCAGCGGTGAAGAACTTACGGAAGCAGCCATCTCCAATGCACGGGAACTGCTGAACTGACATCCTTATTTAAAGTAAATCTAATTAGTATCTTTGATTAGCATAAAAAACAAAACATAATGGCCTACGGATTGTTAAAAGGTAAGAAAGGAATCATTTTTGGAGCCCTTAATGATATGTCGATCGCCTGGAAAGTGGCGGAAAAAGCACATGAAGAGGGTGCAGAATTCACCCTTTCGAACACAAGAGTTGCTCTGCGGCTTGGCACACTGGGTGAATTATCTGAAAAGACCGGAGCTGAAATAATCGAGGCCGATGCCACCAGCCTTAAAGATGTTGAAAATGTACTGCTGAGGTCTATGGAGATACTGGGTGGAAAGATTGATTTTATCCTGCATTCCATAGGTATGTCCCCCAACGTCCGAAAGGGACTCCCTTACGATGCCCTGAATTATGATTATTTCTTTAAGACCCTTGATATATCAGCCCTGTCTTTTCACAAATTATTGCTACTCGCGCGCAAGCATGATGCCATAGCTGATTACGGATCCGTAATAGCCCTTTCATATGTGGCTGCTCAGCGGACCCTGGTCGGGTACAATGACATGGCAGATGCAAAATCCCTGCTTGAGTCCATTGCACGAAGCTTCGGATATATTTACGGTCGGGATAAAAAGATCCGCGTGAACACAGTTTCGCAGTCCCCCACCATCACCACCGCGGGAAGCGGAGTGAAGGGCATTGATACACTGATCGACTTTACCGAGCGAATGTCCCCTCTTGGGAATGCCACGGGAGAGGATTGTGCCGATTATTGTGTTACACTGTTTTCCGACCTTACAAGAAAGGTTACCATGCAAAACCTTTTCCATGACGGCGGATTCTCGAGCATGGCAATGAGTCTGAAAGCCATTGACCAGTACAATAAGAGTTTTAATGAATGTGATTGATCCTGATGACAGTAGCTGGAACCACACCTGGTTAGCCGGTTTTTCAGAATTTCTTATATTTATCTGAGTAAAACCAATACTGAGATAAATGGGAACTGTTATTCTGGCACTTTTTTATTTCCTTTTCCCGGCCCTGGTAATCTACCTGGATAAAAAGTTTACTGTAGTTAATAAGGTTGGTACCGTTGTTATCTGTTATGGTGTGGGACTCCTTATCGGGAACATAGGCATATTGCCTGATGGAATCGCTGAATTCCAGGAGTCACTGTATTCCGGCGCCGTAATTCTGGCCATCCCCATGCTGCTTTTTTCACTGGATATCAGGAAATGGGTTTCCATGGCAGGAAATACCCTGCTGTCTCTGGTACTTGGCATTGTTTCTGTCATTGTTATGGTGGTAATCGGATACTTTATCTACAGGGATGTGATTCCCGAGATTTGGAAGGTAGCCGGTGTGCTTATCGGTTTTTATTCAGGAGGAGCACCCAATGCCGCGGCCATAAGCCTTGCACTTGATATGGAGCCGGATTTGTTTATTCTTACACAGACCTATGATCTGGTTGTTGGCGCCTTTACACTGTTGTTCCTGATGACTGTGGCTCAGAGGTTTTTCCTGTTGTTCATGCGGCCTTACAAGGCAGTGGACAAAGAAAATGTTGGAGAATCCGGTGAATCCTATCATGAGAAATATGAGACCTACGATGGCATATTCTCCCGGCGGATATTTTTTCCTTTGCTGGGTACTCTTGGATTGGCCATACTGATCCTGGGCATATCTGCAGGAATCAGCCAACTTTTTTTCAAAGAAATAAATACTGCCCTTGTTATTATGGGTATTACCACACTTGGGATAGCCGCATCCTTCGTACCCAGAATCCATAATATTGAAAAGTCATTCCAGGGCGGAATATATCTTATCCTTATCTTTTGCCTGATCTTTGCCTCTATGGCCGACATCAGTATGTTCAGCCTGGATTCTTTACCACTGTTAATTTACATCATACTGGTAGTGCCGGGGGCGCTTCTGCTGCATGGACTGCTTTCAAAGTTATTCAAGGTAGATGTGGATAATTTCCTGATCATTTCAGTGGCCCTTTCCATGTCACCGCCCTTCGTGCCGGTTGTTGCATCCGCGCTTAAAAATCGGGATATCATTATACCTGGAATGATCATAGGTCTTCTAGGCTATGCAGTTGGTAATTACATTGGTGTTCTTATGGGATATCTTATCCATGCCTTTGGTTAGCGGCTGATTATTTTATAACATACCGGAAAACATATTTGATTTATGGATTTACTGATATCGAATATAAAAACCCTGTTGCCGACTGAGTCCGAATCCCGTCCATTTGTTGCAGGTGAGCAAATGTCTGAGTTGGATTCAATTGAAAATGCATGGTTGCATATCTCGGAGGGGAAAATTCGGAATTTTGGTACGATGAGTGACCCAGCACTCACCCGTATTCGGAAAACCATGTCCGGGCTACATGAATTGTCGGCCTCGGGGAAAATGGTAATACCTGCTTTCTGCGACTCCCATACCCACCTTGTCTATGCAGGGAGCAGGGAGGGCGAATACACAGATAAGATCAGGGGACTCTCCTATGAGGAAATAGCTAAACGGGGTGGGGGAATACTGAATTCGGCTGCATTGCTTCGTGAAACCCATGAAGATGAATTATACAGGCAGTCCCACGCCAGGGTAAAAGAAATTCTAAAAATGGGTACAGGAGCTGTGGAGATCAAGAGCGGCTACGGACTGGATACCAATTCAGAATTGAAGATGCTGCGTGTAATCCGGCGTCTGAAGGAAACCACTCCTCTTGATATCAGGGCAACTTTCCTTGGTGCCCACTCATTTCCCCTTGAATACCGGAAAGATACTGAGAGGTATGTTGACCTGGTTGTCAGCGAGATGATACCTGCGGTATCTGAGGAAGGCCTGGCAGATTATATCGATGTGTTCTGCGATCGGGGATTCTTTACCGTCAAGCAAACCGAACGTATCCTGGAGGCTGGGATCAGCCATGGATTGAAGCCCAAGATACATGCCAATGAACTTGATTTCTCAGGCGGGATACAAACAGGTATTAAATATGGGGCACTGTCAGTCGATCACCTGGAATTCACAGGAGCTGAAGAGATACGCTGCCTGTTAGACTCTGATACCATGCCAACCCTCTTGCCAGGGGCTTCATTTTTTCTGGGACTAAAATATGCTCCGGCTCGTGAGATGATCAATGCGGGACTGCCGGTCGCACTGGCATCTGATTTTAATCCCGGCAGTTCTCCATCAGGGAATATGAAACTGGTTATGTCACTCGCATGTATACAGATGCGAATGCTCCCAGCTGAGGCTTTGCACGCAGTAACCCTGAACTCTGCATATGCTATGGGGCTCCATGAAACTCATGGCAGTATCAGCAGGGGAAAAAAGGCCAACCTTATAATTACAGGGGAGGTTCCCGGATTTGATTATCTGCCCTATGCCTACGGGTCTGACCTGGTAGATACTGTAATCCTCAATGGCAGTATAGAGTATAAAAAGGACTATGAGCTATGAAAAAGATAATTGAATGTGTTCCGAATTTCAGCGAGGGACAGGATATGGGGATAATCAGGCAGATCACTGATGAGATAGAGACCGTAGACGGTGTGAAATTGCTTGATATTGATCCGGGTAAAGCCACAAACCGGACCGTTGTCACCTTTGTTGGCGAACCGGATGCTGTGATTGAGGCTGCCTTCAGGGGAATAAAGAAGGCCGCCGGACTGATTGATATGAGCAAGCATAAGGGGGAGCATCCGCGGTTCGGAGCCACAGATGTTTGTCCACTGATACCCGTCTCAAACATAAGCATGGAAGAAACGGTTGAATATGCCCGTAAACTGGCAGAAAGGCTAGGAAACGAGTTGAACATACCCATATACTGCTATGAATCAGCAGCATTGAGCGTACAAAGGAAGAACCTGGCTATGGTTAGAAGTGGTGAATATGAGGGACTCAAAAAGAAGCTTGCCGATCCCGGATGGGCACCGGATTTCGGTCCCCCGGCCTTTAATCCTGCCACAGGGGCCACTGCAGTCGGGGCCAGGGATTTTCTTGTTGCTTTTAATGTAAACCTGAATACAACCTCAACCCGGCGCGCCAATGCAATTGCCTTTGATGTCAGAGAACGTGGCAGGGCAAAGCGTGAAGGGAATTCCCTGACAGGCAACATACTGAAGGATAAGCAGGGGAATCCGGTAATGATACCAGGGGCCCTAAAAGAAGTTAAAGCCATAGGTTGGTTCATCGAGGAATATGGTGTTGCCCAGATCTCCATGAACCTGACCAATATATCGGTAACTCCGGTTCATGTGGCATTTGATGAGGTATTTAAAAGAGCGGAGGCCAGGGGAGTCAGGGTTAGTGGTTCGGAGCTTGTGGGACTTATTCCCCTTAAAGCCATGCTTGATGCAGGACGATATTTTCTGAGAAAACAGAAACGCTCGCTGGGGGTATCAGACCCGGAGCTCATAAAGATTGCTGTTAAGTCCATGGGGCTGGATGATCTTTATCCCTTTAAACCGGAAGAAAAAATCATTGATTACATGATCGAGGAGAAAGGCCGGGCAAGGCTGGCCGAAATGACTGTTAAAAACTTCATGGAGGAAACTGCCTCAGAATCGCCTGCACCCGGCGGAGGATCCATCTCAGCCTGTATGGGCTCACTGGGTATTGCTCTTGGAACCATGGTTGCAAACCTGTCATCGCACAAAAGAGGATGGGATGATCGATGGGAAGAGTTCTCCGACTGGGCGGAAAAGGGTAAAGTCCTCCAGGAAGAACTACTTCGTCTCATAGATGAGGATACCCGTGCCTTCAACCGGATCATGGATGCATTTTCACTTCCAAAGAAAACGGATGATGAATCAAGAGCCAGAAAGAAAGCCATTCAGGATGCCACAAAAAATGCAATCCTGGTCCCCTTTCAAATCATGGAAACCGCTGCTGCCTCAATGGAACTTCTGAAGGCCATGGCGGAGAAAGGGAATCCCAACTCTGTTTCGGATGCTGGAGTAGGTGCCCTTGCTGTCCGGTCTGCCGTCAGGGGCGCCTTTCTTAATGTCAGGATAAACGCTGGTGGACTCGATGACAAGGAATTCGTAAATGAAATGATTAATAAGGGTCAAGTAATTGAAAATGAAACCATTGCCAAGGAGGAGGAGATACTGGCCATCGTTTATTCGAATCTTTAGACTAATTCTAAATTGAGATGTCTTTAACACCCGTCTTATTTGCTCAATATTCCCTTCATTCATAGGGACTCTGGGTAGTTATTGCTTCCAAAACCCTTGATACTGCTGGATTAAGGAAGAATAACACACTTCATCAACATTGACCGAAATCAACAATTGCAGGTAGACCCCATCATTAGTGGTTCATATTAATTATGATTATTTCAATTCTTTTTTTTTAGTTTTAGCGCACGAATAAATTTAATTAAACTCTGTTTTAACTATTTAACCTAAAATTTTTATCTATGAAAAGATTTACTAGTCTTCTAGTATGTCTTTTGTTTATTGGCTTACAGGCCATGATGGCACAAGACATGCAGGTAAGGGGTGCGCTAACTGATGATGGCGGTTCTCCTCTACCGGGCGTCTCTGTTGTAGTTAAGGGAACTACAATTGGTACGGCCACTGACGCGGATGGTATGTATGAATTAACCATACCTTCCGGAGCAACCCTGGTATTCAGCTCAGTAGGTATGAAATCACAGGAAATCGCTGTCGGCAATCAGACAACGATTGATGTGGTTCTCGAAGCTGACGTTCTGGGATTGGAAGAAGTCGTCGTAACCGCACTGGGTATCACCAGGGAGAAAAAAGCTCTCGGATATGCGGTGCAGGAAGTCAAAGGCGATGAGCTGGCAAAAGCCCAGGAATCCAATGTAGTGAACTCACTGCAGGGTAAATTGGCCGGTGTTCAGATCACCAACGCCTCTGGTGGTGGGATCAGTTCCTCATCCAGGATCATCATCCGTGGTACTAGCTCCTTCGGGAACAACCAGCCACTCTTTGTAGTGGATGGTACACCGATCGTAAATTCATCCACCGGTGTTGACCAATGGAAGGCTGAGGATTTCGGTAACCAGGCCATGGACATCGATCCAAACCATGTGGAATCGATTACCGTCCTGAAAGGTCCAAGTGCTACTGCTCTTTATGGTAGCCGGGGTGCCAATGGGGTGGTTCTGATCACCACAAAGAAAGCATCCGTATCAGGTAAAGGAATTGGTGTATCGTTTAACCATTCAACTACCTTTGATAAGGGATACATCTTTCCAGCATACCAGAATTCATATGGTCAGGGATACAACGGAAGTGAGTATCAGTATGACCGGTATATGACAGACAATCCGGCATCGACCTACAACTATAATGAATATGCAGAAGCAGAATCCTTTTCATACCTGGATGGTGACTGGAGCGGTGTTATGGACGGGATAGATGAGAGCTGGGGAGCAAGGCTTGATGCTGGTTTGATGATTCCGCAGTTTGATGGTAACTGGAATGGTTCATCCTACGATCCTTCTCCATGGGTTTCGCATCCGGATAACGTGAAGGACTTCTTCGAGACCGGTATTAACATGAACAATTCTCTGGCCCTGAGTGGAGCCTCGGCAAGATCTTCAGCCCGCCTGACCCTGAGTAATAACACACAGACAGGTATTATTCCGAATACGGACCAGAAGAGGAATAACATCGGTATCTCTGCTTCAACCAACCTTGGCAGCAGGCTCAAAGCATCTGTAAATGCAAACTACGTTAATATTTCGAATGATAATATCCCGGGTGGAGGTTATGATGGAATTAACGTAATGCAATCAATAGGTTCCTGGTTCGGCCGGCAGGTGGACATGGAAGCTCTTAAAAACAATTGGGAGACCACTAATCCGCAGGGCAATAATTACAACTGGAACAGGTCTTATCATGACAGTCCTTACTGGACCGCAAACAAAAAGATTATGCAGCGGCAGCGTAACAGGGTGTACGGTAACGTAAACCTGGATTACAAGCTCACTGACTGGTTAAGTGTTCTGGGCAGGGTCGGTACCGACTATTCCCATGAAGTAAGGAAAAGACAATATTTCGACGGAACCGTGGATGTTCCTGCAGGAGGAAATTTCTGGCAGCAGACCAGGACCTATAACGAAACCAATGCAGACCTGATTTTCTCCGCAGCTGGTAATGTTACTTCAGATATCCGTCTGGGTGGATCACTCGGTGGAAACTACCGGAGAGACACATATCAGTGGACAGAGTTATCGGCCGCCGAATTAACCGTTCCCGATCTCTTTACTATTAGTAATGTGAAGGGGAATCCATCAACCGGTATGTATGACAGGGAGAAGGTGACCAATTCTGTATTCGGAACCTTCAACTTTGCCTTCAAAGAGTATCTATTCATGGATGCTACTTTCAGGAATGACTGGAGCTCTACTCTTCCGAAAGACAATTGGTCGTATTTCTATCCCTCAGTTAGTCTGGGCTGGATCTTTACCGAGACCTTCGGCATGCCGCAGAACATTCTTTCATTTGGTAAGATTCGTGCAAGCTGGGCACAGGTTGGTAATGACACAGGTCCTTACCAGATCATTCCCACATACTCAGGAGACAGTCCATTCGGAAATGTGACACCTTTCTCATTTACCAATGAACTCCCCCCGCTTAACCTGCTGCCTGAGCAAACAAGCAGTTTTGAAGTTGGTGGTGATTTCAGGTTTTTCATGAACAGATTGGGACTGGATATTACCTATTATAATGCCGTCACCGAGAACCAGATCATGGCAGTTGATATTTCAAGAGCTACCGGTTTCGGAAGCATGCGCCTTAACGCGGGTGAGATCCAGAATTCAGGTGTAGAGTTGATGCTGACTGGAAAGATCTTACAGAGCGGATCCGGGTTCAACTGGGATGTCAGGGTTAACTGGGCCAAGAACACAAATAAGGTTAATAAACTGTATACAGATCCTCAAACCGGACAGGAACTTGAATCTTTACAAATTGCTTCCTCATGGGGTAGTGTTACTATCCAGGCAATTCCGGGTGAAACCTATGGTGTGATCAAAGGAGGAGCCTTTGTTAGAGATGATAATGGAAGGATTGAGGTTCGTTCAAACGGAACACCTGCACGCAGTTCTACTCCTGAAATTATTGGCAATACCACGCCTGATTTCATCGGTGGTGTGAACAACATATTCAGCTATAAAGGGCTTACTGCCAATGTACTGATTGACTTTCGTAAAGGTGGTGATATATTCAGTGTTACCCACTGGTTTGGTGCTTATGCCGGAATTACAGCGATGACTGTTGATGGTGATCCTTATATCAGGCCAGCCGTTGAAGGACAGGACATTCGTGTGGGTGGACTGATCGTCGATGGTGTATTGGCAGATGGCAGTGAGAACACGATAGTTACAGCTGCCCAGGATTATTTCGAATCATACTGGGGACTCAATGAGCCTTCAATCATTGACGGTGGCTTTATTAAGCTTCGTGAGCTTGTGATCGGATATGACATTCCGATGGGCAATGTGTCTTTTATTGAAGCGCTGAATATCTCTTTTATCGGACGTAACCTTGGCCTGCTTTGGACACATGAGTCCAACGATATAAACATTGATCCCGAGACCGGATTCGGAACAAGCAACGATGGTGTTGGACTCGAGCATTACCAGCTACCTGCGGTAAGAAGCCTGGGATTCAAGATTGGTGTTAAGTTTTAACTGAATCCATTTATATTAAAATACAATGAAAATGAAATATATAAAGCTCAAAGCAATCTTAATACTGGCAGTTTTGCTGGTTGCCGGGTCCTGTACTGAGGATTTCGAAGAAATGAACGTGGACCCGAATAATCCCACCGCCGTACCGGCTACCAACATACTGGCCAGGGCCCTATGGGTCCATGCCGATGGAAACCATGACGAATGGTCACTTGGTAATGAACATGGTTCCTATGCGGGACATTTTGGTAAAATCCAGTATATTGACGAAGCACGTTACCAATTCAGAGAATCTGTTGTTAATAGTCGCTGGAACCGCTATTATCTCCTTTTAAATGATATTCAGCAGGCATATTTGCTTGGCGTTGAAGATGAGGATGTAAATATGCAGGCGGCTGCAATTACTTTCAGGGCTTATCTTTTCCACAAGATGACCGACGAGTGGGGAGATATTCCATATACAAATGCACTCAAAGGTACGGAAGGATTCCTGCTTCCTGATTACGACTCGCAAGCCACAGTATACGCAGGGATCATTGCTGAACTGAAAACAGCTGCTGGTCTTTTTGATACATCTGAACCCGGACTGGGTAGCGGAGACCTGCTTTTTGGCGGAGATCCTGCAGCCTGGCAGATGTGGTGTAATTCCATCCGCCTGAGGGTTGCTATCCGCATGTCAAATGTTGACGCGTCCGGCGCATCAGCAATATTCGCTGAAGTACTCGGAAATGCAGCAGCATACCCGATCATGGGCGCTGTTTCAGACATGGCAGCTATTAAGTGGACAAGTTCATCACCGTATCGTGAGCCCTTCTGGGAGAACCATTATCTCAATGCCAGGGATGACCACGGTGTGGCTACCTATATTATAGATGAAATGCTGGCCCTGAGTGACCCGAGGATCGCCAAGATCGCGAATCCCGCTGAAACAGATGGTGCTTACAGGGGTATTATTCCCGGACTTCATACCGATGACGAAGGATTTGCCCTTAATTCAATCTCAAGGATAGGTGACATGTTTGAAGGCCGTCCGGACGGACTAACCTACTTCCAGCGTTATTCAGAGGTACTGTTTATCATTGCAGAAGCTGTTCATCGGGGACTGGTTACCGGTTACTCCATGACAGCCCAGGAAGCTTATGAAGCAGCCATCACAGCCAGTTTCGAAGAGATGGAACTTACCGCTGCCGATGCTACTCCATATATTGCTACTGCGGGTGTTGCTTACGAAGTGGGTGCTCCCGGGTTGACAAAGATCTACATGCAGAAGTGGTTTGCACTGTTTAAGTCCCACGAAGCATGGCATGAGTCAAGAAGGACAGATGTTCCGCTAATGCCTGCAGCTCCCGGCTCAGCATTTCCCGGACACAACCGTCCTCCTTTCCGATATCCCTATGCTGATGATGAGAAGAACCTGAACTCAGTCAATGTAGAAGCGGCCATGAATGGTGTTGTAGACCATTTCTGGGGCAAGCAGTTATGGTGGGATACCCGCACCGGAGTTAATTAGAAGCATATATAAGTTATTGCATATAAAAAACTGCAGACCGGAAGGTCTGCGGTTTTTTTTATTACAAATTGTAAGCAAACCGGGACATTTTGTGACAGGAAACCTTTATTATCCAGTTAGCGTGGCGGATTCATAGTAATAATATTTTTTTTAATC
>SDBV01003195.1_pt1 | contig 24395 bp, 11 predicted proteins | sample 2277081 | NCBI WGS metagenome assembly SDBV01 (sample SAMN10402039, study PRJNA504765) | marine sediment metagenome | isolation source: marine sediment core GS10_PC15, 223 cmbsf | place: Arctic Ocean: Southern Knipovich Ridge | collected 2010 | reverse complement strand
TGTTTGTAATTCACGTCTTTTTGACGCATCAAGCACGCAAGAGTTCACATCTTCGAGGAGCATTTTTCAGGAAACTTCCGAGAACCATAGACTCGAATGCGTTTCGCGACGGAATCTAGCTAAACCGCCCGGGCAAGCAAGGCGGCCCGGGCCTTCCAGACCGAACCGTAGACGCCGATGCCCAGGTGCTCGATCGTCTGGAAATGGCCGATGGTCTCCACCGTGAGGATGGTGTACGTCCGCTTCTCGCCGACCAGGCTGAAATGGCTGCCGCAGCAACTCCTCCGCGGATCGACGGCTATCTGCCGCTGAGCCACATCGACGCCGACCCCATCGTCTCTCGAAGTTGTTGTTTCGCGCGGTAAACCAGGGCCCGGATGGCCCCGGGGGTGCGATTCATGACAGCCGCCGTTTCGGCCAGGCTCTTTTCTTGCAAGACATGCAGGCGAATCGCCTCTTGCTGATCGCTGGGAAGAGCGGCGATGCCGACCTGAACGGCGTAGACTGCTTCGCGCCGAGCCACCGACTTGTCGGGTATATGCTCGCGACCGGAGAGCAAGTCGACGAAGTTCGCTATGGAACTCGCGTCACTCGCCGGGGCTCCACGCACTTGGCGGCGACCACCGCCACGCTTCTTTCGCTGCAGGGATCGGAGCATATCCTGTAGCTGGTTGTCCGCGATGGTCTTGAGCCAAGCGTAAAATGCCACCTCGGAGTTATTCCGCAGCTTGCTGATACCTCGAAAAGCCTGGAGATAGGTCGCATTGAGGACATCCTCCATGTCGAGGAGGCCCTGCAGCGAGCGGGGCAACTTGGCGGAAATGCGGCGAGAAAGCCGGGAGGTATCTGCCAGGAGCAATTCCTGAAGCGCTGGGCGGTTGCCGGAAATGGCCAGAGCAATCAGGTCCTGTTTGTCTTCGCTGGTCGACATTAAAACCCCCATTTGGGTGAGTTTTCCCATCCCTCACTGTCCTTAGCCTACTTCTGGCCAGAGAAAGCTGCAACCCCCAATGCCCGGCGTGAGTCGGGCATACACGGCCTGGAGAAAAAAAGGGCTTCGGCGGCGTGCGCCCCGGGCCCGGCTGTCGTCTCGGTGGTTAGAGGCGGCCTGGCAGCCGCCGGAATTCCTCAAGCAAGGGAGAAAGTACCATGACCTACCAGGTGGCTATCCTCAACCGAAACGCGAATGGCGTTTACCGCAACGGTCGACAAAGTAAAGCGGATTCGCTTTACACGCCGGTGGACGTCTGCCCGCCGAGCCACGCGAAAGGGTTTCGGATTGATCAGCAAGACCTTCTCGATTTCGTGGCTGCCGCGTCAGAGAAAGACGCCAAGCCGGCCCACCAGAGTCCCAAGCCGGACGCCCCGTTGCGATCGGCCGGACGCCTGGTGACCGCGTTGACCCACGCCGTGGTCCTGTTTGGGATCGTGGGCCTGGTGCTGTGGCAAATAATCTCGTTCGCCTCCCGCTCCAAAGACGCCTTAGCCACGATCGTCGCGGCACCTCTCTGCGAGGTCCGGGCTGAACTGGATGAATATGGCGGGGTATTCGTGGCGGTCGGACATTTCCCCAACGGGACGCGCGTAGTCAGAGGTCAGCTTTTCGGTGAGATTCTATCGCCGCAGCTTGACGCGGATATCCAAGCGGCCGGGCGGAAGCTGGACGCCTTGAAGCGACGAAAGCTGTTGCTGGAGCAACCTGGGGACGAGGTCTCTCTTTACACACCCGGCCGGGAGTTCCGCGAGTGCGCCGCAGAGATCAATGCCGTGCAGAGCGAACTCGATCGTTTGCTGCGGATCAAGCGGAAGCTTCGCGTCGTCAGTCCCGTGGACGGTCAGATCAGCAACGGCGGCTTTTCGGGCAGCAAGGCCGTCGAGACCAATGATACGATGGCCTACGTTTGGCCCGACGACGGCGATTTGCTGGTCGAGGTGAGGGCTCCGTTGAAGGCCATTCACCGGTTGATTCAAGCGGATCAGGTGGAAGCGCAGTTTTCCACGGTGGGCGGGCAGGCGTTGGTTACCGCCCAGCCGATCGCCGGGTCACTCCGCGTTTTCACCCTGGCCCCCGGGGCGGCGAAGAAAAAGGAGCTCTGGGGCATTCTCCAGTGCCGCCCGTTGTCCATCCCCGAAAGTGTAGCGTATCCCGGCCCGATTGGCGTGCTCTAACCGAAAGGATAACGGAGCCATGAAATGCGTTTATTTACTGATTGCCGTGTTGCTGCTGCTGGTGTCGGTCGGAAAGTTTGTGCTCTTTCCGTCCCCCTCGGAAGCCTCGTTGGGAGCCTCGCTCGAGTCGGCCACCCCGGTCGCCCCTTTGTACGAGCTGTCGACTCTGGATCGGCCGTCGAAGCTGGCGACTGCGTCGCTGCCGGGCAAACCCGGGTCAAGCCACGACGACCCGGACGCCGAGGTTTCCTCCAAGACGTCAGAGATCCTTCTCGGCCTGGTCGTGTCGAAGCGGCGCGTGCCCATCCGAGCGACGTATTCGGGGACAATTATCGAACGCCCCGTGAGCGAAGGAGATTCGGTGACTGCCGGCCAATTGTTGGCCTACATCGACGATTCCGAAGAAGCGGCCGAGTTGGAGAAGCAAACCGCCAGCATCGAAGCGGCGGCGTCCCGGGCGACCGAGGCACGGGCCCAGCTCGAGTCGGCCCAGTACAATCATCGTCTCAACCAGAAGCTGGCCCAGAAGCAGCTCGTGGAACAGGCGGCCGTGGTCGAAAGCGAACTCCTCGTCAAGGCGGAAACGGCGAAACTGGCCGCCTTGCAGGAAGACGTGGCCGTGGCACGACGCGAGAAGGCCGTGCTCGAGCAGCGGTTGGCGAAACATCGAACCATGGCGCCGCTTGCCGGTCGCGTCACGGAGATTCTGTGCTACCGCGATCAATACGTGGGCCAGGGCGACGTGATCCTGTGGATCGAGTCGCACGAGAAGCAACTGAAGCTCCACTTGTCCCCCGAGATGATTGAGAAGTGCGGCGGCGTTCTGGAGCGCCTCCAGGTCTCCGTGTTGCTGCAGGAAGAAGAGTGGGTCGACGTGAGGGTCGCGGCGCCCAAGCAGTACAACCCTGACGGCTCACGCACCGTGCTGTTCGAAATCGATCCCCAGAGCAGGGTGCTTGCCGGGCAGATCCTGCAGACCAAAGTCACGCTGCCTGAAATCACGCGGCAAGGAGAAAAGTCGTGAATCGCCCAACGTTCGCCATGATCGTGTTCGGCACGGTATACTTCGGTTTGCTGACCGTCTTCGTGTTTGCCGTGTCCGTGGAGAGCCCGGGGTTGGCCTGGTGGGTCTGGCTGCTGTGCGGAATCGGAGCGCTTTCCGCCACGGCCGCTGAGCTGACGCTGTTGCTCTTCTGGCTGGGGCTGCGAGTCACCGGCGTGTTGCACAAGGATCCGTACGTCCCCGCGAAGCTCGCTGCCGAAGACCGACGCGAGCTAGCTCAGAACCCGCCGACGGTGGCCATGCTGATGCCCGCCCATCGAGAAGTCACCACGCCGGAGGACGCCGAGGCCTTCACGCAGCGGATCGTCGAAATGCTGTGCCGGACGCCGCGTTACGCGGAGATCTTTCTGCTTTTCGATTCGCCCAGAGAGCAACACCAGAACGAATTGGCGGTGGTCGAGAAGATCAAGGCGAACCTGCGACAACTTGGCCGGCCGGCCGACGTTTCCCGAGTCCACATGGAGACCTATCGCGACAAGCCCAAGAGGATGAAGAACAAGCCCGGCAGCATCGAGATGTGGCTCACCCGTTACGCGCAGAAGTACGAGTACATGTTCGTGCTGGACGCCGATTCGTCGCTGCTTGAAGAAGACCCTTCCCGCCCCGAAACGTGCGACGCGCTGGAGCGGCTCGTCCTGACCCTGCGGCGTCATCCCGACATCGCCATGGTCCAGGCAGCGATTCGGGTCCATACCGACCGCACGCTGTGGGGATGGTTTCAGACCGTTGGCGCCCGCATGGCCTCCCGATATCACGGCCCGCTCTACAAATGGCTGTTGGAGGGGACGGTTCCCTCGTACGGACACAACGTTCTGTTCCGGGTCTCGGATTTCTCGCAATGCGTTGGCAACACGCTGGAATACCTCAGCCATGATTTCCTCGATGCGGCCGATTTGCAGACCGCCGGACGTAAATGCATTCATACCTACACGGTGCTGACCGGCGAGGTAGGCGAGGCGTCGATGCTGGGCTACATTACGCGAGATCTCCGTTGGGCTCGCGGCAACGCCCAATGGGCTAACTACTGGCTCACCAAGCCGGGATTGCCGTTGGGGGCCAGGATCTATCTGGGCATCGGCATTCTCTGCTACGTGTGGCCGCTGCTGGCGAGCCTGCTGGTGATCGCGTCGGTCTTCCTGCTCAGCGCGGAGGTCCCGCTGATCAGCTCGGATCATCCCTGGTCCGTGCAACTGCTGCTGGGACTGGTCTCGGCATCGTTAGTCATGCCCAAAGCGTTGGCCAGCCGGTCGATCGGCGAATTCTACGGCAGTGTCCTGATCGGCATGCTGATCACCCCGTCGCTGATGTTGTGGCAAGGCGTTTTGTTCTTACTGGGGGCCTTCGGCACCAAGTGGACCATGCGGGGCTCCCGAACCGCCAAACTCGATTTCGAGCACGCCAAGGGTATCCTGCGGCTGTTTTTTCCGGTCTCTCTGCTGGGACTGGTTCTGTGGATGCTCTGCCGGGAAGGACTCGGCGCGGATAGCTTCGGTCAAGTGCTGATCAGCACCCATCTGTTGTTGCTGATTGCCAGTCCCGCGATCGCCTTGATTCTGTCCTATCCGCTGCCGGACCGCGGCAAACCATAACCGTCAAGATCAAAGGGAAGAAACGATGAATCCCCAGTCACACCTGCGACCCCTGCACACGGCGTCCGGCGAATCGAAGGCCCCCAAAGCGGCTTCGATGAAACTGCGCACTTCGGCTCGGCGTACGGCAGTCGGCCTGCTGACGGTCGCCTTGGTGGCGGCCTTGGCCGAGCAGGCCCCGGCCGGCAACTTGGTAGAGGCGGTGAACCAGTCGAACAGCACCACCTGTGCCGAACTCGATAACGGCAATATTCCCTTGCTCACTCCGCAGCCGATCGCGTCCTACGTGATCGAGGCACGTCACCCGGAGTACGAATTCGATGTGGACTGCCACATGGAAAACTTCGCCGACGAGAACGACGAGTGGGAGGAGAATCTGCAAAAGGAATATGAGTTCAAGGATCCGGGCCGGTTCACGATCTTCGACAACGGCCTCACGGTGGTGGTCGCCATTCGGTACGCGAAATGGTGGAGGCCTCAGGGAATGACCGCCGTCTCAGAGCTAGACACCGTCCTTGACGCCCATTACATCGTGGTCTACAAGAAGGTCGCTCCCGACAAGTACGCCGAAGTGCTCGTCCTTTACCAGGACGGCAACGTTCGCCTAAAGCCGTTTCCACGTGTCGATCAACCTCCACGTGTCGACGACCCTTCGGTCCGCGATAACGTCTTCGGCAGCTCTGTGATCGTTGGACCGGCACCCATCTCGGATCGTCCTTTCGTCGAGGTCAGTGCCGTACAGTATCTGCGCGACTGCGACAGCCTGGAGATCATCTACCGCTCGGGAGAGTCCGCCACGATGCGTTTCGACTCGGTCACCAGAGAGTCGACTCGGGTCGAGGTGAAAGTCAACTACGCAACCCCGCCAAGTGTCGCTCTGGCGACCCTTCGCTCGATGTACGTAGCCGATGATAATGCCGACGTGGAGCGTGTGGCGTGGGTGGCGGAAGACGGTCAGTCTCGGGACCAGCATATAATGGCGTTTAGCCGGGCTCGGGGCAGCGGGTTCTTGTTCAAACGAGACACCGTGTCGACGAAGCATAACACGTCGGCACCCGACATTTGGATCGGGGATTTCGAGTCGGCCCCCACATTTATAAATGGCGCACGTCCGTCGGCCACGTTCGTCGTCTTGTCCGCCCTAGCCGTGTTGGGGATCTTTGCCTTGTGTCTTCGCCCCCTTCGCAGAAAGGGTGACAAGGCAAGGGGGTGACAAGGGCTATTCACCCTGTCACCCTGTCACCCTCCGCGGGGCTCCGGCGCGGGAATTTCCTCGGCAACCACCACCGAAGAATGATCCAGGATCGTCCCCTTGGCATATTCCCATTGAGTAATGGCCTGATTGTACCGTACTAATCCCAGGATCTGCTCGCGTTCTGCATCGGTATACGTAACGTGCGCCCTCAGAAAAAGGTCCAAGCTCATTTTTCCCAATCGGTAGAGCTCCCCGCGGGCATTCAACTGCGTCGTCGCCGCCTCCAGGCGACTCCGGTACATCGCCAGCGCTCGTCCGGCGGCGGCGAGCTGCTGGTAGCTCCCCTGCAGTTCGTGGCGGATCTCATGTTCGAGTTTCTGCATCAGAGCGCCCTGGCGGCAGAGGGTCGCGCGGGAGCGACGTACGGCCGCGCTGGCCGGCCGCCTGCCGAGCGGTTGTCGATACACGAATCCCAGTGTCCAGTCGCTGTACCTGCCTTCCGTCAGCCGGTTAACCGATTTATCGAACTCGTCGTCCAGACCGGTGATCGAATAGTTAGCCACCAGCGCGACGTCGGGCAGCAGGCCGTTGCGGGCCCGAAACAACTCCAGCTGGGCCGAGCGTACGGCCGCCCGCTGTGCATGCAGCTCCGGCCGGTTCTGCATCGCCGAAGCCACGGCGGATTGCCAGTCCACGTGAACCTCCGTTCCCGTCGCTTCATCCACGACGACCACCTGCCGCCCGTCCCAACCCGGAATTCCTAACACCCTTCGAAACTGATTCTCGGCGGCCAACACCTGGTTCTCCGCCGCATTCGTGTCGATTCGGAATTCTTCATACTGCTCGCGGGCCTGGGCAACGTCCTCGATCGTGCCCGCGCCGAGCGCGAGCCTCTCCTTTTCATTCTCCCACATGGTCCGGGCGTAGGTTACGGCCTCTTGACGCGTAGCGAGGTCCCGATGTGCGTAATAGAGTTGCCAATAAGAAAGCTCCACGTCGCGAAGTTGCGCCTGGATGGTTGCTCGGAAGGTCTGAATCGACTGGCGGCGGTTGGCCTGAGCGATACAGATTCCGACCCGGTTGATCTTCAGCCCCCGCCCGCGGAAGAGCGGGTGTTCGAGGGTGAAATTGGTCGACGAAAACCAGGCTGGATTCACCAGCAGGAAATCCCCGGCGGGTGAGTACCTATCGTAAGCCGCGCCCTGCGACACCCGGAACGTGCCGCCCGTGTGAAGTGGTTTTGACAAGGCGATCGTGTCGGGAAGTCTTGGTCCCGGGCCGAATTTCTCGTTGATTATCGATTCGAACGTCGACCCTTGCGATTGTATCTCACTGGCCACCTGGCGATCGAACTTGTTCCATGTTCCTCCGAACTCGAAAACTGTGTCAAAGGCGGCGTTCTCCGCCGCCACTCTGGCTTCGGCCTCCATCGGCAGGTACCTGACGTAGGTGATGTCTTTGTTGTTGGACAGCGCGATTCGCCGCGCGTCCGTCAGCGATAGCTTCCAAGCGACCGTCTGGCCCGGCAGCCGGACCGTACCCGGCGCACCCGGGACCCACTGGTTGATCTCGTCCGCCCAAAGCGGTGTGCAAAGTCCCAATACCAGCCACCATGCGCAGTATGGCCACCAGCTAGCCACGACTCGTCGCATTGGATACATCTCTCTACTTGTGTTTCAGCCCCTCTGAATCAGCATCTGCGGGTCCGCGGCCTCGGAGCCTCACGGCCAGGCGGATAACCGGAATCTCCGAAAAAACCCGCAATACCCTCACTATCGGCACCGTTCTCACAACCGCACCTGCAAAACCCGCAGCGCTTAACGCCTGTTTGCGGCCCCGGTCCCGGGCAACCGCCACAATCGTTAAACTCGCTTCAGTCAGACAACCCGCCGAGTGCCAGAGGTGGACATCGATCCCCGGACAAAGGAAGCAGGACGAGTCTTGGAGAATCCCGGATCGTTGGGCAGACCTTACCCCCCCCAAGCTTCCTTCTGTCTTTGCCGACGGGAGGTCGCAGTCCCCAGTACGCGAAACGAAATCTCTGATTCGACCGCTCAGCAAAAAACGTCCGAAATCGGCGTGCGCGGCGGGAATGGATCTCGTCTAGGTTCCTGGTGGCAGCAACATCGCGGTCACCAGAAGTGTTCGATCCTGTGCTTCGGACCGGTCAACTTGATTAGTTGGTGGTTTTTTGTCGGAGAATGGGCATGCCATCACCGCACCACGTGACAATCCGCCTGCGCCACCTGGCTGAAAGGTAATAGGAGGCCAACCATGACCCTCGGAAAAGGAGAGCACCAATGAGTCTGATGACTTCCACCGACCCACGCGATCTATGCAGACAGCAATTGGGCGACAAATGGTGTCAGGAAACGGAGGTTTTCCCGAACGCCGATCGCGACAAGTCCGGCGAGGCCTTCCTGTCCAAGACGGACCCTGTCCGGCGCGACAGAAACCAAGACATCGCCCCGGTCTGTCTTTCGGCCGCCACTACGGGCAAAGCCGTCCCCTCTCGGCTGGGTTCCGTGACTACGTGTGTGGTTACCATCCTGGGCGATGAACATGGGCACTTGGATACGCAAGGTACGCAACGCGTTGCCGATCAACTGGGCCAGCTTGTCGATTCCCATAATGTCCGTCACCTGCTGATGGACTTGGGCAGAATCGAGTCCTTCACCGCACACTTCCTGCACATGCTGGCCGAACTGCGTACGCGACTCACCGAGCAGAACCGACGGATCGGTCTCTGCCACGTTCGCCCCCTTTGCGCAATGCTGCTTCAGACCAGCGGACTGCCGAACGTCATCAAGTGCTACGATTCGACCGCACAGGCCTTGGCGGTGGCGGTGTTTCCGCCAGACGGGCGCGGTCCGGCCGGTGGGCAAGCAAGGCAATCCGCTGCTCTATCAGTTCACGGAACGTCCGCGGGGTCCTGAGGGTGCAGTTTCCAGCGGGGAAACGGTAGCGTAAGCGTTCTTGGCATCAACGCTCCCGGAGTGCGATTGGGTGGCAAACTTCCACGCCCTTTCAGTGGCCAAAAAGCAACCTTCAATCTCGGGCGTAACATGGTATCATGTAAGACGTTACGGTGGTCATTCGGGCCGTGGTGCATTTGTTCCACGGTCGGCAATTCGGCCGATTAGGGCACGGGCCGCCATGCGTAAAATGTTGCCGTGAAACAGCTTATGGCCGCGAGGAATTCTTCCAGGGGGTCTGAGATGGCGTGGTCTGTCGCCGAAGTTTTTGCGTGACAACGAGTTACGCGTCTAAGCCGGGCTGTCGAAGGGGGTTTTTGGCGATGATCCGACAGGGACGTACCTACTGACCATGGGGTACCTTCCTCGCGACCCCAGGACATTTACCCGGCGACCCGATGGTCTAGTGCGTTGAGACCCGAGGGCACTCTACCGCCAGTACCAGACGCCGGACGGCCGCACTTTTCGCAGCGGCAGTACAGCACTCACGCGGCGGAGACAGCCCGCCAAACCAGCCTCAGTGGGCAGGATAACCGCAGTGGCCGCGGCGGACCAAGGGCAACGTCCGCAGTCCGCCGATCGTCGTGCCCAGCGGTTCAGATTGGCGCACGCTGCTTGTGCCGCAACGAGTTGCGCAAAAGATCGGCCACAAAAAACCTCTGCGGGGGGGGATGGGCCGAAACATGCCAAGAGATCCGGCCATTGCGGGCTTTCAGCCCGTTGACAACGCCGATTCTTCTGCTCAAGCTAGCAGTAGTCGCCGGGGGTGGTCCCCGGCAGGTCACGCTGGCTGGCAAGTTTCCGGGGGTTTGCACCTAGAAACGGAAGAGCCCGATGATCTACACGCACGTTTTGAACCGAGGTGGACGAGGCGTTCGCAGCCCGGCCGACGTGCTCGCACCGGAGCGACCGCCGGGCGGTGCCAGGCGGAAACAGCCTAACGCGCCCGAAGATAGCAGGTAGCTGCGCAACTGTCTGCGACGATTGGAGATACGCAGTAGCCCCGCAGCGTGATAGGCTGCAACGAAGCAGTCTATAGGTGATACACGGATCAGTCTAAAACCAAGTTAGGCACATAGAGTCATGGCACGAAAACTGCTTCTCATTTCATTGTTGACGGTACCGATTGCCCTTGCTTGTGATAGGTCGAACTCCAACTCCCCGCAAGACAAAACCGACCGTCGCGCCGAGTCCAAGGAACCACCACTCAAGTACACACTGAGAATTGGCGAGAAGTCCATAGCGATCACGGAGGGCGAAACGGCTCGCGTTGACGGCACGTTTAACAATCCTGAAGTCATTCTGACGGCTCTACCACATCGCGTGTTTCCATACCAAGGAATCTCGTTCAAGTATCCCCGCGCATTTACTTTTGAGGCTGATCTCGAAGATGCTGACTACAAAGACTGGACCCTGTCTGGCAACGATTTCAAGATCATGTACTTTGTTGTGAATGATCGTCTAACAACTGGTGGCTTTGCCGACAATATGGTTGATCAATTCGGCCCCGAGAATTGCGCGGTTCGCAAAGCATCGCCAATGAAGTTCGGCGACAAGGAATTATCCGGTACAACTCTCACCGCTACCGTTGTCGGAAGCAAAATGGTCATCGACATTTATCGCATACCTTCCACGAGTACACAGACGAAACTCTTGGTATTACAGGACAACCTTGATGATGCTGGCAACCGATCAATCGAAGGAAGAACCGCGCTCCAACTACTTAAGCAGTCGTCCAAGCTAGAACCGTAAACGTGCCTAACATCGCATGCACCGGAGCCGCCGATCCGGTCGGTCTTGAATTGAGGGTCACTTGGCGGCGGCCCGGTGATGCGTGACGTTAGGCCGCTGTCCCATCAAACGAGCGAATAACGGCACTGCCTCTCAATGGGGGGCGGGACGGTGCCGAGAACTCGTCCGCCGGCCAATTGCTCGGACACACCGCATTTTCAACGTATCCCGGGACCTCGGGATAGAAGGCCGATGGCCCGAAGGGAGTTCAGAGGGATCGACACGTTGCGTCGCTCCTGAGTACGAGAGGACAATACTCATGTGCGTTTCGCTCGATGTCGGCAGTCGAAAACATGTCGATTGTGTTTCTCGCTTCATCGCACAGACTTGTAACTGGAGTACCACGTGCGATGCTCGAGCTATTCAGAAAAACTGTTGGCACCCAATTGGACGCAGCTCTGATGGCCCTTGGATCCGTAGGTTTTGTCGACAATGTGAGAGTTGAAAAGGGCGATGAGGTTCTTCTATGTATGCAGCGTGACGACGGCGGATGGGTTTTTCCGGCACACTACGAGCAAATGGGCTGGACACGCAGTTGTCCGTACTCTTCCTATCAAGGCACCATGGCATTGTACTGCTCCAGGAATCCGGCTTACAAAGAATCGCTAATCAGGGGGGCTGACTCCCGACCGTTTCTGGCGACTTCTTGCTCGGCTCGCTCATGGTTGCAGGCGGGCGCAACAAACAGGTTTCCTTGGCGGCACCGTACACGATCGATTGTAGCGCCTTTTGAAAATCCGCTAGAGGTCTCGGATCACCTTGGCATTGAGGAACTTTCGAGACAGCTTTTCGTCGCGTACCGACTCGGCCAGGGATTGGACTACGGCGCGGGCCCGGCCGAGATACTGATCGGTTAGGTCGGATTGCTTCATCTCGCGGGCCAGATTGGCTGCGGCTTTGAGGATTTTCCATTCGATCATCGGGCACGGATGATCGGCCAGCGAGCGCAGGGCGGTCTGGTACGCTTGCCGGGCGTCCTCCATCCGGCCTTCCAGGACGGCGATATCACCGAAAAGCTTGTGGGCCCAAATCTGGTGCTTCGGCGCGTGCCCTTTCTGCGCGGCTTTCTGGCATGCCGTGGCGTAGGAGACGGCCAACCGAAGGTCGCCGCGGCGGATCCAGTAGTTGGCCAACTCGCCCTGCAGACGAATGTTGTAGCGCCAGCGAAACCAGATGTCCTCTTCGTAGATCTTTTCGGCGGCCTGGAGATGTTGTAGGGCCCGGGCAGGCTCGTCCAGCAGCAGATAATCATGTCCCAAGTTCACGTGGGAATTGGCCTCGGCCTCCGGCGAATCGGTCTGGCGGGCCAGCTGCACGCCTTCTTCGTCGAGGCGGGTGGCCGTCTCGAGGTCCTGCAATTCCCGGTAGAGCCAGCCGATCGTGTTGGGAAGCCGAGGCAACCAGTAGCGTTCGTGGTTCATCTCGGCCAAACGTTGCGACTGCTCCAACGTACAGCGGGCCTCGGCCAGCCGCCCCTGATTGCCAAGAAGCATCGCGCGCTGAAAGAGACCCCCCAGCAAGTCGAAGGTTTGGCCCAACGCCCGGGCGCGCTCGTCAATCCATTGGACGTCCCGATACCCGTTGTCGTAATCGAGAGCCGCCCCGTAGTAGATGGCGCGGGTGACCGTCCCGATCAGTGCCAGCTCATCTCGCCCGGCACCGATCAACACGGGCAACGCACGGTCCAGACCTTGCTTGGCGGCGTCCAGCTCTCCTTCGCAGAGGTCAGGGAAGGCCAGGGCGACCTCCGCCGCCGCGACGCCCAGGCTCGAGTCCGCCGCCCGGGCCCGTTCGAGCGCCCGTTGCGCGTGTGCTCTTGCCACCGCGATCTGCTTGATCTGGCTTGCCGCGAGGGAAAACTGGCAAATCGCTTCGATTTCGGCCTCCGTGTCGCCGGCCTCGCGAGCCGTCGCTTCGGCCAGGACGAAATCCGCCATGGCGTCCTCGAATCGAAACAGCGTTCGGTAGAGCTGCGCCCGATGCAACACGGCCTCGAGGATACGCGGATGGCGCCGCTGGTCCGGCAGCTTTTGGGCATGGGCGATCGCCCGCCCCAACAGCTCCACCCCGTCCTCGTTGGCGTAGACCGCGGCTGCGTTGTTTGCCGCTAGCTTGAAGTAGTCCGAGGCCATCTCGAAATCCCGCGCGGTTTCGAACAGAAAAGCCAACTCCGAAGCCACCTCTGTCGTTTGTTCCCCGTAGAAATCCTCCAGGGCCCCGGCCACCTTTGCACTAAGGGCAACCCGACGCGCTGGTTTGAGTGTGCCGTACAGGGCGTTCTGGTAGAGGGCGTGGACAAAGCGGTAGCGAACCGTCAACGTCGAGTCGGGAAACTCATGCTCGTCGACGGGCCGTACCAAAGCGTGGACGCGCTCGAGCAACTCCAGGCGATCTTCCACGTCCGCCGGATCGAGCCGTAGCGCCTTGGCCACCACGGCCGCCTCGAACTGGTGCCCTTGAACGCTGGCCGCCACCAGCAGTCGCCGATCGTCGTCGCCAAGCTGATCGATCTTTCGCTGGATCATGCTTTGCACGGACTGTGGCAGTTCCTGTTGTACGTCGGGAAGGGACCGCGCCAACGTCCAGTGGCCATTTTCCTGAGCGATTACGCCCCGGTCGCGCAGGTACCGGACCAAGTCCACCAGGAACAGCGGGCTGCCCTCTGTCTTGGCGTGGATCAGGTCCGGCAGCTCCGATGGGAACCGATGCTCCGGAAACTCCATCGCCAGATATCTTTCAATCTCGTCACGGCTGAGGAATCCCAACGCGATTTCCTGACAGTCGCCACGCCCCTGCAAATCGAGCTTCAACTGCAGAAACGGATGTTTGGCCAACAGCAGATCCGACGGGCGGTAGGTGGCCAGGACCAGGATCCGCATCTGTCGGAACTTCGTGGCCAAATAGCCCAGCAGATCGACCGTGGCCACGTCGGCCCAGTGCAGATCGTCGAAGAAGAATACCAGCGGCCGCCGGTTGCAGAGTTCCTGCAAGAAGGCGGCCAACTCGCGTTTCATCCGCGCCTGAGACGCCATCTTGACGTCGGCCAACACCCGTTCGTCGGAAGAATCTTCCGAGGTCAGGGGGGCCAGATGAACGTACCAGGTGGGCGCGAGCTGCTTCATCGTCCGGGCCACCGAATCGTCCGCGGCGCCGTGCAGCAGGCTGTCGAGGGCCTCCAACAGTGGCAGATAGGCCTCCGCGCCGGCCAACCGCTCGCTGCAGCGTCCCCGGGCGATGTGGCACTCCTCGCCGCTAGTCAACAGCTCGTCGAGAAGCTCTTCGACCACTGTGGTCTTCCCGATGCCCGGCTCGCCGGTGACACAAAGCATCCGCCCTCGCCCCGCCGCGGCCGATTCGTAGCCCACGCGCATCGCGGCGCGTTCCTGGTCTCGCCCCACGGTTGGCGTCCTGGCCGGAAGCGACATCCGAGAGGCCTTGCCCTCGACGGTGGCCCGGGCGAGCTGGGCCAACACGTCTTCCACTTCCGTCGCCGTCGGCCGCAACCGGGGGTCCTTCTGAAGCATCTGCAGCAGCAGAGTTTCCCAAGTCCCCGATGTTTCCGGGTCGAGGTGCGAAGGGGGGATGGGCCGACGCGTAAGAATCGCGTGTAACAGCCCGATTTGCGAGTCGGCCTCGAACGGATGCGTGCCAGTGGCCATTTCGTACAGCACCGTGCCCAGCGAAAAGACGTCGGTGGCCGTGCTGACCGGCTCGCCCCGGGCTTGCTCCGGCGACATGTAAGGCACGGTTCCCAGCAGCATACCCGTTGCGGTGGGCGTTTCCCGCGGGGCCGGCGCCGTTGAGTCCTCCCGACCCATAAGCGCTCGTGTCTGGTTTTCTCGGCCGGCGACCGATCCGGCCAGCAGGCGCACCAGTCCGAAGTCGAGCACCTTGACGTAGCCGTCGTCACGGACCATCAAGTTGGCCGGTTTGACGTCGCGGTGCGCAATGCCCGCCGCATGGGCCACCGCCAGTGCCTTGGCGATTTGCTCACCCAACTCGGCCAGCGACCTGAGCGAGAGCGGCTCTCGGGAAACCGCCTGCAGCGTGCGTCCCTGGACAAACTCCATCACGATGAAGTGACCGGCTTCCGCTTGCCCGATGTCGTGAATGGTTACGATGTTCGGATGATTCAAGGCCGACGCGGCTCGAGCCTCTTTTTCAAAGCGGCGAACGCGGCTCTCGTCGGTGGTGAACTCGGCGGCCAGCAGCTTCAGTGCAACCTGACGTCCCAGTCGCCCGTCCTCGGCCAGATACACTTCCCCCATGCCGCCCACACCGAGGCGATCGAGAACCGTGTAATTAGACAACTTCTTCCCGATCAGATTATCCGGCGACGGTCGGGCCTGCTCGCTAGTCTTAGTGGCCGCGACACCGGCGGGCGTCCCGCCGGAGTCGATGCGGGTACGACCGAAGAATTGGTCGATCAAATCGGTGCAATCGGGAAACCGCCCGACGTATTCACCGCGATTCGGTTTTCCACCCTGAGATTTGATCAGGTTCAACTCGGCCAGCAGCAGCTTCTCGCGCAATAGGCAACGTATGGACTGCTCGGCGGCGTCGAGATAATCTTCAATCCGAGGCCGATTTTCGGCGAGCCAAGCCGCCCTGAAATCGTCACAGATCTGGTCTACTTGCCCTGGCTTGTCTCCCCGTTTGAATGGGACCTGCGGATCGCTGCTCATCGGCTGACCTCCTCGCTGGACATCGGGCGCAGCCTTCATCGGACGGAAATGTGTTCGTCGAGCGTTTGCGCTGGGGTGTACCAAGGAAACAACTCAAACGACAGAAGTATGAGTCTAGCAACGGCTGCGAGGATTGGAAGCGATCTCCCCCAAGAATTCGCAATTCTTCCAGGAATTGGCTCTGGTGGCCGGAGTTCAACTTCACCTTGACGAGAGGGTATCACGATCTCAGAACTCAGAAACTGCCTGCGATGAGAAGAGCCTTGTCTATTCTTTCAGGTGGTTCTTGTGTTTGCGTTGAGCGAGGACAACCTTCGGTTTTCCCGCCGATGGGAATGGGCAGATTGCATTGCGCCAGAGAGAACGTCAGCAGCACATTTCGTCGAGCGATACCCACCTTCCAGAGGGCCGTCAATTACACGAGGGGGGGGCTCGCTCGGCTTCCCGAAGTTCAAACCGCAATCGTGTAAGTCCAATCAACTATCCTAGGCAGAGATTCCCGCAGACGCGTCGCTCGACCCGGTCTACGGTGTACAATGGGCGATTTGCGCCGTCTTCCGGGCGTCCCCGAGCTTGCAATTCTTGCGCCATTCCTGCAATATATAAGGTTAGTGAGAGTTTCCGGTTCAGCGGTTCAGAGCAATTGGCAGGCAGCGAGGAGAGGCCCATGCTTGGTAACTTCACCCGACAAGTTGAGACGGGACACAGATCGCGGTTCCACCACCGGCAGGCGAGCGCCAGATCAAAGGCCGCTCGAGCCCGCTCGTTGGCCGTGGAGCCGCTCGAGCGGCGGCAACTGCTCAACGCCAGCCCGGTCATCAGCGAATTCATGGCCATCAACGACAATGGCCTGCAGGATTTCGAGGGAGACCGGTCCGACTGGCTGGAGATCCATAATCCGGCGACCGTGGCGGTCGACCTGGCCGGCTGGAAGTTGCGGGACGGCGGCACTGAGTGGGTATTTCCCGCCATGTCGCTGGGCCCGGGCGAGTTTCGGGTGATCTTCGCCTCCGACAAGGACCTCCGCGACCCGGCCGCCGAACTGCACACGAATTTCAAACTCAGCGGCAGCGGCGAGTATCTCGGGCTGTTGGACGATACGGGTGCGGTGGTGCACCAGTACAACGAGTACCCGCAGCAGACGGCCGACAGATCCTACGGCATCGCCCAGGACGTCGAGAAGACCGACTTCGTCGCTTCCGGCGCTTCGGCGAACTATCTGGTCCCGCCCAACGGCAACCAGGGCGCTTGGACCACGATCGGCTACAACGACGGCGGATGGGACACCGGAGCGACGGCGCTGGGCTTCGCCGACACGGTCCCCGGTTTTGCCGTGTGGAACTACAAGGCCAGCGGCACCGTCGGCAATCTGAGCACCGCCGAGAGCGTGATCGACAATCCCGGGCTGCAGGCCAGTGTCTGGTCGGAGAACCGCGGCGTCATCAACTACTTCAACAGCCAGGGCCGTGGACACTACACGGCCAATGAGGTCAACTTTCCCGGCCTGGTGGGTGAGGCGGACGACTTCGTGATCGAGGCCACCGGGGCGGTCACGATTCCTTCGGCCGGGGCATGGTCGTTCGGCGTCAGCAGCGACGATGGATTTGGACTCACGATCACCGGCGCCACGACGACGGTCGTGGCCAATTCCGACACGGCTGCCGGAAGCGACACGATTTCGTACATCAACCCGCGTGGACCGGGCGATACGCTGGGCGTCTACGATTTCCCACAGGCCGGTGTGTACAACCTGCGACTGGTCTTCTACGAGCGAGGCGGCGGGGCAGAGCTGGAGTTGTTCGCCGCGCAGGGGTCTCAGACGGCTTTCTCCGGCTCCTTCGACCTGGTGGGCGACACGGCCGGCGGCGGACTGGAGGTCTTCAGCGAACCGGTCAGCGGCGGCGGAGGTGGCTCCGGCTTTTCCGGCCTGATCGAGACCGACGTCGAAGGAGTGATGAAGGACGTCAACGCCTCGATGTACGTCCGCATCCCCTTCTCCGTGGAGTCTCCGGAACTGGTCGAGTCGTTGACGTTGAAGATGAAGTACGACGACGGCTACGTCGCCTATCTGAACGGCCAGGAGATCGCGCGGAGGAACGCGCCCGCTTCGCCGAGCTGGAATTCCAGCGCCACGGCCGACCGCAGCGACGCGATGGCCGGCACGTGGGAGAACGTAGACGTTTCGGCCCACCTCGGCCTGCTGGGCGCCGCCAACGTGTTGGCCATTCACGGCATGAACTATACGGCTGCCAACGGCGATTTCCTGGTCCTGCCGGAATTGAGCGAAATCCGCTATCTGGGCCTCGGCGAGCACTTCTTCGAGACGGCCACGCCGGGCGACGTGAACACGGAGGAGTATTGGCTGAAGGCGGCCGCCACGCAGTTCTCGCACGAGCGCGGTTTCTACGAAGAGCCGTTCGACGTGACGATCACGACCGACGTCGAAGGGGCGGCCATCTACTACACGACCGACGGCTCGGCACCCACCGAGGCCGGCGGAACACGCTACACCTCGCCGATCCGCGTCGCCACGACCACGATCCTGCGTGCGGCCGCCTTCGAGGCCGCCTATGAGCCGTCCGACGCCGTCACACAGACCTACCTGTTCCTGGACGACGTGCTCAACCAGCCGTCCAATCCGGCGGGTTTCCCGACGAATTGGAACGGCACCACGGCCGACTACGAGATGGATCCCAATATCATCGGCGATCCCCTCTACGCCGATACGCTCAAAGACGACCTGATGTCGCTGCCGACCATGTCGCTGGTGATGGACGTCGACGACGTGTTCGGCTCCGGCGGGATCTACGCCAACCCGACTGGACAGGGCACGAGCTGGGAGCGGCCGGCCTCGCTGGAGTATTTCGATCCCAACGGCTCCGAGGAATTCCAGGTCAACGCGGGTGCGCGAATGTACGGCGGCGTGGGCCGAAATGCGCAGTACATGAAACACTCGTTCCGCATCCTCTTCAAGAGCGACTACGGGCCGACGAAGCTTCGCTTTCCGCTCTTCGGCGATGGGGCGGTCGACGAGTTCGACACGATCATCCTGCGGTCGAACTTCAACGACGCCTGGGTCTGGGGCGGCAGCGCAACGCAGTTCATCCGCGACGAGTTCATTGCCCGGCTGCAAAACGCCATGGGCGACGGCGGACGTCACGGCGATTTCGTACACCTTTATATCAACGGCCTCTACTGGGGGCTTTACAATCCGGTCGAACGGCCCGACACGTCCTTCTCGGCCAGCTACTACGGCGGCGACAAGGACAACTGGGACGGGATCAACTCCGGAAACCCCACCGGCGAGAGCCAGACGACCGCCTGGAGCACCCTGATGGGCATGGCCGGCGGGTTGGCCGCCAACACCGAGTATCAACGGGTACAAGGCAACAACCTCGACGGCAGCAACAACCCGGCCTACGAGGATTACCTCGACATCGACCAGTACATCAATTTCCTCCTGGTCAACCAATTCGGCGGCAACAACGACTGGGGCAGCCACAACTGGTACGCCGGCCGCATGCGCGGCCCCCAGAGCACCGGCTGGAAGGCCTACTCCTGGGACGCCGAGTGGACCGTCGGCATGCGATCCGGGCTGACCGACAACACGGTCAACGACACCACCAGCAGCAACTGGCTGCTGAAGCCCTACACGTACCTTCGCAACAACGCCGAATTCCGCTTGCGCTACGCCGATCAGGTCCACAAACTCTTCTTCAACGGCGGCGCGTTGACGCCCGAGTACACCGGTGCCCTGTACGCGTCCATGGCCGCGGGAGTCGAACAGGCGGTCAAGGGCGAGACGGCCCGATGGGGCGACGTGCGCGGCCGCGAACCCCCCTACGATCTCGACGACTGGACCAACCAGCGCAACTACCTCCTCAACACCTACCTGCCGCAGCGATCGGGGATCGTGCTGAACCAGTTGAAGAGCGCCAACCTGTATCCGAATATCGTGGCCCCGTCGTTTCGCATCAACGGCTCGCCCCAGCACGGCGGCGGGATCTCCCTGGGCGACTCGCTGACCATCACGGCCCCCAGCGGCACGATCTACTACACGCTCGACGGCACCGATCCGCGAGAACTCTACGGCGCCGTCTCGCCCGGGGCGGAGGTCTATTCCGGCGCGATCACGCTGAACCGGGGCACGCACGTGACGTCGCGAGTCTACACGGGCGGCCAGTGGAGCGCACTGAACGAAGCCACGTTCTACGTCGATCTGGCGCCGAACATCCGCATCACGGAGATCATGTACAACCCGGCCGATCCCACGCCGGACGAGCAGGCGCAGGGCTTCACCGACAACGAACGGTTCGAGTTTATCGAGATCAAGAACATTTCGGCCGGCCAGACGATGCCGCTGGCCGGGCTGCGGTTCAGCGACGGCATCAATTTCACCTTCGGCGACGTCTCCGTGGTCCCCGGCGACTACGTGCTGGTGGTGAAGGATCTCCTCGCGTTCAACTACCGATACGATGCGTTTGCCGGCACCATCGCCGGCGAGTACACCGGCTCGTTGCGCAACAGCGGCGAAGCGATCCAGCTCGATTCGCCGATCGGCGGAGTTATCCACGAGTTCGACTACGGCGACGGATGGTACGGCCATACGGACGGGGAAGGCTTCTCCTTGACGATCCGTGACCCCGAGGGCGCGCGGGAACAATGGGATCTGAAAGAAGGCTGGCGTGCCAGTGCCACACTCGGCGGCAGCCCCGGCTACGACGACACCCTGGTTGACCCGGCCTCGGTCGTGATTACCGAAGTCCTCGCCCACAGCGACGCTCCTTTCGTCGACACGATCGAGCTGCACAACGTCAGCAGTTCGGCGGTCGACGTCGGCGGATGGTTCCTCAGCGATCAGAAGACCGACGATTTGGGCAACGAGGTGCTGACGAAGTACGAGATCCCGACGCCTTCCATCATTGGGCCAGGGCAGTACCTCGTCCTCCGCGAAGACACGCACTTCGGCGCGGCGTTTGGCATCAGCGAGCTGGGCGACGACGTGTATCTGTCCTCCAACGCCAATGGCGTGGCCGGCGGCTATCGCGAGCACGTTGATTTCGGCGCGTCGCCCCGCAACGTCTCGATCGGTCTCTACACCAAGAGTACCGGCGGCACCGACTTCACGCTGTTGAGCGACCACACCTTCGGGACGGATAACGCCTATCCGTATCTCGAAGACCTGGTTATCAACGAGATGATGTACCATCCGGCGCCTCCGTCGGCGGACGAGATCGCTGCGGGTTTCGACGACGACGAGCAGTTCGAGTTCGTCGAGATCTACAATACGTCGGCCACCACGTCATACACGCTCTCGCACTACTACGTGGGCAACGGCATCGGGTTCACGTTCGGATGGACCGCTGCGGACGACTTCGGCAATGAATCCTGGACCCTCGAGCCCGGGGCGACCGCCACGTGGGACGCCACGCTTCCGGCCGGGCCCGACTCCTACGAGGTCTTCGCCCGATGGGATCTGCTCGATGCCGAGGGCCAACCGCGAGACCTCGACGGCCAGGCCAGGTACCGCATCACTCACGACGGGGGGCAGGACGTGGTCGTCAGGGATCAGGACCCCGAGATCGACGACGAGGGACCGGGCTACATGGACCCCGAAGGTTGGGTCTCTTTGGGTACCTACAGCTTCAGCGGCAGTGGCCGGGTGGTGCTCACGCGCGGCACCGATTCCCCGCAGGATTGGACCATCGCCGATCAAGTCAAATTCGTCAGCACCGGCTACGAACAGGTCGTGGACAATCCCACGCTCGACTCCTGGTACGCGGCCAACGGCCCGGCTGAGATCGGCCCGGGCGGCTACGTCGTGATCGTCCGCGACTTTGCGGCCTTCGACGAGCGTTACGACGTGGCGGGCGGCAGTATCCCGGTGGCCGGCCAGTATTCGGGCCAACTGGCCAACAACGGCGAGAAGGTCAAGCTCTTCCGCTTCGGCGATCCGGAGCCCAACGGGTACATTCCGAACTACCGCATCGACTACGTCAACTACGGGGACTCGCCGCCTTGGCCGATGGAAGCCGACGGCCCAGGGTCGGCGCTGAACCGCGTCGTTGCCGACGAGTATGGAAACGACGCGGGGAACTGGGCGCCCAGCTCGGCAAACGGCACGCCGGGTGAACTGAATAACTACATCGACCCCAGCCCGCCTTCGGTCCCCGGAAACCTTACGGCCGCCGTCACCGTCGGCCCCGATACGGTCTCGCTCAGTTGGGACCCTTCGGTCGACCCGCAGACTTTCGTCGACCATTACGTCATCTACCGCGACGACGAGCTGCTGGGGACCTCGCCCACGGCCGCCTACGACGACACCGACGTACAGCCAGCCGTGTTCCACTCCTACCAGGTATCGGCCGTCAACCGCGACGGCTACCAGAGCGCGCTGACCGTGCCGCTGGAGGTTGCCGTCCCGGGCATTGTCTCCTACGCCGTTCCCGATACCAGCCACATCGAGATCACCTTCACCGAGCCGCTAGATCCGGCCACCGCCGAGGTGCCCGACAACTACGTCTTTACCGGCGGCACCTTGGCCAACGTCTCGCTACAGCCGGGCGGGTTGACCGTGGTCCTGACGACCAACCAGGAGATGCTCGTCGCCAATCCCTACTCGGTCACCGTCAACAACGTGACCACGATCTCGGGCAACGAGATGCCGGGCGACCTGCAGATCGCGTTCAGCTACGAGCCGCGGGGGGCCGGTTTCATCCTCCGCGAGTATTGGACCAACATCACCGGAACCGCCGTCAGCGACCTGACCAACAACCCCAACTACCCCGACAACCCCAGCGGCGATGACTACCCCACGATCTTCGAAGGTCCCGTCGACTGGGCCGAGTATTACGGCACACGCATCCACGGATACGTCCATCCGCCCGTCTCCGGTAACTACACCTTCTGGGTCTCCAGCGACGATAACTCCGCACTCTACCTTTCGACCGACGCCAACCCGGCCAACGCCTCGTTGATCGCCTCGGTGCCCGGCTGGACGAACTACCGAGAATGGAACCGGTACGCGCAGCAGCAATCGGCGCCGATCATGCTCCTGGCCGGACAGAAGTACTATATCAGCGCCCTTCAGAAGGAACAGGGCGGCGGCGACAGCATCTCCGTCCGCTGGCAGCTTCCCGATGGGAGTTGGGAAGACCCGGCCGTCCCCATCGCTTCGATTCCCGGCATCCGCCTCTCGCCCTATACGAGCGATATTCTGCCGCCTACGGCCGACGTCATCGACATCGATCCCGACCCGCGGCTGACGCCCGTCGACCAGATCAATATCGTCTTCAGCGAAGCGGTCACCGGCTTCGACGTCGGCGACCTGAGCCTCACTCGCGACGGCGGAGACAACCTGCTCACCGGCAACCACACGCTCAACTCGGCTAATGGTGTCACCTGGCGGATCAGCGGGCTGGCCGACGTGACCGCCGCCGCCGGCACCTATACGCTCTTGGTCCGCGCCACCGGGGCCGGCATCCGCGACGCCGTGGGCAACTTGATGATCGCGGGCGCCTCGGACCTCTGGACCAACAACCTCTCGGGGCCCACGCCCGACATTATCGACGTGACGCCCGACCCTCGCAACTCGGCCGTCGAACAGATCCAGATCGTCTTCAGCGAAGCGGTCACCGGATTCGACCTGGGCGACCTGAGCCTGGTCCGCGACGGCGGGGGAAACCTGCTGACGGGGACCGAGACCTTGACCAGCCCCGACGACGTCACCTGGACCCTCGGCGGCCTTGGCGGCCTGACCGACGTCGACGGAAACTACCTCCTGATGCTGATCGCGGCCGGGTCCGGCATCCAGAACTCGCAGAACGAGCCGATGACGATCGGCGCCGCGGACAACTGGGCGACCGACCTCACACCCCCGCAGGCCGATCTGCTGGACGTCGACCCCGATCCCCGCTTCGCGTCGGTCGACGAAATCGACGTCGTCTTCAGCGAACCGGTCAGTGGATTGGACCTGAGTGATTTCAGCTTCACCCGAGACGGCGGTGAGAACCTGCTCGGCGCAGCCCAGTCGCTGAGCACCGACGATGGCCTCACCTGGACCTTGGGCGGGCTGCTGGGGCTGACCGGCTCCGGGTCGACCGGGTTCGTAGCCTTCAACGACCACGTCGTCGGCAACGGGACCCATGCCTGGGCCACCAGCTTCGCCGAAAACGGCACGCCGTCCGGATTCCTGAAGGACATCGAGACCGGGATCAATACGGAAATCACCCTCACCACCTCGCAAAGCGGCATCCGCTACCGGAGTTCACAGGGACTGCCGGCCGCGGGAACCGACGCCTACAACCTCTTCAACGGGTTCGTCGACTTCGACGCCGGCGCCGGAGCCAGTGTCCAACTCGAAGCCAGCAACAACGACTACTACACGCATACCTTCTCCGGCCTCGGCGCCATCGCCCGTTACAACTTCCACGGCACGGCCGTCCGCGGCAATTCCAACTACACCAATCGTTGGACGAAGGTCACCTTGGTCGGCGCCGATTCGGCCACCGCCGACCACAGCAACGGCTCCGGGCTGATCGTGATCAGCAACACCGAGATCGCGCTGTGGACCGGAGACAACGGCAGTCCCAGCCAGGGATACGTGGCCGGATGGCTCGATATCGACCCCGGGGCCGACGGACAGTTCGCCGTCATGTCGCAACAGTACACCGGCACCGTGCCCACCACCATCCATCCCAGCGGCACCGCCGACGGAACCAAGGGATACGCCATCAGCGGGATTCGCCTCGAACAGGTTCCCAGAAGCGGGCTGCCGGGCGTCTACAACCTGACGCTTTCAGCGGCCGCCTCCGGTGTCGAGGATGACGCCGCCAACACACTGGCGGCCGACGCCACGGAGGTGTTCGTCATCGTCCCCAACGTCCCCGACGGCCAATCGCCCACCGCCGATATCGTCGACGTCTTTGG
>SDBV01003194.1_pt1 | contig 24398 bp, 32 predicted proteins | sample 2277081 | NCBI WGS metagenome assembly SDBV01 (sample SAMN10402039, study PRJNA504765) | marine sediment metagenome | isolation source: marine sediment core GS10_PC15, 223 cmbsf | place: Arctic Ocean: Southern Knipovich Ridge | collected 2010 | reverse complement strand
TAAGACGACTGTATAGCACCAAACGCTAATCGTGTACACGTTCGTTTTTCATTCTCTAGGTTTACATCTCCACTGTATATAACACGTTTTTCATGATTAGTTATATACATTACTTACCATGAAAACCACTTTTATACCCCATCAATGTAAACCTAGAGAATGAAAAACGAACGTGTACACGATTAGCGTTTGGTGCTATACAGTCGTCTTGAAACACTCTATTATAATCTTCTCAGTAAACTATTTACTCTTGAACAAAATAACCCCTCAGAGTATAGTTTAAGCTTGGGCTTATATTTTAAATAGTAAGTCACTTATTAATAGTATAGATAACCCATCAGAATATCATTAACTCAGTAAACATTACCCAAAAGAGCCCTATACACTAGCGGGTAAGGCTAAAGTCAATATCATTCACAGGGTGAATAATATACCAAAAAACGTAGTTTTCCAACCGTCCAGGAGGGTAGTTTACGACGCGTCAAAACTCCACTCCGGCACTTCTAGTTCTTCACTTTAATCATCCGGACCCCCAACAAATATTGGAACCCTTACACAAAGACTAGCATACTTAGATAATATTGTTTTACCTGACAAACTTATAGCTAGTTGCTTAATTACTGCCTCCTCTGTTTTGCCATAGGATTCTAGCTTACTAGAATTGATACTATTATGAGAAACATAAGCATACTCACTACCATCATCCTCTTCTAATGTAGCAACTATTTCAGCCTCCCCTATCAAATTATAAGTTTCTGTGAGAACCAGAGTAATTCCCAAGCTAGTTAGGAATGCATCTAATGCATCCCGCCTTGATCGTTTGTTTACTCGTTTAATTTTCATCCGAACCTCCAATTTGGAACTGGTATTCTTTTATCACCAACCAAGTACATATTTGAAATCTTACAAGCCAACTTCTCAATAACCACCCTCTCAGACCCCCCTTCAACCTGTAAGTCACAAGGAGTAAACCCCTTACATTCATTGTACTTAAATGTAACACCTCCACGCTCTAAGGCATTAGTTTTCGTTAAATTGTTTGTTCGTTTAATGATCATTCCACATTTCCTTTATAATATTCAATAGCTCCACGCCAACCACGATTACACCCACCACGAATAAACCAGCCCAGATGGATTCAACCATATACTCAACTATTATGGGATCTATTATGCCCGCCACAACTAACCCGCCCGCTATTGGTATAAGTACAAACATATAAATAAACAATATCCCTACTGTAATAATAAAAATCTTAGTCATTCCACGTATCCTTTGTAACAATGAATAGCATATAACCAATTAATATAATGAATCCCAAGACACCTAAAACACAGAGTACCCCAAACATATATGCAATTACCCATGCATCAATTAAACCCTGACCCTTTAACCCACCCGCTATAGGCATAAGTATAAGTAAATAGATATAGAATACCCAGGCTATAATAATAGTAATCTTATTCATTTAACTCTCCAATCTGGAACAAATATACAACCGGCTGAACTCATACTACCTTTAGGAACTAAAATTTTAGATGTAATCATATCAACTAAATTCTCAATTGCTCTGCGCTCGGTATCACCTAATACTGATAACACTCTCATAGTATGCCCATCCGAAGAGCCATAGTTAAGCTCAACACCTGTCTCGTCTTCCAAAGTAGCAACAGTTATTAATTGATCTTGATGATTATAATTTGTTGTAAGTACTAAAGTAATCTTTTTTTGAGTTAAAAATACATCTAGTATACTAGTCTTTAATAGTTTATTTACTCGTTTAATATTCATAATAAACAGCATCCCCTACTTCACCATACAGCACACCATCTCGTGTTGCTCCACAGTACATAGGCCAGGGTCCCCGACCTGTTATAGCTAACATAAATTCATTAGTATTTTGAGCTTGTCTAAACCAATCATCAGCTTTCCGTGGATCATCGAACTTAAAATCCTCAATATAAAAAGTGTCAAAATACCTTATATCACCATAAGGAATCAACTCTCTCCGATTAATTTTTGGCCGCCCCACTTCCTTCCCCTGGATATAGGCTGTAAGGTCCTCAGGCCACTGCTGACGCCAGTTGTAGTAATCCTTGATTCTACGCATCAAAACACGATGGGGCTCTTTTGTACCCACATGCAGAGCATTATGAGTATACTCTATGCCCTTGTACACATAAGTAGGCTGGCATTTAGGATACCAAACGCCACCCACCCCAGTTTCAATTAAATCACAAACTACACTGGACCGTTGATTATTTCTACTTAAAGTAGTAATCTTACAATTATAAGATGGGTTGCGGTTTGTTCCAATAACGAGGTTTACAAAATTATCATGTTCAAGTTTATTAAGGTAATGCATCAGCTTTTCAGTCTTTCATTACAGCTATTAGATGCTCAGGTTCACTAAGATTAAATTCCTTATCAGAACTCTTGTGATTACACCTAGTGCATTTTTCTTTTCTTCAACCATTAGATTTGTTACAAATTCTTTAGCACAAAACATGTCGTCTAAACTCCTTTTTGAATTTAAGATGAGGTAATTGTTTGTTACAAATAAATTCAAATAAATTATCAGGCCATGGAGCTTCCCAGCATCTAAATCTTTTTAGTGCCTTAGCAACCCCATCAGGAGTAAGTCCCATACCTTCCGCTAGTTCTTTTTGTAATATATACTCTTTACCTTTATATTCAAAAACACTCTTATGATATGACACATAACCTACACCTTCATGTTTAGAGAATATATTACGATACATTATAGCTGATTTTTTTGAATTAAATATTCCCATTTGAGTCACTTTACAATTATGTGAAGGATATAAATCACTAACAATAAAGGTAGTATAACCCTGGGATTCAAGTTTATAAAATGAGTATTTTATGCCTGTACTCCTCGTAATCCCTTTGCGCCAGTTAACCCAATGCAATCATCACAATCATCACAATTCTTACAATCTATACATCTTGTACAATCTATACATCTTGTACAATCTATACAATCTATACATCTTGTACAATCTATACAATATATACACCCTCGGCAATCTTCATTAAATTCACCATATAAGTCAGTATTACAATTAATACAGTATCTACAGTTTCGACAGTTTACACAGGACTCACACCGCCAACAGTCTTTACATATAGCATAATCTTTGCAACTACTATTCACTGAATTCTTCCTCCCAGGATACAAAATTCCTATTAAACTCCAAGCACTCTTCAAACAAAGTGTCCCTAGACTTGTTTTCAAATTCTGTACTAACTTAGTATATGACTCACTTACGGTGGTTCCTATACCACTGACAACTGTGTCTATTCTAGCCCTATTTTCGAAAACACACAATACCAAAACTGAGTTCCTTTTACCTATTGTAGATGTTACCACCCCGTTACGAGTCCTAACCCATATAGTAAAATTATTATCCTTCATAAAGGCCTCAAACTCAGGGTTGCCCCAATACTCATCAGTTATTCTATTAATGATCATCTTTAATCCTCGGATACAGTAAAGGTACCAAGACCAGTTATTTGAATAAGGTAAATAGTATCGTTTACATTTAGATCAAAACCAACTGCCTCCCGGGGTACAATATCCTCAGTTGTATCCATAGAGGTATTAAGAACTAAGGGTATCATAAGTACAATAATGGCTAAACTACAAATTAACCAAAGAACCAAATATTTCATAACTAATCCTTTCCAGTACCTAAAGTATATCACAGTAATAGGTGTAAGGGGGTTATTTTACACTTTTTACCTTCTTTTTTAATTATTTTTTATAAAATTGTATGATTATAGGGATTATGCCGAATATTTTCAGTCCTAAACCGTCTTATTATATAGAGGAGATTCTATATATGCAGTGTGAACATGTGAATAAATTCTCAGGTCAATGTTCAAGGCAAACCTGTGAGGGGACAAATAAGTGCCCAATTCATACTCATGGTGATTCAGAAAAAGTTGAAAAACGAGTATATAGACTGCAAAATATGGAACGGCGACTTCGTCATGAAACTCTTTCTAATCATGATGCGCTTCGTTCTATCCGGGAAGAGGTAGCCGTAGCAAGGATGCTCCTTGAAGAACGGTTAAATTCTATTAAAACTGATGCAGATTTAATTTCAGCGTGTGGCCCTATAAACACGTTACTTCTAACTATCGAAAAGCTTACTTCAAGCTGCTTAAAACTCGATAAAAGCGTTGGTAACCTGCTAGCTAAGCCTATTATTCTTAAGATGGCAAGTGATATAGTCGCCATTATCCTTGAAGAGCTAGCAGATCTTCCCGGCCACGAATTAATTGTGGATAAAATCTCTGAACGTATAATTGAAACAATGTCATCAATAGAAGGTGAAGACTAATGAAAAAGTGGTTTTACAGTAAGACAGTATGGTTTAATGTCATAAGCACAGTTGTTACAGCTACAGCATGGGCAATGGGCGAACTCCCAGATGGCTCTAATGTTGTTGCAGTTCTGGTATTTGTAAATACGATTGGAAATATGATTCTACGACTATTAACAAACACAAAATTAGTCAAATAAGGACTAAGCAATATGGTACATGAATTTAGAGCAGGGCATGTTTTTACCTCTGTAACCCCTACACAATTGGTAAATGATAATTCCCCGTGTAAGTATGTTTATTTACGCGCCCATGGGGATAATAATAATGATATTTATATTGGTGCATCTGATCAGTTAGTAGAGCACACTGCCTCAAATCATGCTACTGCCAATATGAATACAGGGGATGGGGACATACTAGTTAAAGCCTTTCAAGGTGGTGTTGAATGGAATGATAAAACAGTTCAATTTACAACTTTGGCTGGTACGGCTGTTGGTACACCGTTGGCTGTTTATGCAAGTAATACAATTACAATTACGGTTAATGATACTGTAAATACTACAACTGCAAATATTAATAATGTGATTGTAGCACTCCATGATTGGCAGGACACAGCAATCGGTAATGCAGGTAATTTCAATCCAGGCGATACGGGTGTTGTAGGTACAACAGCTAGTGCTGTTAATGCTGTTGCAGCTAATGCAACAGCTACCGTGGCTGATGCTGGTGCAATTACTGTAACTTCTGCTGTAGCTAGTGCTGCTTGGAATAATAAGACGCTTGCATTTGTATTAGATGCATCTACTCCAGTAGCTACTCCAACAGCAAATTATGTAGGCTCAGTTATTTCGGTTACTGTTAATTCAACAACTAATACGACGACTGCGAATATTAATACTGCTGTTCATGGTTTAACTGATTGGACTTCCAATGAAGATATTGGTGGAGAATTTGACCCTGGTGATGCAGGCGTAACGGTTAATACTGCTAACGGTGTTACTGCTGTTGCTCCTACAGCTACCCTAACTCTTGGAGACACTGGTGCATTAACAATTACTTCAGATGTAACTACCACAGCTTGGGACGGAAAAACTGTTATATTTATTTTGGATGATGCTACGCCAGCAGGGAGTCCGACTGCAAACTATGCATCAAATCAAATTAATATCACAGTATGTGATTCAGCTAATACGACAACTACAAATATTAATACGGTTGTTCATGCTTTAGTTGACTGGGCTTGTGCTATTGATAATGGCGGTGAGTTTTATCCTGGTGACGGTGGTGTTACAGAAGACACAGCCAATGGTGTCAATGCTGTTGCAGCTAATGCTGTTGTTACAGTTGCCGATACAGGTGCTATTACAGTTACATCAGCAGTATTATCTGCTGCTTGGAACTTAAAACCCATTGTTTTCGCATTGGATAATGGTACGCCCGCAGGCTCGCCCACAGCGAATTATGTAGGTGATACTATTACAATTACCGTAAATGATACGGTTAATACCACGATGGCAAATGTTAATACAGTCGTTGATGGTTTAGGTGATTGGGGCTCCAACTTAGATACTGGCGGGAGTTTTGCTCCCGAGGATGCTGGCTTAACTGCTGTTACTGCTAATGGAACCGGAGGCGCTAATGCCAATTCTGTTGTAACCTTCTCTGATGCAGGTGAGATTACAATCACGGCAGCAGTTGTAGGTGTTTCATGGAATAGTAAAGTTATTTCTTTTGAGCTTGATACTGGTACACCAACAAGTACTCCAACTGCTGCTTATGCTAATGACGCAATTGTAATTACTTGTAATGCAACGGCTACTACTACTACTGCAAATGTTGTTTCAGCAATTGACGGTTTAGGAGATTGGCAATGTGCTGAGGGTACTGGTGGGACTTTTGATCCTGGTGATCTTGGTGTCACAGTTAATACATCAGGCGGTGTTACTGCTGTTGCTCCCAATGCCACAGTAACCACAACAGATTCAGGTGATTTTGAAGTCACTTCTGATGTGACTACTACGGATTGGGATGGTAAAACTATTGTTTTCGCAACAGTTAGTGGTACTCCTGCTGATACACCCACAGCAGGTTATGCGGCTAGTACAATTACAATTACGTGTAATGATACAGTTACTACTACAACTGCTAACATTGTGACAGCAGTTGATGGTCTAGGTGATTGGAGTTGTACAGAAGGAACGCCCGGGGTATTTGATCCTGGGGATGCGGGTGTAATTGATACTACGGCAGGTGGTGTAAATGAAGTTACTGCTAATGCTGTTCTTACTATTGCGGATGCAGGTGAACTTACTATCACGGCGGCTGTCGCTGGAGCTGCTTGGAATACTAAGCCCATTGTATTTCTTACTGTCTCTGGTACTCCTGTTGGTACTCCAGTTGCGAACTATGTAGCAGACCAGATTAATATTACGTGTAATGATACAGCGAATACTACTACTACTAATATTAATACGGTCGTACATGCTTTAGGTGATTGGACGTGTAATGAAGACACTGGTGGAGAGTTTTTTCCTGCTGATTGTGGTGTAGTATTTACTACATCAGGTGGTGTTACTGCTGTTGGTTCATCTAATACTGTAACTTTTGGGGGCGCTGGTGCAGTTATTATTACTTCGACAGTTGGAGATACTACTTGGGATGGTAAGAGTATAGTGTTTGCTATAGACGCTGACACAGTTGTTGCAACCCCCACTGCCGCTTATGCATCTAATACCATTACAATTACAGTTAACTCCACGGCTAATACTACAACTGCAAATATTGTTACTGCTGTTGATGGCTTGACTGATTGGGGTTGTACTGAAAGCGTAGGAGGATCATTCTTCCCAGGTGATGCAGGAATTGTTTTAACTACTGCCAATGGTACGGGGGCTATCCATCACGGGGGTTTTGTACTAGATGCGGGTGAGGATTTGAAACTTGAAACTACAATGCTTGGACATATTTATGTTCATGCATCAGCAGACGATCAAATACTTTCATGGATGGCAAAGGAATAATAATATGAATGTATTCCCTTTACAGATTTTTGATGGTCTACACACTAACAGACCTGATTGTCAAACGGTTTCACCACCAGAAGTGTCAGATTATTGGGTTATAGTTCGAGAACTAGCTGCCGTACAAACCTATGTTAAGCATTTAGCTCAGAATGTTGAGATTATGCCTGGGCTCAAAGATGAGTTGGATGGGGCTATGATCAAAGTGCGTGTAGTACAAGCCGAGATTGAAAGGCTCGTACCTCCAGAAGAATTGGCAAAACGAGTTAAGACTCTTGAAGCTAAACTTGTTGAGCTTGATAATCGTAAAGATGTGGCAAATCTTCGTAGCGAAATAATGTCACTCCATGATACTATTACAACTAATCAATTACAAGGTCTTAGATTGCAGGAATCCTTTGCTAAAGATGTAAAAGGGTTCCAAAATCGTATGATGAATATGTTTAAGGCTTTAGAGAAGGAGTTTTCTACTAGACTTGATGCGTTGGAAGCAAAAATGAGTAAGGTGCATTTACAAGCAGAGGTTGGGAACTTACTAAATCGTCTTGAACAAATGTAAGGGAACTAAAGATGGCTTTTATAGCTTCCGCAAGTTTCCCAACTGCTGTTTGGGATGGGTTAACTTTTCAATTTGATTCAATACAGGTAGATAAAGATCCTAGTTTCTTTTGGAAAGATTCAGCTACCCAAGAAATTAGAGCCCTTGAGCAATATTTAATTGATCGGGGTGACTTGTTTGAGTTTTTTGATTCTTTAGGACCAGCTAACTCGGTAGTCGGAGTAAAAATTGATAGTAGTGGATTAACGTATCGATTGCTAGTTGCTGGTTCTGGTGTTACTATTGAACACACAGATGATGCAACAACTATTTCAACAACAGGCGGGGGTGCAACTTCAACAGTAAATATGACTAATGTTGATTCTGGGTCGGTTATAAAAGCAACCCCAATTTATACTTTTGGAAGTGGGACTTTTAAGCGGGGTAAGGCGAATACACAAGCAACCATTAGATTGATAGGACTGGCAGCGGCAACAATTGCACAGGATGCAGAAGGATCTATTCAAACTGACGGAGTAGTTACGGTGAGTACAGGTGAGTGGGATGCAGTAACTGGGGATTCGGGGGGTTTAACTCCTGATACAAACTATTATCTTAGTGAGACTGAAGCAGGGAAACTAAAAACAATCCCTCCAACTTCGGGGTATATTGTTCCTGTTGGCTTTGCTGTAAGTACAAATCAGTTAAAACTTAAGTTGAATACAACTGTCCAATTATAAGGATTTATTATGGCAAGCCGAAAACCATTAGTAATTAATGCCGGGCGGATTCAACAACTCCAGTCAGGTGATCAACTTGCTGGCGTTGATAATGATCTTGTATCGCTTCAAAATGATAATGCAGGTGTCGTTGTTATTGGTGCCCCTGTTTATTCAGTGTCAGCAGGGAGTATTGATAAAGCTCAAGCGGATGCCATTGGCACATCTGAAGTAGTTGGACTTATGGTTGATACTACAACTGCTAATGGTGCATCTGGTATAGTTCAATCAGATGGGATATTGACGGCCACAACAGGTGAATGGGATGCAGTAACTGGTGAAACAGGCGGCTTGGTAGCTAATACTATTTATTGGTTAGATCCATCCACAGCCGGAAAACTTACTATTACAGCTACTTCAACAACTACAGAGTTGGTTGTTCGAATTGGCACAGGTCTTAGTACAACTCAAATGGAAATCTCAATTCAACCTCCAATTCTTTTATAAGGTTATATAATTATGGCATTACGAAAACCCTTAGTAATTGTAAGTGGTGAAATCCAACAACTCCAATCAGGCGATCAGCTTGATGGTATTGACCAAGATCTAGTTACATTAACAAATGATGAAGGTACTAATGTTGTTATTGGGGCACCTGTTTACGCGTCCAGTGCAGGTAAATTTAAGGAAGCCATAGCTTCTGCTATTGGCACCTCTAAAGTTATAGGTCTTATGGTTAATACAACTGTTGCCAATGCTTCTAATGGTGTAATTCAAACTGACGGGGTATTAACTGCTACAACTGGCCAGTGGGATGCTATTACGGCTGAGTCAGGTGGTTTAGTTGCGGATACAGTTTATTATTTAGATCCCGATACTTCTGGACTGTTAACAATTACTCCAACTTCAACAGACACAGAATTAGTAGTTCGAGTAGGTACAGGACTTAGTACAACTCAAATGGAAATTTCAATTTATCCTCCGATATTATTATAAATGGCTTCTAGACGCCCATTAGTTCTGAATGCTGGTAGAAAAGAATTACTGCAAAGCGGTGATTCTTTAGACATCGGTGGTTATGATCTCCCTGGCTCCGGTGGTAGTGAGGGCGAGATCCTAGTAATGGGTGCTAGTGATGCCGCTTGGAGTACTACCACGGCTCTAGTATTAACACTAGGGGGCGTGAATACAACTGGCGACATTATTATTGATTCGGATTCAAGTGGACTAAAATTAGGTGCTAATGCTGACTATTTAATGAAATGGAATGGTAATGCAGTTCATACTATTAATGTTACAGTATTTTATGATTTTGTTGGTGGTGCAATAAAACTACCTAATATTACTACAGCCGAACGGGATGCTTTGAGTGCTGCAAATGGTATGATTATTTATAATACTGATGATAATCAATTCCAGTATTATGAAAATGGTACATGGTCGCCAAAAGCAAAGGTAATAACAGAAACAACAAGTTATTATATTAAAACTACAGGTAATGATAGTAATGATGGTAGTAGCGGTAGCCCTTGGTTAACAATAGACAAAGCCTTAGCTGTATTAGCGGATTATACGATTTTAGCTTTTGTTACTATTTATATTGAAAAAGGTGATTACCCATCTACAAGTATACTTTATATAAATCATTTATTTGGATATAATATTAGAATCATAGGAGATTCAATTGAAGAATCATTAACTATGACAGCTTCAGGTGGTTCACCAGATGCCTATACATATACTTTTGCTACTACTAATACTGATGATTATACTGTTGGTGATTATACAATTAATCGTTCAGTAACTGGTGGTTCTAATGAAAATAGCACATTAGGTGTTTTGAAGTGTATATCAAAAATAAATGGTGTCAGTATAACATTAGAATCAAAGGTAACAGCAACACAAGCTACAGGTTCAGTAGTAGCTGAACTTGTAACGCCACAGGTTCAATGGGTACGGCCTGTTATTTTTAATGCTCCTTTTTTACTTTTAGAAGGTATACAACTCCAATATAATGCAACAGCTAATTTTACATATTTAATTCGTTGTTATGGGTTGTCTGCTGGTTCAGTTAGTATAGAAAAAACTGTAGCTATAAATACAAATGCAACTCAGTATGGTACAAATCGTTCTTCATCTACTTTCTTAATTAATCTTCAAAAATTTGGTGCATTTAATATGAATCATGGTTGGTTTGCAGGTGGTACTATGGCGGTTACTGATACTGTTATGAATTCTTGTATCTATGGTTACAGGGCTTATGGTGGGTCTGCTTATATTGCACATGTTTGGATAGCCTTAGTTGATAATACTACAGCACTTAGAGCAGATTTAATGGGTGGGATTGTTAATGGTGGAGGTACGCGTATATTTGTCGGTAATACAGACGATGCAAGCCCTAATGTTGGTACACAAGGTAATCAATTCGCTTATATAAGTACATAAAAATGCAATTAATAATTAAAGATGGTTTTATTTTTGCTTCTCATGAAAATAGTCAAAATATTGCACATTTGTATCCTAAATATGAGTGTATTAAATGGGATAAATATATTAAGTTTTTACCAATAGAAGAAGGACTAACCCTTGATCCTAGAAGTGAGAAACAAAAATCAGAAAATTACATAGATAAACGTCGTGTGGCATATCCCTCAGTTACAACTCAATTGGATATGTTATATCATGATATAGTTAATGATACTACCATCTGGGTAGAATCTATAAATGCTGTTAAGACAACATACCCCAAACCCTCTAAGGTTTAATAATGATTAAGAAACTTAAATCATATTTCGGTGCAATACTTGTTGGCGTGGTAGTCTCTGTATCCATACTTATGTATACAGGATACAATTCACCAGCGGCACCAGATATACAACCTATACCTGTTAATACAGCAAAGATCATTCTCCCTAAAGAACTTGAGATTGAAGTTGGTGAGTTAGGGATATTAGATGCAACAAAAAGTACTGGAGTTTCTTTTATTTGGCACTGTATACCCGAAGGTCTTAATGTACAAGTATATGGGGATGGACGTAAATTAATGTTCTCATCCGCACGTGTTGGTATTTATACTTGTATTGTTAGCTCAGCTTATAATGATGAGGTTGATCAGAAACTAGTAATTGTAACAATTCACCCTATTGGATATGATCCAGATAATCCAAATCCTACACCTACACCGGGACCAGATAATGGTACACTTGCGAGTAAAATACCATTATGGGTTGTTAGTGTTAGGTCCTTAGGGAAAGTGACTGAAGCTAAAGCATTAGCTGCTGCCTTTGAGAAGGTTGCTGTACAGATTGAAGCTGGTACACTTGTAACAGCCGATGATGTACAGGAGGCTACACGTGTGGCTACAGAGGCTGCATTAGGACCCTTTGTCTCCGATTGGCGCGAGTTCTTAAATAATTTGCAAGCTTACCTTAAATTAGAAAAACGCAGGGGGACTTTAGTTACTGTCGAGGACCATGTACGGGTATGGAGAGAGGTTTCCAGTGCTTTGAAAACAGTAAGGAGCTAACCATGCAGCGACGAGATTTTATGATGCTAGGTGCCTTAGGTGCTGGTGGATTAATGTTTGGTTTACCAGGGCAAACCCTAGGTGGGATCTCTGGATTTGGTTACAGAGCTTCACAGCAATACCAGCGGGCAGCCCTTAGAGGTGATCCAATAGATGCTGGATGGTTAGATAATCCTAAGATTAGAGACGCGTGGATAACTAATCAACGGTACCCGTTTCTTAATGACTTAGACTCAGATATAAAAGGAACTGGTAAAGGGCGTGTTGTACTACTATACAAATTCCTTGAGTCTATACTAGGACACCCTTTTGCTCCTTACTCACAGGCTATTGGTGATTGTGTTAGTATGGGTTTTGCACGAGGAGTTGACATTTTGACTGCTATTCAAATAATTATGCGAAACGCTCCTCAAAAATGGCGGGGAGAAGCTGCTACAGAAATTATTTATGCAGGGAGTAGGGTTGAATCTGGTAGTAAATATGGTCATAAATTCAGGGGGGATGGTTCCCTGGGGGTTCTAGCTGCGGATTTTATTAAGAATTGGGGTGTTTTATTACGAAAACCTTATATAGGAGCATATGATTTTACTACTTATAGTGGGGCTAAAGCTCGTAAACTGGGGCGCTCTGGTGTACCTGACGCATTAGAACCTATTTGTAAGTTACACCCAGTTGGGTATACTGCTTTAGTAAACAACTGGGAAGAGGCAAGGGATTGTATTGCTAATGGATTCCCTGTTGTGTTGTGTTCCGGGCAAGGTTTCAGAACAAACAGTGGTAGAGATCGTGATGGGTTCCTAACACCTGGTGGACGTTGGAATCATTGCTTACTTCTTGCTGGTGTTGATGACAAATTTAGTCGCCCTGGTGGGCTAATAATTAATTCCTGGGGAAATTTTGTTAACGGTCCTAAAAGACACGCTCAACCAGATGGGTCCTTTTGGGTAGATGCCTCAGTAATTGATCGCATAGTTAAACAGGGTGATTCAATTGCAATTAGTAGTTATGCAGGATACCCCCAGAGTAACTATTTCTTTGGAGAGAATACAACTTAAAAGGCGAGAATATGATTTGCACTCAATGCAAAGAAGACAAAACACAGGATGATTTTTATACAGATAAAAGCACAAGAACAAGAACAGGTAGACATTCAGCATGTAAGGTTTGCCGCAATAAGCAAACTAGAATGTCTAAATACAATATTTCTGAGGGGTTTATAGACTATTTATATTCCTATACAGAGTGTATGTGTTGTGGAACTAGTTTTAAGAATAACCGCCATAGACATATTCATCATACAGAAAAGGAAGTTCAGGGTTTAGTTTGTCGAGACTGTAATTATATATTAAGGGGAGAAACAGATTTGGACTTAGAAAAAATCAAATCTGTGCTAGTATATATGCATTCGGATCGAAAAATACTTTGCAGGCTTAGTGAGATACCAACGAGAGCGTGTAAACATAAATATTCGGCGACTGAGTGTAGTTCCAAAAATACAAATAGTAGATACTGCAATAGTTGCAAGAATTTTTATACCGAGAACTCCTTTTGTATAGGCCACCAAAATATGTGTCGTGAATGTGGTCGAGGTATGGCCCGACTAACGCGATCAAAACCTGTTAAAGAAGCCAAACAAAAAACTACTCACTGTGAATGCTGCAACACCGAACTAAAAGAAAAACACATACACCATATTGGAGACATTGCTTACGGGATTGTTTGCAACCACTGTAATAATCTATTACGGGATGAATCAAAAGAACAAATAGACAGACTATTGAGTGCGAAACTTTGGATGGAGCAGGAGTCTTTAGATTGGGTAATGACATAAAAGTTATTCAGATCCTTATAGAAAATTGTAGGAAGAGATAAATAATGATTCGTATAATAATACGACTTAATGCATGGGTTGCCAGTCTATTAATGACACTCCGCAAAGGAAAAAAGGTAGATTGGAAGCAAAAGCTTATTGATTTAACCAATATACTAAAAAGGATTATGAATTTAATTCCGATTAAGTCTAAAACTACTAAGAGGCGGCAACTTTTCAAACGACTCAAAAAGCGAGGATAATAATATGAAGGGCGACTACGGATTATTTTTCTGGATGGAGGGGTGTACCCCCTGTGCAAAAATGAAACCAGTAATGGAAAAACTCTATAAAGAGGGCTACGAAATCAGATTTATTGATTTTAGGGCACAACGAAGATTTTCCGTATCTCATAAGGTAACCTCTGTTCCAACTTTAATACTAGAAACTGATGAGGGTGTAGAAATTAAGCGATGGGTGGGCCGTGTAAGACCTGATATAGTCAAAAAGATGTTGAGAAAGAACAATGCAGTTTAGACCAATTTACAGAATAGCAATTAGACGTAGCTGGCGAGCGGGTCTATTAACTAAAGAGGAATACGAAACAGCTATGGCTCCCTTACGTTGGTATATTCGCCGCGAGAGGGGTGTGGCGCAACGAGTAAATATTTTAGGTCAAGTTAAAGACCATATTTATAATCAAATGAGCATCCAGGGCGTGGCGATTAACTGGTCTACTTTAATCGCTTGGATTAAAGATAATTGGCCTATGATAATAAAGTTCATCCTCACATTACTTATTTTCCTGGAACCAATGCCTCAAGAAAGTTAGCACATGTATGGACGAATTAAAAAATATATTTGTCAAGCAGCTAGTTTCTGGGTTACAAGGAAAGACATTAACAACTTGCTCCCGTTGGTCGGTACATCGGCGCATAATGGGGGAACCGTTCCCCGGTCCTTACTCCTTTAAGTTTCACCCTTGGTGTAAAGGGATAATGGATTCAGTGGCTCCATTTAATACCGCTATGAAAGCTGCTCAAATGGGAGTGACAGAGGTTGCGATAAACAGAGCTTTTTATACAATTGATATATTAAAAAAGGATGTATTATATGTCCTACCCACTACAATTAATGCTGGTGATTTTAGTTCAGCTAGGTTCAATTCAGCGTTACTTAACTCCGAGCATTTAGCAAATATGTTCACAGACACAAACAGAATTAACCTTAAACAAGCTGGTGGAGTAAACTTATACATTAGAGGTAGTAGAGGAGATAGTAATCTAAAGTCAATTCCAGTGTCAACTTTGATTCTTGATGAATTAGATGAAATGGATCAAAAGCAAATATGGTTAGCACTAGAAAGACTTAGTGGACATATTAAAAAGAATGTTTGGGCTATAAGTACTCCTACGGTGCCAAAATACGGAATACATAAGCTCTTTGAACAAGGTACTCAAGAAAAGTGGATTTTTAAGTGTCCTAAATGCGGGCGTCAAACAGAATTAATTTGGCCTGACTGTATAGAAATTAGAGGTGATAGTCTTGAAGATCCTCGATGCCAGGAGTCATTCTTAAAATGTAAAGAATGTAAAAATCGACTAGAACAGATGGAGAAACCTGAGTATTTAGGTTCAGGCACATGGGTTAGTGATATTACTAATCGAAGCAAGGACAACCGTAGTTTTTATATTAATCAACTATATTCATTTACAGTGACACCGGGGGACATAGTAAAAGCTTATTTTCGGGGATTAAATGATGAATCAGCAGCCACTGAGTTTAATAAATCAAAATTAGGGCTTCCTTATATTGGTGAAGGATCTCAACTCAATGACATATTAATTGACAGCAATATACAAGGGCATACAAAACAAGATATACGTCCAACTGTGGGAGGTACTCGATTAATAACAATGGGGGTTGACCAAGGGAAATGGAATCATATAGTCATAATGGAATGGTTTATAGATAAACCAGGTAGAGATATTAATGTAGTTGCCAAAGGTAAACTATTGTGGGAAGGCAAGCGTCTAGGGTCTGAATTTAATGAGTTAGATAAACTTATGGTTGAGTGGCAAATATTAGCATGTGTAATTGATGCTGATCCCGAAATAAATGAGGCCAGACGTTTTGCTAGACGGTTTCCGGGTTATGTGACTTTATGCCGGTATAGACGTGGGCAGGTTGGTAAGGAAGTTACTATACAGGAAGATGAACTTGGTACTCCAATTGCTACAATAGACAGGACGAATTGGTTAGATGCGGCCCTAGGGCGTTTTCATAGCAACAGAATAATGTTACCACGTGACCTAAGTCGAGAATACAGAGAACATTTGAAAAATATTGTACGAACTTATATTAAAGATGAATCTGGAAATCCTCAAGCTCGATATATTTCAATAGGGTCTGGTTTGGATCACTTTGCTCATGCACAAACATACGCTGAGACAGCATTACCATTGGCAGCTAGTCTGGTTAAAAATCAACCTATAGAGGCATTTTTATAATGGGTCAATTATTAATAACCGATATCAGACATCCGAACTACCTATATAATAGTGCAGAATGGTTAGAGTGGAGATATACATATGCTGCTGGTGATGATTTTGTAACTAAATACTTAAAACAGTTTTCTACACGGGAAAGTACTCCGGATTTTCAAATTCGTAAGGCAATCACGCCTATTCCAGCATTTGCCAAAGCAGCTATTAATGATATTCGTAATGCAATCTACCAACGTATGCATGATGTTACTAGACGAGGGGGGAGTACTAATTACCAAAGGGCAGTAGAAGGATCTCAAGGAGGAGTAAATCTAGATGGTACTGGGATGAATGCTTTCTTGGGTTTCGAGGTTCTTACAGAATTATTGGTTATGGGTCGGGTAGGAGTATATGTTGATAGCCCAGAGTTTAGTGGTAATACTTTAGCAGACACAGAAGATGTTAGACCTTATTTGTATATGTATCCTATTGAGGATATTTTGTCTTGGAACTTAACAAAAACTAATCAAAGATCCGAATTCAAGGCACTCTTACTTCGTGATCGTGTGATTGATTATAATGCACCAATTAGTACACATATGGGTACTCAAATTGAATTACCTAGTGGTGAACTTGAGCGATATCGTATGATTTGGATAGATGATGAAACTGGAAAGGTTAATATTCAGTTTTATAATTTGGACTCCAAGCCAATAAACCCTCAAACCAATGTGACTACAAATACGGGTCCAATTCAACTTAATTTGACGCGTATACCATTTGTTATGATGGATATAGGAGATAGTCTACTAAAGGATGTATGTAAACACCAGATTGCATTATTAAATTTATGTTCTAGTGATGTAGCTTATGCTCTTAAGAGTAATTTCCCATTTTATACTGAGCAAGCAGATCTACGTGGTGTAGGAAGTCACCTTAAGATTGGACAGAATGCTGATAATACAGCTTCAGAAGGGGGTCAAGGTGGCTTAGAGACTGAGACTACTGTAGGTGCAACACACGGGCGTCTATATGACATGAAGGCAGATCGCCCTGGATTCATTAATCCATCATCTGAACCCCTGGAAGCGTCACTTAAGTTGCAAGAGAAACTGGAAGATGGTATTCGTAAACTAGTTAATTTAGCTGTATCAAATAAGACTGGGCGTCCAATAAGTGGAGAGTCTAAAGAGATGGATAATCAAGGTCTTGAGGCAGGATTATCTTTTATTGGTCTTATACTTGAGACAAGTGAGCGTAAGATAGCAGATTACTGGGCATCCTATGAACTAGGGGACCGTGCAAAAAATATTGCATTAATTTCGTATCCAGCTAGATACAGTCTAAAAAAGGATTCAGAGCGTATTGATGAAGCTACAAAATTATCAGAGTTAATGACAACAATACCAGGGCGTAAGGTTAAACGAGAATTGGCACAGGTTATAGTTGGTATACTACTAGCAGGTAAGGTCGGAGTTGATGAGTTAGAAGAAATTAATAAGGAGATAAAAACCTCTAATTACACGACTAGTGATCCTGATATTATTATTAAATCCTTTGAGGCAGGACTTGTAAGTGAGAAAACTAGCTCCATGGCCCTTGGGTTTGACTCAGGGGAACACTTGAAAGCTAGAGAGGATCATGCTAGTCGCATTGCTAGGATAAAGGTCGCTCAAGAGCAAGACAGAGGGTTTGGATCAGCGGGGGTGGATGATTTATCACTTGACTCCAATGAAGGTAAAGAGGAAAAAGCTGAAGCCTTGGATACAGATTTATTAGATGCAACTAAAAAGCCAATAAGAGGCGAGGGTAAATAATTATGCCAAGTATGTATGGTACACTAGAGGGGGCTAATACTTATTTTACTACTAGGTTACACTCGGACTTTTGGTACACTCAGTCCACACCAGATAGAACTAACTCCTTGTACAAGGCAACATCTATTATAGAGGCTTTGAATTACAAGGGGCGTAAGGCTACAGTATACACAGTTTTAGAAGCTGACTCTGCTGCGACTAAGGCCGAGGTTCGAGTGGCAGAGGCTGCCCAGACGTTGGAATTCCCACGGGACGCGGATATCACAGTACCAACAACTATAAATTCCTCGTGTTATGAAATAGCCTATAGTCTTTTAGATGGGGTAGACCCAGATCTAGAACTTGAAAACCTAGCAGTACAAAACCAAAGTTATGCGGGGGTCAAAATGACCTTTGATAGAAGTTTACAACCTACTGAGCATATTTCCAATGGAGTCCCAAGTGCGACTGCTTGGAGAATGCTTAGACCATTTTTACGGGATTCTTATAGTATACGTTTAAGTAGGAATTCCTAATCCAACCTCTTGCGAGGGTGGCTAGTTGAACCCACGGCGACTAGTTGTTTTAATTATTTGTGGGGTGGAGATTTTTATATGAAGATTTTTGAAGACGTGATTGTTTCTGTTGCCTTGTATGATGCCGTTCCCCCGGTTCCCCCGGTTCCCCCGGTTCCCCCGGTTCCCCCAGTTCCCCCGGTTCCCCCGGTTCCCCCGGTTGCTCCTGAGTTGAATGCTGATGGTACTCCGGTAACTCCTGGTGTATTTACACAAGAGGATGTAAATAGGTTTATGGCTGAAGATCGTCGTAAGATGGTACAGAAACATGAGGCGAAACAGACAGAGTTAGAGAGTGCTTATAAAGAGGCGTTGGCAAACCAAAATATTTCAGGCGATGCCCGTACTAAATTAGAAAGCCAATTGGAAGACTTGCAAAAAACATTCCTCTCAAAAGAACAACAACTGGAGCGTGACAAGAGTGTAATACAAGAGAAATACACTGAAGAGGTTAAGGATCTTACACAACGAGCAGAGACCTGGGAAACTAGGTACAAAGGATCACTAGTGGACCGTGAGTTACAGGACGCTGCTATTAAACATGAATCCTTTAATCCAGATCAAATTATGGCTCTTCTAAGTCCTATGACTAAAGTTGTTGAAATATTAAATGAAGAAGGAAATGGAACCGGTGACTACCATCCAATGGTAGACCTTCATGATGTTGATACAAAAACAGGTGAACCAATCATCACACGTAGAACCCCAGCCGACGCTGTAAAACGTATGCGAGAGTTGCCGCAACAATTTGGCAACCTCTTTAAGTCAAACGTAGTAAGTGGCATCGGTGCAGGTTCCGCTACCGGCAGCGGATTGTCGGGTTCAGGGATAGTTGATGCGGCTAAGATGTCAACCACCCAATATATGGAAATGAGAAAGAAAAATCCAAGGGCATTAGGCCTAGGTAAATAACCAGTTTGACTGGGTAGTCTATACCCATAATAGACTTGAAACTTATGGGGTTCATACAAACAATAAACTATTCTTTTAGGAGAATAAAATGTACGATCTTTTAGTATCATTTGCTTGTTATGCAAATGACAATGATGCTAAACACAATGGCCGGTTACACGGTGACGTGTAATTTGAATTTGGCTATATGCTGGAAACCCTTAATAAGCAAAAGGTACGATGAATAAAAGTTGCTCAAAATGTTTAATTGAAAAAGATTTATCTGAATTCAGTTACCGTAAAGATACTGGAAAACACAGAAACCAATGCAAAGAGTGTTGGAAATACAGATGCTCTGCCACTCGTTTAGGCATATCTTTTGAAATGGCAAAAGAGTATTATAGACAACCGACATGTATGTGTTGTAGTGAAAATTTCAAAACGAAAAAGGATCATCACTTACACCATGTTAACCATAAAGTTAAAGGAGTTATTTGTCATTATTGCAATATCGCATTAGAACAAGAAACTCCAGAGACTACACAGAGGTTACAAGCATGTTTGGATTTTATGTCAAGTTCACGTGAAAATCCTTTTGATAGAGGCAATCAGCCGGGAAGATCGGGTAATGGAGTATTACCGTTCCCCTCAACGAGCAAACGCCGAAAAACTTTCAATGAATGTGAATGCAAATTTTGCAAACGAAACCTACCATTAAAACATTTCTATAAAAGAAATTATAAAAATGGGGGCTTTTGTTATTATACCGCTTGTAAAGAGTGCCATAAGATTTATGTAAAAACATATCAATATGGATTATCCTTTGAACAAATTAGTATTTTAAGATCCACTTCTAAGTGTGATTGTTGTGATTTGCATTTTACCCTAAACTCTGGCCCCTATATTCATCATGTAGGTACCAGAGTCTTAGGTGTAGTATGCAGGGGTTGTAATGCTTTGTTAGAGCAAGAATCTGCTTTAACAAAACACAAAATTGAGTCCTGCATCAAATTTATTTAGAAGTTTATGATGTGCTCTGGTCTGCATGGAGACATGCAGAGGTGAATAGAAATAGTTCACCCCACTGGAAACAGTGAGTAACAAGAACGTTTGTACCCGAGGTATGGGCAATGGAGGGGCTTGCTACCCTCGAAGAGTCCATGGTGATGGCTCAATTAGTCCACCGTGATTTTTCAAAAGAAGTTGCCAGCTTTGGTGATGTTGTAAATACACGTCGAGTCGGTACCTTCAAAAATTATCGTAAAACGGACAGCGATAGCGTAACTGCACAAGATGCAAACGCAACAAATGTCCCCGTCAGCCTTAACCTTCACAACTATATTAACTTCACCATCAAGGATGGCGAAGCTTCTAAGTCCTTTAAGGATTTGGTTACACAATACCTTAAGCCAGGTGCCCAGGGTATTGCTCGTGGTATTGACCGTATGCTTTGCGGTCAGGCCCAACGGTTTGAAGGTAATGAGGGTGGTAAGCTTGATGCTGTAACCTCCTCGACTTCCAAGGATTATCTCCTTGAATGTCGTGAGACTCTAAACCGGAATAATGCATATATGCAAGATAGAAGTCTTGTCTTAGGCCCTGCCGCTGAGACGCTTCTACTCAAGACAGATATTCTTATGAAGGCTAATGAGCGAGGCGATGGTGGTATGGCTCTTGAGAATGCTCGCTTAGGCCGCGTTCTTGGTTTTGATACCTTCATGGATCAGAATGCTGGTGGTTTGTATATCAATACCGCGGCAGACTATGTTGCTGGTGTTATTAACTTTGGTGCTGGTTATGCTGCTGGTACTACCAGTTCCATGACAATCAATATTGCAAACTATGAAGCCGTTATTGGTGAGTTCTGCATTCCGGTTGAAGATGGCCAACTTACTTGGACCACTGCTCGGACAGTTGCTACTCATACTACAGCCGTTACGCTTCATAAAGCATTAAAGTATGCTGTTACCAATGCTGCGGTAATTACTACGTATAAAGCATGTGTTGTTAATCAGTCTTATGCTGTTAATTACACTAAGCCCATTGCCGTCGATGGTCATACCGCCAGTAAGGGACCGCAGGTCGGTCAACTTATTGCTTTCGGTGTTACTATAGGCACTCGGGATACGTATACCGTCATCGAACGAACTGCAATTAGCTCAACGGAGACACAGGTCACTCTTGACCGGCCTCTTGAGACGCTACTTACGGATGAAGACGCTGCGTTCCCCGGCCCAGTCGGTGGAATCAACCTCGCCTTCCATCGTGATGCTATCGCCCTCGTTTCGCGTCCTCTCGCGTTGCCTCGTGCAGCCGGTGTTGATGCAAGTGTAGTCGATTACAATGGTGTCTCCATGCGAGTTGCCATGCAATACGATATTGCCAGTCAGGGAACCAAGGTCACCCTCGACCTTCTCTGTGGTGTTGCGGTACTAGATACCAACCTAGGTTGTATCTACCTCACCTAAAAATAAATGTCTCTTCGGGACCCCCAGGGGTCCCGAGGGACTTTTTATTGGAGCAGTAAAAATGGATATTTTTACGTGGGTAAAGATTTTACAGCAGGTTGGTCCTTTAGTAGCGATTATTATCTTCTTTGTCTGGCGTGATTACCGACGTGAATTACATGCTCAAGAAAAACTAGGTTGTTTAGAAAAATATCAACGTGAAGTATTAGAGAGTCTAATATCCCAGACAACAAGGGCATTAACACAAAGTTCAGAGTGTATAAAATGGCTTAGTCATGTGATTGATCGTTTATTTCAAGTCTATCCTACTTTAGACCATAGTCAAATAGTCAAAGATCACAGCAAAATACCCCCCCGACCCGATGGGTTAAATTAATGGTAGATATTGTAAATCGTGGATTACTGCGCAGTCTAAGACTGACATTATATGGACTAAAACGTCAATTTGGCGGCACAGTGTATATCTACAACCTCCAGGATGCGGAGACTGATTACACTACAGGTGTGAAAACGTCGACACAAAGTTTTACACAGGTTCGTAGAGCTATTGTACTACCTGTCAAGGTTGAACGAGAAGTAATTAAATCCCTTACGTCTAAACCATTCACTTATGGTGGTTCTTATGACACAAGGACTAGATTATTTGTCATTGATGCTAGAGATGTGGCTGTTGGTTTTGAAATAGCTATGGATGATTGGGTACATTACAATGGATACAGATACAGTCTCAAGTCAATTGAGAAATTGGAACTGGATGCAGGGTGGCTTTTAGTGGGAACAGCAATAGCTAGTTTAACTAATCCCCTTACTCCCCAGATAGTTTTGGACACTTTAAGTATAACACAGTCCGTTGTTGAGGCTGTATTATAATGTCAAATCCTAATTGGCCTAGATGGGTAATGGCCTCGATTTCCGTGTACTTTGATTCAATATCATCAGGTATTCCTTTACCATTTATGGTGGCAGGTGTTAATGAAATAGCAAATGAAGAACAACATACAGACCATGCTGAATTACGTGTTAATGGTCCATTTGTTGAAGAGGTAAGTAAGGACTTTTATCATATTGAGGTTGAAATAAATGTTCTTATTACAGATATTATGAAAACAACTGGCGAGAATGCTTACGATATACAAACCTGGTGTGGATCATTTCAGGAAGGGATGGCTGGTCCCATTCCTATTTACAAGTATGGAAGTGAAGGAGGGGATGATTCTACTCAAATAGGGTGTCTTATACCTAGAGGTGGTAGGTATGACTCAATTCGAGTAATACATTTTGGACAAATTGACCTTGAGGACCGTGTGCGTCAATCAGTGGTTGATGGAAAATTTATGATGGACCTTAGCTACACTTAATCCATGGTAGCTCAATGGTAGAGCCCCCGGCTGTTAACCGGACGGTTATAGGTTCAAATCCTATCCATGGAGCTTAAGAAATTTAACTTTTACTGGAGACTTTAATATGGCTCTTATTGATTTACGAGATGCGACTATTTATCTTAAAGACGGACTTACAGGGACTGCGACAATAAATGATGCTGCAATTGCTGAGAGTGATACAACCTTATTAATTGATGCTGTTAAAGCAAATGGTGTATTGACTCTGAATGATGCTGGGGCAATTACTGTTACGGCAGCAGTAGTTGGTACTACTTGGAATAGTAAAAGTATTGTATTTGATGAACAATCAGGGACACCCGTGAGTACACCAACTGCGGCATATACTGCTAGTACTCTTACTATCACAGTTAATGATAGTGTAAATACAACTACAGCAAATATTGTTACTGCAATTAATACAACTAGTGAATGGGTTGCTGTGGAAACTAATGGTGGTGTATATGATCCAGCTAATGATGATACGGTAAATGCTACAACTGCTGGTGGTACTAATGTTCCAGTATTAAATTCTGATGATACTGATTTAATACCAGTTGGTGCTCGTTTTACGGTACCGAACACGGCGGCTCAGGTCTTTACAGTGTCTGCTAGACTTCCGGCTAATGCAGGGCCTACTACGTCTATTACATTCACACCTGCTTTTACAGGCGATATCCCAGCAAACGCAGCAACTTTAACCTTTGAGTCACAACGTGTAGCAGTTACCATCGGAGAAGGTAATTTGTCCTATACTGAGGCTCAGAATATGGATTACACTCTTGATAGAGGAGTATTAGATACGGTTAGACAGGGAGATGATGTTCCTGTTGAT
>SDBV01003193.1_pt1 | contig 24399 bp, 22 predicted proteins | sample 2277081 | NCBI WGS metagenome assembly SDBV01 (sample SAMN10402039, study PRJNA504765) | marine sediment metagenome | isolation source: marine sediment core GS10_PC15, 223 cmbsf | place: Arctic Ocean: Southern Knipovich Ridge | collected 2010 | reverse complement strand
TGTTTATCTAATCGTAAACTTTAAAAACAACCTTTAAGCATTAATAATATGATAATTCCAGTTAGATGCTTTTCATGCGGAAAGCCAATAGGTCATTTATGGGAAGAATATAAAAAAAGAATAGCTGCAGGCGAGTCTTCAAAAAAAATATTAGATGATTTAGGAATTGAAAGATATTGTTGCAGATCTGTTTTCTTAGGACAAGAAGATTTTGTAGAATTAATTGGAAAATTTAAGAAATCTTAAATAGTTTCTAGTTTTATTTTAAATATGAAAATTGAATTTTATGAAGAGTTTCCAAATAAAAAGAATTTAGAAAAGTTAAAATTAATTAAATTTAAAACAAGATTATTCATAGCTGCAAAATCCATTAAAGAATTTCAAGAAGTTGAAAAACAAGCAAAGAAAATTAAGAAAGATGTTGAAGTAGCATATTGGCCAATTATAAAAAATTCATATTGGATTTCTCCTTTTTCAAATACAAAAGACCTAATTGATTTATTCAATAAATTAGAAAAAATAAATAATCATCTATTAATTGATTTAGAATTGCCTTTAGCAAAACATTGGAGATTGTACTTAAAGAATATCTTAAGATTGAATAAAAATAAAAAGATTATTAGGGAATTTTTAGAAGAGAATAAAAAAAGAATAACTACTGCAGAATATATTCGCTCGGCTTATTCTAAGAAAATGAGGTTTTTAGGATTAGATTATAATGTTAAAACTGAGAAAAGTTTAATGTTTTATACAAGCACAATAAAGAAGAAAGTAGAGCATCTTTGGAAAAAGAAAATTTTTCAAGTAAAAGATAAATCAAATTACTCAATAAGCTTAGGAACTCTTGCAATTGGAATACTTGGAGATGAGCCAATACTTTCTCCTGAAAAATTAGAAAAAGATTTAGAATTTGTAAAAAGAGCAGGTTTTGATAAAGTAATAATTTTTAGATTAGAAGGAATTAATAAAAAATATATGGAATTAATAAACAAATTTACTTAATCTTCCACTTGTTTGTATGACCACATTCACCACAATTTATTCTTATTAATCCATTTTTTACTCTAATACTAGCGTTTTTGTGAGGGCTCATGCATTTATTACAAAATAGTTTTCTTTTATCTTTTAATGGAATTTTATGAGTCATTGCAAGTTTTTTTATTTTTTTAACATCTTTAAGGGATTTATCTTGAATATTTTCAAAGAATTCTTCAATTTGCTTTTTAGCTTCTGTTTTTGATATTGTTTTTTTCATAGGATAATAAACTAATAAAACTATATAAAAATAGTGAAAGACAGCTTGGTGGTTTGGCGGCTGGTCTGCCACTACTGCCAACAACATAGGAAGCTTAACTTCTGTGTTCGGAAAGGGAACAGGTGTTTCCAACCTATTATGGCCGTCTTCAAAATTTAAGACCAATTCATATTTATAAAGCTTTCTAGAAATCTATTTCATTCCTCTTTCAACTAATTCACAAATCCGGTGATAGATTACATTATGGGCTGTTTGAATTATGGGAGTAAAATTAGAAGGAGGTGTAATACAATATTCTACAATCCTTTCCAAATCTCCCCCTCCCTTTCCAGATAACCCAATAGTTATTTTGCCTTTATTTTTTGCATATTCTATAGCCTTATTAACATTCTCCGAGTTTCCAGAAGTGCTTAGTCCCCATAAAATATACTCAAAATTATCAAAAGCTTGAAGTTGTCTTGAAAATACTTGTGAATAATCAAAATCATTTGCTATTGAAGTTAAATTAGAAGTATTTGTTGTTAACGCAATTGCAGGAAATGCCTTCCTTTCTTTATCTAAAAAAGAACCCATTTGTTCCCCCACAATATGTTGTGCATCTGCAGCAGAACCTCCATTTCCACAAGTAATTAAAATCCCCCCTTTTTGGTAATTATCTATAATTAAGTCAGAAATTTCTTCAATCTTTTTTTCATATCTTTTATTTGATAATTCTTTAAGTACATTTATTATCTCTTTATAATATTCTTTATGTTCCATTCTGAATTAAAAAGAGATGTTTCTTTTTAAAAAGATTATTGTGATACTATAAAGCTTTTTATATGAGAAATTTGTGATAATTCTATCAGCCTTGAGCAGTATTTTAAAGGAAGGTTTGATAAAGGGAAATTTTGATTTTCTTTATGCGGAAGTGCCGGAGTGGTCAAACGGGCTGGACTAAGGCTCCAGTAGCTTAGTGCTTGCGAGGGTTCGAATCCTTTCTTCCGCATGCCCGGGTAACTCAGCTGGATAGAGTGCTTCCCTCCTAAGGAAGAAGTCGAAGGTTCAAATCCTTCCTCGGGCGCCATAGTAAAACTTTAAAACCCTTTACCCGATATTTATATCAGGCATGACTGCGTGGGTAGTATAGTGGCAGTATAATTGGCTTCCAACCAATTGACCCGGGTTCAAATCCCGGCCCGCGCATTTTACAATCAAGAATGGAACAAGAAACAGAACACAAAAGAAAGCATTGGCACGATAAATATTACAAGTTATTACTTTTAATTCCCGCAATCCTTTTAGTTTTTTCCTTTATTTATATGGCTGTTTTTTATCAGGCAAATGGAGATTTTATTCACAAAGATATTTCTCTTACAGGAGGGACAACCATAACAATCTATGAAAAAATAGATTTAAATCAATTAGAAAAAGAGATATCAAGTAAATTAAATGATTTAAACACAAGAGAAATTTATGATATTATTACAGGAGAACAAAAATCAATAATCATAGAAACTAAAACAGGAGCAGCAGAAACCAAAGAAATTTTAGAAGATTATTTAGGATATGAACTTACAGGAGAAAACAGCAGCGTAGAATTTACAGGATCTATTTTTAGCGAGAATTTTTACAAACAACTTTTAATAGCAATATTAATAGCATTTATTTTTATGGCAATTGTTGTTTTTATTATTTTTAGGACTTTTGTTCCTTCAATGGCAGTTATAATTTCTGCTTTTGCAGATATTTTAATGACTTTAGTTTTGATAAATATGTTAGGATTAAAAATGTCTTTAGGAGGAATAATAGCTTTCTTAATGTTAATTGGTTATTCTGTTGATACAGATATATTGTTAACTACTAGGCTTTTAAAGAGAACCGAAGGTTCTGTTAATCAAAGAATTCTTGGAGCATTTAAAACAGGAATAACAATGACTCTTACTTCTTTATTTGCAATGGGTTTAGCATTAATAGTTGTAAGTTCTTTCTCAGTTGTTTTAACACAAATTTTCACAATAATTGTAATTGGATTAGGATTTGATATTTTTAACACTTGGATAACCAATGTTTCAATACTTAAATGGTATATTAAAAAGAAACAATGAAATTAAAATTAGGTTTTAGGATTTGGTTGCTAATAGTAATCTTAGTCTTATCTTTAATCTCAATATTTATTACTCCTAACTTTCTTCAAGAAGGAATTTTAATAGTAAGTGTGGATTCTAATTCAACTGCTTTTGATCAAGGATTAAGACAAGGACAGATAATCACCGCAATAAATGGACAAGAAATAATTAGCTTAGAAGATTTTACACAATCTCTTCAAGGAAAATATGGTTCTAATGAGAGTGTCAAAACAACAATTACTACAAAGGATTTAGAAGTAATTTTATTTTCAAAAGAAGCACCTGAGATAACTGTTTCAGAAGTTCCAAAAACAAATATAAGATTAGGTTTAGATTTAGCAGGAGGTTCTAGGGCATTAATAAAAGCAGAAGATAAAAAATTAAGTTCAACAGAAATAAATGATTTAGTTGATATAACTAGAAATAGATTAAATGAATTTGGATTAACAGATTTAAAAGTTAGACCTGTTTTAGATTTAGAAGGAAACCATTTTATGTTAATAGAAATTGCTGGAGCAACTCCAGATGATTTAGAAGAAATAATTTCTAAGCAAGGAAAATTTGAAGCAAAAATAGCAAATGATACAGTCTTTATTGGGGGAAAAGACAAAGACATTACTTTTGTTTGTAGAAATGATGCTACTTGTGCCACCGTAGAAAGTTGCCAACCTTCCCAAGATGGAACTTATTATTGTAATTTTAGGTTTTCAATTTATTTAAGTGAAGAAGCAGCAGAAAGACATGCAGAAATAACAGATAAATTAGAAGTAAATTCTACATCTCAAGGAAATTATTTATCTGAAAAACTTGATTTATATGTGGACGACAATCTTTTAAGTAGTTTACAAATTGGTGAAGGGCTCAAAGGGAGAGTAACTACTCAAATTTCAATTTCTGGTTCTGGCTCAGGAGTTACAGAAGAAGAAGCAATAGATAATGCCCAAAAAGAGATGAGGCAACTTCAAACAATATTAATTACAGGGAGCTTACCCTATAAATTAGAAATTGTAAAACTAGATACAATTTCTCCAGTATTAGGAAAACAATTTATAAAATCAATTTTACTTGCAGCACTTGTAGCACTTCTTGCAGTAGCAATAATCATTTTCATAAGATATAAAACTTTCAAATCTTCAGTGGCTTTATTATTCACAAGCATATCTGAAATAGTAATTATTCTTGGAATAGCATCCTTTATTGATTGGAATTTAGACCTTCCAAGCATAGCAGGAATCCTCGCAACAATTGGTACTGGAATTGACCAGCAAATAATTATTATAGATGAGGCAAAACAAAAAACGTTTTTAAGTTTAAAACAAAAACTAAAGAGAGCATTTTCAATTATTTTAGGGGCTTATTTTACAGCAATTGTAGCCCTAATACCTCTTTTATGGGCAGGAGCAGGATTATTAAAAGGATTTGCAATAACAACTATAATAGGTATAACTGCAGGAGTTCTTATAACAAGACCAGCATTTACAGAGATGGTTAAGAGGATTGAGGGATAATTCTTAAAAAAGGTTGCCAAATTATAAATATAAGTCTCCTACTTCAATTAACAGGCTAGGGCCTTTTCTTTCTAATGCTTGTTTATATTCTTCAAATATTTCTTCAGATTTTATGAGTTTTTTAACATAGGTATGTTCTAAAAGATGTTCAAATGCATTAGTGTGGTCTTGTCTGTGTTGTGGACCTGGATCAAAAGGATGCCTACTTCCCACAACTGTTCTTACAATTACTTTTGGATTAAATTGCCCAGAAGACATCTCATACATTTTATCTAGATGATTGACAAGTTGATTTGCAGCTAATAATAAAAAATCAAATCTAGGGTAAATAGATATAGGGATATACCCTTGTAAAGCCAATCCTGTAGAGATTCCCATTTGCATTTCTTCAGTTACAGGTAGTTCTATTCTTTTTGATTTAGAGAGATTTTCTAAATCTTTTGTAAATCTACTTCCTCCATATTCTACTGTTTGACCTAGAAACAAAACTCTTGGATCTTTAGCCAAATATTCCATAGCTTTTGCAACTTCCTTTTTATATTTACTCATTTTAAAAACCAACCTCCTTTCCAACTCCTTGGTGTGGGAAAACAGCTTCATAACTATAACGGATTATTAATGGTTCCCCATAATCTTGCCCCCACGCTTTTTGAGTAGGAGTATTAACTCCTAATCCATTATCTTCTATAATAAAATTAACAGGAAAATTGTTTCTTTTTACATATTTAACACATTCGTGAAAGATTCCTGTTTCAGCAGCCATATCTCCACAAAAAACCCAAACTTTGTAAGGGTCTTTTTTTCTTTTTATCCCCATTCCAATACCCACTGCAATAGGAAGAATACCTCCAACAATAGATGAAGTAACAAATTTATAATCTTCTCTCATAATTTGCATACTCCTTCCTTTTGCAATTTCTTCTCTCAGCCAATCTTTTGGAATTCCTTTTAATAAAGCATGATAATGATTTCTATAAGTGCTGCAAACCCAATCTTCTTCTTTAATATCTTTAAATATGTTGATTAATTCTTTTTCATTTCCTCTTGAAAAATGAATAGGAGGTTTGACTTTTTCATCTAAAAGACCTTGTGCCAACTCTCTCTCAAATCCTATTAATTCTTTAATTAGTTTTGACTCGTCTTCAAACTTCATAACCTTTCTAAATGCTATCCTAATTTATAAGATTTTATATACTTTGAAATATATTAAGGAAAGTTAAAGTTTTCAATTAGATTTCATATTTTTAATTAAAAATCTTACAATTAAGTACAGATTTATTTATAAACCCAATTTAATAAGTCTTAATATGGCAAGGGTGGAGTTTGGAACAGGAAAGCTTTCTGAAAAAGCTAAAAAAAATTTAGGAGAATTGTTAAACAAAGATTTTAGTCCAACGGCAATACCCTGGAAAGAAGCAGAATTTTTTGCAAAAGATTGGGGAAAATTATTTAATCAGAATTATAATGTGGCTGTTTCTTCTGGAACAAGTGCAGATATTGGCGCTTTATTGTCTTTATATGATCATGGAGCAGAAAGAGGCGATGAAATTATTATTCCTTCTCTTGCTTGGATATCTGTTTTAAATGCTCCTCTTGCAGCAGGCTTTACACCAGTATTTGTTGATATAGAAAGGGAAACCTTGAATATTAATCCATACAAAATTGAAGAAAAAATAACCTCTAAAACAAAAGCAATAATGCCTGTACATACAATGGGTAAACCTTGTGAAATGGATAAGATTATAGAAATTGCAAATGCACACAAATTGTTTGTTATTGAAGATTGTTGTGAAGCTTATGGAGGAAAATATAAAGACAAATTTTTAGGGACCTTAGGAGATTTGTCAACAGTTAGTTTTTACATGGCCCATTTGATTTGGGCAGGAGAAGGAGGTATGGTTTCAACAAATAATGAAGATCTTGCAAATAGTGTGCTAGCTGTGAGAAATCATGGAAGGAAATCAGGCTCTCAATATATGGATCATTTTATTCCTGGACTAAATCTTAAGATGAGCGATTTTCATGCTGTAATTGGTAGAGCACACATAGAGGATTTTTGGGACACTTTCAATATTAGAAAAAGAAATTTGGATTATTTAGTTGAGCAAACAAGAGATTTAGATAACTTTGCATATTTTAATAATGAAGAATCTCACGAGATACATTGTCCTCATGGATTTAGTTTAACTTTGAAAGACCCAAAGTTTAATTACAATAAGCTTTATGAATATCTCCAATCAAAGTCAATAAATTGTAAAAGAAATTTCGGAAGCATGCCTACCCAACACAAGGGATTTAAATTTTTAGGATATAAATTAGGAGATTTTCCAGAAGCAGAATATGTTGGAGATAATGGATTGCATATGGGATGTCACCAAGGTTTAAAAAAAGAGGATTTAGATCATATTTCTGAAGTTTTACATGATTACTTTAAGAAATTTAAATAGTAAAAATGAAAAAAGATTCTTTGATTTATGTTGCAGGACATAAAGGCCTCCTAGGATCTTCTTTATTGAGAGTTCTTAAAGAAGAAGGATTTAATAGTTTCATATTAAAAGAAAAAACAGAATTAGATTTAAGAGATCAAAAAGCAACTAGAAATTTCTTTAGTGATTCAAAACCAGATTATGTTTTTTTAGTTGCAGCAAAAGTAGGAGGGTTACAAGCAAACAATACTTACAAGGCAGATTTTATTTATGATAATATTCAAATTCAAACAAATGTTATAGATTCTGCTTTTAGATTTAACACAAAAAAGTTATTATTTGTGTCTAGTAATTGCATGTATCCTAAAGGATGTTCTCAACCTATGAAAGAAGAGGATTTATTAACAGGAAAATTCGAGCCAACAAATCAACCTTTTGCAGTTGCTAAATTTTCCGGGGTGGAAATGTGTCAAGCATATAATTTTCAACATAACACAAATTTTATTTCAGTTATTCCCACAAGCCTTTATGGCCCAGAAGATAATTATGTCCTTGGAGAATCCCATATAGTTCCAACTTTAATTAGGGAGTGTCATAAAGCAAAAGTTAAGGGATTGGAGAAAGTTACTGTTTCTGGAAGTAAAGAGAGACAAAGAGAAATGATTTATGTAGATGATGCTGCTAGAGCTTGCTTGTTTTTAATGGAAAATTATAATTCTTCAGAACCTATTAATGCTGGTTTTGGAAGAGATTATACTATTGAAGAGCTTGCTAAAAAAGTTAAAGAAGTAGTAGGATTTGAGGGAAGAATTGAATTTGATGATTCTAAACCTAGCGGCATGATGAAAAAAATGCTAGATTCTAGTAAAATAGAAGCATTAGGGTGGAAACCTCAAGTTAATTTTGAAGAAGGTTTGAAAATAACTTATGACTGGTTTTTAGAAAACCTGGTTAAGTAAAATAAATAATCCATAAATTTATAAATTTTGATTTAAAAGAAGAAATATGATAATAAAAGAAAAAGATCTTGAAGCATTAAGAGAAAAACACAAAAACGAGAGAATAGTTTTTTGTTCTGGGAATTTTGATTTAACTCACTTAGGGCACATACTTTTTTTTGAAGATTGTAAGAGTCAAGGGGACATTTTAGTAGTAGGAATTGGGAGTGATGAGATTTTAAGAATTAATAAAAGGGATAGAGAACCAATTTTAAGTGAGAAAATAAGGCTCAAAACAGTGAATTCTTTAAAACAAGTGGATTATGCTTTAATAGACTACGTTTCCTCTAAAGAAAACCTTTTACGTTTATTAGAGATTATCTTTGAAAGATTAAAACCAGATTATTATGTAATTAATGAAGATGCTTTCAACCTCTCTTATAGAAGGGAATTATCCAATAAATTTGGAGTTAAATTAATTATCCTTAAAAGAGAAGCTCCAGAGGAATTTGAAGGAATATCTACAACTAAGATTATTGATAAAATAAGAAAATGTCAAAACAATTAGATTTACTTTTAATAAATCCTTCTTCTAGAGGAGTTTATCAAGAAGAACAAGAAAAAGCAGATTATCCTGCATTAGAACCTCCTTATTTAGCAGCTCTTATAGCAGAATTTATTAGGAACAGAGGATACGCAGTAAATATTTTAGATGCAAATGTTTTAGGATTAACAACAGAACAAACCGCAAAACAAATAGAGGATATTAATCCAATATTAACTCATATAGTGGTTCATGGTAATCAACCTTCTGCGTCTTCGCAACTTATGGATTGGGTCATTAATCTAGGAAGAAAGACTAAAGAATCAAATTCAAACACAAAAATTTTATTAACTGGCACACACCCTGCTGCCTTACCTAGACTAACTTTAGAAGAAAAATCTTTTGATTTTGTTGGAAGAGGTGAAGGATTTTCAACCCCTCTGGGACTTTTACAAAAAACATCTTTTTCAAAAATACATGGTTTGTGGTATAAAGAAAATGAGAAAATTCTTAGAGGATTGCCTGAGAAACTAATGTCTTCTGAAGAACTGAGTAAAAATTTACCAAAAGCGGCATGGGATTTGTTACCTATGAAAAAATATAGGGCTCATGATTGGCATTGTTTAGAGCATTTAGATGAAAGACAACCTTATGCAGCAATTTATACTAGTTTCGGGTGTCTTTTTAATTGTAATTTTTGTTGTATTAATTCTCCTTTTGACGAAGAAGGAACTCTACCCCATAGAATAAGACTAAGAAATTTTGAAAAAGTAGCAGATGAAATAGAGTACCTTGTAAAAGAACACAACATAAAAAATTTAAAGATAGTTGATGAAATGTTTGTTTTAAATAAAAAACATTATTTGGGATTATCTAATGAACTCATAAAAAGAGATCTTGGAAAAAATCTCAATATTTGGGCTTATGCAAGAATTGATACTATAAAAGAAGATTATTTGTCTACCTTAAAAAAGGCAGGAATTAATTGGCTTGCATTAGGAATAGAATCTGGAAGCGATCATGTTAGGAATGGAGTAGAAAAAGGAGGCCGTTTTGACTATAGAAAAATTAAAGAAAATGTTAAAAAAGTACAAGAAAATGGGATTCATGTTGTAGGAAATTTTATATTTGGTCTTCCAGACGATAATTTACAGAGCATGCAAGAAACACTCGATTTAGCTTTAGATTTAAATTGTGAAAGGCCCAATTTTTATTCAACTATGGCTTATCCTGGTTCTGAACTACACAGATTAGCGCAAAAAACTTCTTCTTTGTTTAGAGAAAAACTCTCCTCTCCTAATAGTCAAGAAGGTATGTTGCAGGTACCAAAAGATTGGGATATTAATAGAGCATTATTGCCTGAAGATATGGGTGGCCCTGGATGGATAGGGTATTCTCAACATGCTTATGAGTGTTGGCCTCTTCCAACAAAATACCTTCATCCTGAACAAGTATTGGCTTTTAGAGATAAAACCCTTTCAAAGGCTTTTCAGAATCCAGGATATAAGATAATGTTAACAAAAAAATTTGGAAGAAAAATAGCAGAAGATTTTTCCAAAATTAATTCTAAAGTTCCTACTAGGATGATATTAGGATCTAATAAATAATTAGTTTTATTAAAAACTTCACTTAGAATTTTCTTTTAACAGGCCAGATCTTTGTGCCATTAAACTCAAAATTAAAATCCATAATTTCTCCTCCAACCCTCTCAAGAGCTTTTTTTAATTGATTTCTTTTTTGAGGAGAGCAAAAAAACAAAATATATCCTCCCCCTCCAGAACCGAGAAGCTTTCCTCCATAAGCACCATTTTTAATACCTGTTTCATAAAATGTATCGATTTTTGGATTAGATACATTTTTAGAAAGGCTTCTTTTTTTCATCCAAGATTCATGAAGTAACTCACCTATTTTCTCAAAGTTATTTGTTAATAAACAATCTTTAATCTCTATTGCTATTTCTTTTAACTTGTTTAGCTGATTAATTTTTTCCTCTTCATTTTCTGCTATTGATTTTTCTAGGACTGATTGATGTTCATCTGAATTGTGAGGATTTCCCACATAACAAAGAATCATATGGGAATTTAATTCGTTTATTACGTCTTCTTTTAATTTTAAAGGGTAGATTATTGATTTCTCTCCATTAAACTCCATAAAACTAAATCCCCCTGTAACTGCAGCATATTGATCTTGCCATCCTCCCCTTATTTTTAATTCTTCTATTTCAGCTTTGTGTGCTATTTCTGCAGTTTTGTATTCATTATAATGAGTCTCTTGCAAATAACTTAAAAGACTTATAATAAGAACAGATAGACTAGCTGATGAACCAAGGCCCCTTCCAGGAGGGATATCGTTGTGTAAATAAAGTTCAAATCCAAAATCAGGTTGCATGATTTTTATAACTGCTTTAATCAGATCAAGCTTTCCATCATATTGAAGATGGTTTATAGAATCAATAACAACAGCTTTTCCTGGAGTAATATCGGAGTCAATAATTATTTTAGTATCTGCTCTTTTAATTATGGTTCCATGACAATATTTATTTATTGTTGCATTTATTACTACGCCTCCATGTTCTTTAAAAAAATTAGATAAATCAGTTCCTCCTCCAGCAAAACTAATTCTTAAAGGAGCTTTTCCTCTAATTATTGGAAATTTTTCTGTTTTTATTTTTTCAACATGGAATTCAACATCTACAACTCTCCCTTCATCATCTAAAATAGGGAGCCTATGTGTGCCTTCTCTAAGAATTTCTGCAATTTTGTTTTTGTCCTCATTTACATTTACAGTAAGAGGATCTTTAACCATTGCCTCAGAAACATTATTTTCTATATTTCCTCCCCTGAGCAAATGATTTCTTATTAATTTGTTATTTAAAACTCCCAAAAGTTTTTTTTGTTCATTTACTATCAAAACTAGGTCAATATTGCTTTTCTCTATTTTATATATAGCGTCTTTAACTGTTTGATACTCTCTCAATAATAAAGTTCCTAATACATCTTTCTTAAATTGATAATATGTCTCTGGTTTTTCAATATTCATAAAATAACCATTATAAAAATATCCATAAAGTAAGTTTTCTTTTGCCAATTTAGGAAAAATATTTTTCTCTAAGGATATATTCTTCTCATGTTCAATATAATCAAAAATTCTCGGTTCAAAAAGATAAACTCCACTGTTAATCAAATCACTAATATTTCTTCTATCAACAAAATCAATTATTCTACTCTCTTTAAGAATCACATTTCCGTAAGGAACAGAATCTTTTGATTTAACTAAACTTATTGTAAAGTCACTTCTTTTGGATTTGTGAAACTCAATAAAATCTTTTAAGTTTATTTGAGAATAAGAATCTCCATTTAAAACAAGAAAAGCATCATCAATATATTTTTCAGCATTTTTTATTGCTCCTGCAGTTCCTAAAGGAACTTCTTCTTCAGAATAAGTAAGATTTACCCCCCATCTGTGGCCTGTTCCAAAGTAAGATTTAATTTTATCTGCCATATGATATACGGCAAGAATAATTTCTGTAATTCCGTTTTCTTTTAAAAATCTTATTTGGTGCTCAAGAAAAGGCTTCCCAGTAATTAATACCATTGGAAAAATTTCTTTTTGGTGTGTTCCAAATCCTCTTGCTAATATAACTGCTTTCATTTTAATATAGTTCTTAATAGCTTTATATAAATTTTCTTCCTCACGCATAGGAATAACATCATTAAAGGTTATAGGTTGCTGTGAGGATTATTCTTAAGCATTATTGAGATAACTTTTGTTAATTCTTGAAGCCCATAATCAATTGAGGTTGTAGCCTCAAATCCTGCTTGCCTAAGTTTTTCATTTGAAACAAGATAATTTCTTTTATCAGGATCTTTATTTATATCGTCTTGATGAATTTCTGTTCCAGGAATATGTTTTCTTACTTTTTCTGCTAAATCCTTTTTTGAGATATTTGCATTATCTGAACCAAGATTATAGACATTATTTTTCATTGAGTCATAATTTTCTACGCAATGCTGAAAAGCTTTTGCAATATCTTTAATGTATATGTAATTTCTCATAGAATCTCCTTCAGTCAAAACAATTGCTCTTTTATTGAGTGCTTGCACAATCATGTCGTGCAATGACAATTCTAATCGCATTCTTGGAGAAACTCCAAAGACACTCGCCAATCTTAAGACAATTGCATCTTTATCTGAATCTAAGATTGCTTTTTCTGCTTGACATTTAGTTATCCCATATAAGGAGATTGGTTCTAAAGGAGTTTCTTCTGTGCAATGAAATTGTCCTGATTTTGTACCATACCCACTATTTGTATTAGGATAAATCAGTTTTTGGTTTCTACTTCTAATTTTATCTAAGCTGATTATTGAATCACGATTTATAGATTCAGCATCAAATGGTTTTTGTTTACATGCAGGCATTCCAACAATTGCGGCTAAAGGAACGATTGTATCAGATTTTGGAATAATTTCTTTTAATAGTTGTTCATCTCTTACATCTCCGTAGATAAAGTCAAAATTTGGATTTGAAGCTAAAGGAAGAAGAGAATAATCTTGTCTGTACATTAAATTATCCAAGCAAGTAACTTTAAACCCTTCATCTAAGAGCTTTTTCGTAAAGATATTTCCTAAATATCCTGCTCCTCCAGTTATTAGCACTTTTTCTTTTGCCATTAAAATCTATATTAATCTTTAGTTTAAAAAGTTTATTGGACTAAATCACATAAGTTTCAGATGTCATTCATTAATTGGGGTAGGGGTGTTCTTTATTAAATTAAAGACCATCAAGCAAAATTTTACCGCTTTTTCTCCCCCATAATAGAGCTTCTTTTGCAAATCTTTTTTTATCCCCTGAATAATTAGTCTTGTAATCAGGAACCCTTGCTTCTTGATATTGAATAATTTCCTTTAATTCATTCTTGTTAAAATCGACCTTTTTATTTTCTAGATAATTAATTAATAGTTCTTCAAATTCTGCATAGAATTCATCTTTTTTGTGGGAAATATTTAAAAAGCTTATTTCTTCTGGTTCCCAATAAATTGGACTAAACTCAGGGACAACCCTGCATCTGGCTCCTCCTTGTAAGATTGATTCTGCAAGATTCCAAAAATCACTAATTTCTTTTCTAATTATTGGAGAATCTTTGATATTAGAAGGTTTTGAAATATAATTAAAAAAATCAGAATATTTAACTCCATGTTTTTCTGCTACGTATTTTATAGGATAAAAACCAATTTTAAGCCCATGAAATAATTGCATCACCCAAGAAATAACTGAACAATTTTTCCAATCTTCTTCAGACATTGTATTTGTAGAAACAACAATTTCCTCATATTCTTCTGGAACATCCTTGGCTCTGGGAATTGCATGAACCTCATTTAAAGGAGATTTTACAGTTTTGATTCCATGTTTTCTTTGATATTCAAGATTTCCCATCTCTGCATTTGGATAAACTTGACAATGATACGAGAAAAGCTGATTTTCAATCCCAGATTCAAGACATTTTTCTAATCCTCCAAGATAACTTTCATAAGTTTCTCCTGGAAGGCCAAGAATTAATTCAGTGTATGTAGGAATTCCTTCTTCATTATATTTTTTTTGTAGATTGTTAAAAAAATCCATTTTAATATTTTTTCTTCGAACATTTTTCGTGGCATCATCACTTGTTGTTTGAAGAGAAATTGTAATGCTTTTTTCCATCTGGTTTTTATGCAACAATTTTCCTATATCAAAAACATTTTTTTCTGCATTTTTACTATAACAGACTCTAAACTTTTCTGGAAAGCCATGTTTTTGTTTTGTATTCACAAAAGATTGAGCAGTATCAAGATCTTCTTTAAACATACCAAAGTTTGAATCAGCACAAAAAACATATTTTATTTCATTTTTTCCTATCCAATCAGCAACTTGTTCAATTCTTTCAGAACTATAAAAACGATATTTTTTACTTAATCCTCCTTGCCCCCATGAACAATATGAACAAAGGAATGGACATCCCCTATTAGTTTCCACAATTGCTTGAAAATTAATATCATTTGAGCCCATAATCTCATCAAAAACTCCCTCAAGATAGGGGGAGGGAAAAGTATCCAAATCTTTTGATAATATTTGTTCTTGATTGTTTCTTATAATTTTCCCAGATTCGTCTTTATATGTTGTTCCGGGGATATCTTTGAAATCTCCACTTTCTAAATTCCTTTTAAGTAATTCTGTAAAAGTTTTTTCTCCTTCTCCTCGAACAGCTATGTCAATAAAATCATATTTTTTCAAGTAATTTTCAGAATAATTAGGAACATCATATCCTCCAAAGATAATCAAACATTTTGGGAATTTTTCTTTTATTTCTTTAGCCACCCCTAAGCTAAGATTAGAATTCCACATAGAGGCTGAAAATGCAGCCACACTAGGATCTTGATACTGAGAAAGAATTTTATGAGGGTTATTTCTATAAAACATAAAAGGCATAAATTCATAATTTTCTTTAATAAGGGGGATGGTCTGAGCAAAAGCTTGTAATTTTCCTGAAACAATTGGAAAATAGACAGCATTATCCATAAGAACATTGTATTCATTAAAATAAACTTTGGGTTTTGCCATTTTAACTTTAAACAATATTTGGTTTTAAATATTGTTGTAATAAGAAAGAATAGGATTTATTCTTAAAATTAAGTAGGTCATTTGTATAGATATTCTTTTAAACACACTTCTATAATTCTTGATATGCCAAAACAAAGAGAGAAATTAAAATCTAAAACAAAAAATGTTCAACTAAAGGTAGATAAAATTTTCTTTCCAAAACCAAAAGATGAAACCACTGGTTTTCAAAAACATTTTTATGAGGCATTAAAAGAAAAATGTAATAAAATGATTTCTCCCGATATTTCAAAAGAATATCTTCTATATGGGAAAGAATTAATGAATAAAAGATTTTTAGAACTTATAGAAAAAGAAAAACCAGAATTTATTATTATGTGGACTTCCCCAGATGAATTTTATCTCGAAACTCTTCTAAAAATAAGAGAGATTTCTCCTAAGTCCAAGTTAATTAATTTTTTTGGAGATGATGACCTTTTGTTTGATAATTTTTCAAGATATTTAATCCTTTTTTTAGATTATGCGATAATTGGACAAAAAAAGTATATGGATTTTTATAAAAAAGAAGGACATAAAAACGTTTTTTTTATATCCGCTGCAAACACCCATTTTTTGAAACCTCTTGATCTTGAGAAAAAATATGATGTTACACTTATTGGAAGTCTAAAATTAAAAAAATCTGGAAGAGCTGATTTAATCAGATTTTTAAGAGATAAAGGAGTAAACATTAAGTTATTTGGAAGGGGATGGTATAATTACTCGGATCTTAAGGACATATATCAAGGAGTCTTAACAGATCAAGAAGTTATGAAAGTATTAAATCAAAGTAAAATTAATCTTTGTCTTTCAAGGCAAGATTATGGAGAGATCCATATGACTGGAAGAATTTTTGAAGGGGGGGCTTGCAAATCATTTGTTTTAACGGAATATTGTAAAGAATATTTAGATTTTTTTAAAGAAGGAAAAGAAATTGTCATGTTCAAGGATAAAAAAGAACTTTTAGAAAAAATAGATTATTATTTGAGAAATGAAAAAGAAAGAGAAAAGATAGCAGAAACAGCTCACAAAAGAATACTAAAAGAACACAGATTAGATTTGCAATTAGATAGGGCTTTTAAAGAAATATTGAAAAAAGATAAAATAGTTCACAAAGAACTTCCAAAAATAAATAAGAAAATAACTTTTATTTATAAAAAAGATTTAAAAGATAATCAGAAAATTAAAGACAAATTAAAAGATTATGATTATGTTATTTTGAATAAAGGTTTTTGCGAGAGTTTAAAATATAGAAAGCTTCTTCAAGCATATTCTTTAGAGATTACAGAAAAACCTATAAGTTGTTGTGATTATTATGTTTATAAGAAAAGACTAGGAGATTATTTGTATTTTAAAACTAGCAATTCATTAAGAGCAATTGATAAAAAAGATTTTGATTCTTTGTTAAATATAAATCAATTAATGGTTAAAAAAGAATATTTTTTAAAAAATATTTCTAAATTTAAAACAGCATTTTCAGAAGATAAAATTGATTTTATAGATGATAAAAACACTGTTTTTGTTTCTTTTCCTCTTGTAAGAATAAAAAATATAAAATCAAGGAATTATGAAGTAATGGCAAAAGCATTTAGTTTAAGATTTTTACATAATCTTTATGGATTAAAAAGTAAAAAGGTTGAATTGATTAGGTATTTGATTAATCTTTCAAGAAGAGCAATTATGGGAGAAACCTTTCTTTTAAGAGCAATAACTGAAGTCTTTATAAATAAAGATAAGAGAAGAACACTACTTTCAAGACTTTCAAACAAGAAAAAACATTAATCTTTTATTCTTATCCATTCTTTTGGAACTATATCTCCTTCGTCTCTTATATATAGCCATTTGCTCTTAGTATTTTTTGGTTTTTCGCCTTTACGTAAAGGAGCAAACCATGGTTTTGGAGCTGTAATAATTTTATCTTTGTTTTCTGATAACCATGCTGCCCACCAACTAAAAGTACTATTAGCCAGTATAAAATGTTTGCAATGCTTCATTAGATTTAAATCTTTATACCCTTCTCTAGGAGAATTGATACCAACATAGGTTGTCGGAAAACCTGTTTTTAAATTATTTTTAGCCCATTGTAAACCATCTGAAAATACAAAAAAATGAGGGTTTTTTACCTTTCTTGCAATTAACTTAATAGCATCTCGATAATATTTTGAACTATATATTCTTCCTGCTTCTTTTCCCCTCTCCTTCTTAACAAGATCCCCCCTCCTTACATGAATACAAACAGAATTAGAGTTATTGATTTTTTCTAACATTTCTCTATTCTTTTTATTAGGTTTATCTTTCAGAACAAAATCTTTTCTTATTATATTACCTATGTCTTTAAAATAATCTTCTCCAAGCCAATAATAATCTAAAACAAATACATTCTTTTCAAGTACGCTCTTATCAAAGTAATAGTCTTTTTGTACAGGATGTAGACTATCTCTTTTTAATTTTTTAGATAAGATTCTCACAACTTTGAAAAAGATTCTAGGGAGGATAAGCAACCCAAAGGGGATAGGAATTTCTTTAGTAGGGATGTTAAAATATTTTAATTCATTATGCCGTATATTATTTAACTTCAAATATGTAGCGTCTAACCATAATTTAGTATTGTTTTTAATTGATAAATGCCTCCCAAGTGCATATATAAACATTTGATTCCCCAGTCCTCCTTTTAATCTAGCTATAATCATTTTAAATTAATACTTATAAAATATTAATTTTATTTATAAAGATTACCATAACAAAGCAAAATAATTAACTCCAAGTAGCATCATATAAAAGATTATTACTTCTCCTACCCCATAAAACAGTTTCCTTAGCATATCTTACTTTATCATCACCAAAATCTTTACACCCAACAATTTTCAAAATCTGCTTATTTTTAGAAAGTTTAATCTTATTATCGTCAAAGAAATGAGCCATATATTCAGGAACATTGTATTCAAAATGAAAAGTTGTCTGTTTTGGATTAGACCAACAAGGTATAAGTGCTTCTTGATATTTGAAAATTTCTTTCATTTCATTTACATCAAATCTTTTATTCTTAGCATTCAAAAAATCTTTAGTTATTGTAAAAAGTTCACTATAAAAAGTAGAAGCATCTTCAACAAATTTTAAATAAGACGCTTCTTCAGGCTCCCAAGATACATTTCCAAATTCAGAAACACTTTGAGCACGTGTATTACCTTCTTGAATTTTTTTAGCAAGATTATGCAAATTATTAATCTCTTTTGAAATCATAGGCGCAGTTTTAGAATCAATATTTTTTTGAGCAAGGTGCTCATAAAAATCAACATACCTCACTTCATGTCTATCCCGCAGATAATTTGAAATATGGTTGCCAGCTTGAAGAGAATGTAAGGTTTGGGTAACCCAAGCATTAACTGCAGATTTTCTCCAATCTTTAGGAGGCATACTATTAGTATAAATTATAATTTTTTCAATTTCTTCAACAGAATCTTTTTCACGTGTAACACTATGCACTTCTTGCAATGGAGATATTTTAGTTACAATTCCGTGTTTATGTTGGTAATCAGGTTCAACTAATTGAGTATTAGGAAGAACTTGACAATGGTAAACATACAACTGACCAACCCTGCTTCCTTCTAATATTTCCTCTAAACCATCTAAGAAACTGCCATAAGTTTCACCAGGCAAACCCAAAATCATTTCTGTATATGTTGAAATATCTGCTTGAGCATATCTTTTTTGCAAATTATCGTAAGCATCTAAACTTATATTCTGCCTTCTAACATTTTTCAAAGTTTCTAAATTATTTGATTGTCTTGATAAAGTTACACCTTTTGTCATATTAGCTTTAGAAAGTATTTTTGAAACTTCAAAAATTCTCTCTGGTTTATTTTTTCCGTAGCAAACCCTAAATCTTTCCGGATAACCATATTTTTTCTTTGTGTCTACAATGACTTGGGCCATTTCAATATCTCTTTTAAACATACCAAAATTTGCATCAGCACCATACACATATTCTATTTTATTTTTTCCAATCCAATCAACAACTTGTGCAACTCTTTCAGGACTAAAATATCTCATTTTAGATTGCAAAATACCTTCTCTCCAAAAACAAAATGAACAAGGAAAAGGACATCCTCTATTTGTTTCAAGGATAGCATGGAAATTAAGATCAGATGTCGATACCAATTCATCAAAAGGGCCGCCATCTATATAAGGTGATAAATAAATATCCAAATCTTTCTCTAATTTACGATCTTGATTAAAATGAACTTTTCCATCAGGACTTTTATAAGAAATTCCGGCAAGGTCTCTAAAATCTTTTTTTTCTTTAGTTTCTAAAAATCTATTTAAAATATCAGCAAAAGTTTGCTCGCCATCTGAGCGAACAGCGACATCAACAAAAGGATTTTCAGCAAAAAATTTTTCAGTTTCTAAGGGCACGTGAGGCCCCCCAAAAACAACTAAAGAATCTGGAGATAATTCCTTAGTTCTTTTAGCTATCTCTAAACTTAAATTAGCATTCCACATAGAAAAGGAGAAAGCAGAAACTGCAGGCATATCCAATTTTTCCATAATTTTATCTGGATGATCACGATAAAAAATAAAAGGTTCAAAAACAAAATTTTTTGAAATTGTATCGTTTGTTTGAGCATGTGCTTGCAAAGAACCAGAAACTAAGGGCAAATAGACTGCACCATTAGATAAAATATTATACTCATGAAAAACAACTTGCAACTTACTTTCTAAGTCAAATCCCTTGTTTTTAGAAGATTTTTGCATACCCATTGTATCAAGATAAATAAACCATTTATATTATTTTCCAATACACAATCAATGTTCTAAATCATAATAATCTTTAAAAGTATCCTCTCATTTTCTTGCTAATGGAAAAAGTGTTGGTAACTGGTGGTGCAGGTTTTGTAGGTTCTTCTTTGGTCCCAACTTTATTAGAAAAAGGATATAGAGTAGAAGTTCTTGACAATATGATGCATGAAAATAGTTACTCTGGATTATCTTCTTATGTTCAAGGAAGAACATTAATTAGTCATCCTAACTTTTGTGGATTAACTAAAGGAGATATAAGAGATGAAAAATTAGTTAGTAATTCTATGAGTAGAAATGATATTATAATTCATCTTGCTGCTATTGTAGGTGCTCCTGCTTGTGACAAACAACCTGAATTGGCAAGATCAACAAATTTAAATGGAACTAGAAATATTCTAGAAAATCTCTCAAAAAATCAGAAGATAATTTTTGCTTCAACAGGGAGTAATTATGGAAAAGTTGAGAAAATTTGTACAGAAGAAACCCCTTTAAATCCTCTTTCTTTATATGGTAAAGTTAAAACTCAATCAGAAAAAGAAATAATGAGTGAAGGAGGAGTCGCTTACAGATTTGCTACTGCTTTTGGAGTTTCTCCTAGATTTAGAATGGATTTGCTAATTAATGATTTTAGCTATAGAATTGTTAATGTAAGACATTTGGACGTTTTTGAAGCTAATGCTAAAAGAACTTTTATTCATGTGGCTGATATGGCAAATGCTATTTTATTTGGAATTAATAATTATGATCAAATGAAAGGAGAGGCCTTTAATATTGGAGATGAAAAAATGAATATTAGTAAGGAAAATGTAGCTAAGAAAATAATTTCAAAAACAAAACAAATATATGGATTTGATGCATATCTTTTTACTGAAGAAAAAGAAAAAAGATTTGATCCAGATCAAAGAGATTATGAAGTTTGTTACGAAAAAATACAAAAAGTAGGCAAGGGATTTAGAACAAAAATATCTATGGAAGAAGGATTAGAGGAACTTATAAAATTTTATTCATTTGTTAAAATAAGAAATCCTTTTAGTAATGTATAAAATGGAATTAAAAAGTAAAAAAATTGCAATAAGCGGAGGTTCTGGTTTTTTAGGAAATAGAATTGTTAAGGAGCTTGAAAAAAAAGGCGCTTATGTAATTACTCCAGGAAGCAAAGATTATGATTTTCGATTTGAAGCAGATTCACAAACATTCTTCAAAGAAAATTCACCTGATGTTTTTATTCATTCTGCGGCATTATATGGGGGATTGGGAATAAATGAAAGTATTCCAGCAGAGATTTTTGATTATAATATGAAAATGATGTTAAATGTTTTCAAAGCAGCAATTGATTGGGATAAGAGTATTCCGAGAATAGAAAAGATGGTTGCAATAGGTTCTGCTTGCGGATATCCAAGCAAACTTGGAACTAATATGAAAGAAGAATTAATGTGGGATGGCGCTGTTGATAAAAGTGTAAGAAATTACGGAATTGTAAAGAAATTAATGGAAACTACAGGACATGTTTATAGAGACCAGTTTGGTTTAAATTCTATAAATTTACAATTAGCAACACTTTATGGAGAAAATGATACCTTTAACCCTGAAAGATCCCATGTTCCTGCAGCATTAATTAGAAAATTTGTTGAAGCAAAACAAGAGAACAAATCTTTTATTGAATTATGGGGTGTTCCAGATACAGTAAGAGAATTTATGTATGTTGGAGATACTGCTGAGGGCATTGTTAAAGCAATAGAATCATTTGATGAAGTAAAATCATGCAACGATCAATCAAAATACACTTTAAATATTGGAACTGGTAAAGGAATAACTATTGATACTCTTGCAACAACTATAAAAGAAATTGTAGGATATAAAGGAAAGTTAAAATATAATGGGAAAAGTGCAGGTCAAGAAGAAAAAGCTTTGGTAGTTGATAGAATGAAAAATGAGTTAAGATGGTTTCCACAGACTTCTTTGAGAGATGGTTTAGAAAAAACAATTGAATGGTATGTTGAAAATAAAGAAAAAGCAGATAAGAGATTTTAATTGTAGTTCTTTTAATCAATGATTTTTTAAACTTTAGAAAATTAACAAAACTATGGACTTAATAAAAAGAGGTAAAGGATATATAAAGGGTGAAGAAAAAGATATAAAAAATATTTGGAAAAGGATAAGGCAAAGGGATTTTTCAGGTAATACTGGTTTAGCTGTGAAAAACAGTATTTACCAATTTGGAACCACAATTATAGCGAAAGTGGGTTCTTTAATTTTTATCATGGTTCTCGCAAGACTTTTAATGCCAGAATTATTTGGATTATATAGTTTAGCCCTTTCTACTATTATTTTATTTATTGGATTTACTGATTTAGGAATTGGATCTGGAATGATTTTATTTTTATCTAGAGCATTATCAAAAAAAAAGAAATCAAAAGCAAAATCAATCCTATTTTATTTATTTAAACTAAGAATTTATCTGGTATTTGTAGTTATATTTATGCTCTTACTCCTTTCAAGATTTCTTTCAGAAACATATTATCAAAAACCTATTTTTTTAGCTTTATTGGTTGGTGCGTTATACATATTTTTTAGGAGTTTTGTAAGTTTTTTTAGATCTATTTTTTATGCTTTAAATGATTTTAAACATCCTTTTTATTGGGAAATTTTCTTCCAAGTTTGTAGAATTCTTTTAGTCCCTTTAGTAGTTATATTCTTCTTGACTTCAATAATAAATAATCCCTCATATATTTTTATAGTAATTCTTACCTTAGCTTTTGTATGGTTTTTAACCTTAATTTTAATTTTATTTTTCTTTTTCTTTTCTTCTTCAACTAATTTCCTAAAAACCCCTTCCAAAAAAATTTCTTTTAAAGAGAAAGTTAAAGTCAAAAAAATTATTTTCCCTCTTTCAGTAATAGCTCTTTCAGGAATTTTTTTTGGATATATTGATATTTTTGTTTTAGGGAGATTTGTTTTATCAGAATTTATAGGATATTATCATGCAGCCTTTTCTCTAATTGGGGCTGGCGCTTCTTTATTAACTTTTTCCGCAGTTTTATTTCCCATATTTAGTAGAATAACTGGGAAAAGATCACAAAGAGCACTTGATAAATCGCTTAAAATAACATTTCTTGTAGGGATATTAGCAACACTAGCAACATTTGTTCTCGCACCTTTATTAATTAAAATAATCTTTGGAAACGATTATCTTTTATCAATAACTTTCCTAAGAATCTTTTCAGTTCTTATTTTAATCCTTCCCCTTAATGGAATTTATGTTTCTCATTTAATTTCGAAGGGAAAAACCGCTATAATCGCAAGACTCCTTATCTCTACAACTTTGATAAACATCTTTTTAAATTTTGCAATAGCATCTTTATTAATTAGTTCAGGTCCGTTAGCAGTTGTTTTAGGAATATGCGGGACAACTATTTTCAGTAAACTAATTTATTTAGGAGGGTTGATTCATTCTGAAAAGAAATTAAGAATTAAAGAAATTAAGTTTAAGAGAACTTAATTAAAATTTTTATATGTCTTTTAAATCTTTTATATTTAAGTACTTTAAAAGGTTTTTTAACCTTTCAATTTGAAATTTGTTTAATCCTCTCTGTGTAATAGTGGAAATCTCATTTAAAATAAGATATAAACCAATGTTTTCTTTTACTTCTTTAGGATATATTTTTAATATTTTAATTAATTTTTTATTTCCCAACAAATTATTTTCTTTTCTAAAAAAACTTGCCAAGTCAGATATTATAAGTCTTTTTCTGTTAAGCCAATCAGTAAAGAGGAGAGTTCCATTATTTTCTAAGATTTGTTCTTTTGCGAAGTCTCCATGTGCACTAACAACCCTTAAAAGAAATTTATTATTTAACGTTTCCAATTCATTTATCGCGCTGTTTACAATATCATTTCTTAACTTATATTTAGATAATTCTTTTTTTAGAAAGGACAGGTATTTAACAGGCGTTATTCTTTGCGTGCCCCTTATACTATAATATCTTAATAATTTTTCAAAGACTTCACTATCTCGACCTCCCTGATAAGGCGAGAAGAGTTTTTCTTTCGAAAAAGGAAAATCTTTATTTATTTCAACAATACTAGGAGCGAATCCCCCTTTGGCTACCTTTAGCTGCCACATTTTTGATTTAATGAAATCCTCATTCTCAGATTCTTTTTTAGGAAAAGAATAAACAATCTTCTTACTTATATTA
>SDBV01003192.1_pt1 | contig 24402 bp, 30 predicted proteins | sample 2277081 | NCBI WGS metagenome assembly SDBV01 (sample SAMN10402039, study PRJNA504765) | marine sediment metagenome | isolation source: marine sediment core GS10_PC15, 223 cmbsf | place: Arctic Ocean: Southern Knipovich Ridge | collected 2010 | reverse complement strand
GGGTAAGGGACCCCTGAGGGACCCCTGAGGGACCCCTGAGGGACCCCTGAGGGACCCCTGAGGGACCCCTGAGGGACCCCTGAGGGACCCCTGAGGGACCCCTGAGGGACCCCTGAGGACGGGGATACCAACCCGCGCAGACGGCCTACGACCCGCCGCAGGGCCGGCTCCAGGGGCCCTATATTCGCCCTCAGGCTGCGTTTCGGGGCGGGCGGGACCCAGGGGTCAGGGCCGGCCCAAAACGCACTCATATCGCGCTGTACGCGTCCCCCGCCAGAGGGGCCAGTACAGCCCTGTAGGCCCAGGATTTCGAATTCAGCAGAATGGGGATACAAGGGAATTTACGGCCTTCCAGGATTGTGGCCATATGAGGCCAGAGTTGGCCTTCTAGATGGGATACTCAAATTTGCTGTAGAACGGAGTCTACTCGGGGATTCAGGCAATCATGGATTCCTGCGTTGTGTCTTCGATAAGCGATGTCGTCTCGCCATGCTTTCGAAGCACTAGTTGGTTTGGAATGATAGCTGCCGCGTACTTCGAATGTGACACCAGGAAGATCTTAGATGTCTGAGCCTTCTTGTCGAGAACTTCCTTGACAGCAAAGATTCCAGGATCGTCCAGCGTATCGAGAACCTCATCGATACCGAGGAATCCAATCGGGGCACCTCCAGCAGCCGACAGATCATTCAGTGCGAATTGGATACTGAGGTCTACTCGCCTACGCTGTCCCATTGAATTGCTAGCAAAGGTACGATCCTTAGGCAGCGAGATACTGAGATCATCTGGGTTGATTTCAATCTGCTGTCCTCCCAGCAAGTGCTCACAATACTCTGGGAGTCGGGAGTTGAGGTATGGAATAGCTACTTGGGAGAGCACTGCCGAGCGTACTCCCGTCTCGTCGAATAGCTCATCCTTGATCGTGCCAAGGCGGTTCTCGAGATCCGTTGCGGCTTCCTCCTCATCAAGGAGGGCCAAGACTTTCGGTTGGATATCAGCGAGTTCCTTTTCGCGCTCGTGGAGCTGAGTTGAGATCAGCGTGCGCCTAGCCTCTAGCTTTTCTAGGGACTCTTTAGTTGTGACGATATCCTCGCTCGCTCTTTTATGCTTTTTCACCTGCTCAATATAGTTAGCGTGAGCTTCAGCCTTGTCGGCATACTTTATAAGGATAACCTGATTTACCTTTTCGTGCCTCGCCGAGGCTTGGGAGAAGCTTTTCCTTAACTCCGTCGACTGATCCTTGAGCTCCTGTTTGCGAGCATCCAGTCCCTCAATGCGAGCATCAACAGAAGCCTTATTAATATCCTGTTCGCAAGTAGGACACTTCTGAGAATTCAGTAGCTCGTGCCAACCTTCGATTCTGCTTATGACAAAACCTAGCGACGACTCAAGCTTGCCTAACTCTAAGGAGAGGTCGTTCTTCTTTTCCCCTACCAAACCTAGCTTGGTAGCTAGCTTATCAAGATCGTCATACAGACGGTTGACAGTCTCTTCAGCTATGCGCTCAGTCCTCTCTAGCCGCTCCACTTCCTTCTCAAAAGCTTTCACCTCAGTCTGAGCTTTGGTCACTAGATCCTCAGCGCCCTCGTCGTAATCAGCGAGCTCCTTCTTTAACTTCTCGATTCGTTCCTCGCAATGCTCCTTAACCTCAACCGTCGCAGTCAACCTACCGTCAAGATGAACCCTAGCCTTCTCAGCCACCTTGAACCTACGCTTCGCGATATCACGAGCGAATTGGTAGGGTTCGCAATTGACTATCTCCTCGAGGAGCTGGGATCTCTTCTCCTGACTGAGGCTCGTATACCTGTGAGCGAGCCCTTCGGTCATAAAGCATACCTGGCGCAAGCTCTTCTCGGAAAGGCCAATCAGATCATCCAGCCGACGGTCGTTATCTGAGGACAGTCTAGCTCCAGCATCTATCCCTCCTGCAAAGAGATGCACACCAGTCTTGAGCTCAGGATCCTTGCGGGTACGTACAATCGTGTATAGACGATCTCCTGCGATGACCTCTAGCGACACCCTCGTGAAGCTCTCACCCCACTTGATGATCTCCCCTACCTTCGAGTCAGGCCTAAGGAGTTTTCCAATTAGGACCCAGTAAAGTGCTTGTAGTACAGTTGACTTACCTGCACCATTTGACTCTTGGCCAGGATCGTCATCGTTAATCCCACGGATGAATACGAGACCCGGACGCCGAAGGTCGAGCGAGAGACTTCCAATGCATTGAAAGTTACAAACTTCCAGCCGCCCAAAGTGTAGAGCTGTCCTCGCAGAACCTTCCTGGTGCTCCTCGGCTGCTTCAAGGAAGATCTCTCGAGCAAGTGCTTGTAGCGTCGCGTCGTCATCGTAGTGCTGGTCGAGGTAGTTGTTGAGGTTCTCTTCGAGTGAGATGCGCAGGTCGATGTCCAACGCTGTAGCCTGGGCTGCTTTAGGTGCGATGGGGATGAGCTTGGCGCCCTCACATAAAGAATGGAGGGCAAGAGCCTCAGCTTCGTACTCCAGGTTATAGTAGATCTTTGCATAGGTTCCTTCGACCTTACGAGCTGCAGCCTTCTCGACATCCTCAGCGGAGGATAGAAATAACTCCTGGTACGCTCGAGCGTACGGGTTATTGAACCGACGTACCTCCCTAGTTTCCGTGTCGTAGACAACGCAGCCTCTAGGAGCAGAGTTCTTGTCATGGAACGAGCGAGATGTGAGAGACCCGATATTGTGCCAGTTATCTCCGATGCGCGACGGATGATGGTAGTGCCCATTGAGGACGACTCCGCAGTCTATGAGGATGTCCGGAGGTACTCCTCCATCCTCATATGCTTTGGAATCGTGCTCGTTCTTGGGTGCACGCCTGACCCCTCCTGTGCAGTCAAGATGAGATAGAACAATGTCAGGCCTTTGATCGTTGAGTTTTCGGAGTTCGTCGAGGTCGTAGGAGTCACGGAACGGGACCCCTGCTACGCGAATGTCGTTGAGAAAAGTTGAGCCGATGTCCTCGAAGAGGTGCCACCCTAGGCCGCGTAGGAACCCTAGTGTGTGGATATTGTTTTTGATGGAGTAATAGTCGTGGTTCCCGATAACCGCCAGCTTCCAATCGCAAGCCCAGTTGGAGACACGTTCAAAGATACGGTGACCTACATTGATGGCCATCGTATCAATGAAGTCTCGAGCGTCCCAGAAATCTCCTCCGAATGCAACTGCGTCGGGACGCACCTCGTGGTACACTTCCTCAACGAAGTCGAAAGACTTCAAAACTAACTGCAAATACTCGGTTAAACCGTCTTCAGTTGGTTGACTGAAGGCAGCTGAACGAGTCACATGGACATCTGTAAACTCAAGGAGCTTCACGGCTCAAAACCAGGAGCTAGCGTGTACCCGTTCTCTACGATCTTCCAGTAGCGGGGAGAACCGTCATGCGTACAGAGACGATTGTTGATAGCTTCAGCAATGGCTTTAGCATCATCTTCGCATAACAAAGGCAGTGAGACGAAGGACTCGTCAGGATAGTCGCCACCTCGGTTGTCGGTCTCCACAATGAGATACCGATACCATGTCATTATGCAGTCTCCAGATGCTCGCAGGATCTGATAGCAGTACATACTTGATTCCAATACTCCAACGGAACCTTCAACCTACAGCACACCGCAGTCTCCTGTGGAAGTGCTGTAGGTCTCTTCTTCAAGAGAGGACCTGCTAAGCCTATATGAGAAACTATCTCGACTGTAGGGTGATCTCCGCAGAAAGGACAGCTAAGCAACTTCATGGTGCTCGTCTGACTGGACCTCGGCGGCGTTAACGTCGTCCAACTCCTGGACCTCCATCGTGAACTTGCTCATAACGTCGTAATCCTTGATGAGGTAGTGAAGACCCTTCGTACCGAGCTGGATTGGATACCCGATCATCAGAGCAAAGATGACCTTGTCGCCAACCTTCGTCTGCATCGGAATCTGCTTCCCTGTGGTAGCATCGTACCGGCCGGGTCCTGCAGCTATAACCTCGCCGACTTGAGTCTTCTTGTTGTTCTGGACGCTATGCGGAATGATAATCCCGCCTGCTGTGACCTCGATAGCATGATCCTCAATGGCTTTGATAACCACAAAGTCATGCTGGGGCTTGGTGTCAATGCTCTTGATAATCCTAAACTTCTCGTCGCTCATAGTTTCTCCTTTAACGTAGCATTTGGAATCTAGTTATCCATCTATGGAAGTCTTCGACCAGCGAGTTGAACTCGAAATGATCGAACATCCTGCGAACTGCTAAGATGTCGAAGTTATTAGGAGCCGACGCCAGCGCAAGAGAACGCTCTATCTCCTCGGGTGTGAAGTGCTCTCGAGTCAGGTCAATCAACTCAAAGTTCCTGAGCACCACACCGATATTCTTGGCTACTGCCATGTACCGCTTTCTGTGGTCCACCATGGATGCTTCGAAGAAGCTATCGTGAGGATACTCGCCAATGTCTTCAGCAATATCAATGAGGTCATCGACAGTCTTCTGACCTACCCCTTCGATACCCTTGATATTATCCGAACCATCACCGAGGACTGCTTTTCGGAGCATCCAATGCTCCTTCTTACAGTGCACAAGCTCTTCGAAGTTATCGAGCGTGACTCGCTCCTGAGCTATCGGCCTCCAGACGTGGACGTCCCCAGATACGAGTTGAAGCATATCTTTATCATCTGATACGACAAGCTTGAGATGGCCCGGGATTGATCTCGCAAGGAGCCCAACAACATCGTCTCCTTCACGGCCATCGAGTTGAACAACCTTGACTCCAAATCTCGGAAGAAGGAATCTGAGGTATCGATGACTACTAGCGAACTTTTGCGAATACGTGAGTCCATCAATATCCCTCCTATGGTCCGGACGTCGATTAGCCTTGTACTGAGGGTATATCTGCTTCCGCCGTCTGGACCTGCCTCCGTCGAATACTACAATGACTTTGGTGATCTCACCCCAAGTACCTACTGTAGAACGTATACTCTTGATCGTTCCGAAGACTCCTCCAGTAGGCTTTCCATCCTTGGTGCAAAGCATCCGCATGCTTGGTACATGAAGAACTCTGTGAAGTAAATAATGACCATCGAAGATAGCGGTTGCCATTAGCTCAAGCCGCACCAGTGCGAGGTAACTTCCTCCTGGAGGTACTCAAGGAGGCCAGGATGCTCCTCAAAAGCACCAAGGGTATTCTTCTCGTAGAAGGATATATCCTTATCCGTGAAACCTACGATCTTCCGGTAGGCACCAGCGATGTTTACGATACTGGTATTGTCAAGGTGGTAGTTGATGACCTCTCGGTAAGGACAAATCCCTGTCCTGTACACGAGAGGGAGATCTACCGCTCTGTTCGGAGGATGCAGCTTATTCTTAACTGCTTTTACCTGACTGATAATCCCAGCTGGCTGCTGGTCATCGCCAAAGCTCTTGAATACTCCTACGCGCCAGCACTCGAGTCTCTGAGAAGCCCAGAACTTCAGCCCGCTTCCTCCTGGAGTAGTCTTCTTAGGACCCTTTGCGTTGAGTGTCGAAATCGTCTGGTTAACTACGACGAGGAGAGCATTTGCCTTAGGTAGCTCCTGACACAATCGCCTCAGTTCGGATCGGATTTTACGTGCCTTAAAGGCCATACCATCCTTAAACTCGTCACCTTCCTTCTCGCCTGACGTAGGAGAAGCAGCTATCGTATCCCAGCCATAGATAATAGGGACAGAGTCTCCAAACAAGCTAGCGTACTTCTCGTTGAGCTTATAGATCGTCTCAAAGCCTTGCTCAACCGTATCGGTTTCTATCGTCAGGTGCCTCTCGAGATCGTGACCCATCATGAGAGCGCGTTCGCGATTCCATGAAGACTCAGAATCAAGCAAATTTGAGATCCCTCCAGCCTTCTGGAATCCACTCATGAGGAGCTGCAATATAGTAGACTTCCCATGCGAGTAGTCTCCAAACAATTCTATCACGCGACCCGTAGGTGCTCCTAGGTTCTCTAGACCCATGAGCAAGTTAAGCATATGACTAGAGGTAGGTATCCAATTCTTCACGTCGGATGAGACATCCTGCTTCCCAGGTATAGCTACCTCCAGATTCATCTGCTTGTTGATGTCCTTAGCGACATCCTCGATCACGCTGTAGACATCAACTTTCGCCATCACGCAGCTCCTTCTAGGATGAGTTGTTCAACTTCTCGTCTCGAAAGCAAAGCGATCTCATATCCGTTCCTTTTAACAGCCACCAATTTCGATTCTAGCTCTTCTAACCCACAACGCGCATCCCCTTTAATCTCGACAAAGAGATCTAAATCCAGGATATAGAAGTCTGGAATATAGGTAGCTTCACCTCGCTCAGGATGCTCATACTTGAAGCCGCAAGGCTCGTACTCAAATCCGTAGTCCAATGACGTAAGGAATTCAGCGAATAACTTCTCGCCAAGCGATCGGTACATGATTCCTTTATACTCATGACGCTTTCCTGCCCAGGAGACTACATTACGAGCCATACCTTCAGGGTCGTCACGCCATCGCTTCTTCATAGTCTCACTGGAGCGCCTAGATCTCATCTCAAAGTAGGCAGGATCAATCCTCGCTTTCTTAAAAGCTTCACGAGCTCTAGCTCTGACCTTTTCTTTGTACCAAGGGTCTGCGTGTCTATCGCGCATACGTTGACTATGAAGTTCCTTATTATTCTTATGCCACTCCTTCATTATTTCGGAACTTCTCTTACTACGCATCGCCTTATAGACAGGATCTTGGAACTGCCTAGTCAACCGTTCTCGTGATGCCTTGTTCCTTGCTTCAGCAAAATCTGAACGGGCATTAAGCCTTTTCATCTTCTCAGAATGAAACTTCCTGTTCTCCTCACTATGAGTAGGAGCACCAGGATACATACGCTTATAGTCATAACTTGTTAAGTCGTGTTTGTATTCTAAATGACTCCAGCTCACAACGCTCATCTCCTCGCCACAAATGAGACAAGTAATCAAGCAGCACCTTTATTAGCGCATGTATCCATACATGAAAGCTCATATTTACACATGAGACATACTTCTGCTTCCTCGTTGTAACCGATCTCAGGGTCTACTCCATCATTCCTTGAAACCGCCCCACCGAAGCAAGCAGGACGATCTTGCGGAGTAGGCTCTGACCCTTGCTGAACTGGAGTAGGCTGAGCCACCTGGGGTTGCACCACTTGAGGTGCGGGTTGGTCAGCAATTGGCAAGGCAGGTTTCGGGTTGACTATTGCCGTAGTCTGAGCAACCACCTGACCATGCACCTCAACGGTACCTTCAATGACCTCTTCCCCGTCAGCAACAGGACCGAATGTTTGTTTAGCTACGTCAATCTGCTGACCTCCCAGCAAATGACCTGCGGGGGTATCAGCCAAGGTCTGCGGAGTCACGATCCCTACCATACCACCGACTCCCACCTGTTCCTCGGCAACCTTCTTCGTGTAGAAGTTGATGATCTTAGTAGAAGCCTCGTTCAACTCGGCGAGCTTCTCGTCCTCAGGATACTTCCAGATCTCATCGGGATTCTTCATTGAACCTAGGATCAACTCTCGCACCGCAGGATCTACATGAAGAGGCGTAGGACCAGTGAGGTTCCAGAGAGACTTCTCGTAATTGGTTTGGCTACGAGGCTTACCTCCCCTACCCTTAACCTTCTTAGTCGTCTTGGTCACCTTGACGTCAATCCCTGCTTCGAGGTCAGCGATCCAAGCGCCTCGCTTCAAAGCGTCCTCCATCTCCATGACGAGCCAGTTGTGAACAGCGCCGCTGAGCCTCAAGAATCCAGCCTGGTGCGTTCCCGAGACATCCTCTCCACCCTGTTCCTTCATGTAGACCTGAACCTGGTACGTGTTGCCTTCATTGAGCCAACGGTTGAGCTTTAGCTGAGGATGCTGAGCCAGAAGCCTGTCGCCTGCGGCATGAATTGGGCAGACAACTCCCTCGACGTCAGCGTGAGTAGCCGTCAAGCACTGAAGCGGCTTTTCGAAGAGCTTCGCCAAAGAAGTGTCGCCGAACCAATGCTTCCCTACCCGCCTAGCAATCAAGCCGCGAGAGTTGGTTGGAGGGAGGACTCGGAAGATATTAACACCTTCCTGCAAGTCCCACCAGCTCAGGTAGCCTCGATCGCGCTTACGTTTCTCCTCCTCTTGACGAGCCTGAGCCGCCTGCTCCTGGAGGGATTCCACTGAAGGTTTGTATAGAGTTACCATTGACTGTTTCCTTTGTCGGCTTACGCTCGGTTGTCACCTTTAAGCTCGCGCCGGTAGTTGTTTGACAGCTGTCCAAGTTTGTCGTCTCTGTTGAAAGTGATCTTGTGAAGATCTCGCACTAGTGTCAGGAGGTTCTCTGCTTTGCGAAGCGTCTCCACCTTACCAATGTAGCCTGGATTCATAGCGAGTAGCCATTCTTCCTTAGACAACTTGGTCCACTTCAGCCCTTCCTCATCCCTAGAACCAAGCTCCGTAGAATGCTCAGCTCGGTACTCGGCTGTTATCGCCGATAGTCTGTTGACGAAAGCTGTGTACCTACCGAGTAAATAGGAAGCAGTAGCCTCGTGATCAGTCTGACCACAGATATAGTCGTTGATCAACCCCTCCTGATTCTGTATCCGTAGCTCTCGACAGAGCTTCTCTACAACCGGATGGTCCTCAACCTTAAGGAAAGGATGCTCGCGGATAAACTTATCGAGAAGGTCGAGACCGTACATCACGCTGCAATACTTAAGCCCTGGTTGATGTAGTCCGGCTCACGTCGAGCAAAAGCTGGAAACTGCATCACCGCGTCGATGTACTCGACGTCGATAGTCTCATCGAGACCAGACGTGCGTATCAAGGAACGGATGACCTTAGGCTCCTTCTTCACCTCGGTCTCGAGCGACAACAGAGTCGGAGCATCCTGCCACTCCTGCATACGCGCTAGCATCGGCTCGAAGTACTCCTTCTTGCCCTTGAAGCGTGCTTGACGACTATCCAGGAGTGTCATGCCCACAAGATGTCCCCAGGAGATACCGACCTCAAAATCAACAACAAGAGGGACATTGATAAACGAGAACTGCCTTGGGAGCTTTTCGGTACAGACCTTTTTGAAGAGGATCGCGAGATCGAACATTTCACCGGGAGGCGTATCATACCCAAGCGAATCGTGGATGAACTGATAGAGCTTGGAGTTGAACCTCAGCTTCTTCCGAAGCTTCTCAAGCATGATCATTGACGATGCAGCGAGATCGCTTGCCGGTCCCTGGATTCTGCTATTGACACTTTGACGCTCTGCCTTTGAGACGCTCTTCTTGTCGTCTTCATAGAAGTTGATGATCCGACGGAACCCGTTGATGTATGGGACGTATCGATTAGCGCGGACAAACTTGTGCGTGTCCTTAATGAACTTAGCGATCAGTGGGAACTGCTTAAAGACTCCATCGATCAGCTCCTGGGCTCGCTCCTGCGACATACCCTCCTGGGCTGCGATGGACTTGGATCCGCGACCATAGAGGAGGCCAAAGTTGACTGTCTTGATACGACGACGTTCGTGGTCAGGGACTTGGTCTTCAGAGATTTCAAGAACGCGAGAGGCGATCATATTATGGATATCTCGACCCTCATTGAAGGTACGAATCAGATCCGGGTCGCCTGAAGCCATCGCGAATACGCGAAGCTCCATCTGTCCGAAGTCTCCTGAGAAGATCAAGCCGTTGACAAACCTCGAGATGAACATCTGCTTGATGATCGAATGCCAGGGGATGACATGTAGAGAAGGATCCTTACAGTTGAATCTGCCTGTCTCAGTGTGCCTGATGCCATAGCTGCAACGAACAAACCCGTCGCTATACAGCTTAGTCGGGAGATTCTTAACGTAGGAGCTGTAGAGCTTGCTAACTTGCTGATAGCCTTGATACGTTTTGAGCGCGTCGAGACGCAGCTTCCACATTTGGTAATTTTCACTATGAGATTGGTCCTCGAGCTTACCTAGCTGCGCGTTGCAGTCCTCCATCAACTCCTGAACAATCGCCTTGGCTGTAGAACCGACCCGCTTTCCTTTAAATATCCCATTCTTGCGAACCTTGCCATACTCGATAGCCTTCAGCTCAAGTACTTCAAAGAAGAGAAGTGATACCTGGTCAGGAGACGACAGACTGAACTTCTTCTGCTTATCGGGCTTCTTAGTGTCGTCGTAGAGCAGTCTTTCAATGAGGTCAGAGATTCCCCACTTAGCAAACCTCTCGTAGTACTCAGCGATCTCAGCTTCCATTTCGACGCGAAGCTTGTCTACAAACTTAAGATCAATCAAGCATCCATTGATCTCCATGTGGGTCGTAGGAATGACCGAAGCGAGTGCGATTTCCTTGTGGGCGTTGTACAATCCTGCTTCTACAATCGCCTTGTGGAATACAGGAGCAAGTCTCGTACAGGAGTCTACGTCAGCACCATTGTACCGGCTAATCAAACCGAGGTCATAATTATCCGTATTGTACTTTTCCTCCTTAGGCATCGCATCCTGAGCCTCCTTCATCTCCTGCTTGTGAAGCGACAGGTCGGTATAGCGACTAGTCAGCGTCTCGAGATCATGCTCAGACTGATCGTTGAACAACGTCCAAGATTGCAGCTCAGTATCCTCGCCGATCTCCTTGATATTGATTCCGCGAACCACCGAAGCACCATAGTCATACTTCGCGTTCTGCGCATTAATCGGGACATCCTCGAACATCGCATTCAGCTCGGATTTAATCCCAGCCTGCGCGAGCATGTCGCCCTTGAAAGGCGACTCGTGATGGTCCCACGGAATGATCCAAGCTTCGTCCGGCTTATACCCAATACCTATCGTAGTGACCTTCTCGTTAAGGTCATACATACGAAGGCTCGTAGCCTCAAGATCGTATGCTAGGTAAGGGAACTTACCCATCTTGTACTCACCATGGATACGTCTAATTACACCCCTCACATCATCCAAGGTAGTCAGCAACTTGTAGTTGGATGTCTCGTCGCGATTCTGAACTCTAGATGCAAGATAATTCAAGTCGGAGAGAATATCCTTCTCAGCTGACGGATTACCGTACAGAATCGAAGCGGGGTCCATCGACGGGTAGATCGTATAGACCCTCGTCGCGACATCCTTGAACCCGTATTGCTTGGCTGCTTTCAGAATCGCTCGTTCACGCTTAGGAGGCGTGTCTGCAGCGATCAGAACCATATCTTGAATCTTCTTGATCGCGAGCCATTCCAGCATCCGCATGAAGCGATACCTAACCGTAGGTAACGATACCGGATGTCTGCGGCCTCGGAGCGAGGTGATCTTCTTAAGACCCGTGAAGTAGTACGTCGCGGTGCCTCCAAGTGTCATGATTATGACAGGATTGGCACGCATGACCTCCTTCTCGATATGAATGGCACATCTGTCCATCTCATACTCAGAAGGAGGCCGTACTTTGTTACCTCTTACATCGTTCTCCCAAGGGATGCATCGAACAATGTTACCCCATCGACAATGCTTAGGGTCCAGCCCTACACGCTGCATAAGGTCGTCGAGCTTCTGCCCAGCTTTTCCAACGGAAGATAGTCCTCGGTTGTTCTCAGATTTCCTGGGAGCTTCGCCTACAAAGTAGATCAAGGGATCTGCAGATCCCCGGTCGGGGACGCAGATCGTTTTCGCTGTCTCGTTTAAGCGACAGCGGGTACAGTCATGCATCAGAAACTACGGCATGGACTGAAGTTCTGGAAGAAGTTCAACCGGGACATAATGGATATTAGTTCTCTCGTCATGATACCCATTCTCAATTTCCCACTGGATGTCGCGCTCTAATTCGTAGATACGACGCTCAGCTTCATTCTCCCTAACTAGCTCTGTTATGTAGCTCTCCCAAGGGTCACAGCAAAAGACATGAACGTAAGTTAACTGCTCGTTGTGAGACACTACTTGAGCTTCCCTGTGAATGGGTCGCGACCCCAGATCTTCTGCCAGACAGGAAGGAGCCGCTGACCTTGATGGATGTACTGCGGTTTTACTCCAGCTGCTTCCATCACCTTTATCCAGGCATCTTCACCTGGACCTACACGAGGGACTATCTCCGTCTGCTTACCGACGGAGTGCGACTCCTTGTGACAATACAAAGGACACGGAGCATACGGATCCTTCTCGCTCAAGCGGTTCTCATTGATAAGCTTGTACGAGCAACCCTTATACTCATCGCTGTAGCGGTCAAAACACGGAGGAGATACAATCATCCCTAACAAGGGGTGCTTCTTCCTCAGCTCGCTCACAATACCTGTGAGTACTGGGGCCCAGAGATCGACCTGGGCAATCCAGCAGCTACGCGAAGCGAGTGTATCGAGCAGCGTCCTGAAGTTCGAGAACATCGTCCCGTTGTGGGTTGCGCACGACGGGATCACCTTGCGAGCTATCTCCTGCGGCCAATCAAACTCATGCTTGAGCCTATTGTAGGCGACCTCAATCTGCTTCATGAAGTCGTGGAAGAACTCGAGCCCTCCGTTATCGGTAGGGACTGCGCCTTCAACCGGAGGTGCGTACCTACCAGCTGTGACGAAGTCATCCATACCGAACTCGCGCATCGAGGTCAACCAAAATCCCCACTGGCGCTTGCGCACTGCCTGCTCACGCCATTCAATCGGAAGCGATGTGAAACCCCAAGTAAAGCTAATACACTCGGAGACAGGAATCGACATTGCCGTGACCTTCTTGAAGACCTCCTCAACCTGATCCCGTGTGATCGGAGCCTTCGGTCGATCTCCCACCAACATGGGATCCAATACCCCAAAGTCACCATCTACTTCGTCCCAGTACTTCAGGATATACTTGATATCCTTAGCAGTAACTACGCCACCGCGCTCTGGACAGTTCTCCTCGAGCCATTCGAACAGTGCTGGGTACTGAGTAGGTCTCGACTGAGCCCAATCAGCAAACAGAGTCTCGAGAGGATCCTCTGTACAGGAAATCAACGAGAAGGTTGGTTGACGGATCATTCGACAGTCTCCAAATCTTTGTGGACAAAGCAATAGCAGGACACACCGCCTCCAAGATCAACAGCAAGTCGCTCCCGGAGCTTTACTCGTAGCATGAGTTCAATTGCTTCCTGATAGTCATTCAGGTCGGCCTGAACAATCTTCGCGGCGTGATCACAGTGTAACTTGTCAAGCCGCTGCTCGTCTTGTTCGGCTCGCTCACGTCGTCGTTCAACGACTACCTCGAGAGGGGCATCCAGTAGCAGCAACGCAGCGCGACTGCCTAACATAAGGTCTGCGTAGTGCCTTTGCAGATTCACCGAGTAGAATCGGTCTCTCTGGTAGGCGAGACCAGACAAATTGCCACGGTCAGCTAGGATGGTCTGCTTAGGAACTATCTGACGGAGATAGTCAAGAATAAAGAAGGTCCCCTGAGGAAGATCCAAACCTAGCTCCTCATACTTGAGACGATCCTCCTTCTGATCCTTTCCCCATGTCTTGTAGTAGACCATATCTGTATGATGCAAGAGGCGGTCAACAAGTGTTGACTTGCCTGTACCTCGAGGACCATCGACCATGACTATCCGGAAGTTATTAGCCTGGAGGAATCTCAGGAGAAGATTGAATTCGTCAGCCACGTAGAACCGACCTCATTCGAACCCATCCGATGATAGATTCAGCGTAAGACTTGACTGGAGAATCTGGGTTATCCGTCGCGAACTCCTGGATATAGTTCGAGCACTCCTCGAGGATATGAGAGACGTGACCATTGCCTGTCATCATCTCTCCATACACGTACGAGATGACCCGAGCGAGATCCACAACTTGTATGATCTGCCCTTCGATATCGTCAGCCTTAGCCTTAGCCCAGTGAGGCTCGAAGTTAACTCCGATATCGTCACCCATCTTACGAAGCATCCTGATCGATACTTCGTCGAGAGCCTTCTTGAGATCAGGATGACCATACTTCACGTACCGAAGAAAGTCTCCCGTCATCGATTCGTCGAGGTCGTGGACTAGCGCTCTCGAAAGCATCTCTCCAAAGTCAATCTCGTAGCCTTGCTGAGCGAGGTCCTGGCCAATCAGATACGCGTAGAAGGCTACGTACCAACTGTGCTCTGCAACGTTCTCCCTATGGATGACAGGCACCGAGGAGTACCTGTACACGTGAGACATCCTGTGGATGCCTCCCTCGAGCATCTGTTCGATGTTAAGCTGACTCTTATTGTCGCTCATCAGGACCCTCCTTAAGTGCTATCAGCGATTTGAACTTGTACTGAATCTCTGCGATGACCTCACCATACCCAGCGGTCGATTCATCCATCCCAATCCCAGGTCGGGCGATCGCGAGCGCCTGGCGGACTGCATCCAGCGACTTGAGATGTCCCACGATGGAGTGTGCCAGCATGAGGTTGCAGCCATGGTTGTGATTCGTGACTGTGAGGATCGGGACGTGCCTAGCAAAGGCATACCCTACCTCCCACATGACGCCAACATCGAAGTTGTCGATAACCGCCAGCAGTAAATCGGCGTCGTCAATGTTCTGCCAGTTGTCTTGGAAGACTCGGAAGCGAAGCTCCTCAGAAGGAACAGGAGGCTTGGGCGGGGGATAAAAGTGAGCAGTGTTCGTCACCTCATGATCCCACTCTTTGAGCTTAGCAATCAACCCATTCATCTCAAGTGCATTCTCACCCTTGCGAGGCGAGAACATCCTGAAGTCAAGATGCTCAATGATCTCCTCCAACTGCTCAACAAATGCAACTTGTTCCGGATTGAAGAAAGGTGCTGCGAGATAAATCTTACCCATTTGTTCTCCTACGAGGTTGACTAGGAATGAAATCCAACTTGAGGTCAGCTCCCACGGCAACTGCCTCTCGACGAATGCGTTTAATCGCTCTGCGGACTTTGATTAATGGCCAGCCGAGTAGCTTGGCAACCACGTGCTGAGGAACCTTCTTGGGACGACGCCAGTAAATATCGGACCACTCCCCAGTTATCTTAAACTCGTCAGGAATATCCTCCCAATCTCTGGGATAGAGAAGCTCGTGCAGGACTATGCGAGCGTCGTCGTCGAGCTTTTCTATGAGGGCATCCACGAATCCCTCAATTATATCTTGCTGCTGCTGAAGGATTAAATCCTGCTCAGGATCTCCTGTAGATTGGAAGGCGTCAGGCTTGAATATCTTGTCTTGCCCTACGTGACCTACATATGATGTCGAGAGGTCTCTTGCGCCACGAAAGTCGTTACTTATGATCCTCTCGAGATCAGAGAAGTCTGCATTGAGCTTGCGCTTCCAATCTCGTTTCTGAGTTTTGTGTTTCTGGAGGACCTTCCAGAGGCCGTGCCATAGCTCGGTTTTGAACATCTTACGGAAGTCAACTGAGTCAGGCTCAAAGCTGTACTTCCCGAACATCTCATTGAGGATGCACAGACCTTCTTGGAAGAGATCTTCTGCTTCAAGTACTCCCGGTACCCTGTACCGTTGAGAGGCGTAGCGTATAAGCCCCTCGTACTCTTTGAGTTTTCGTAGGAATAAGTCGTCCCCCACAGGATCCTCCGAAGCTGCGAGCACAGCTTTCATGGCATAATAGCGAGTTAGCGTTCATAGGTTTTGGCTTCCTGTTCTGTCAGGCCCTATACATTAGTATCGGCAAATTTCCGGCCACGGCCTCTAAATCGAACAACTTAACTTGAGGGTAGGTACCGCTAGCCAGCCATTTGTTCTGCAAACTTCATTGAGAACTGATGATAGTAGGTGAGGATCGCGAGTGTCTGAGTTAACCTACGGGCTCTCCTACTCAGCTCACGATGCAACTCCAACGCAGCATCTTCGGCGTACTCGGGTGGGATCACACCTCGATCAACGAGAGTAGCGACCACGGATCTTGCAGATGACATCAGATTAATACCTCCAAGGAGGAGAACCCGCCCCACGGAATCGCAGAGCCGATCATCCTCCTGATTTGCTTACTTCCTACCGAAGCAGGATCGTCTTGCAGACCAAACTTCACGAACTTGGTTTTGAGCCCTCGACGCTGTAGTCGGGTTGCCAGGCTCACCGCTTCGAGGAGAGCGTCACCATCGAATGCCACAACGTACTCTTCAGCGCCTGCTTTAACTAAACGAGATACCTGCTCGCCGGTGACATACTTGCCATACGTCGCAACAGCATCATACCCTGCACAGATAGCTGAGATAGGGCCCTCGCAGATCACGATACGATTGAGGTGACCGTTCCTAATGATACGACCAAGATTAAACACCTGGCGTTCACGAGGGACCTTAGCATTCTTATACTTAGCGTGGTGCTTACCATAGGTCCTGGCAACCCAGTAGCAGATAGAACCATCCTCGTTGTAGTCAGGAAAGATGATCCGGTTCTTGCCTGCGTACTTGTCCCTCTCTTCCTTAGGATAGTCATTCAGACGCGCAGTACCAAAACCGGTGCTGTAATGGGCGTTCTTGGTATCACTGATCCCGCGAGCACTCAAATACTGATGGGCTTTAGTCCCTCCGAAGACTGGGTGATAGTCAAGAGGTTCCGTGGCTTGAACTTGAGTCGCTACCTTCTCAGGATCCCCAAAGAGGAATTGATGGACAAGCTTCTCCCAAAGGCCTAGCGAGTTCTCCGGAGACTGCAAACCTAGCCTGGAGAACAGGTAATCCAAGGAGCCTCCACGTTGGCACCGCTGGCAGAACCACTTACCCTTAGTCGAGTTGACGTAGAGATGGTATTTTGAATCTCTTGTTCCTGACATCCCGCAGTCAGGCCTAAAGCAATTGAACCTAACCTCGTCACTACTAGTGAAAAGCGGAACTCCTAACCTTTCTCTCAAGTGTTCAACCCAAGGATCCATAAGCCATATCCTTGAGTAGCTCATCAGTCACTACCTCGATTTTGTAGCCTGCACGTCTTACCGCCTCTAACTTAGACTTAAGTTGAGCTCCTTCTACGAAACGTTTAGGCTTAACTTCATAGAAGGTACGCAATTCCTCAACGTAAAAGTCAGGAATATACGAACGAGTCCTCCCATCGTACTCATACGAAAATGAATGTTTTTCATACGTATAAGTGAGGCTAAGGTCAGTGAGAAGCTCTGCAAAAGATTCTTCGAGACGAGATCGGAATGCACCGTCGTAGTACCCCCTCATGGAGGAAGGGTCTGTGCGCCACCTTTCCTTCATACGCTCAGAGGACAACTTAATAAGCTTTGCGCGGATAACCGGATCCTTCCACATGTTAGTAGCTGTCTTGCGCAAAGATTCACTACAAGCTCTGCTTTGATTTTCAACCCAAGCAGGATATAGATCCCGATTGCGGTTAGTCTCTGCCATTGTCTCACTAGAGAGCTTACGCATACGCTCCGACCAGACAGGATCCTTGTGCCTCTCCTTCATACGACTTGATCTACCTTGGAGCATCTTATCTGTATAAAACCGAGCACCAGGATATAGCCCTAGGTACTCCTCCTCAGTCAAGCCATGCGTAGCTAAATGCCGACCATTTACCCAGCCGAGGTACCTCCCACAAAATCTACACTGTATCTTGTCGCGCATCTAGATCCTGAAGCTTATCCTTCGCAGCAGTAAGGATAGCATCCCTTGTATCTCCTTGGATCATCAATACATTGACCTCGTTGTCGCTAACTACGATGATCGCCCAAGGAGGGCTCCCAAGAGCGCACTTGAGAATAACTCCCTCGCGTCCCTCAACTTCGAGGAGCTCCTCCACCTTCATCTCCGTGATATCGATCATCGGTTCCAATCCCCGTCCGCTGGTACTCCAGCAAGAATATGATGCAGACAGCTGCATGTGCAAGGTGAGGAAGACCACTCTCAGGATCCATATCCTCACCGTCGTTATACGCGAGCATATGACGCTGAGCAGCGTTATAGTAACGAGACCACTCAGTGCCTTCCCGCCAATTGTGCTTGTCGTACTTCTCGGCTCCGTACATGAACCCTTGGGCGATCTCAAGCATAGCGCCACTAGGTATCATGTCTAGCTCAGGCTTTCCTCTATCGTGCTTCTCAACTGTCATATAAGCGAACCTCCAAGCGACCCTTAGCATGCCAAAAACAGGACTTCATTGCAATAGGATTCAACGAGTCCACCAAACTTAACGATGCGCCTTGACCAAACTAGACAAGAGAGCCTCAACCTTAATCAGTCGATCGGCTGTTGAATCAACCGCGGGAGGAGGTGACAGTACTCCTGTGCACATCGAAGCTGCTGTAGCAACTTGAGCGAGGATGAGATGACGTTGTTGCTCACCTTCGTGAATCCCTTCCTTAAGTCGATCCGCCTCCGCCTCACGCTCTTCACAAAACTCGTGCAATCGCTTAATGGTAGCACCTACTCCCTTACGGTACTCCATCCATGTCTCACGACGCATCAGACCACATCCATTCCCACACGTAGGCACCTCCTCGACCAAAGGTGTACCCATCCGGCCGCCCGCCACATCGATCACCGTTGTGCCTAAGAAGAAATTGCACTCGTCACAGTGCCATGCTCCAGGGGGACCGCCTGCCTTGAGTCGTTCGTTCTCGGCCTTGAAGACATCACGCTCAACACAGACGTCGTTGATAATCTTAACATCATCAAACATCGCCTTGCCTAGCTTCTCATTCTCGGCCCTGAGTTCAGCAATCTCCTTATCACGATCAGCGATCAACTCCCGAAGTCTTTCCTCAGCTTCCATTCAAACCCTCCATAACAGTAGCGGCTCTATCGAATCTCCCTGTAAGAAAGCCATCCACATCGAACTGGACAACCTCCTCCATCCAAGCCTGGGACATACTCGCGAAGACAAGAATCTCCTTGCCGCACTCCCGCAAAGCGCTGAGCCACCAGTCCTCGAGAGCGGACACAGGCATGAAGGCTCGATGCCCACACATATACCCGTGCACATGGTCCAGGACAACTGCAGGCTCCGGAACCTTATACACCGACTTGAACGTACCCTTGTTGTTCGGATGGCCAATCAGCGCCTCGAGGTGAGGCTCAGAGTTCGAGTGAAAGTAGCAAGGACGAGGGAATAGGTCAACCTCCCTGACATACTTCTCCACATCGGACTCGCGCTTGATATGAAACAAGAACTCCTTCTCCGGGAAGTCATCGAGCAAGTTCAGAACCATGGGAATCTGGTACCCTCGCTTCTTGAAGTACAACATCTTCCCGGAGACCTCCTCGTCAGGGATATCGCAGAAGTTACGAGGATCACCATGCACTCTCATCGTAGGAGAGTGGTATGCCATGATCGAACCATCTCCACTGAGCCTCGTATCAATCTCGATAAGGGATACCCAGTCAGGAGTATCACGGATCGCCTCATACGTATTCTCGAGATGCTTATGCGAGTTACCCCGCCAGGCAACAACCTTCATTGAAAGGCCCTCCACAATTGAAACAGATGCCTTCGACGACGAAGGCAGGCTCTGTACCGATTTCCTCGATAGACATGATATAGTCGAGCTCTCGGAGCACATTAAGGTTCATCCGATCGGATCCAAGCAGCTCAATCGCGAAGCGCGAAGCTTCTAGCGCCTGCTCAGTCCTGTATGGATAACACTGCTCACGCTGCAAGAACGGAGGAAACTTTACCTTAGCAGGAGTATCCTTAGCTGTAGACTCTCTACCAGAAAAGAATCTCACTCTCTTCCTACGGTACTCACCACGCTTGTCCGTATAAAGGCATATCGCATAACACTCTTCCAGCTGGCTCATGAAGTCTAGAGATAACTGAGTACCGTCCCTACCTCTAATCGGAATCGAAGCAATGAACCACTCAGCCGGTGGAAGCTCTGGGATCTCGAGAAGAGACTCGGCTCCTCCTGTAGACATGATACGATCGTGACGCTTGGCTGTCTTCCCTAGGAAGCACCGCTTCCCATCATACTGGAAGGGTTCCTGAGTAAGCGGATTGCCGAAGTAGAACCTACGGAGGTTCAACTCAAGCGTCGACTTTCCGACAGCTTGATCTCCATATATGATCAAGCCTTTAGGCACTGATCATCCCTTTAAGCTCGCTTGTTGAAACACCTGGATGGAGATCCATCAGTCCAATCCCTTGCCGAAACCCTCCATGATAGTTGCAATGCGAGCAGGGATCTAAACTGCGATCCTTGCGGAAGAGCACTGTACGAAATGCATTGAGAATCTCGTCATTCCAGAGGTCCTTGCAATCTCTTTCCATGACGTTACCAAATATGACGGCACCACCTACATCCTCCTTAAAGCCACGGCGAATCAACCCAGCTCGGAACGTATCATCGCAGCAGAGAATGACGTCACCGTTCACCTTGATGACCAACTCGCGGAATGGACGAACACACTTCTTCTCGAGAGGGAAGTTGTGTAGGTGGCTCGAGTCAATCCCTGCATCCTCGAGAATCTTGAGCGAAGGCTTAGTGAGGAGCACTCCCGCCTGATTCTGCATAGACTTACGGAGGTCGATATCCTTTAGGACACGCATGTCATCCATCAAAATGAGCACACGATGGGCGTAACCATGATACGCATGAGGATGGTACTCGTCGTACTCATAAACCTCGCAGAAGTCAGTCACATCGGCATCACTGACAAGTTGCCGGAGCTCATCTCGACCGGGAAGCTTAAGCTTCTTCTCAGCTTCACTAACCTTCTCGTATGTATCCATGATGATATGGTTAGCGCCTGCGTCAAACGCTGCAGAGAGTCTAGTCCTGAACCTCTCCTTGTTCAAGCCCGCTGAGAACACTGATCCGTTCGTCGTGATCTGTATCTGACAGCGAGGGACTATCTCACGCTCAATCTCAAGAAGACGATTGAACTGAGGATGCATCGTAGGCTCACCTGCCTGACCATGCTCGAATCTTGCTTTCGGAATCCAGCTGGATATATCTCGAGCGACCTTCTCCACCATCTCAACCGAAGCGAACAAGTACTTCTTGTCCAGCTCAGGGAGAGAGCAGGCACAGAAGGGACATGCACGGTTGCATCCCTCCACTAGCTCGGTCTTGACTGTCCAGGGGTTACGTAATGCTTTCACTTGGAAAATCTCCTCCTGCATTAAGTATAGTACCGTCCTCATTGCGGTGAACCTTAGGCTCAGGTCCATACTTCTTGAGCTTACCTTCGACCTTGGTGAAGAACATATTCGTGTTCATTCCTCGATTCATACGTTGGGCTGACTTCTCTTTGAACCTAAACTCCATCGCTATCTGCTGCACCCATTGAGAGCACCAGCAGGACTTACGGCGAGACCCATAATATATCCCACTACCATAAATATAACGTGAAAATAGTTGCGGAGTCAGGTCCTCCCTACGAGCGAGGAGACGGTCCAGGTTACGGAAGGTCACATCGAACGTTCCTCCCTCCTCAAGGGTACGGGAAGCTTCGCGGAAGAGGAAGCGGACCTGATGCCAAGTGAACATCCCAAGCGACAGTTTGGTCTTCACTCGATTCAGCGAGTCATCCTTGTACGGGAAGCCCATCAGGATATCCCACTCAATGACTCCAGGATTCTGTCGGATATCGCAGAGATCCCAGCCTTCGTACTTGGCTTTTTTAACGTCGTACCCGCAGCCAAAATAGAAACAATTGCTTTGGAACTCGTCGCGGTTACTTTCATACTCGTTCCAGATACCAGGTAGCTCGCCCTCGATACTTGCTCCATGCTCGAGTAGCATCCAGTTGCACCAACGAGTGTAATCATCGCCCACGAGCTCTTCTTCGATGGCGTCTCGCTTGAACTTAGTCATTCTTGCGCTCGCAGTCGAGCGCCTTCGCCAGCTCGATGCACCTGTCGATCTTATGGCCATGGCTAATACAGCGTGTAACCGGGTGATCGGACCGTCTCCAACAACAGGTGAGTAGGAGCAGTAGCAAAATTGCGAAACTAAGCTTAGTCATCTTCATCCTCTGCACTCTTGGGAGGCTTACCTTCTTTGATGAGCATCCGTTCCATATCGGCTTCCATGTGGATCAGATAGTACGATTTAGCTCGGCGAGTCTTATCGATCCACAACCTCGCACGTCCGACCAGCTCCTCCTCATACGACATGTTCCACGACATCACGCCATCCGCCTTCTGAGGCTTCTTCCACGACTCGGCGATGTTGTCCATCTTGATGACGTCATTCGGATGGTCAGGACGCCAGCGTTGTACCTGCGAAGCAGCCCAGACCACGCAATCGAAGTCCTTCGCCATCGCACGCATCGCTGTATAGTTATCTCCTCCAGCGGCGTAGAGATCGTCCTTCGTCTGCCTCAGCTCCTCCGGATAGTCAACGATGATAACCGCTGGGGAGAACTCCTCGACCGCTCGAAGCTTGGATACGTAGGCTCGGACATGAGCCATCGTCGCTGAACCTGACGTGTACTCCTTGATATTCAGATGCGGGTTGTACTGCGCCATCGCAGCTGCCTTGCGCATATACGACTCAGCACCTGTGATGACCTCGTAGCAGGACGACATCGTGAGACGTGCTGCGTAACGGATGGCTACATCAATCTTGTCCAAATCGCCAATGGTGATGTGGACTACAGCGAAACCACTCTTAAGCGCACCTGCTCCAATGTTTACAAGCATCGCAGACTTGCCTCGGCCAGGCAAGCCCATGATAATCCAAACTTCCCCTCGACCAGGTCCTCCCATCGTCTTCTTGTCGAGGGTTGGAATTAGAGTCGGGACCTTCCTAGACGACCCAGCAGAACTCGTAGCAGCCAGACGTGGGATCTCGAGGAGGTTCGGATACAAGTCCAAACCCATATCCCTTGTACCAAGTCCTATAACCTTGGCATCCTCGAGGACTTGCCAAGCTCTATCGTACGGGTCGCCATCTTTCCCAGTGTCCGAGTTGACAATGGTAATGACTTTCATCACAGCTGAGCGGAGTGACTGCCTGCGACCGAAGTTCAGAACCTTGTCCTGAATATACGGGAGGTCGTACTTCTCCATGGCGTATACTTCTTCGAGCTTGTTGAGGATGAACTCCCTATCATCTGTACTCAGGTTAAACTGATTACAGAACTCCTTAGCTTCTTCGACCACCGTCAGCTTGGTGGGGACCTCACCTAACCTCTCAGTCAGCTCTCGACCTATGCGCAGGATCGAGGAAAGGTAGTCGTAGTCGAGATAGCCTGGGAGCAGAACGTCATCATAATGCAGCAGGAAGGTAGGGTCCTTCAATGCTGCCGAGACGATGTTCTTTTGGAACTCCTCGCCGTATCCGAATGTTTGGTCTTCAGCCATCTACACCTGCCTCCTGCACGCAGACTCGCCAGTACCAATCAACCGACTTGAGAACTCCTTCACTGCTATATTGACTCTAACGCTATGAGGCTTCCCTCTTGGATGGCGGCGTAATATACTAAGGTACCAACAAACAGATCCCGGACCTACACCGCAGCTCTGACAGTGATACTGAAGCGCCAGCTGCTCAAAGCTAATTAGGTCACCCATTAGATCAACGTTCCGTGCTTCTTTAATCGTTCCAAGGCCGCGTCTTCAGCTTCCTTGAACTCCTTCATACAGTCAGGAGGAGATTGACCAATCCTGAATCCGTTGACAAGGTAGTACCAAGCACCGTCAAAGATGACCCTGTAAGTCCCGCATTCAGTACATGTCTCATTCAGACTCACAGGAGACTGTTCCCACTTGTGCTCAGGTCCGAGTAATTGGGAGCCTTCGTCAGGATACTCCGTCAAGTACGCGTAGATGCCTGCTCCTGAATGGCCTTCCTCATTGTAAGAGACTGATACTTCTGCTTCGTCGTCTCCTCCGAAGAATTCGACGAGGTCCTTAGCGTGAGCAAGCGTAAAGATCATCTATGTCTCCTAACCTACCAGCGTTTTGCATGACTCTCTTCGCCTCCTCGAGCGTTCTTTGGTCAGCGTTCACTGGCACGTCCAACCAAATGTAGTCCATCATTTCAGCTATCTCGGCGTTCGCGAACGATTTATTTGACGCGTACCCGAGGTGCGCAATCTGTATATGCCAAGGTCGCAACTTTGTAAGAACAGTCCAGTCATTCGAATACTTGTTGTCCCTCAAGAAATCTTTCTCTCGGTAGGACAACATCACCTGCCACCCACGAATCTGAGAGTGAACCTTATTTCCGGACTGGTACTGCGTCGCGCTGCCCGAGTACCAGGCAAGAAACCCCATTGCCTTCATCGCAGCGGCGACGCGAAGCATCAATCCAGGGTATTCAGGCTGCTCGGGTCTCATCATGTTCACCCACTAAGCTGCGCCTTGAAGACTTCCATCAGCTGGGGAGTCTTGTCATTCTCGACAGGTACGATCTTGCGACGCTTCATGACCATGCTGATCTCATACAAAGCAACCTTAGACCACTGCGTCGTGATCGCCTTGTCGAGAATCTTCTGAGCATCCTCCGTCGTGTCGACGTCCTCAAGCTCAGCAACCATTCGAAGGGTAGGGCTAATCGTCTCATACTCTCCGACATAGATC